>Ga0180435_10002911_pt1 | contig 17332 bp, 11 predicted proteins | sample SS_ome_3_FD_132467 | JGI IMG/M metagenome (GOLD analysis project Ga0180435, IMG submission 132467) | Hypersaline lake sediment archaeal communities from the Salton Sea, California, USA - SS_3_S_1 metaG | ecosystem: Environmental > Aquatic > Non-marine Saline and Alkaline > Hypersaline >...
CCATGTAGCTCATGATTTCCCGTGTGATTTCCTTGAGACCATGGTTACGTATATAGTTGCAGGAATCCTGCAGCGTCACCGGTCTTTTCAGGCGCTTGGCCGGATCAATTTTAAGCTTGCCCTCCCTGAGTGCCTCCGCCAGCCACTCGACATAGTGAATGGATGGCACCGGCGTTTGACCGGATTCCCGACCAGCCCAGTAGGGACCCTCTATAACTGTAGCACGATGAGCATGGCCGCATTCCGTGCCGACCATGCGTTTGGGCCTCAGTCTTTCCATGGCCGCGTACACGCTTTCCACCTGCATCTTGCAGGCAGCCCAATCACCGGCAAACATGGCCAAGCTGGTCTGTTCCCAGCCCTTGCTGGGAACGGTCCAACTCTCGCCGGCCAGGTGAAAGAGGATGGCTGCTTCCGCCAGATCCTCAGGGTAATGTTTCACCTCCCGGGCATTGACCGTATACATGATGCCGGCATCTTCTTTATCCACCGGAACTTCGAGACCGGGATAGTCTTCCTCATATTCCTCCACCATCCATTCAAAGGTCTCGACAAAATCTTCATCGGTAACATCCATTTGGGCCCGATAAACCCGGTGCATACCGGCCCCAATTTTCAATTCCCAAGGCACAAACCCCTGCTGATAAAGAAGGCCCCGCAGATAACCGAACATGACCCCCATATCGATGCCATGCGGGCAGTACATACCGCAGCGGTTACAACAGGTACACTTGGCCCAGGCTGTTTCCATGACCATGTGCATAAATTCGTTGTCAACATTGCCCCGGCGTTTGACAATTTCACCCAGCGTCGATTGGATCTTGTAGGCCGGCACCTGTTGGGGATCGCGATTATTGATCAAATATAGAAAGCAACTGTCCGCACACATGCCGCAATGTGCACATATTTCCAACCAGGTCTTCAGTCTGGATTTGAGTGTGTTTTGGATGGTTTTCCAGAGTAAATCCTTATCAACGTCCAACGACTTCATCTCTTCATAATATTCTTTACCGCCGGTATCCCCCAGAAGCGCCTTGAGTTCTTCTTCTGTTTCCACCGGTTTTTTATTGCAGAATTTTCCTTCAGGCATGCTGTATCTCTCCTTACGTGTTTGGTTTCATTGCCCGGTAAAATCACCAGGCCATGCCTTTTCCTTTCATACCACCCCGTTTGATGGCATAATCCATCCCCAGTTGTGCTCTGGATGCAAAAAACAGAACGATATGAGACAGTTTTGTAAATGGAATTGCAATTAGCAAAGCTTCACCACACAGAATGTGCAGCATCAACCAGAATGAATAATTGCCAACTTCGTACCGTGCCAGCAGTCCGGTAATAAAGGGCGCTACGGATATGAGCAATATAAAGTAATCATAGGATGTGGTCAGAATCCTGACTTCAGGTAAGGCAATTCGCCGAAGTGCCAGAAAAAGCGCGCTGACCACCACGCCCCAGGTTAGACCATCAGCCAACAACGGGTTCAGAGTTATCAGGGAGAAACCGATCTTTTCTTCTAAAAACAGATTGTGGGCCAACAAAAACAGCGGCACCAAGACAGCTCCGATATGAAAGCCGAAAAATATAACGGTCATAAAGGGTTGTTTGCGCCAGCTGTGGGTGCCAAAGGGAATCAGCCATTTGACAATCGACTTCAGCGCCCCTTTGAGCCCTTGGGCCGGGTAGGCCTTGTAGGCTACGCGGTCCATCTGCCAGTTCAATCCCCGGAAATAGAGAACAAACCGGACAAGCATGCCGATCAAACAAATGCCCAAGGATAACCAGAACATCGGGCCGGTCAGAAAATCGTACATTGATGCCTCCAGCAAAAGTTAGGGGTCGAGGATTCAAGGATCCAAGGGTTCAAGGAATTTGGGCTATAAGCTATCAGCAAAGAGCCAAAGATGCAGTTTGTTTAGGCTGAAAGGTTAAAGCTTGCCAATCCCAATCTACGTAGCAATCCGATTGAACCCGGCTAGCATTACTATATTATAAATTTAATAGATCGCCACTTGTCGTTCCAAGAACATTTTAAACCACAATTTGAATTCATCCTACTCAGCAAGCCATGACGCACTGGAAAACGGCCGTGATGCACTCAAGGTAAACGTGCCGATTCGCAGTGTGAATTCAAATTTAAAAGGTTCGTTTCTTCTCATCTCTGCCGCTCAAAAACAGCCAAAACAGGAGCATCCCCACCAGAATGCCGCCCATGAGGATATAGGTCATGCTTTTTGAGTGCAGCAGAAAATCATGCAAGGTATAAAAGATGTGTTCCATTTCTTGATTAATCCTTATTTATTCTAAATCCTTTTATTAAGTTAACAGGGGGCAATAAATTCATTCAATTTGTAATCATAAAGCGGCGCAGACGCTTCACATAACATCGCGCAGCGATGTTATTGATAGTCTGGATGCTCATACAAAATCGGCATGTGCATGCAGACAAACCGGTAAACAACTACACCTACTGTGACAATAAAGACCGATATGCCGATTTCCATCCAGCTGGGAAAATAGCGATCGGCTGACGGCAGGTGCCAATTGAACGCAACCAACGATATGTTAAACCGGTTCAAGACAAGCCCCAGCACGGATAGAACCGCAGCCCAGCGGACCAGACGCAGGTTCTGCTCACGGGCTGCTATGGCGTACAAGAAAGCCGGCAATGCCACAAACCCAACCAGTTCCACCAAAAACCACAGGCCCCACCCGGTGGCCAGATGGTGCCAGTTATTGTCAATAGCAATGCCCAGAAACTTGACACCCACGTAGCCCATCATGACAAATGCGGCAGCCTTGCCAAAACCCAAGGCAACCCCCTGGCTCTCCTTCAAATGGGTTTCGTCCATTTTTCCATGCAAATACCGGTGTGCCAGGGAGCCTTCGAAAATCACCATGGACAGGCCGGCAAACACACTGGACACGAAAAAGAATACCGGCAGATAACTTGAATACCACAGCGGATGCAGCTTGGACGGGGCAATCATAAACAGCGCTCCCAGGGAGGACTGGTGTAGCGTGGAAAGGACGACGCCAAAGATGGTTAAAACCAGCGTCAAGCGGACCACAATGTTGCGGATACGTTTCAGCCCCAGCCATTCCAGGGCCGCCGGGCTGTATTCGATGAACAGGACAGTCAAATAGAGGAAAACACATAAGCCCACTTCATAGAGCAACGAAGTCGTACCCGGTGACAAGAAAATCGGATAAGGCAGACGCCAGGGTCGGCCCACATCATAGTGCAGTGCCAAGACCACCAGCGCATACCCCAAAAAGGCCGTCAGTATCGCCGGTCGTACAGCCGAGTGAAAGCGCTTCAACCCGAAAATATAGCAGGCGGCCGAGGTAACATACCCGCCGGCTGCCAATGCCACGCCGCACAACAGATCAAATCCGATCCAGATGCCCCAGGGGTTGTTATCATCCAGATTGGTGACCGCCCCCAATCCGCCGGTAAACCGCAGGATGGTGATAATCAGGCCCACCAGAATGATGAAGCCGGCGACTAGGTTAAAAGGCGTCAACATCGATTTATTTTCATGTGCCGTCTCGTGTGGCATCTATTTATCCTCCTCTGATGTTTCGGATCCCGTATCGTGATCGTCCTTGGCTTCTTCGGCTGCTTGCTTGGCGGCCTCTTCCAAGGCTCGTTTTACTTCCAGGTTGATGGCGGCTTCTTTTTCTTTGGTCATGGCTTCTTTCATCTGCGCCAGTTTGACCTTCATTTCTTCGTTGGCATCGGCCACCGTACGGGCAATTGCGTCAACCCGTTCTGCATCAGCAATTTTATCCTTACGCTTCGAAATGGCATAAATCCCGGTTAGAAGTACCGGCCATAGTGCCACCACCACGGGAACCGCAGCCAAGGGCCCGGCCGTGTAGCTCGAAGCGGCCTGAACGCCTAAATCTTCACGCATGCCAATTTGAGAAAACGGAAGGCTGGATATATAGAGCCAGCTGGTGCCGCCCATCTCATGCTCTCCGTAAATATGATCGATATACGTATCCGGATACTTGCTGATCCGTTGGCGCGCCAACTTGATCATCTGATCCCGGGGACCGAAGGACAGCGCCTCCTTGGGGCAGTCGACGACACAGCCGGGAAGCTCGCCTTTCTCGATCAACGGTTGACACAGGGTGCATTTCACGACCCGCGGCTCCAGAGCCCTATCATACTCGTATGCGGGAATATTGAACGGGCAGGCAATCATACAATAGCGACAACCCACACACAGGGATTCATCGTAAACAACCGCCCCGCTCTCGACCTTTCGCAGTGCTCGCACAAAGCAGGCCGAGGCGCAGGCCGGCTCCAGGCAGTGGTTGCATTGCGTTTTTGCGAAATAAGGCCGGGTGCTGCCATTTTTCGGAAACTGATTAACAACTGTGAAAACCGCCGCATCGGTACGACGGGGTGCGCTCAAAACGGTTAAATCATCAAAGGGTTTCTCCGGCGCCGGCAGTTTATTGACCTGGTTGCAGGCTTGCTCACATTTGCGACACCCGATACAGCGGGTCGTATCGTGCAGGATTCCAAAAGCGCCGGGAAATCCACGAAACTGTTTGTTGGAAGCTGCCTGGGCTGTTGTTGTGGCGGCTACGCCCACGCCGGCGGCACTCAGCCAGCCCAGGAATTGTCTTCTAGATATACCCATATTTTCACCTCAAACCATAATCTGACCGATTTTCACGATATACATAATATTTAGAAACGTTACGTTTTATCTGGATTACTTCCATGAGCTATAAGCCTCAGGGTTTTAGCAATAAGCAGCTTAATGCTTATACCTGATAGCTTGTGGCTGGTTCCAGCCCGCAGTCTTGACGTTATTTTGCCTTCGGTTTATGGCATTTGTTGCAATCTGTGGCCGCAGGCTCTTTGATTTCCATATTCTGATGACATTTTATGCACTGTCCGTGATAGGCACCCATAAGCCCGGGTCGGCCATCCTGCAAGTTCGTAAAAGCCTCACTGTGGCAGGAAGCACATTTGGGTGGCTGTAGTGATGCCGGACTATTGTGATGGCATCCCATACACAAGCTTGTGGGTTGATCATGAAAATGACCGGCCATACGATTATCGGCAATGCGCGCTTCTATACTCCTGATAATTTGACGATGCGGAAGATTAGCGCCTTCATATGCCTTGGAGAGAACATCGATGAGGACTTTTTCCGGTATGTGTTCGTCCGGTATGGGTGAATTGTCATTGCTGTTTTCTTGAAAAGCTTTAGCCGCTAATTCTGCTTTGGCGGCCTCATCCATGGGCCACGGCCCCAATTCAGAACGATCGATGCGGTGACACAGGTCACAGTTTTCCTCAACAAGCGGTTTGTTCGGCATGCTGGCATGACAGCCGGCGCAGTTCTTATCTTTTTGGGCCGCCCGATGGCATCCGATACAACTCCGCGTGGAGTCGCCCGAATGCATGGACAGGGCCAACTGCACCCCGCCGCCATCCGGAAGACCGGTTTCCGTATGGCACGCGCCACATTTTTTCAAGGTTTCATGGTGACAGGAACGGCAGGTCTGATTGGCCGACTCGTGCACGGCATGTTTAAACGGCACCGGATCCATTTGCTTGGCCGCCATCTCAGCGTCTGCCATGGTCCCGGTCATCCAACTGGCCAGTAGGGCATACTCAGGCTGGTTACGCCTCATACGCGGAACAGACGTCAGCACCTCGATAGCTTGCTGGGCTTCAGCACTATGGCACCCGGCACAATCCACCGGACCGGCCTGTTTCTGCTGACTCGCCAAGCTCTGATGACAATTCACACAGGAATCATGTGATGCCGTGCGCAGGGATTCACCTGTTTCAGTTTTGATCTCTCTATGGCAATAGCGACAACTCCCCTCTTCACCCTTGGCATAGACCGTTTTTTGTCGGGCTTTGTCGTAAACATGATGGCAGGCACTGCAGTTCGCCGTATCTTTTCTGGACTGGCGTTGAATCTGTTGCGAGGATTCATGCCGATAGTGTAGTGATTTGTCGAAGGGTATCGCCAGCCAAGAACTCATAAATTCAGGTTGGGTCTTATGACAGGATCGACAGTCCCCGGATATGGGCCCGGAGGACTTGCCTTCAGCTTTTGTTTTTTCATGGCAGGCGATACAGTTCGTATGATAAAGATCCATATCCGCCTTAGTTTCGCTATCTTTCAGACGCATATATTTGAAAACATAGCGCTGGTCATTTTTCAAATGGCAGACGCTGCAATTTTTATCCTTGGAAACAAGCTCGGTGTGGGCGTCATGCAGGAACTGCACTGCAGGCATTGCCTCGCCCCCGGGTATCGATGGCAGGTCAATCATCAATATATCCGGCCGGTGGGCCTCAGGGTCTGTTTTACTGTAACCATTCGCAATTACAAAAAACATGCCCACCAGAAAAATTACTGGAACGATGCTATGGTGCCATCGACTAGGTCGTCTGTATGCCATATTTCCTTCCTTTATTAGAAACAGTCAGTCCTATTTTAGTGCGATTCTCCCTTATCAAAAACCAGGGTTAAAAACACATTTGGTGCTGATACATGTTTCTAATTTGCAGTTGATGTTTTCCATAAATTTTCATGCATTTCCGTCAACTACTCATTGGCGACATCTGGCAACCAAAACTGTTCTGTGCCTGGTTTTTGGGCGTTTAAGCATGAACATCTATTTCCTATCGTATTGATAGGACATATCCCTACCAATTCTATAGGATTTGTCAAGTTAAAATGTTTTCATACCCAAAGATATGGTCCTAAGTGTATCGATTTATATGGAAAAGCTGATAACAGGGCCTGGCTTTCAGGGCCTGTATTGACCCCCTAAATAGGCAACCGACACCGCTTATCAGCACCAAAAGATACGGTCTTCCACTTATGATATTTTGTCATATAACTTATTATTATTATTAGTTTGACCAATGATGGCTTTTTATTTATTACCCCAGGAATTAGACCGGCTACAGAAATAGCCCGAGCATAAATTGAGTCAAAGTGGCTCCCTAATTTAAGATTCTGGGATCACATGTCGACCATAGTCCTCACCGATGCAAAAAAGAAAGGAAATCAGGATGCAGTTCGCAGAATTGCTTGATTCACTGGAGGTACAAGAGATCCATCGGGCCTCAATGGAAATTCTGGAGCAGGTGGGAATCCGGGTTCAAAATGAAAAGGCCCGTCAAACTTTTACCCGGCACAACTGCCAGGTGGATAGCAACAGCCATATTGTCAAGTTTCCACCCCAGGTGGTGGAGGAATATCGGCAGGCATTCTCCCCGTCCTTTACCTTTAAAGGTAGAAATCCTGATTTTGATCGAACCATACCCGGGGATCGTCCCGTAATCGTTACGGCTTCTTCGGCTCCCAATATTTTGGATCCGGTCACCGCTAAAGAAAGGCGGGCCACCTCCCACGACATGGCCAATATAGCCTTTTTGATTAATGAGCTGTCCGGCTATGACGTTTTTTCCATATCGACATTGGCCGATGATGCACCCAAGGGCCAGTTCAGCCTCTCGCGATTTTACCCGGCTTTAAAAAACTGCACCAAGCCGGTTCGCGGCAACACCGCCAGTATGAAGGATTTGTTGGATGTGCTCGAGCTCGGAGCCATTGTGGCCGGTGGGAAAGAGGCCTATGCCGAACGGCCGCTGATTACGCACCATTGCTGCCCGGTCATTTCACCGTTGACCATGGATGTCGATTCCACTGAAAGCCTGATATACCTCGTGGAAAACAAACTCCCCGCCTATGGTACTATCGTCCCCAATGCCGGCCTAACCGCCCCCATGTCGCTCATCGGCAGTCTGGCTTTGGGAAATGCCGAATTCCTGGCCATGAGCGTTTTGATGCAGATGATTCGCCCGGGTGCCCCCCTGATCTACGCCACATTGTCCACTGTAGCTGATTTGCGATCCGGCATTTACACACCGGGAGCCGTCGAAACCGCCTTGATGCACATGGCCCACTGCCAAATGGCCCGTTTTTACGGGGTACCATCCGGCGGCTATATCGGATTGACAAACGCCCACAGCAATGACGCCCAGTCGGGTTATGAGTCCGGCATCGGCACGACCGGAGCTGTGCTGGCCGGATCCGACATGCTGAACATGGGCGGGTTGCTGGATAGTCTCCTGGCGTTTGATTTTGCCAAAGCCGTTATTGACAACGAGATTGGATTGATGTTGAAACGCTTTGTTGGATTCCCGCGTGTTGATCCGGACCGTCTGGCCCTGGATGTGATCAAGCAGGTGGGTGTAGGGGGTTCTTACATGGAGAACTCCCATACCATGGCACACATGCGGGATACGGCCCTGCTAACCCGCATTGCCAACCGGGAAATGCGCACAACCTGGGAAGACGCAGGCCGGCCGGACGCCCATTCGCGCGCGCTTAAACAGGTGCAGACCATATTGGGCCGTGATAATCCAAATCGGCTTCCCAATGAAATCGACGCCCGGGTTCGGGGCCGGTTTGCCGGATTGGTCGCCGGTGAAGCCCGCTGGCCGACCATATAATTCCAACCCGAATAAACCGGTAATACTAAATGCCAAGCACCAAATTTCAAAAAGGCGGTCAGCTGTCTGGTATTTCAAATTTTGATGTACTCGTAAAAAGTCAAAATTCTCAAATTTGGATTTTGGGATTTTATGAAGGTTCGGGTTTACATCCTGCTCACACATGACGTGGTTTAAAAATTTAGGATCGGTCCACTCATCAATCACTTAACTATGAAGGGGGTCCAAGTGGCCATCAGAGGTATCAAAGGAGCATGAAAGGACATAAACGATGAAAAAACGCTCGAAAGTTGTGATTGTCGGTGGTGGCATTGTTGGGTGCTGCACGGCCTATCATTTGGCCAAAGGCGGTGAAACAGATGTCGTCCTTGTTGAAAAACACGATCTGACAAGCGGCAGTACCTGTCAAGCTGCCGGGATGGTCACGCAGTTTCATACCAACCTGACGATGATGCGCATGCGCCAGTACAGTGTAGAATTGTATAAGGGGTTTTATGCCGAGGACGGTGAAGAATCCGGCTGGAACCATACGGGTAGTATTCGCTTGGCTTCAAGCTCCGATCAGCTGATGAGCTTGAAACAAGCGGTGAGCAAGGCGCGTGGTATCGGTCTGGACATCGAATTGCTGACCCCGCAAGAAACCCGGAAGCTCTATCCGGAAATCAGCCTGGATGAGGTCGCCGGCAGCATCCACCTGCCAATGGATGGCTGGGTTGACCCGCATACCGTGACCACTTACATGGCTAAAAAGGCCAGGGAAATGGGCGTAACATTTTACACCCATACATTGGTTCAGGACATTGAATTGACAGATTTAGGTGCGATTCAAGCGGTTGTAACCAGCAAGGGCCGCATCGAATGTGAGACAGTGGTTAACGCTGCCGGCATGTGGGCCGGACGTGTCGCCGAGATGGCCGGCTCCTTTTTGCCGATTGTCCCGGTGCAGCACCAGCACATGACCACGATCGCGATGGATAACAGGAAGTTTGGTCCGGATACGCCGGTGTTGCGGGATCCGGACAACTTGACCTATATTCGTGAGGAAGTCGGTGGGGTACTCATCGGCGGATTTGAATTAAATCCGGAAACCTGGCACGAAGACGGCGTTCCGTGGGAGCATCATGCGGAGCCGATCGGTTCCAGATGGGATCTGTACACGCCCATATTGGAAGGGGCCATGAAACGTGTTCCGATTCTGCAGCAGGCCGATGCCCAAGAGCTGGTGAACCATCCGGACGGATTTACACCTGACTCGATTCCGTGTGTCGGACCTTGTCCCGATGTCCCGGGATTGTGGGCAGCTGCAGGTATGAGTATTAATGGATTCGCGACCGGTGGCGGTCTGGGCAAGGAGTTGGCGGACTGGATTATTCATGGGTTGCCGAACCTGGATATGACCGCTTATGATGTGCGACGCTTTGGCGATCACTACAAGAACATGGATTATGTTGCGGCCCGTTGCCGTGAGAATTATAAGTATTACTACTACTTGAAATTTCCACTGGATGATTACACCTGGGGACGCCCATTGCGGACCAGCCCGCTGTATGAACGTCTGAAAAAGGATGGCGCTGTTTTCGGCGAGAAAAACGGTATGGAGCGTGTGAACTATTTCCGAGCCGACAAACAGTGGAAGATGGAAGCCGAAGCGCAACGGGAAGACTTCAAATGGGGTCGCCCGAATTACTTTGATCAATCCGCTGAAGAGCACAAAGCCTGTCGCGAGCGGGTTGGCCTGCTGGATATGAGCAGTTTCGGAAAAATTGATATCACCGGTTCCGGCGCCATGGCACTCCTGCAAAAAGTGGCGGCCAACGATATTGACCGGCCCGTCGGCTCGATCACCTATACGCAGTTCTGCAATAGCCGCGGCGGCATACAGAGCGATTTGACAGTATCCCGTTTGGGTGAAGCCGAGTTTCGGTTGATTACCGGGACCAGTAGTACCTCATATGATCTGGGCTGGCTGGGATACCATCGTATCGGCGGCGATTCGGCTGAGATCAAAGATGTTTCGGCTGATTACGCGTGTATATGCCTGTGGGGACCCAAATCCCGCGTAACGTTGGCAAAAATAAGCGACGCTGATTTGTCCAATCAAGGATTTCCCTATATGACCACTCAGACCATTTTGGTTAACGGGAGTGCAGTTCAGGCCAACCGGGTCAGTTATGCCGGTGAGCTTGGCTGGGAACTTTACCCGGCAGCCGAAAATTCGGTCACCGTTTGGGATGCATTGCTGGCTGCAGGTGAAGAATTCGGTATTATGCCGGTCGGCTATCGAGCGATTGATTCCTTGCGGCTGGAGAAAGGCTTCCTGGCCTGGGGCGGAGACATTTCACCGGATGAAAATCCCCTGGAAGCCGGACTGGGTTTTGCCGTCCGGCTGGAGAAGGGTGATTTTATCGGTCGCGACGCCATTCAAAAATACAAAGAAGACGGCATCCAGCAGGTCCTCTGTTCGGTGTTGACCGAAAAAGACGCCTGTATTCTGTACGGTGGCGAAGCGGTTTATCATAATGGCAACGCGGTTGCGCGTCTGAGAAGCGGGGGATATGGCCACACCATCGGAAAGAATATCGGTTTTGCCTACTTGCCACCGGAGCTGGCCCAAGCGGGAACTGAGGTTGAAATTGACAGCTTCTGCGAGAAGGTCCCGGCAGTGGTTGGTCCCTTGTGCAATTACGATTCAAAGGGCAAAAAAATCCGGGCCTAGCCCGGAGAAGTAATTTTGCTTTACAAGACCACTATATTCGTGATGAAAATATGATCATTTCTATAAAAATTTGATTCCTGTTTGGGTTGAGAGACGTTGCCGAGGCGTTAGGTAATGGCTCACTTAAAACCCTAATACTGCAGGAGCCAGGGGAATCAAATTAAACCATGGATTTGAGGGTAGCCAGTTCCAGTTGATCCCCCGCATCCTCAGCGCGGTCGGACACTTCGGCAATTTTATCCAGACACAACTTGAGGTGCAGCTGGTGGGCGAAATCCAGGTCGGAGGTGAAGATGACTTTGGTGAGATCCCATTCGTGTTTATCAACCGCCGATTCCTGCATGCCGATCTCTTTGGTGTGCTCGCGTACGGTATCGATCTTACATTCGCCTTTGAAATAGCACAATACCGCCAGTTTGAGCGGGTCGGCAATGCCCAGGGATTCGGTGACTACCTCTAGAAACGCCGGTTTCATTTCCGGGGGAATCTGCGGTCGTTGGTTCAGAAAAAAATCGCAGCAGGCTTCACAGGCATTGGCCACCTTGTCGATGCTTTCGATGAGTTTGTAAATATCCTCGCGATGCAGCGGCAGATAGGCACCGGAGTATAATTTGTCACGCAGTTTGTAGCGCACGATATCGGCATCCGATTCTTTCTGACGGACCTCACGCGCCAGCACTTTGGCGCCGCCGATGTCATCGTTCAAGTATGTCTCGATGGTCTGATGGCCGGTCTTAAGCGAATCAACTGCTAAATCAAGATGCTGCAAGATCAATTCTATGACCTCTTTTTCTTTTTTAAACAATATCATACGTACCTCTCAGTTTATGCATATTGTCCCACGGAAAGTAAAGCTGCCCTTTTATAGCACAGCATCTGCTTCATGCCCATAAAAGATATAAACGGAGTTCGTTTCGCCTACGATCAGAATAAAAAGCCTATCAGGCGATACAATCCATACGACGTCACGGCCGCCAGGGTCGGCGTCAATACCCAACCGATCAAAATTGTCAGGATGGTCTTTTTGCTGATGGCCTTGGCACCTTTTACCAAACCGACCCCCACAACCGCCCCCACAATGGCGGAAGAAGTTGATACCGGGATCCCAAACATGGAAAACAGATGCATGCCGAAAGCCGAAGCGATTTGGGCCACAAAAGCACTGGAGATATCCAGGGGCGTAATTCCCTTACCAACAGTATCGGCTACTTTTTGGCCGTAGGTCACTGCACCTACGGCAATGCTCAAGCCTCCGATAAAAAGCAGTACCCGGGGCGGAAAAATGTTCAGGTTGGCAACCGGTCCCACAGCATTGCCGGCATTGTTGGCTCCCATGGAATAAGCCACATAGCAGGCGGATGCGATCGCCAGCCACCCAAAGGCATGCTGAACCAACAATGATTTGGATTTAAAACACCCCAATATCAGCCGCATGAGAACCATCAACCCATATGCCAATGCCATCACCAGGAGGGGGCAAATGATCCAGCTCTCGGCAATCAGGATCAGCTTGGAATAGTTGATTTCCGCTCCCAGCGCCAAGCCTATTCCCAACACGCCGCCCACGATTGCCTGGGACGTTGAGGTCGGAATCCGTAAAAAGGTTGCCAGGGTGACAAAGAAGCCCGAGCAAACCAGAGCCACACAGACGGCCTGATAATTCATGTCGGTTTTGACGATGCCTTTACCGATAGTGTTCATCACATGGTGTCCCTGGAGCATGGCCCCCAGGATTGCAAATGCTGCCACCAAAACAACGGCTTTTTTGAAACTCAGCAGGCCGCAGCCTACCGTGGTGCCGATACAGTTGGCCGTGTCATTGGCACCGATATTCCAGCCGACATAGGCGCTGGCGCCCAGCAATATGATGAAAATCAGTTCGATAGCAGCCTCACAGCAGGGGCCGCAGCTCATCCACGGCGATACATTTCCTAACCATTACACTTAAATCCCTATTTCAGCGGTTATAGCGCGACATGAAACACCACCTGAATGGCTCAAGTCAAAATAATAATTTACATACAGTGGATGACAAAAAGGAATATCCAAACCTCAGCTATAGGCATTCAGGCATCAGCTGTAAGCTGCTCATTGCTGATGCCTTACCGTTAATAACTTTTCTGCCAGAATGCCGGGACACTGGGATGCCAGGATGCTGCGCAAAGATTAATGCTGATTGCAACCACCAAACTTTCAACCCTATCTACTTCAATGGTGGATGTTCAATGTTTAATGTTAAGTCAGTTAACGACCACCGAGCTTGTCGGTGGCTTATGATTAGAGTGAAAGAGTTTACGCCACACCTTCTTCCCTCCGCCCCGCCAACGCCTCGCACCATGACAAGCGGCTAGTATGTCCTCCCCTGCTCCACTTCCCCAATCACCTCATCGATAATATCAATGACCCGATCCATTTCTTGCTGGGTTATCACCAGTGCGGGTCGCAAGGTGAGCACATTGCCCTCGATGGTTTTGGTGGATAGCCCTCTTTCCAGACATTTAAACATGACGATCTCGGCTTCATCCACGGCCCGTTCTTTGGTTTTCTGGTCACGCACAAAATCGATGCCCAAGTGCAGACCCAAGCCGGCCACATGACCGATCAGAGGATGTTTTTCTTTGAGTTCATTCAACCGCTTCAGGGTATATGTGCCCAGTTCTGCCGACTTTTCAACCAGCTTGTTATCGAGGATATAATCAATCTCAGCCAAGGCAACCGCACAACATAAGGCATTTTTTTCATGCGTGTAGTGTCCCACGGATCGATGTTGACAGACATTGTATTTCTCGTGGGTCACCATGCCGGCAAAGGGCAGCAAGCCACCGCCCAGTGATTTTCCCAGAACCAGTATATCCGGGGTCACAAAATGCTCACAGGCAAAGAGCTTGCCGGTACGCCCGAATCCTTCGATGATTTCATCAAAAATTAACAGGGCGCCGTAGGACTCACACAAAGATTGAACGCCCTGCCAGAATCGCTGTGAGGGTACCGCCGGTGTGGCTGAAATGGGTTCGCCGATCACAGCTGCCATCTCGGGTTCGCGCCGCATGACCAGCTCCATCTGGCGCAGGCATTCCGCATCCACATCTCCTTCGGATTCAAATCCCCAGGGATTGCGATAATAATTGGGAAACTCTACCCGAAATGCACCCGGTACCATGGGGCCAAAACCAGCACTGAAATGTTCCTCACCACCGATGCTGGCCGCACCCAGGCCGGCGCCATGAAACGAATCCCAGAAGGAAATCGTTTTAAACCGGCCGGTCACCTGCCTGGCCAGCATCAAAGCCATTTCAATCGCTTCGGATCCGCCCGGGCAAAACAGCGACCGGCAAAGCCCCTCCGGTGTAATAGTCGCCATTTTTTTGGCCAGCTGTACTGCCGGGATATTGGTATAGCGGCGGGGGCAAAAGGACATCTCGTCAGCGAGTTGTTTTTGAACGGCGGCAATCACAGCCGGATTGTTGAAGCCGGCATTGTGGACCCCATTGCCATGCATATCGATATAGGTTCTACCGGCCAGATCTTCGATGCTGGCACCCTGTGCCCGGCTAAGTACATTCAAAACCGGCGTGGACAGACTTTGATGCAAAAAGTATTTGTTATCTTCTTCCAGCCATTGCCGGGCTTCTCCGGTTATATTGCGCTTCCAGTATTTGCATCGGTTGGGCGTGGTATTGACATCGCCCTGTTCGCGTTCGATGCGTTTGTCTTCTTTCAATCCTTGACTCCTCTTTTACATACTGTTCACAAAAAAACTGTAACCAACTATACGCTTAACTTTTTCCTGTGTACAGAACAGGATTGAGCTGTAAGCAATAAGGTTATAGCTATGAGCAGCTGAACGCTCACAGCTTGCAGCTCGCGCCCATCGAGTTAGCGTGTTTTTATAGGCATCTAACATTCAATTCAGATGAACCATCTAAACGCTGATATGACCTCAGGTTATCATAGCCATATATAATATTCGTTTGACTGCCCAGACTGCTTGCAGGTAAAAAGATAAAGCTACCATAACCCGGCCTTAACTCTCAAAAGGAAATCAGTCATGTCCGAAATCCGCCCAACTGAAGGCGATATCAACTTGTCGCAACAACGCCAAGACTGGCAAAAGCAACATATCGATGCCGAGTGCCAATCACTCCTGGATGAAGACACCCGCTATTTTCTGAAACAATCTTTGTCGACTCCTTGTTTGAACGCCATGCGCGCGTGCGAAGGCATCTATATTGAAGACCTGCAAGGTCGTCGTTATATGGACTTTCATGGCAACAACGTCCACCAGGTCGGTTTCGCCAATCCGGAAGTGATTGCCGCCGTCAAGCAGCAGCTGGACACGCTTTCCTTTTGCACCCGCCGGTATACCAATCAGGTGGCCGTCGATCTGGCCAAGAAGCTGGCTCAGATTGCACCCGGCCAATTAAACAAGTCTCTGTTTTGCCCGGGGGGGGCCGAAGCCATTGGCATTGCCCTGAAACTGGCCCGGCTGGCCACCGGGCGCCACAAAACAATCTCCATGTGGGATTCGTTTCACGGGGCTACGCTAGACACCATCTCCATCGGCGGGGAAGCCATATTCCGCCAGAACATGGGCCCATTGCTGCCGGGTACCGAACATGCACCACCGCCGGATGAGTACCGGTGTATTTTTGGCTGTGCCGAGCGCGGGGGCTGTGATTTAACCTGTGCCAAGTATGTGGAATACATTCTGGAAAAGGAAGGCGACATCGCCGCCGTGATATCAGAACCCATCCGCAGCACACCCTACATTCCAAAACCCGAATATTGGCAAAAAATCCGCCAGGCCTGTGACCGGCATGGCGCCTTGTTGATATTCGATGAGATCCCCCACAGCCTCGGTCGCACCGGCAAAATGTTCACCTTCGAGCAATTCGGCATCATCCCCGACATCGTCGTCATTGGCAAGGGGCTCGGCGGGGGCATCCTGCCCCTGGCAGCCATAATCGCCCACGAAAAACTGGATATTGGCGCTGAAAGGGCCTTGGGCCATTATACCCATGAAAAAAGTCCTGTTGCCTGCGCCGCTGCCTTGGCAACCATTACGTATATCGAAGAAAACAAGCTCGTAGAGCATGCCCATGACCTTGGGAATTATGCCCTGGCCCGCCTTCAAAAAATGCAGGCCCGCCACCCCCTGATCGGGGATGTGCGGGGTCTCGGTTTGTTTTTGGGAATCGAGCTGGTCAAGGACCAACACACACGGGAGCGCGCTTGCGATGAAGCCGAAGCCGTCATGTATGCGGCCTTGTCCTTAGGCCTTAGTTTCAAAACGACCATGGGAAATATTTTAACCCTCACCCCGGCTCTCACCATTACCCGGGAGGAACTGGATAAGGCCCTTACCATCATTGAGGCCTGTATTGGCGAGCTGGAGGATAGTTCGTGAGTGTGTAATAATCATAAAAGCCTTAACTTATCCAAACAGCGAACGAAAAAATTTTGAATTGTGAAACACAGAATTTCGAAGGATGGTTTCGCTTCGCTCAGCACTTTCATAAACAGATAGAATACATTCCTTCGATATTCTCCTATTGAGGGTAATTAGCCCTTGTACTTCTTCCTGAATTGAGACTATGATTATGCCTAATTGGAAATAAAAACGTGGCAATCATTACTTAAGGTTATTTTTATATGAATTTGAACCAACTTAAAATTTTCTATATGGCCGCCAAGCGCGGCAACCTCAGTAAAGCCGCCGAGGATCTTTACATAACACAACCGGCTGTAACCAAGGGTATCCAACGCTTGCAGGAACACTATGATATTCGCCTGATGGATCGTTTTGGTAAAAAAATGGTTCTGACCTATGCCGGTGAAGTCCTCTTTGATATTGCCGAAAAGATATTTGAACTGGAAAAACATGCCGAGGAAAATATCCGGGAGTTCAAACAACGTAAAAAAGGACGCATTCGCATCCACGCCAGTGAGAGTTTCGGAGCCTACTATCTGCCATCCATTATGAATCCTTTTTCCAAGGCCCATCCCCTGATCAGCATTTCGGTGAATATCCTGCCGAACGAGCATGTTGTTAAAAATATTGCGGACCTGGCATGCGATATCGGATTTATCTCCTACCCGATCGAACA
>Ga0180435_10002912_pt1 | contig 17327 bp, 19 predicted proteins | sample SS_ome_3_FD_132467 | JGI IMG/M metagenome (GOLD analysis project Ga0180435, IMG submission 132467) | Hypersaline lake sediment archaeal communities from the Salton Sea, California, USA - SS_3_S_1 metaG | ecosystem: Environmental > Aquatic > Non-marine Saline and Alkaline > Hypersaline >...
AGGCTTGCCTAACGCCATACCCCATGCTAGAGTGCGCGCAAGCGGCACAACCGTAGAGGAGGCACTCCTGATGGCGAAAACGAAGACCGTGTCGAAGGCCGATCTGGTCGATACCGTCGCCAACGCGACGTCCATGAAGAAGAAGGACGTCAAAGAGGTGATGGACGCGATGCTCGACAAGATCAGCGCGAACCTCGACCTCGGCAACAAGGTCCAGCTGACCGGCTTCGGCACGTTCGAGGTGCGCAAGCGCAAGGCGCGCACGGGCGTGAAGCCGGGCACCACCGAGAAGATCAAGATCCCGGCCAGCAAGTACCCGGCCTTCAAGCCCGGCAAGTCGCTCAAGGAGCAGGTCAAGAAGTAAGCCATGCACGACCCCGACGCACGACGGCGGGCCCCTCGGGCCCGCCGTTCGCTTGGCGTCGACACCCCGTCTTCTGGGGTGTCGACGCACCGTCGCGGCGCGCGGCCGGCGGGGTCCACGCCTCCGCTACACTGCGCCTCGATGAGCCTCCTCGACGTCATCGGCCCCGTCATGGTGGGCCCCTCCTCGAGCCACACGGCCGGCGCCTGTCGGCTGGCGCTGCTCGCCCGCCACGCGCTCGGCGGCGAGCCCCGGCGGGCCCGCTTCACGCTGCACGGCTCGTTCGCCAAGACCGCGCGCGGCCACGGCACCGACCTCGCGCTCGTCGCGGGCGCGCTGGGGGCGTTCCCGGACGACCCGCTGATCCCACGCGCCCTGGAGGAGGCCGCCGCCCGCGGCCTGGACGTCGACTTCGCCACCGCCGACCTCGGCGACGTGCACCCCAACTCGGTGCGCGCCGTGCTGGAGGGCGACGGCGAGCGCGTCGCCGTCACCGGCTCGAGCCTCGGCGGCGGCCTCGTGCGGGTGTTCGACGTGGACGGCTTCCGCATCGACTTCTCGGGGTCGCACCCGACGCTGCTGCTCCGCCACCTCGACACGCCCGGCGTCATCGCGCGCGTGGCGCGCGTCATCGCCGACGACGACGTCAACATCGCCACCCTCGTCAGCGCCCGCCGCAAACGCGGCGGCGACGCGATGATGTCGATCGAGATCGACCGGCCGCTCACGCAGCCGGCGCGCGACTACCTGCGGCACCTGCGCTACGTCACCTGGCTGCGCGAACTGCCCGAGGTGATGCAGGGACCGGACGCCGCGGCCGACGACGCGGGGGCCGCGGCGTGACCCTCGCCGACCTCGCCGCCGCCGCCGGCCCGGCCTCCGACCTGGTGCTCGCCGAGGAGGCCGCCGGCCCGGCCGAGCGCGCGCGCCTGCTGGAGGGGCTGCGCGGCCGCCTGCGCGAGATGCGGGCGTCCATCGAGCGCGGCCTGGCGAGCGACGCCAAGAGCCGCACCGGGATGGTGGGCTGGAACGCGAAGACCCTGTGGAACGCGCAGGACGCGCTGCATGCCCCGCTGCTGCGGCGGGTGCAGGCGTACGCCATGGCGGTCAACGAGGAGAACGCGCGCATGGGCCGCATCGTGGCGGCCCCGACGGCGGGTTCCGCGGGCACCCTCCCCGGGGCGCTGCTCGGCGTGGCCGACCACCTCGGCCTCGAGGAGGACCGGCTGCTGGGGCCGCTGGCCCTCGCCGGCGGCATCGGCCAGGTGATCTCGCGGTCGATGTTCATCGCGGGCTCCACCGGCGGCTGCCAGGCCGAGATCGGCTCGTCGGCCGCCATGGCGGCGGCCGCCGTGACCGAGGCGATGGGCGGCGACGCGGCGGCCTCCGTCCACGCCGCGGCGATGGCGCTGATGAACACGATCGGCCTGGTGTGCGACCCGGTCGGCGGCTACGTCGAGGTGCCGTGCGTCTCGCGCAACGCCTTCTACTCCGTCCACGCGGTGGCCTCGGCGCAGCTCGCGCTGGCGGGGGTCACGTCGCCGATCCCGCCCGACGAGGTGGTGCTGGCGATGGCCTCGGTCGGGCGCCTGCTGCCCCCCGAACTGCGCGAGACGGGCGAGGGCGGCGTGGCGGACACCCCCACCGGCCGCCGCATCGCGCTCGAGATGGCGCGCTAGCGCGCCGGCCGCGTCGACCGCGGCCGCGTCGGCCGCGGTCGCGTCGGCCCGGGCATGGTGGGCCCGCTCACCGAGCGCTCGTGAAGTCCGGTGCATGCTGGGTCCCAGGGGCATTCGTCCCGCGCCGCCGGCTGGCGGCGCCGTCCGCGGCCCCGGATCCCGCGGCCCACGCCCCGCCGTCCCCCGCCCGTGCCGAGAGGAGCGCCATGCATCCCACCCCCCGCAGCCGTCCCCACGTCGTCGTCGTCGGCGCCGGCTTCGCCGGCCTGAACGTCGTACGCGGCCTGCGCGGTAGTGGCGCCGACGTCACCCTGATCGACCAACGCAACCACCACACCTTCCAGCCTCTGCTGTACCAGGTCGCCACCGCCGCGCTCGACGCCGGCGACGTGGCGCACCAGGTCCGCGACGTGCTGCGCGACGCCCCGCACGCCCGCTTCCGCATGGGCCGGGTCGTGGGGATCGACCTCGCCGGCCAGCGGGTGACGCTCGCGGTCGGCGACGGCGACGCGCCGCAGCACGAGACCCTCGCGTTCGACCACCTCGTCCTGGCGCCGGGCACCGTCTACCACGACTTCGGGATCCCCGGGGTGCGCGAGCACGCCTACGTCCTGAAGAGCGCGGCGGAGGCGCTGGCGCTCAGGGGCCACCTCCTGCGCCTGCTGGAGGACGCGGCACGCGATCCCGGCGCCGTCGCCGAGGGGGCGCTCGACGTCGTCGTGGTCGGCGCCGGCCCGACCGGCGTGGAGATGGCCGGCGCGATGGTCGAGCTGTTCGACCGCGTCCTCCCGTCGGATTACCCGGAGCTCGACCTCGCGCGGGCGCGCGTCGTCCTGCTCGAGGCCGCGCCACACGTGCTGGCCCCCTACCAGCCGGCGACGCGCGACTACACGGCGCGCGTGCTGCGCGGTCGCGGCGTCGACCTGCGCACGGGCGCCCTGGTCCGCGAGGCCACCGCCAGCCACGTGCACCTCGCCGACGGCAGCGCGCTGCGCTACGGAACCCTGGTGTGGGCGGCGGGCGTGCGCGCGCACCCGCTCGTCGAGGCCCTGGGCGTTCCGCTCGATCGCGCCGGGCGGGTGGCCCTACACGACGACCTCTCGCTGCCGGGCCACCCGACGGTGTGGCTGGCGGGCGACGTCGCCGGCGGCGTCGGCACGGCGCCGCCGCTGCCGCAGGTGGCGCAGGTCGCCAAGCAGCAGGGCGCCCACGTCGCCCGCAGCCTGCGGGCGCGGTTCGCCGGCCGCCCCACGCGCCCCTTCCGCTACCGCGACCTCGGACAGATGGCCATCATCGGCCGCTCGGCCGGCGTCGCCGAGCTCTCCCCCGGCCTCGGCGGGCTGCGCCTGCGCGGATTGCTCGGCTGGCTGGCGTGGCTGTTCATCCACCTCGTCCACCTGCCGGGCCACCAGAACCGGCTGCGCGCGTTCATCGGCTGGGCCTTCGAGTGGTTCACGTACGACCGCCATGCCCGGCTCATCCTCGAGCCGGCGGACCGCACGCTCGACCGGGCCCCCGCGCCGCCGGCGCCCGCCCGGGGCGCCGCTCCGTCCGTCGACGCGCCGGCCCACGGCACGCCGGCCGGCGGGCCCCCTCCCGCTCCCCCCGAGGCCCGCGCGCTGACGTCCGCCGGGGGGTGAAGCGGTACCCTCGCCGCATGGCCCACGATCGCGCCTTCCTCGCCCACGCCCTGACCGTCGCCCACCGCGCCGCGGACGCGGCGGCCCGCATCCACCGCGGGCACGCCGGCAGCCGCTTGGACATCGCGACCAAGTCCTCGTCGATCGACCTGGTCACCGAGGTCGATCGCCTCTCCGAGGCGGCGATCCGCGCCGAGTTGGCCGCCGCCTTCCCCGGCCACGTGGTGCTGGGTGAGGAGGGCGGCCAGGCCGCCGGCGACGCGCGCCACCGCTGGATCGTCGATCCCCTCGACGGCACCGTGAACTACGCCCACGGCTTCCCCGTTTACTGCGTCTCCATCGCGCTCGAAGCGGACGGGGAGGTGGTGGTCGGGGTGGTGCTCGACAGCGCCCGGGGCGAGCGCTTCGCGGCGACCCTCGGCGGCGGCGCCACGCTCGACGGCGTCCCCATCGGCGTCAGCCGCACGACCGAGATCGGCAACGCCATGCTCGGCACGGGCTTCGCCTACGGCGGCGAGGCCGTCGCCCAGAACCTCGAGATCCTCGCCCGCGTGCTCCCTCGGGCGCGCGCGGTGCGCCGCCCCGGCGCGGCCGCCCTCGACCTCTGCCACGTCGCCTGCGGGCGCTACGACGGCTTCTGGGAGCTGCAGCTCAACGCCTGGGACGTCGCCGCCGGGATGCTCATCGTGCGCGAGGCCGGCGGCACGGTGACCGGCCCGACCGGCGCACCCTACCGCTGGGACGACACCGCGATGATCGCCACGAACGGTCACTTGCACGCGCGCCTGACGCGGCTGCTCGATCTCGGGGTCGCGCTCGCCTGAGCGGAGCTGCGGCCGGGACGCGCCTCAGCCGGCGCGCGCCGCCCGCAGCGGCGCCAACTCGGCGTCGGTCAGGCCCGCCTGCGCCTCGGAGATCGCCCACAGGCGCTCCGCGGCCCCGTCTTCCCGGGCGGCCGGCGCCATGGGGCGCTCCTGGCGGTCGACCCAGTAGCGGCCCGTCGACGCCAGCGCCACGGGGTCGGTCGCCAGGTAGGTGAGCGTGTCGGCGCCCTGCTCGGGGGTGCGGGCGAAGGCCCGCTGCACCCAGCGGATCAGGGGCGTCAGCCACCCGGCGTCGCCCCCGAACCCGGTGGCCACGAAGCCCGGGTGCATCGCGTGGACGCTGACGCCGCGGCCCTCCAGGCGGCGCGCGAAGGCGACGGTGAACAGCTGGTTCGCGAGCTTCGACTGGGCGTAGGCCCCCATCCCGTCGTAGCGTCGTCTCCCCAGGTCGTCCCAGCGCATGCGCCCCGCCATCGCGGCGTTCGACGAGGTCACCACGACCCGGGCCGGCGCGGAGGCCATGAGCAGGTCGGCGAGCAGCACGGCCGGCACGAAGACGCCCAGGTGGTTGAGCGCCCAGGTCAGCTCGAACCCCTCGGCGGTCTCGCGCCGGCGACCCACGTAGGCGCCGGCGTTGAGCAACAGGACGTCGAGGCGGGACCAGCGTTCGCGGAAGGCCAGGACCATGGCGCGCGCCTCGGCCACCAGGCTGAGGTCGAAGCCCAGGTGATGGACGTCGCCGCCGGTCTCGCGGCGGATCTCGTCGGCCGCCCGGGCGCCCTGGCCACTCGGGCGCGAGACGATGACGACGGTGTGCCCGCGCGCCGCCAGGTCGCGGGCGCTGACCCGGCCGATGCCGGTGCTGGCGCCGGTGACCAGCGCCACGGGCCGCTGCGGGTGGGTGGGGTGCGTCACGCGCCCGATGGTACGACCGGGGCGCCGGAGGCAACGGTCGGCGGGGCCACGGTCGCCCGCGCCCGGTTCCGGCGCCCGGATCGACGACCCGGCCGGGTCGTCGACGCCCGCCGACGTCGGATCAGAAGTCCTCGGGGAACTCGAGCTTGGGACGCTTGCCGGCGGCCTCGTCGCGGTCTTCGCGGGTACGCGCATCGACGCGTCCGTCCGCCCGCGTCTCGTCGGTCGCACCCCGCACCGTGCCGCCCTTCGGCAGCCGCGCCCACAGCGCCCCGAGCGGGGTCGCCTCGGCGGCGGGAGCTTCCCGCGGCGCGCCGTCCGCCGGGACGCGTGCCGCGTCCGCCGGCCCGGCCGCGTCCGCGTCCGAGCGGGCGCGCGCGGGCCGCGCCGGGGCCTGGGCCCGTGGCGAGGACGGCGCCGCCGTGGCCGGCGTCGCCGAGCCGGCCGCCCCCGGAGCCGGCGGCTCGGGCAACTCGAACAGCGCGCTCCGCTCGTCGCTGGCCAACCGCCTGGCCGCGACGGTCGCCTGCTCCATCGGGGCGACCTTGAACCGCGACACCCAGGGCTCCCACACGAGTTCGGCGCGGTGCCGGTGGAGCTTCTGCCTGGGCGCGGTGGCGTAGCAGTACACGTCGAGCCAGCCGTCGCCCGTGAGGCCCAGCGGCAGCCGCACCGCGAGGTCCAGCGCGCCCAGGGGCGGCACCACCGCCTCCAGCTCCGCCACCCGCGGCGCGCCCCGCGACTCCTGCCGCACCGCCACCTCGAGCACCTGCACCGGGTAGCGGCTCAGGTTCGACAGGGTCATCGTCAGGTGCCCCGCGGCCGCCGCGGCCGGATCGCCGGGGCGCCGACGGCGCCGCGGCGGGCCCTGCGGCCCGGGCTCCGGCAAGACCTCGCCCTGGGTGATGAGCAGCTGTGGGGGCCGCACCTCGAGCGGCGGGGGCCGCCGGCGCCGCAGGCCGGCCAGCAACAGCAGCGCGACGAGCGCCAGCAGCCACGGGCCCAACGCCGGCGGCCACGACGCGCGGGCGGCGAGATCGCTCCACCACGTCCAGGCCGCTTCGCCGAAGGCGCCGGCGGTTTCGAGGATGCGACGCACGGTGGTCTCCAAGGACCGCCTCCAGGGTCGGGACGGCGCCCGACACAGCCCCAGGATACGTGGCGGCGCCGCGGTCCGGGCGCGCTCGCGGCACGCCTGCTAGCCTCGGTGCGTGGATCCGGCCCCCGCTCGCGACGATGGCCCGACGGACGCCACCGGCGGCGCGACCGCGCTGTGGTCGCCCGTGAGCCTGACGACCGAGGATGGCAGCCCGGCGCTGTGGAGCCCGCGCTACGGCCAGGCGTTCCGCTCGCGCCGTGGCGCCCACAGCGAGGCGCGCCACGTCTTCGCGAACGGCTCCGGCGCGGCCGCGCGGCTGGCCTCGGGCCGCGCCACGCGCGTCCTGGAGGTGGGCCTCGGCGCCGCGACCAACCTGGCCTGCACGGCGGCCGTGGCCTGGGCGGCCGGCACCCCGCTGCACTACCGCGTGTGGGAGCCGGAGCCTCTCCCCGCCGCGGCACTGCGGCTGGCCGACCTCGAGGCGATCGCGCCGGCGCCCTTCGTCGCCGCGCTGCTGGACGCCCGCGACGCCTGGGGCGCCCTGGCCCCTGGCGCCGTCGTCGCCTGGCGGATCGCGACGATCTCGTTCGAGCTTGTCGTGGCGCCGATCGAACGGCTCCTCGACGCCGATTTCGCGGACGCCGTGGAGCGGCGGCTGCGACCCGGGCCGGCCGCCGGGCGCGCGGCGGCGGCGCCCGCCGTCACGCCCTACGACGCCGTGTACCTCGACCCCTTCTCGCCCGAGGTCAACCCCGAGCCGTGGCGCCCCGCGGTCCTGGCGGCGCTCGCCGAACGGCTGGCGCCGGGTGGCGTGCTGGTGAGCTACAGCGTCCGCGGGGGCGTCCGGCGCGCCCTCGCCGCCGCCGGCCTGGACGTGCGCAAGGTCGCGGGTCCCGCGGGCGGCAAGCGCGAGGTGCTGTGGGCCCGCCGCGCCGAGGCGGCCGACGCCGGCTCGACGGCGGGGCCCGCGTGAGCCCAGACCTGCGGGTGGCCGTCGTCGGCGGCGGCGTGATGGGCGCCTCGCTCGCCCGCGCCTTCGCGCGCGCGGGCCACGCCGTCACCTGGTGGGACCCGGAGGCCGACGACGCCGCCTCCGCGGTCCCCGTGGCGCTGCTCAACCCCTACCGCGGCCGCAGCGGCCGCGCGCACCCCGAGGACCTCGCGGGACTGCGCATCACCTGGCGTTGGGACGAGGAGCTGCGCGCGGCGGGCCTGGCGCCGGGCGCGCGCCGCAGCGGCGTGGTCCGCCTCGCCGACGGCGAGCGGCAGGCGCGCGCCTTCGCCCGGGTGCCCGGCCTCCGGCGGCTCGCCGCCGCGGCGGTGCCGCCGCCCTTCCGCTCGCCGCACGGCGGCGCCTGGGCCGCCGAGGGCGGCTGGCTCGAGCCGCGCGCGTGGCTGGCGGCGCTGGCCGCCGACGCCGCGGCGCGCGGCGCGACCCGCCGACGCTCGCGGGTCGCCACCGTCGAGCCGGACACGGCGTGCGGCGGCCGCTGGCGGGTCGTCTCGGACGCCGGCGAGCGCTCGCGCCACGACCGCGTGCTGCTGGCGACCGGCGCGTCGCCTTGGCCGACCGCCTGGGCCGCCGCGCTCGGCGGGACGCCCGACTTCGCGCGCCTGGCGGGGGACGTGTTCCCCACCCGCCTGCCGGCGCCGACGGTGCCGCTGGCGGGCGCGTGCTACGTCGGTCCCGTCGCCGACGAGCTCGGCCACCGCGTGGCCGCCATCGGCGGACACCACCGCCCCCCGGGTCCCGCCCCCGACGACGCCGCGCACGGGCTGGTCCGCAACCTCGGCTGGGCGTGGCCGGGCCTCTCCGTGGCCGACCTGCGGCACGAGGCGGCCTGGTGGGGCGTGCGGGCGCACGGCGAGGGCCATCGCCCGCAGCTGCGCGAGTTGGCGCCGGGCGCGTGGTGGGTCGGCGCGTTGGCGGGCCGCGGCTTCCTGGTGGCCGCCGCCGTGGCCGAGGCCGCCGTCCGAGCCGTCGGCCCGCCCTAGCCCGAGCGCTCGGCGAAGCCCGCGCAGCGGTGGACGGGCATCGGCGGGTAGCGCGGCAGGTCGGGGTGGTCGCAGCGCAGGAAGGCCGAGTCGCGCGCGCTGCGGATCGCGCGGGCGTGGCGGCAGCCCGTGCACAGCCCGCCGCGGGCGGCGCGGGCGAGCAGCGCGGCGTCTACGGGCTCGTTCAGGCGGGGGCGGTGGGCTTCGCCGGCCCGAGGAGCTGGTCGGCCAGGGCGCGCAGGCGCGCGCCGTCGAAGGGCCGCGGGCCCTCCGTCAGGCCGTGGCCGCCCTCGGCGAGCGTGAGCTTGCGGTAGACGTGCGACTCGTAGGGATGCACCACGACCTCCTTGAAGACGGCGTGGCGCGGGCTGGCGTTGAGCATGAGCACGGGGTAGCCATCGGGCCGCGAGAGACTGGCGCTCATGACGATCGTGGGCAGGTCGTAGGGCCGCTCCATGCGGTAGATGTAGTCCGGGAAGTCGGCCTCCTTCTGGAAGATCACGTCGTCGCGTTCGTCGGCGTAGGCGCGCATCTCGTCGAGCAGCGCCGCCCACGCGCGGTAGAAGGCCTTGTCGCGGTCGCTCATGGGGTCCAGTGTAGCGCGCGGGCCGCCCCGGCCGTCACACCGTCACCCGGAGTCGCGTGAGGTAGCGGAAGACGTTCCTGGGCTGGTAGCGGTGCTCGCCCGGGGCGAGCGCGAGCCGCGGGAAGCGCCGCAGCAGCGCCCCCAGCGACACCCCGAGCTCGAGGCGCGCCAGCGGGGCGCCGATGCAGTAGTGCAGGCCGAGCCCGAAGGCGAGGTGGGGGTTGGGGTCGCGCCGCACGTCGAAGCGTTCGGCGTCGGCGAAGACCTCGGGGTCGCGGTTGGCCGCGGCGTAGTAGAGGCACAACCGGGTGCCCTTCGGCCACGCGTGGCCGTCGTAGGTCATGTCCTCAAGGACGTAACGCTCGAAGAACTGCAGCGGCGTGTCGTAGCGCAGCATCTCCTCGATCGCCGGTCGCAGCAGCGGCGGCTCGTCGCGCACGGCGCGCAGCTGCTCCGGGTGGCGCAGCAGCGCCAGCATCCCGTTGCCGGTCACGTTGACGACGGCCTCGTGGCCCGCGTTGAGGAAGAGGATGGCGTTGGCCACCACCTCGCCCTCGGTCAGCCGCTCGGGATCCGCGTCGTGGACGGTGACCATGCGCGAGATCAGGTCGTCGGCGGGGGCGCGCCGCTTGGCCGCCATGAGCCCGCGCACGAAGTCGGCGAACGCCGCGGCGGCCGCCACCGCCGCGGCCTCCATCGCGGGCGTTCGCTCCGGCTCGAACATGCCGATGATCGCCTTGGACCACGGCAGCAGCCGATGACGCTCCGCGTCGGGGACGCCGAGGAGCTCGGCGATGACGGTGACCGGGATGGGCTCCGCGAAGTCCGCGATGAGGTCGAAGCCGTCGCCGTCTCGCGCCTCCAGGCCGTCCAGCAGCCCCTCGACCAGCGCCTCGATGCGCGCCCGCAGCGCCCGTACGTGGCGCGGCGTGAACACGTCGTGGACGACCTGCTTCACGCGGGTGTGGTCCGGCGGCTCGATCTCGAGCAGCGAGCCGGCCTGGATCTCGTCGAAGGCGGCGTGGGCGGGGTTGGCGGGCGGGCGCTCCGACGGGGGCGTCAGGTGGTGGATGACGCGGCCGAGCCGCCGGTCACGGAGGAGGGCGTCGACGTCGCGATGTCGGGTGACGATCCACTTCCGCCAACCCGGGTACCAGGCGATCGGCGCCTCGGCCCGCAGCCGCGCGTAGGTCGGGTAGGGGTCCTGCAGGAAGTCCGGGTCGCCGGGGAGGAACAGGTCGCCGGTCGTGGGCACGGGCATGGCGACATGGTACGCGGGCGCGTCGGCGGCCGCGACGACCGCGCGGGCGCGCGACGGGTCGGCGACCGGGGGCCCGCGCGATCGGGCGGTATGCTGGGCCGCCGTGCCGAGCGACCCCCTCCTCGATCCCCTCAACGACGCCCAGCGCCGCGCCGTCCTGCACGCCACCGGCCCCGCCCTGGTGGTCGCCGGCGCCGGCTCCGGCAAGACCCGCACGGTGGTGCACCGCATCGCCTACCTCCTGCGCGAGCACGCGGTCCGGCCGCACGAGGTCCTGGCCGTCACCTTCACGAACAAGGCCGCCGGCGAGCTGCGCGAGCGGGTGGCGGAGCTCATCGGACCGCCGGCCCGCGACCTGTGGGTCGCCACCTTCCACGCCGCCTGCCTGCGGGTGCTGCGCAGCTACGGCGAGCACGTCGGACTGCGACGCGGCTTCGGCATCTACGACGACGGCGACCAGCTCGACCTGCTCAAGGACGTGCTCGAGAGCGTGCGCGGCCTTGAGGACGGCAACCCGCGGGCGCTGCGGGCGGCGATCGACCGCGCCAAGTCGAACCTGTGGTCGCCCGAGACCTTCGAGGAGGCCGCCACCAAGGCCTGGGGGCGCGAGGTGAGCGGCCTGCCGGTCGAGCTCGTCGGTGAGGTGTTCGCCCGCTACCAGGCGCGGCTTCGGCAGGCGAACGCGGTGGACTTCAACGACATCCTCGGCCGCACCGTCGAGCTGTTCGACGCCGCGCCCGAGGTCCTCGAGCGGGTGCAGCAGCGCGCGGCCTTCATCCACGTCGACGAGTACCAGGACACGAACGCCGCCCAGTACAGGCTCACCCAGCAGCTGGCGGGCGAGCGGCGCAACCTGGTCGCCGTCGGCGACCCGGACCAGTCGATCTACGCCTTCCGCGGCGCCGACCTGCGCAACATCCTCGACTTCCAACGGGACTACCGCGACGCCGCCGTCTACCGGCTGGAGACCAACTACCGCTCGGTGGGCTCGGTCCTCAAGCTGGCGAACGCCCTCATCGAGCAGAACCAGGGCCGGCTGGAGAAGGTCCTGCGGCCCGCGAAGGGGGACGGCCAGCCGGTCGCGCTGTTCCGCGCGAACGACCACCGGGCCGAGGCCGACTTCGTCGCCCGCGAGGTCGAGGCGTGGCTCGCCCAGGGCGGCGGCTACGACGACGTGGCGGTGCTCTACCGCACGAACGCGCAGTCGCGGGTGCTGGAGGAATCGTTGCGCAAGGCGGGGATCCCGGCCAAGATCGTCGGCGGCGTGGGCTTCTACGAGCGCAAGGAGGTCAAGGACGTGCTGTCGTACGCCCGCGCCGCCCTCAACCCCGCGGACGACGTCAGCTGGCGCCGCATCCTGGCGCGGCCCAAGCGCGGCATCGGCCGCACCACCGAGGACGCCCTGGTGGCCTGGTCGGCGCGCCACGGCGTGCCCTTCTCCGGCGCGGTGCTGCGGGCCGAGGAGGTCGTGCCGGGCACCGCCGCGGTGGCGCGGCTGCGCGACTTCGCGGCGCTCATGGACGACCTCGCGGAGGCCGCCGCGACCCTCTCCGCCACGGCCTTCCTCAAGGCCGTGCTGGACCAGAGCGGCTACCTCCAGGCCCTGCGCGACGAGGGCAGCTTCGAGGCCCGCGGCCGCATGGAGAACCTCGACGAGCTCGTGTCCGCCGTCGCCGAGTGGGAGGACGAGACCGGCGGCGGCATCGGCGACTTCCTCGACGAGGCCGCCCTGCTGGCCAGCGTCGACGACCGCGCGGTTGCGGCCGCCAACGACGAGGTGCCCGCGTCGTCGGTCACGCTCATGACGCTGCACAACGCCAAGGGCCTCGAGTTCCCGCTGGTGCTGCTCGTGGGCCTGGAGGAGGGCCTCATCCCGCACCGCTCGGCGAGCGGCAGCCTACCCGAGCTCGAGGAAGAGCGGCGGCTGCTGTACGTGGGCATCACGCGGGCGCAGGAGCGCCTCGTGCTGGTGCACTGCGCCTCGCGCATGACCTTCGGGCGGACCGAGTTCGCGCGTCCCAGCCGCTTCCTGGAGGACGTGCCGCGGGGCATGTGGCAGGAGGTCGACGCGCTGGGGCAGCCGCAGGCGAGCGGCCGCGGCGCCGGGCACGCGACCCACGCGCGCCCGCCACGCGGCGGCTGGGCGCCGCCGGTCGTCGCCGGCGCGGCGGCGCCCGCCGCGTCGACGGGTGTCGGCGCGTCCGGCACGGTGCCCGCGCGCGTGAGCTTCCGTGGCGGGGAGCGGGTTCGTCACCCGAGCTTCGGCGGCGGCACGGTCGTGGGCGTCCGCGGCGAGGGCGCCAAGGCCGAGGTGACGGTGGTCTTCGAGAAGGCGGGCGCGAAGCACCTGCTGCTCCGCTTCGCCAACCTCAGCCTGGCCTGACGCCGGCCGGGCATGGCCGCCGAGGGGTGGTACCATCGCGCCTACGGCCGCGGTCCGCATGCGGGAGGCGGCCGGCTCGGAGGAGGCAGGGACGCTTGTGAACGCGAAAGCCATCGTGGTGACCTCGGGCAAGGGCGGCGTCGGCAAGACGACCACCACGGCGAACGTGGGGGCGGCGCTGGCCAAGCTCGGCGAGCGCGTCGCCGTCGTCGACACCGACGTCGGCCTGCGCAACCTCGACGTCGTCATGGGCCTCGAGGGCCGGGTCGTGTTCGACCTCATCGACGTCTTCGAGGGGCGCTGCAAGCTGCGGCAGGCCCTCATCCGCGACAAGCGCGTCGAGACGCTCCACCTGATCGCGGCCTCGCAGACGAAGGACAAGTCCGCCCTCTCGGAGGCGCGCATGCGCGAGACGGTGCGGGCGCTGCTGGAGGACGAGGGCTTCGACCGGGTGCTCATCGACAGCCCCGCCGGCATCGAATCCGGTTTCCAGACGGCCGCCGCCGCCGCCCACGGCGCGCTCGTGGTGGTCAACCCCGAGGTGTCGAGCGTGCGCGACGCCGACCGCATCATCGGCCTGCTCGAGGCGCGCGAGATCACCGAGGTGCGGCTGATCATCAACCGCCTGCGCCCGAAGATGGTCAAGCGCGGCGACATGCTCGAGGTCAGCGACGTGCTCGACATCCTCGGCGTGAAGCTGATCGGCATCGTCCCAGAGGACGAGCGCGTGCTGGTGTCCACCAACGTCGGCAATCCGCTGGCGCTCGAAGACGGCGGCCCCAAGGCCACGGCCGGCAGTGCCTTCCGCGACATCGCCCGCCGCATCGGCGGCGAGGACGTCGCCTACCCCGACCTCGACGGCGGCAAGGGCGTGTTCTCGGGCCTCCGGCGACTCTTCGGGGGCCGCTGACGTGTTCGGCTTCTTCCGGCGCCGCAGGAGCAAGGACGACCTCAAGCAGCGCCTCAAGCTCGTCCTGTCGTACGACCGGGCGCGGCTGTCGCCCGGCAAGATGGAACAGCTCAAGCGCGAGCTCCTCGGCGTGGTCGAGAAGTACTTCCCCAGCGACGGCGACGACCTCAACGTTCGCTTCGAGCAGCACGGCGACCGCATGGTGCTGATCGCCGACCTGCCGCGCTCGTCGCATCGCTGACCGCGGTCGCCACGGTGCTCGCCGTCGCCGCCAAGGCGCGGGCCGCCCGCACGCCGGCGTGAGCCGCCCGCCGCTCGGCACCTCGCGCCGGCCGCGTGCGCGCCGTACCTGACGGCGCGGGAGGCCGTGCTAGCGTTCGGTTGCGATGGAACGACCCACCGTCCTGGTTGCCGAGCCGAATCAACTGCAGCTGCAGTTGATCGACCTGCTGCTCACCGCGGACGACTTCGACGTCACGCTGGTCGAGACCGGCGAGGCGGCGCTCGCCCACCTGCGCGAACACACGCCCGCCGCCGCCCTGCTGGCCGTCGAGCTGCCCGACGTCGACGGCTTCGCGCTGTGCCAGAAGGTCAAGGTGGTGGGCCGGCTCGCCCGCATGCCCGTGGTGCTGTTGGCCGACCCGGCGGAGGGCGGTGGGCTGACGGAGTCCAACCGTTCGCGCGCCCGCACCGTGGGCGCCGACCTGCTGCTGCCACGCCCCCTGGGCGACAAGAACCTGCGCGAGCGCCTGCTGCGCCTCATCCGTCGGCCGGCCGACGCGCGCGGCGCCGCGCCCCGGACGCCCGACGCCGGTCCCACGCCGGGCGCCGCGGCGCCCCACGCCGTCGGCTTCGCCGGCGCGGTCCCCGTCGAGCAGGCGGCCAGCGAACTGGGTCGGTTGCGGGCGGAGGTGGCGCAGCTACGCGCAGAGAACGCCTCGCTGCAGGCTCGGCTCACGAAGTACAAGGATCTCGCGAAGAGCCTCCAGGCGCAACTCGATGCCGAGCAGCAGCGGCCCAAGGGGCTGTTCGGGCGCCGCTCCTGACGCGTCCTAGGCGCGCGCGTCGCGGGCGGCGGCCGACGCCACGGCGCCCGTCATGCCGTCCGAGACGAGGTGTGCACCGGCCCAGCGGCGGATGGCGCCGATGACGCCCTCGAGTTGGGCGCCGGCCTCGGTGAGCTGGTAGCAGGCGCGGCAGGTGCCGTCGCCCTCCACCTTGACGATCAGGCCGAGCGTCTCGAGGCGGGTCAGCCGCTGCGTCAGCGTTGTCGGGTTGAGGCCGCCGACCTCGCGCCCGATGGCGTTGAAGCCCATGGGGCCGGCGAGCAGCGCGTGCACGATGTGGAGCACCCACTTCTCCTGCAGCACCTCGATGCCTTGCACCGCGGGGCAGCGGCGGCGTGACGTCGGATCGTCCATCTCGGTCACGCTAGCATGCGCCCGGCGCCCTCCAGGAGGCGCGCCCGACGTGCGGCCGGGGCGCGCGGCGGGCGCCGTGAAGGACGCCACGTGGGGTCGGGCGGCGGGCGTCCGGCTGGTAGACTGGAGCCATCTCAACCCGGCGCGTTCGCGGCCGTCTGCGGCCAGGAGGAGGCTTCGATGAACATCTACCAGCTCATCGGGCGCAACATCGAGATCAGCGACGCCATGCGGACCTACGCGGAGGACAAGCTGGAGCGGCTGGACCGCTTCTTCGACCAGATCGTGGACGCCCGCGTGGTCATGTCGTACGACGAGCGCATCGGCGGCGAGCCGGCCAAGGTCGAGGTGCAGATCAACGTTCCCAACGGCATCGTACGCGCGGAGGAGCGCGGCGCGGACAGCTACGCCGCGGTCGACCTCGTCGCGGACAAGCTCGAGCGGCAGCTCAAGCGCTTCAAGCAGCGCCTGCGCGACAAGCGCGGCGAGGCGCCGCCGCCGGTCGCCGAGGAGGAGACGACCGAGCGCGCGCCGGCCCTGGTGCGCACCAAGCGCCACGTCCTGCGCCCGATGTCGGCGGAGGACGCCGCGATCGAGATGGACGCCCTCGGGCACAGCTTCTACCTGTTCCGCAACGTCGACACCGACCTCATCAGCGTCATCTACCTGCGTCACGACGGCGACTACGGCCTGATCGAGCCGGCGCGCTAGCCCGCGCGCTCAGCGCCAGGCGGGCGGCGACCGCCGCGCGAACGCCGGCGCCACCGCCAGCCCGAAGACGAAGCCGCCGACGTGGGCCCACCAGGCGACCCCGCCGCCGACCACGTCCGTGCCGGCGAGGCCCTCCCACACCTGCACCAGCGCCCAGTAGCCGAGGTAGGACCAGGCCGGCAGCGTCCACAGGAAGAACGGCCCGATGCGGAAGAAGACGCGCATCGCCAGCCACGGCAGCACCAGCGGGAGGACCACGGCCTGCACGCGGCGCGTCGGGAAGAAGCGCAGGTACGCGCCCAAGATGGCGCTGATGGCGCCCGACGCGCCGATCAGCGGCACCCGAGGGTCGGGGGTGACGAGCGCGTGGGCGAGGGCGCCGACGGCGGCGCCGAGCAGGTAGAACGCGAGGAAGCGGGCGTGGCCGAGGCGATCCTCGACGTTGTCGCCGAACACCCACAGGAACACGAGGTTGCCGATGAGGTGCGCCCACCCGCCGTGAAGGAAGGCGTGGGTGATCAGCGAAGGCGCCGTCCGCAAGGGCTCGGCCCACAGCGCGGCGGGCGTCACCCCGAACGCGACCGCGGCGCGCCACAGGCCCTCCTCGCCGCCCAGGGCCCAGGGTCCCACGAAGCCCAGCGTGGCGCTCAGGACCAGCAGCCACACCACCCATACGGGACCGGCGAGCGGGTTGTGGTCGCGGACGGGGATCATCCGTCGGCGGCGGCGCCCCCTGTGGCCGCGCCCCCGGCGGCCGCGCCACCGGCGTCACGGTCGACGCGCTCGACCATCTCGAGCACCGGACGCAGCTTGACGATGCGGCCCGCGGGCACCACGCCTCGCACGGTGGCGCCGTCGTACACGATGGTGCCGCGGCCGATGACGGTGCCCGGTGCCAGCACGGCGTTGCAGCCGATCGACACGCCGTCGCCGACGATCGCGCCGAGCTTGCGCAGCCCGGTAGCCACGCCGCCCACGGACACGCCGCCCGGCATCACCCGCAGGTTGGCGAGCTTGACGCCGGCGCCGAGGTTGACGTCGTGCCCGACGATGGCGTCCCCGACGTAGTTGAAATGCGCGACGTGGGCGCCGCCCAGGACGATGGCGTGCTTCGCCTCGCTGGCGTGCCCGACCTTGGCCCCGGGACCCAAGAGGACGCCGGGACGCAGCATCGCCGCGTGGCCGACCTGCGCGCCGGCCATGATCCACGCCGGCCCCTGGACGTAGGCGTACGGGCCGATGCTGGCGCCGGCCTCGAGCCAGACTCGGCCCTCGATCACGGCGCTCGGGTGGACCTCACCGTCGAGGCGATCGGGGACGCCGGCCAGCAGCGCGTCCATCCGGGCGAGCGCGGTCCACGGGGCCGCGGGGTCGATGAGCTCGGCCCACGCCGGCGGGAGGCGGGTGAGATCGAACAGCGCGGGGAGCCGGGGCATGCTCGCCAGTCTACCCGCGCTCGCGGTAGCATCCGCCCACGTGATGCACCTCGTCGTCAACCCCACCGCCGGCCGCGGCCGCGGCCTGGCGCACTTGGACGCC
>Ga0180435_10002913_pt1 | contig 17320 bp, 13 predicted proteins | sample SS_ome_3_FD_132467 | JGI IMG/M metagenome (GOLD analysis project Ga0180435, IMG submission 132467) | Hypersaline lake sediment archaeal communities from the Salton Sea, California, USA - SS_3_S_1 metaG | ecosystem: Environmental > Aquatic > Non-marine Saline and Alkaline > Hypersaline >...
GCGGGCTCCGGGAACCGGAGCGGAGAGTGTACAGCGTCCGCCCGGAGTTTATAATCCCGACCAGTTCGTGCAGCGGCTCCTGATCTTGCAGTTCACGATTCCAGGCGGGGAAATTCTCATTCCGGAAGCTCTGCACAAACGATCGCGGGCATCAGCGGCGACGCCAGGCGCAACGACGCGGCGCGCGCCGCCGCGGCATCCATGGGCAACCCTTGCGGCTGCGCTCATGGTCGTCGTGGCAGCGCTTGTCGCGGGCTGTTCGGACGAGCCCTGGAACAGTCCCTATCCGTCGTCCGACCGCGCGCGCGCCATCCACTACGACTCGTTCTCCGAGCGGCCCAAGCACCTCGACCCGGTCTCTTCCTACAGCGAGAACGAGGCGAAGTTCAACGGCCAGATCTACGAGCCGGTGGTGCAATACCACTTCCTCAAGCGACCCTATCAGCTGGTTCCGCTCACCGCCGAGCGTCTACCCGAGCCGGTCTACTACGATGCCGCGGGCGCGGTGCTGCCGGCCGACGCGCCGCGCGAGCAGGTCGCCGAGGCGGTCTACCGCATCACGCTCAAGCCCGGCATCCGCTACCAGCCGCACGCGGCGTTCGCCAGGCGCGAGGACGGCAGCTACCGTTACCACGACCTGCGCCCCGCGGATCTCGAGGGACGGGCCACGCTGGCCGATTTTCCCGAGCAGGGCACGCGCGAGCTCGTCGCCGCCGATTACGTCTACCAGATCAAGCGCCTCGTGCATCCGCGGCTGCACTCCCCGATCGCAGGGCTGATGAGCAAGTACATCAAGGGGCTCGGCGCGTTCGCCGAGCGGCTGCGCGCTGCCGAAGTCGACAACCGCGGCTACATCGATCTGCGCACGTACGATTTCCCCGGCGCGCGCGTCATCGACGACCACACCTACGAGATTCGCATCACCGAGAAGTATCCGCAGTTCCGCTTCTGGCTGGCGATGTCGTTCTTCGCGCCCGTGCCGTGGGAAGCGGACGTGTTCTACGCCCAGCCGGGAATGAAGGAACGCAACATCTCGCTCGACTGGTACCCGGTCGGTACCGGGCCGTACATGCTGACCGAGAACAACCCCAACCGGCGCATGGTGCTCGAGCGCAACCCGAACTTCCGCGGTGAGCCCTATCCGACGGAAGGAATGCCGGGGGATGCCGAGGCCGGCCTGCTCGATGACGCGGGGCGGGAGATGCCGTTCATCGACGTCGCCTATTACAGCCTGGAGAAGGAGCCGATCCCCGAATGGAGCAAGTTCCTGCAGGGCTACTACGACGTCTCCAGCGTGCTTGCCGACAGCTTCGACCAGGCCATCCAGTTCAACGCCCAGGGCGAGGCGCAGCTCACCGACACCATGGCGGACAAGGGCATCGAGCTCATCACCGCAGTCACCGCCTCGATTTCCTACATGGGCTTCAACATGCTCGATCCCGTTATCGGGGGCGAGAGCGACCGCGCACGCCTGCTGCGCCGCGCGATCTCGATCGCGGTCGATTACGAGGAACTCATCTCGATCTTCGCCAACGGTCGCGGTGTGCCCGCGCAGGGTCCGGTTCCTCCCGGCATCTTCGGCCATGTCGAAGGTGCCGACGGCATCAACCCGTACATCTACGAGTGGCGCGACGGGCGCGCCGTGCGCCGTTCGCTCGCGGAGGCGCGCGCGTTGATGCGCGAAGCCGGCTACCCGGACGGCCGTGACGCGACCAGCGGCGAGCAGCTCACGCTCTATTTCGAGACCGTGTCGGCCGGGCCGGGCAGCAAGTCGTTGCTCAACTGGTACCGCAAGCAATTCGAGAAACTCGGTATCCAACTGGTTATCCGCGCCACCGATTACAACCGCTTCCAGGAGAAGGTGCGCAAGGGGACGGCGCAGATCTTCGGTTGGGGCTGGAACGCCGATTATCCCGATCCGGAGAACTTTCTGTTCCTGCTCTACGGTCCGAACGGCAAGGTCGAGCACCACGGCGAGAATGCCGTGAATTATGCCAACGCGCGCTTCGACGAGCTGTTCGTGCAGATGCGGTCGATGGCGGATGGTCCCGCGCGCCAGGCGCTGATCGACGAAATGGTCGCCATCCTGCGCCGCGACGCGCCGTGGCTGTGGGGTTTCCACCCTACGGCGTATACCCTGTTTCATGCCTGGTACGGGAACGCCAAGCCTAACCTCATGGCGCGCAATACGCTCAAGTACAAGACCATCGATCCGCGTCTGCGGGCCACCCTCAGGCAGCGCTGGAACCAGCCCGTGGTGTGGCCCATCGTGCTGCTCGTGGTGGCGCTGGTGATCTCGGCCATACCGGCCTGGCGAACCTATCGCAAGCGGCAACAGGCGGCAGTGCGATGATCGCCTACGTCATCCGCCGCATCCTCTACGCGTTGCCGATCCTGCTCGGCGTCAATGTGATCACCTTCGTGCTGTTCTTCGTTGTCAATTCACCCGACGACATGGCGCGTCTGCACCTCGGTAACAAGCACGTCACGCCGGCAGCCATCGAGAAATGGAAGAGTGAGCGCGGTTACGACAAGCCGCTGCTGTGGAATGCCGCGCAGGACGGAGCCGCCCGACTCACCGACACCATCTTCTATCGCAACACGCTGCGCCTGTTCCTGTTCGATTTCGGGCAGTCGGACAGTGGCCGGGACATCGGCTACGACATTTCGCAGAGAATGTGGCCGAGCCTTGCCATCACCTTGCCCGTGTTCCTGATCGGATTGCTGCTCACGATCAGCTTCGCGCTCGCCATCGCCTTCTTTCGCGGCACCTACATCGACACCTGGGCCGTCGTGCTGTGCGTGGCGATGATGTCGATCTCGGGGCTGTTCTACATCATCGGCGGGCAGTACCTCATCGGCAAGCTGTTGCGGCTGGTGCCGATCTCGGGCTTCGAGAGCGGCCTGGTCGCGGCCAAGTTCGTCATCCTGCCGGTAATCGTCGGCGTCGTCGCCGGCCTCGGTCACGGCACGCGCTGGTACCGCACGATCTTTCTCGAGGAGATCAACCGCGACTACGTGCGCACTGCGCGCGCGAAAGGGCTGGCGGAGAAGGCGGTGCTCTACGGCCACGTACTGCGCAACGCCATGATTCCCATCCTCACCGGCGTGGTGGTGGTGTTGCCGACGCTGTTCCTCGGCAGCCTCATCACCGAGGCGTTCTTCGGCATTCCCGGCCTCGGCAGCTATACCATCGAAGCCATCCAGAGCCAGGACTTCGCTATCGTTCGCGCGATGGTCTTCCTCGGCTCGGTGCTCTACATCGTCGGTCTGATCCTGACCGACATCTCCTACACCCTGGTCGACCCGCGAGTGCGCCTGGACTGATGCGATGCAGGTAGTACTCCTCAAGACCGACGTGCTGTTCTTCGTGCTGCTGGCGCTGTCCGCGTTCTATACGTTTTACGCATCCCGGCGCGAGCATCTTCGCGCGCCGTGGCGACAGGTCGCCGAGCGCCCGCTGGGCATGGCCGCCGCCGTGGTGCTGACCGCCTACCTGGTCGTGGCGGTGCTCGACTCCTGCCATTTTCATCCGCGCCTCGCCGACAACGGTGGCAAGGAAAACTACAGCAGCGAGATCGTGAGCCTGCTCGATGTGCTCGTCGCTCCTTTGCGTGGCAACGTCGAGACGACCTATTCCGCGCCTTTCGCGGTGCGCGCCTATGCCAAGGAAGTCATCATCGATGCCGACGGCAGCACCCGCCGCGACTACCCGCCGCTCCAGCACGGCGGCGCACATCTCGCCAGTCCTGCCGAGCGTGGCGCCGACCTGGCCGCGCGTGCGGCGCGTGGGCTCGCGGGTGCCGGGCTCGCCTGGGCTGCGCTGGTCGCGCTGCTGGTTGCGGTCCTCGCTCGGCGCGAGGGACAGGCATGGCGTGCCATGCTGGGCGCCATGCTCGCGGGGCGCACACGCGTGCCCTGGCGGGTGGTGCTGCTCACCGCCAGTTTGCTTTTCGCACTGGTCGGTGCCTGCGTCACGGTCGCGCCGTACTACCATGTCCTGGGCACCGACAAGACCGGTAACGATGTGCTCTACCAGGCGCTCAAGAGCGTGCGCACGGGGCTGCTCATCGGTACGCTGACGACGCTCGTGATGTTGCCGTTCGCGATTGCGCTCGGCATCGCCGCAGGCTATTTCCGTGGCTGGGTCGACGACGTCATTCAGTATCTCTACACCACGCTGTCGTCGATACCGGGCGTGCTGCTGATCGCCGCCGCCGCGCTGATGCTCGAAGTCTACATGGCCCGCAACGAGGCCAGCTACACCAGTCTCGCCGCGCGCGCCGATCTGCGCCTGCTGGCGCTGTGCATGATCCTCGGCGTGACCACCTGGACGGGATTGTGCCGCTACCTGCGCGGCGAGGCGCTCAAGCTGCGCGAGGTCGATTTCATCAGCGCCGCGCGCGCCTTCGGTGTGCCGCACCGGGTCATCATCGTGCGCCACATCATCCCCAACATCATGCATATCGTGATGATCTCCATCGTCCTCGACTTCAGCGGCCTGGTGCTGGCCGAGGCGGCGCTCACCTACATCGACATCGGGGTCGATCCGAGCATGGAATCATGGGGCAACATGATCAATAGCGCCCGGTTGGAACTCGCGCGCGAGCCGGTGGTATGGTGGTCTCTGCTGGCGGCTTTCGTGTTCATGTTCACGCTGGTGCTGGCGGCCAACGTGTTTGCCGACGCCGTGCGTGACGCATTCGACCCGCGCCTGCGCGAGGTCCGCTGAAGCCGCGGTCGCGACCGCCGGTCGCGCGCTGCAAACGGAGCTGCATCGATGGCAACGAGCTCGAACCGAACCACCGCAGGGCGCACGGCGTCGCGTCCCGTGTATATCGTCGACGGCGCCCGCACGCCGTTCCTCAAGGCGCGTACCGGGCCGGGCCCGTTCAGGCCGTCGGACCTTGCCGTGCATGCCGGGCAGGCTCTGCTCGGACGCCAACCGTTCGCGCCGGACGCGCTCGATGAAGTCATCCTGGGCTGCATCATGCCCGGGCCCGAGGAAGCCAATATCGCGCGTGTCGTGTCGCTGCGGCTCGGTTGCGGCGATCGCGTACCGGCATGGACGGTGCAGCGCAACTGCGCCACGGGCATGCAGGCGATTGACTGCGCCGCGCAGGCGATCGCCGGCGGGCGCTCCAACCTGGTGCTGGCCGGCGGCAGCGAGGCGATGAGCCATGCACCGGTGCTGCTCGGTACCGACATGACGCGCTGGCTGGCCGAGTGGGCCGGGGCGCGCGCGTTCGGCGAGCGCGCGCGGCTGCTGACACGGTTGCGCCCGGCGCATTTCAAGCCGGTCATTGCGCTGCTGCTCGGGCTCACCGATCCGGTGGTCGGGCTGTCGATGGGCCAGACCGCGGAAATCATCAGCCGGCGTTACGGCATCACGCGTACCGAGATGGACGCCTACGCCGTGCGTAGTCACCAGCGCCTCGCCGCTGCGCAGGCCGAGGGCCGTCTCGGCGAGGTGGTGCCACTGATCGACGATCGGGGCGAGGTGCACGATCATGACGACGGCGTGCGTCCGGACTCCAGCGAGGCCCGGCTGGCCCGGCTCAAGCCGTTCTTCGATCGCGAGTTCGGCAACGTGACACCGGGCAACAGCTCGCAGATCACCGATGGTGCGGCGTGGTTGCTGCTGGCCAGCGAAGACGCGGTCAGGACGCACGACCTGCCGGTGCTGGGGCGCCTGGCCGACACCCAGTGGGCCGGACTCGACCCGCGCCAGATGGGCTTCGGCCCGGTGCACGCCGCCGTGCCGCTACTCAAGCGCAAACGTCTCGGGCTCGACAAGATCGACTACTGGGAGATCAACGAGGCATTCGCCGGGCAGGTGCTGGCCTGCCTGCGCGCGTTCGCTGACCCGGCGTATTGTCGCGACGAACTCAGGCTGCGCAGCGCGATGGGCGAGATCGACCAGGAGCGTCTCAATGTGGATGGTGGCGCCATCGCGCTCGGTCACCCGGTCGGCTCGAGTGGCGCGCGCATCGTGCTGCACCTGCTCGAGGTGCTCAAGCAGCGCGACGCCAGGCGCGGCGTCGCGGCGATCTGCATCGGTGGGGGGCAGGGCGGCGCGATGCTGCTCGAACGGCCATGAACGCGGAGAGCGAGATGACGGCAAGCGAACAGAGAGTGCCGATCGCGCTGGCGGAGGTGCACAACTGGCATCTCGAGCGTGACCGCGAAGACCTGCTCTGGCTGACGCTGGACTGTGTCGAGAGCAGCACCAACACCTTGTCGTCGGTGGTGCTCGAGGAACTCGGCCGGGCGCTCGAAGGCGTCGTCGCGAATGCCGCGCGCGGACTGGTGGTGACCTCGGCCAAGACGAGTGGTTTCGCCGCCGGCGCGGATGTCCGCGAATTCGACCACATGCGCGATGCAGACGAAACGACGCGCCAGGTCATGACGGTGCACGCGCTGTTCGAACGCCTCGAGCGCCTCGACATGCCGACCGTGGCGCGGGTGCACGGCTTCTGTCTCGGCGGCGGTCTCGAGCTCGCACTCGCCTGTCGGCACGTTGTCGCCGCGTCCGATGACGGCACGCGGCTCGGTTTTCCCGAGATTCTGCTCGGGATCCATCCCGGCTTCGGCGGGACGGTGCGTGCCGTACGCTACTGCGGTGCGCTCGCCGCGCTCGATCTCATGCTCACTGGTCGGACCCTGGACGCGCGCCGTGCGCAACGCCTGGGACTCGTCGATCGTGCCGTGCCGAGGCGTCATCTCGATGCCGCGGCGCGCTATTTCGCCAGCGACTGGCGCGCGGCGCGCGAGGCCGGATGGCAGGCGCGCGCCGCCTCGCAGCGCCTCGCGCGGCCGCTGGTCGCGTTCGCCATGCGTCGCGAGGTCGGCAAACGCGCGAGCAAGCAGCATTACCCGGCACCCTACGCGTTGATCGACCTGTGGCGTGAGCATGGCGGTGATGAACGGGCGATGCTGCGCGCCGAGGCACGCTCCATCGCGAGCCTGCTGACCACCCCGACCAGCCGCAACCTGGTGCGCTTGTTCAAGCTGCAGGAGCGGCTCAAGGGGCTCGGACGTGGCGACGGCACACCGCCACAACATGTGCACGTGGTCGGGGCGGGGACCATGGGCGGCGACATCGCCGCCTGGTGCGCGCTGCGCGGCATGCAGGTGACACTGCAGGATCGCGCGCCGGAGTACATGGGCGGGGCATTCAAGCGCGCGGCCAAGCTATTCGACAAGCGGGTGCGTGACCGCGCCGCGCGGCTCGCGGTAGGTGATCGCCTCGTGATGGACCTGGCCGGCGACGGGATCGCGCGTGCCGACGTCATCATCGAGGCCATCGTCGAGGACGTCGAAGCCAAGCGCGCGCTGTTTCGCGACCTCGAGTCGCGTGCGCGGCCCGATGCGCTGCTCGCGACCAATACCTCGAGTATCCAACTGGCCGACATCGCCGGTGCGCTCGGGGACCCGTCGCGCCTGGTCGGTGTGCACTTCTTCAACCCCGTCGCGCGCATGCAGATCGTTGAAGTGATCGGGGACGCGAGTACCGCGCCGGCGGCCACCGCGCGCGCACTCGGTTTCGTCACCGCCATCGACCGCCTGCCGCTGCCGACCGCGAGCGCCCCTGGTTTTCTCGTCAATCGCGTGCTCTCGCCGTACCTGCAGGAAGCGATGGTGATGCTCGACGAGGGTGTGCCGATCGAGGCCATCGATGGCGCTGCGCGCCAGTTCGGCATGGCCATGGGACCGCTCGAGATGGCCGATACGGTCGGCCTGGACATCTGCCTGCACGTCGGCGAGATCCTTGCCGGCGCTTTTGGCGGCGAGGTGCCGGCGGTGCTGCGGCGCCACGTCGAGCAACGCCGTCTCGGTCACAAGACCGGGGCGGGCTTCTACGCTTACGCGAAAGGCAAGCCGGTGCGGCAGCAGGGCGGCGACAGTCCACTCGCGCCGGCCGACATCCGCGACCGCATGCTGCTGCGCCTGCTCAACGAGGCAGTCGCCTGCCTGCGCGAAGGCATTGTCGCCGATGCCGATCTCGTCGACGTCGGTATGGTCTTCGCGACCGGCTTCGCGCCGTTCCGTGGCGGGCCTTTGGCCTACGCGCGCGATCGTGGGGTGCCGGAAACCCTCGGCCGGCTGCGCCAGCTCGAAGGCCGGTACGGTGAGCGTTTCGCCCCCGATGACGGCTGGCAGCTGCTGGAGAGCGTGTCGTGAGCGGCGCGGGACGCGGCGAGACACTCCTCGAGGTGCGCGACCTGGCAGTGCACTTCGGCAGCGGTGAGCGGCTCATCAAGGCGGTCGATGGGGTCAGTTTCGACGTCGCCGCCGGTGAGACAGTCGTGCTGGTCGGAGAGTCGGGCTCTGGCAAATCCATCTCGGCGCTGGCCTGCGCGCGTCTGCTGCCGCCGGTGGCGCGCATCGCGAGCGGGACGGTCAGGCTCGCCGGCGAGGACCTGTTCCGGTTGCCGGAGGCGCGTATGCGCGACATCCGTGGCGCGGCTGTCGGCATGGTGTTCCAGGAACCGCAGTCCTCCCTGAACCCGGTGATGACGATCGGTGCGCAAATCGGCGAGACGCTGGTGCGCCACAAGCGGCTGCGCGGCGCGGCGCTCGAGCGGCGTGTGATCGAACTACTCGAAGCGGTCGGCATCGAGGATGCCGCACGACGTTGCAGGGAATACCCGCACCAGTTCTCCGGCGGCATGAAGCAGCGCGTGATGATTGCCATCGCGCTCGCCGCCGATCCCAGGCTCCTGATCGCCGACGAGCCGACGACGGCCCTCGATGTGACGATCCAGGCCCAGGTGCTCGATCTGATCCGGCACATCCAGCGTGAGCGCGACATGGGCATCCTGTTCATCACCCACGACCTGGCGGTGGCCCACCAGATTGCCGATCGCCTCATTGTCATGAAGCAGGGCAAGGTGGTCGAGACCGGGACGCGCGAGGAGTTCTATCGCGCGCCGCAGCATCCCTATTCGCGCCAGCTCTTCGCGGCTCTGCCGAGCTGGGAGAAGCGCGTCCGCGAAGGGCATGCGCCGCAACCCGGCGGTGGCGAAGTGGTGTTGTCAGTGCGCGACCTGAAGGTCTGGTTCCCGATCAAGAAGGGCGTGTTCAAGCGTACCGTGGGTCACGTCAAGGCCGTTGACGGCATCAGTCTCGATATCGAGGCCGGGCGTACGCTCGCCGTGGTGGGCGAATCGGGATCGGGCAAGACGACGATGGGCAAGGGCATCCTGCAGCTGCTCGACGTCTATGCCGGCGCGGTGCGTTACAAGGGTGTCGATCTCGGTTCGCTGGATGCCGCTACCTTGCGCCGCTATCGCGCCGAGTTGCAGATCGTGTTCCAGGATCCGTATTCGTCGATGAACCCGCGCATGATGGTCGGTGACATCATCAAGGAAGGCATGATCGCACAGGGGATCGGCGGCAGCCGCGCCGAGCGCGACGCGCGTGTTGCCGAGTTGCTGGGGCAGGTCGGCCTGGAGGCGGCGCATGCACGGCGTTACCCGCACGAGTTCTCCGGTGGCCAGCGCCAGCGTATCTGCATCGCCCGCGCGCTCGCCGTCGAACCGCGGCTGATCGTCTGCGACGAACCGACCAGCGCGCTCGACGTCTCGGTGCAGGCGCAGATTCTCGAATTGCTGCGCGATCTGCAGGATCGCCTCGGCCTGACTTATCTCTTCGTCACCCACAATATCGGCGTGGTCGCCTACCTCGCGCACCGTGTGGCGGTGATGTACCGCGGCGAGCTGGTCGAGTACGGCGAGGTCGAGCAGGTCTTGCACGCGCCGGCGCACGAGTACACGCAGCGTCTGCTCGCGGCCGTGCCGGCCATCGACAGCGCGGCCTGAGGCGGCGTCGCGGCAGCTTCGCCGCCAGCGCCCCGGGCGAAGCCGACCCGCATGTCCAGAGCGAGCCTGTGCCGGCAGGACCTGCGCGCGATTGCCGCGATTGGCGCACCGCTCATCCTGACCAACCTGTGCAGTATCGGTGTCGCCGTCGCCGATACCCTGATGGCGGCGACCCTGGGCGCGACGCAGCTCGCCGCCGTCGCGATCGGATCGGGTGTGTGGATTGCGCTCTATCTCCTCGGCCTCGGTACCATCATGGCGCTCGGGCCGACGGTTGCGCAACATTACGGCGCCGGACGCCACGACGAGATCGGTCGCGATACCGTACAGGGGATCTGGCTTGCCCTGCTGGTGGCCGCACCGATCGTGATTGCGATGCGCTGCGTGAGCCCCGTGCTCGAACGGATCGGCGTCGATGCGGTCGTCATCGTGCTCGCGCAGGGCTATCTCGACGCCCTCAGTTTCGGTGTCGTCGGCGCCTACTGTTACCACGCGCTCAAGCAGATGAGCGAAGGTGTCGGCCGCACCGTGCCGATGATGGTCATCATGGCCGTTATCCTGCCGGTCAACGTCGCGCTCAATTACATCTTCATGTTCGGACACTTCGGCGCCGCGCCGCTGGGCGCGGTGGGTTGCGGGCTCGGCAACGGGATTGCCTTCTGGATCATGTTCGCGCTGCTCGCCTTGTACACGCGTGGCTCGCGGCACTATCGCTCCTTCCGCCTGGGCGAAGCGCCGGCTGCCCCCGACTGGCCGACGCTGGCGCGTCTGCTGGTGCTGGGTGTGCCGATCGGCATCTCGCTGTTCCTGCAGTCCGGATTGTTCACGACGGTGGCGCTGCTCATGGGTGCCATCGGTACCGTCGCGGTAGCGGCGCATCAAGTGGTCCTGAACTATTCGGGACTGGTTTTCATGGTGCCACTGGGTCTCGGTATGGCGTTGACCGTCTGCGTCGGCCAGGCTGCCGGGCGGGGCGACTGGGTGGCCGCGCGACGCATCGGCTATACCGGTGTCGCCCTGTGCGGCCTGCTGGCGCTGGGCTTCGGTAGCGTCACCTGGCTGTGGGCGGGGGAGATCGCGCGAGTCTACGCCGACGACGCCGCGGTCGCGCTGTTGGCGACGACCTTGTTCCGCATCGCCGCGTTCCTGCAGGTCGGCGACGGTGTGCAGGTGGCCGTCGCGTTTGCCCTGCGCGGCTTGAAGGACACGCGTATGCCACTGTTGATCAATGCGCTCAATTACTGGTGTATCGGCTTCGGCCTGGCGTGGCTGCTCGGCATGGTCGGCGGACTCGGCGCCCACGGCATCTGGTTGGGCCTGACGACGGCGCTGTGTACCGCCGGCGTGTTCCTGCTCGCACGGTTTCGCTGGCTGACGCGGCGCCTTGCCGCGGCGGAAAGCGAGCCGGCCTGAGTGCCTTGTCTCAGTCGCGTACTTCGACGACGGTGACGTGACGGCTATCGAACGCGATCAGGTCGCGCAGCACGGCGGCCACGTCGATGACCTCGACGTAGGACCACGCGGCGTTCTCGACAATCTCGTCGCCGATGATGGCGTCGAAGTAGGCCGTGTCGCCCTTGAGCGGGCAATGCGTGGTGCGTTCGTTCTGGCGCAGGCGGCTCATGTCGACGTCGCTGCGCGGGAAGTAGACGACCGGGTCGTAGATGTCGTAGCCGACTTCCCTGACCTGGCTCGCCGCCCGGCTGCGGGCGAGTTCCGTTTCACCGACACGCGCCACTGCCAATCGTTCCAGCGGGATGACCCGCATGAAATGCCGCGGATCGGCAGGATTGTGAATGCCATTACGGACCAGTGTGACATCGCTGGCGGTGGGTGCCATGGCGCGTTACCTCTTGATGAATTGAAAGACACCGTCGTGTTCTGAACGAAGTAGCGATACGAGCGTTTCAAGGGGCTGTTTATAGCCTGTTTGGATTAGTTAGGATTGCCGGCTCGACAAACGACGGGCTGCGGAGCGGCAATCTTGAACGAACGGGCAATGCCCTGGACCGTGTGGTCGGATCCCGACACACTGCATGGCCACGAAATCGCGGACAGCGCACCGCTCGCGGCCCTCGGCATCATCGCACGCCTCGCCGCGCAGGCCTGCCGTACCTCAATCGCCGCCGTCGTCATGGCGGACGCCACGGGTCACCGCTGCAAGGCCGCGCACGGTCTGCCGGCGGGGCTCCACGATCTGCCGCGCGGCATGGGACTGTGCGAGCACGTCCTCGCCTCGGGGCACTTCGAGATTGTCGACGCCAGCCGCGATCCGCGCTTCGCGCGCGACCCGATGGTGGTCGGGGGCGCCGCCGTACGGCATTTCGCCGGGTGTGCCCTGGCGCAACCGGGCGGCCGGCACGTCGGCATGCTGTTCGTCGCCGATCGCGCATCGGGGCGCCTGAGCGACGCGGCGCACGCCGCCTTGCGCGAGTTCGCCGATTTGAGCATGTCCTTGCTCGAAGCGCATGCCGAGCGCGCGCGGGCGGCGGAACGGGTGCGCCGCTACGAGCGTGAAATCGAAGCCGCCGCGCGAGTGCTGGGGACGATTCGGCAGCGCGCGTTCGCCGCCGACACCGGCTGCTACGAGACGGTGCCGGCAGGCTTGTTCGGCGGGGACGTCGTCAGCACCCACGCGCTTCCCGACGGCAGCATCGTATTCCTGGTCGGTGACGTGACCGGACACGACCTCGGGGCGGCATTGTCGACGCCCCTGGTGTTAGAAAGCTTCATTCGCCACGCCGTCGCGGCCGCCGACTTCGGCGCCCTGCTGCATGCGTTCAACGCGGACCTCGCGGCGGCATTGCCCTCGGGCCATTTCGTCGCCGGCGTAGTCGGTCATCTCGACGCCGGGCGGCGCCATCTGCGCCTGTGGAACGGCGGCCTGCCGCGCGCGCTGTACGTGAACGCCGCAGGCGAGGTACGTGCGACGTTCGCGTCGACGCACCTGCCGCTCGGCATCCAGTCCCCGTTGCTGTTCGATGCGACGGTCGTCGAGCGCGAGTGCGAAGAACCGGGCCATCTGGCCGTGTGTACCGACGGGGTGGTCGAAGCCATGGATGCAAGCGGCGCGATGTTCGGAACGCATCGGCTTGCCGAGTGCCTGGCGGCGGCTGCGCCGGCACCGCGGCCGGCAACCGTGCTCGAACGCTTGCGGGCCTATACGACCCGCCCGCTCGACGACGACGCCACGCTCTACCTGGTCGAGCTGGGATGGCCCAGGAACGGCGGCTAGCGTGGTCGCGCCGCAACGGTCCGCGCAGGCGCATCCCGAATCGGGCAGAATTGCCTTTTCCATGAATACGGTTCGCGCGCCGGAGATGGCTTGCGACCGCCGACTCGGGGGAGTTGCCATGACCCGTTTGAATCTCAGCGTAGACGACGTTCTCACCACCACCCGCGCGGTGCGCAAGCGTCTCGATTTCGACCGTCCCGTGCCCTACGAACTCGTGCGCGAATGCCTCGAACTCGCGGTGCAGTCACCGACCGGATCGGTCGGGCAGTTCTGGCATTTCGTCCTCGTGGACGATGCCGACAAGCGGGCCGCGTTGGGCGACATCTACCGCCGCGCCTGGCCGGTGTACGCCGAGACGCCGACCTCGATCTACAACCTGCACCAGGGTGACAGTGAGATGGCCCCGGTTGCCGCGCGCGCCTCACGCTCGGCGGAATACCTCGCGGAGAACATGGGGCGTGCACCCTGGTTGCTGGTGCCGGTCCTCAATGGTCGCTACGAGCAGGCGGATAGCGCGCTGCAGGCAGGCCTCTACGGCTCGATTCTGCCGGCGGTGTGGAGTTTCATGCTGGCCGCGCGCGAGCGCGCACTCGGGACCTGTTGGACGACCATCCATCTCATGTTCGAACAAGAGGCGGCGGAGGTGCTCGGCATTCCGTACGAGGACTACACGCAGGTCGCACTGGTGCCGATCGCCTATACCCTGGGTACAGAGTTCAAGGCGGCACCGCGTAAGGATCTCGATCAGTTCATCCACCGTAACGGCTGGTGAACCGGCGGCCGCCCTCCCTCCAGCGCAGTAGCTTGTTCCCGGGGCCGGCAGGCTGCTAGGGCCGGCGCGCCACGCCCAGGGACTCGAGGCGCGCCGCGATGTCGGCCCCGGCGGTAACCGGGTTGACCTCGCGGTCGATGTGCGCGATGCGCCCTTCGCCGTCGATGTAGAACGTCACGCGCGAGGCGAAGCCGAGCATCGAGAGCACGCCATAGGCTTTCGCGGTGGTCTTGTCCGGATCGCTCAGGACCGGGAAGTCAGCGTCGTTCTTCTCGGCGAACGCGCGGTTGGTGTCGGCGTCGTCGACGCTCGCCATGAAGTAGGCGACATCGAAGGCGCGCAACTGCTCGCCGCTCTCACGGAGCGACTTGCACTCGGCCGTTCAGCCGCCGGTGAAGGCCTTGGGGAACCACGCCAGCACCACCATCGTGCCGCGGTAGTCGGCGAGCCGGTGAATCGCGCCGTCCGAGCCTTGCAGGGCGAACTCGGGCGCCGCATCGCCGATGACGGGTTCGGCCGCGTTGGCGCCGAGGCTGGCGAGGGTGAGCAGCGTGGCGATCGCCGCGCGGCGCCATGGATGGATTGTCGGCATCATGTGGTCGTCTCCCGGGTCGCGTCGTCGTCGGCGCGCTGGCGCAATCGGTGTCGCGCGGTGATGTCTTGTCTTCCGCCCGGTTTACGCGCGGTACCCCATTTCGGACCATGCTGCCCGCGCGATGTTCCCGTGGGCCTGGCCATCGGGTGGTAGCGCCGTGCCGCGGTCAGCGCACCGGCTCGCGCATCGTCACCCATTCCTCCGCCGAGGTCGGGTGGATGCCGATGGTGCTGTCGAACAGCGCCTTGGTCGCGCCGGCTTTCATCGCGATGGCCAGGCCCTGGATGGTCTCGCCGGCATCCGGCCCGACCATGTGCGCGCCCACGACGCGGTCACTGGCCTTGTCGACGACGAGTTTCATGAGCGTTTTCTCGTCATTGCCGGACAGGGTGTGCTTGAGCGGTGTGAAGCTCGAGCGGTAGATGACCAGCTCGCCGAAGTGTTCGCGCGCCTCGGACTCGGTGTAGCCGACCGTGGCGAGATTGGGCTGGCTGAACACCGCGCTCGGGATGTAGTCGTAGTCCACCGGGCGCTCGTGATCGCGGTAGAGGTGCCACACCAGGGCCATGCCCTCGGCGAGGGCGACGGGGGTGAGGTTGACGCGATCGGTGACGTCGCCAATGGCGTAGACGGAGTCGAGGTTGGTGCGGTAGTTGTCGTCGACCACGATGGCGCCCGCCCAGTTGGTCTCGATGCCCAGCGCCTCGAGGCCCAGGCCGTCGACCAGCGGTTTGCGGCCGGTGGCGTACATGACGAGGTCGCAATCGAGGGTCGCGCCGGACCGGAACGTGACGTGAAAAGCGTCGCCGCGTTGCTCGATCGAGGCGACGTCGCAGTCGAAGCGCAGGTCCACGCCCTTCTTGCGCATCTCGTCGGCAAGAAAGGCCCGCGCGTCGTCGTCGAACCCGCGCAGGAACAGCGGGCCGCGGTAGGCCTGCGTGGTGGCACAGCCGAGACCGTTGAAGATCCCGGCGAACTCGACGGCGATGTAGCCGCCGCCGACTACCAGCACGCGCTCGGGCAGCCGTTCGAGGAAGAACACTTCGTTCGAGCTGATGGCGTGTTCGCTGCCGGGGAACTCCGGCACGAACGGCCAGCCGCCGGTCGCGACGAGGATGCGCTCGGCGGAGTACTGCGTGTCGCCGACCTCGACCGTGTGCGCATCGACGAGGCTGGCGTGGCCGTGGAAGACGGTTGCCCCTGCGTTGTCGAGCAGGCGCTGGTAGATGCCGTTGAGGCGCTCGATCTCCTTGTTCTTGTTCGCGACCAGAGTCGCCCAGTCGAACGTGCGCGGCCCCACGTTCCAGCCGAAACCGGCGGCGTCTTCGAACTCCTCGGCATAGTGCGCGGCATAGGAGAACAGCTTCTTCGGCACGCAGCCGACGTTGACGCAGGTGCCGCCCATGTAGCGCTCCTCGGCGACCGCCACGCGTTTGCCGAGCGCGGCGGCCATACGTCCGGCACGGACACCGCCGGACCCGCCGCCGATGACGAAGAGATCGAAATCGTAGTCACTCATGGTCAGATCGGCGCCTCGCTCGCCGCAGGACTCGAAGGTGGTCTGGAAGCAGTCTCAATCCCGTTCACCGCCGCCGTGAAATATGTTTGAGACGGGCTTTAGTATAAGCGCTCGTCGCGGTGCTGTCGGCTCGCGGACAGCCGGCGAGGTGGCAAATCGCCGCGCGCGCTTTGGTTACAATCCGGGTCTCGACGCCCACCACTTGCAGAGTAGCCCAGCCATGACACAGACCGTGGAAATCATCGACGTCGGCCCGCGCGACGGCCTGCAGAGCCAACCCACGCTGGTCGACACCGAGACCAAGCTCGAGCTCATTCGCCGCCTGGTCGCGGCCGGCATAAGGCGTCTCGAGGTTGCGAGCTTCGTCAATCCCAAGCGCGTACCGCAGATGGCCGATGCCGATGCCGTGGTTGCCGGTCTGCCGCGGGTTCCGGGCGTGCGTTACATCGGCCTCGTGCTGAACGAGCAGGGTCTCGAACGCGCGCTCGCCTCCGGCATCGAGCAGCTTAACTGTGCCGCCGTTACCACCGATACCTTCTGCCGGCGCAACCAGGGGCGCGACGCCGACGAGATGCTCGATGTCGTCGCCGCGCTGGCCAGGCGCGCACAGGACGCCGGGCGCTTCTTCGGCGTGACCATCGCGGCGAGCTTCGGCTGCCCGTTCGAGGGCGAGGTACCGCCGGCGCGCGTGGTCGCCATCGCCGCACGGCTCGCCGGCATGGGCGTCGACGAGATCGCGCTCGCCGACACTATCGGCGTCGCGGTGCCGTCGGACGTGACCCGCCTCATCGAGGCGGTGCAGCCGGTCATCGGCCGGGTGCCGCTGCGCGTGCATTTCCACAACACGCGCAACACCGGCATCGCCAATGTCGCCGCTGCGGTCGAGGCCGGAGTGCGCGTGGTCGACGCCAGTTGCGGCGGTGTCGGCGGGTGCCCGTTCGCGCCCGGCGCGACCGGCAATGTCGGCACCGAGGACGTACTCTACCTCCTGCATCGCATGGGCTACGAGACCGGCGTCGACGTCGACGCGGTCATCGCCACCGCCAAGTGGCTCGAGGGCCCGCTCGGCGCGCCCATGCCCGCGATGGTGACGCGCGCCGGCCTGTTCCCTCCGGCGGCGAGCGCGTAGTCGCCGCACTGGTGGCAGACTGCGGTTTGTTTGCAAGCCGCGGTCTGCCGCCGGCTCCCCATACGTTTCCCTGTCCCGGAGCGGTCGAAACTTGAAATCGTGGTCCGTCCCGGATTCCCGTGACGTCCTCATGGTGGTGGCGGGCGCGCTGCTCATCTCGATGAAAGGCATCATTGCCAAGCTGCTCTATCGGGATGGCGTCACGGTCGAAGCGATCCTGCTTTTGCGGGCCTGGATATCGCTCCC
>Ga0180435_10002914_pt1 | contig 17319 bp, 13 predicted proteins | sample SS_ome_3_FD_132467 | JGI IMG/M metagenome (GOLD analysis project Ga0180435, IMG submission 132467) | Hypersaline lake sediment archaeal communities from the Salton Sea, California, USA - SS_3_S_1 metaG | ecosystem: Environmental > Aquatic > Non-marine Saline and Alkaline > Hypersaline >...
GAGAATCGATCAAGTTTGAACTCTCAGCTGCTAGGAGCGATAGATGAATTCAAATTGCGGATAAACCTTTCGCACAGGAGCGACGAAGTCGCGTTTCATAAAATCGTGGAACACGATTTTATTTCCCATTGCTCACACTCGATCATAGAAAATTCGCAATCGCGATACTATTGCTATATTTATATCCTGGTAATCCTACCTGTCTGTTAAGTCTATTTATCCATTTAACTTGGGTCTATCCATTCAATTTATTTAAGCAGCAGGAAATCTGATATCGGCACCATTTGACGATTCTCGATTTGACGGTTTTCAAAGTCCCAAGTTCTCAGTTTCCCATCTTCTCAAGTTCAGGTTTTTCCTCTGCGAAGCAGATAAATAATATCTCTCTGTGTCTCTGTGTTCTCTGTGAGAGATTAGTGACAGAAGACAGAACCCAGAAGCCGATAGCCTCTCGCGAAGCGAATAATTAAAGTTAACACCGAGCTGACTACCGTCTGCAAATGTCTGCGTTTGTCTGCGGTTAATTTAAAAAAACTCTGCGCCCTCTGCGAACTCTGCGTCTCTGCGAGAGTGGGTTTTAATCTTGTCAATCCTGTTAATCCTGTCTATATGTTTTCTCTGTGTTCTCTGTGTCTCGAGCGCAGCGGGTGGTGAAAGATTAATTTTACATCAGCGATTCGCCTGGAACCACGCATAGGTATCTTTCAAGCCATCAACAAGGGAGATGTTGGCTTTCCAGCCCAACTGATTGATCCGGGAAACATCCACCAGCTTGCGGGGCGTTCCGTCCGGCATGTCGGGGTTGAACACCAGCTGGCCCTTGAACCCCACCACGTCTGCTATTAGCACGGCCAGGTCTTGAATGGACAGGTCCTCGCCCACGCCGATGTTGACGATGTCCGAGCCTGAATAGGTCTGCATGAGAAACACGCAGGCGTCAGCCAGGTCGTCCACATGTAAAAATTCGCGCTTGGGCGAGCCGGTGCCCCAGATTTCAACACTGTCCTGGCCAGCCATTTTTGCATCGTGGAACTTGCGGATCAGGGCCGGCAGCACATGGGAGGTTTCCAAATCAAAATTATCGTTGGGCCCGTAAAGGTTGGTGGGCATGACGCTGATGTAATCTGTATCATACTGGCGGTTGTAGGACTCGCACATTTTGATGCCCGCAATCTTGGCAATGGCGTAAGGCTCGTTGGTCTGTTCCAGGGGGCCGGTGAGCAGGGCATCTTCTGGCATGGGCTGGGGCGCTTGCTTGGGGTAGATGCAGGTGCTGCCCAAGAACAAGAGCTTTTTCACGCCAGCACGATACGCCTGGTGAATCACATTGGTCTGGATCATGAGATTCTGAAAGATGAATTCCGCCCGATAAATGTTGTTGGCTTGAATGCCCCCTACCCTGGCCGCGGCCAGGAACACGTGGGCTGGTTTTTCATCTGCAAAGAATTGTTGAACCGCAGCCTGATCGATGAGGTCCAGCTCGCGCGAGGTGCGCAGCACCAGGTTGGTGTAGCCCGCATTCTCGAGTTTGCGCACAATGGCCGAACCCACCATGCCGCGGTGGCCGGCGACGTAAATTTTGTCTGATATCTTCATCTTATCCTTTTTATTGGATTGCTATGGGCTTGCGGCTTTTTGCAAGGCAAATTTTATCTCTCACCCGCTTCGCTAGAGTTCGCAGAGGACGCGGAGATTGTTTTCATCGCTTCGCGAGAGGCTATAGGCTTCTATTATTTTAATTTCCCGCAGACACTCGCAGACATTGGCAGACGGCAGATAGCATCATAGCATAATGGCGGTGCATTATTTTTATCGCTTCGCGAAAGGCTGCCATCTTTTGGAGTCCAGCTCTAATTTTCTCACAGAGTTCACAGAGACCACAGAGATTCTTTTTGACAGGATAAACAATATTTTACAGGATATTTTATTTTTCGCTTCGCGATAATTTAACGATTTAACAATTTGACCATTTAACGAATTCCCAACTTCCCAGCCTCACAAGTTCCCAAGTTCAGATGTTTAGGTTCTGGCTTCTGGCTTCTCTTTTTTTCACCACAGAGACACAGAGAACACAGAGTTTTTGCTATTAGCTGGCAGCTGTAAGCCTTTTCTTTGATCGAGCATTAACAATGGGGTTGATTTGGAGTCTATTATATTTCTCATTGTTCATACCCGATCAAAGAAAAATTGCAATCGCGTAATATCGTGTACCACGCTATTACGCGAACTATATTTAATTTGTCCCCTTGAATTCTAATAACCTTTGGCCAACCCTGGTACAATCAAATTTGGAGATAAGTTGACGTAAGTTAGTAGGGTGTGGCTCTTTTAACATACTGATTTAATATCGCGAAGCGATTGCAGTTTTGCTTCAATCTTTTTCGGTCAGCGAAGCATGAGCAGACTGAAAAGATTGAAGCAAATAAGATATTTCTCTGTGGCTCTGTGCACTCTGTGAGAGGCAAATTTTATCTCTCACCCGCTTCGCTAGAGTTCGCAGAGGACACAGAGATATTTTTCTTTAAATGAATCTGGAGATACTGATTCTTTTAAAACATCATGCCATACATTAGAAACAGTATGTAAAAAATGACACCTTTATTCATTTTCCAACGACTGAGATACATCCATACGCCATGCTGCAAAATGTTTCTAATGTCTATGGCAAATAATTTATGACATTAAATTAATTCCAAAGGAATCGTTGGTTTTCTTCAATCAGTTTTTCTCCCGATTGAAGAAAAAAATAATAAAACTCTGTGTTCTCTGTGTCTCGAGTGAACGAAGTGAACGGGTGGTGAGAATAAATAACTTGCCGTATGTCCACCATCTACTGTTCGATTATATGCTCACGATACCATTCGTAGGTCAATCGCAGCCCCTCATTGAACGAATACTGCGGTTCAAATCCGAGAATGTCTTTGGCATGACTGATATCGGCCAGGGAGCCGAAAATGTCGCCGGGCCGGGGTTCCTGGCAGGTTGGCTGGATGTCGCAGTCGGCCAGGGCTGAAATGGTTGACCACAGCTTGTTGACCGTGATGGACTGGCCTGTGCCGATGTTAAGGACGTCGCAATCAGCAGATTCGGTTGTTGCGGCCAGGAGATTGGCAATGACCACGTCTTTGACAAACACAAAATCGCGAAACTGCTCGCCATTGCCATAGATCAGGGGTGCGTCTTGGTTCAGGGCCTTGTCAATGAAGATGGAGATCACGCCGGAATACGGGGACGACGGATCCTGGCGCGGGCCGAACACGTTGAAGTAGCGCAGGCAGACGGTCTCGAGGTCGTAAAGCGAAGCATAAATCCTGGCGTTCAGTTCGTTGGTGTATTTCTGGACTGCATAGGGCGTCTGGGGCTTTGCCTGCATGCGTTCTATTTTGGGGAGCGCGGGATCGTCGCCGTAAACGGCACAGGAGCTGGCCAGGACCACGCGGTGGACCTTGGCGCTTTTGGCTGCCTCGAGCACATTGAGGCAGCCGATGTCATTGACCTGGGCCGAGAATATGGGGTCCTCCACGGTCAGGGGTACGGAAACCACGGCCGCCTGGTGGAAGATCGTGTCGCAGCCCTGGGCGAGGTTGCTGAGGGTTGTGAGATCGCGGATGTCGCCTTTGGTGAAATCGATGTCGTCCATGACATGGTCGAGGTTCTGGATATGGCCGGTGGAGAGGTTGTCCAGGACCTTTACGTGGGTGCCCTGTTCAAGGAGGGCGTCGACCAGGTTGGAGCCGATGAAGCCTGCTCCGCCGGTGACGAGTGCTGTGTTTATTTTATGCATTAGGATATTTGGTTAGTGCTTATCTTTTTTTCTTCACCGCAGACGGTCGCAGACGTGGGCAGACAGAATTGAGCTTACAGAACGAAAATATTTATCACTTCGCGAGAGGCTATAGGCTGCTGGGGTTCTGTCTTCTGTGGTTCCGTCCTCTGGATATTTCTCTCACCCGCTTCACTCGAGCTCACAGAGCTCACTGAGATTTTAATTTAGCCACAGACACACACAGACTTACACGGACATTTAATTTGCTCGCTTCGCGAGAGGCTATTGGCTGCTGGGGTTCTGTCTTCTGTGGCTCCGGCTTCTGGTTCTTTTTTTTGCCGCAGACGGTCGCAGACTTTTGCAGACGGCGGCCAGTTGTTTCGAAGTATGATTTTTGACAGGATTAACAAGATTATACAGGATATATTTTCGCTTCGCTCTATAGCACTTGCTGCGCAATTGTTATTCTACGGGACTTCGTCCCTATTCTCTAAATCTCAAATTCACAACCTCCCATCCTCACAAGTGCAAGATCTTATGGGAGATCATCAAATTCCAGGTAGTCAGGATTTAAGTGTTCGCGACGAAGTCGCGTAGAGTAAAAGCGTGGTACACGATTTTACAATTCATGTCTGTTCGACGAAAGAGGTGTATGTCTGTGTATGTCCGTGTGTGTCTGTGGCAAGAAAAACTAGCGGACGGAACCACAGAAGACAGAACCCAGAAGCCTATAGCCTCTCGCGAAGCGATAAAAAATTAAATAACTCTCTGCGTCCTCTGCGTCTCTGCGAGAGTGGGTTTTAATCTTGTTAATCCTGTTAATCCTGTCTATATGTTTTCTCTGTGTTCTCTGTGCACTCTGTGAGAGGCAATTTTTATCTCTCACCAGCTTCGCTCCATAACACTTGCTCCGCAATTATTATTGGATGCCTGTCTTTTTAAAAATAGCAGCGATATACACGAGGAGGTCGCGAATATCATTTCGTGATATGTTGTAAACTTCTGTGAGATCCAATTTACCATATTCATGCACGACCAGGTTTCTGAATCCAACGGCAGCGATCATCTTTTCAACCACTGGACCGTCTATATAGCCATTCTCTTCCAGCAGGTAGAACATTTCATTGTTGCTGCCGGGAACACCAAACCCCTCGTCGCTGATGATGTGGGCTGCAATATCGAGGCAGTTTTGCACACCCATCTGAATATTGAAGAGCACAATATCTTGAAGATCCCTATCGTTGATAAAACTTTCCGCGTCGGCATGGCTCTTCTTCAATACCCTGTCGACATGCTTTTTAACCTTGTCCGCTTTGGCAATAATCAGATCCCGGTCAACCATGTTCGTCAGGCCTCCATAAACTTTTCAATGAATCCCTTGCGCATCTCTTGCTTATATAAGTTGAACTCAACAATTCTCACCAATCTATGCATTCTAAATTCCGAAAGCGCTCGTCTGTGGTTTACTGCCAGGCATTGCCCTTTTAAAAACACTTGCGACAATAAGCTTTCAGTGGCCAGATTCAGCATAACCGGATGGACATCCTTGCGCAACAGCCTGCCCAATTCAACGATATAATTATTGAATTGTTTTTTGATGTCATCAACAGATGCATATTCGGCAATGATGCCAATATCGACATCGCTGAAAGGGCGCGAAGCATTTTGCGCATGCGACCCAAAAAGATATACAGCGACAATTCCCTCCCGGTTTTTGAAATAACGGGCAATGTCGTCTTTGATGGTGCTCATATTATCACGGTGCAGGGGGTACGGTAAAAGGTGTACGGTGTAAGGTGTACGGTTTACGGTGTACGGTGTACGGTGTACGGTACCAAGGGCGATTTGTTGACTGTAGGAACCTTATTTCACCATGGAGACATTTTTACATACGGGCAAGCTGTCAATTATTTGTCGAAAGTATGAATGATTTTTCAGGCAGGTATTAAAAAGATTGCCGCCCGTACCCAGCTCCGCCGGGTGGGTTACAGGGCGCAATCCTTATAACTCACTGTTATTGAATCGTTTTTTGATTTCGCTACACGCATATTGGCCATAAACGGCTGTATGCTGAATAAGAGGTATCTGCAATTTCTATTCCAACCTGGGATGAGTGTTTTAAATTCTGATCGTTAATGGTCACCCGGCTATTCTAAATTTACCGCAAGGCGAAGAGGCCGCGGAGGTTTATTATTTCGGTATAAGGTGCACGGTATACGGTTTACGGTGGCTAATTGTTATCTGTTGTCAGCTTTTCTTTTTGACAGGATTAACAGGATTGACAAGATATAATTTAGGTGTAAGGTAAACGGTTTAAGGTGCACGGTGACGATGGTTGACAGCCTTTTTATTACCTCTCGCAGAGGACGCGGAGATTTTTTATTTAACCACCCGCTTCGCTCCAGACACAGAGAGCACAGAGAGTTTTTCGTTGCACGCATTCAGTTCTTTTCTATGATCGAGCATTCCCAATGGGTTTCGTTAAATGGTCAAATCGTTGAATCGTGGGATACACGGTGTTAAGTTTACAGTTTACGTTGGCCATTTGTTAAAAGATAGGGACGAAGTCCCGTAGGATAACAATTGCGCAGCAAGTGTTATATCGCGAAGCGATTGCTGTTTTTCTTCAATCGGTTTCGTTCTGCGAAGCATGAACAGACGGGATCGATTGAAGAAAAGAAATATTGTCTACACCAAGCAATAAGCATATAGCCAATCTTGTTAATCTTGTTAATCCTGTCTATATGTTTTCTCTGCGTCCTCTGCGACTCTGTGCTCTCTGTGCCTCGAGTGAACGAAGTGAACGGGTGGTGAGATATATTCACGCACCCACTCGCATAGCAAAGCTTGGACCTTCAGCATAGATGAACCAGGCCCGGAACCAGGCGGAAATGATTGTCCTTCGTGTAAAGCTTATAGCCGTGTTGGAATGCAACTGCAGCTATCCATATGTCATTTGTAGGAATCGGGGTACCTGCCGATCTTAACGTGCTTAGAACGGAGGCATAATAATCAGCCGCGCCCTCGTCTATGGCGTGAACCACAACTCTGGGAGAATCCATAAAAATATCAAGCTCTTCCCTATTTTTTGCCTCCTGGCGCCCGCCTTTGAAACCTGAATACAGTTCACCAATACTTACGACTGAAAAGCCGATGCGATCGATCCTTCGCAAGGTATTCCTGACGATCTCATCGCCCTTCATTGCCAGCGAGTAAATATTCGTGTCGATCAACGCTTTCCTCACTGCCAAAGCTCCTGATCGATCTGTCGTTCTTTAGCCATTTTGGTACTGATTTCTGTGAATTCCGCATCACTCCAACGGCCGAACAGGTCATCCAGGTCGTCATACTCACGCGTGAATTTTTTCTCTTTTACAAGGCCGAGGCTCTCTCTGATGATGTCTACAGTAATCTGGTTGACACTCTTGCCTTGTTTGGCTGAAAGCGTTTTGAGCCTCCTCGTCATTTCTTTATCGATGCCTCTGATGGTGACGGCCTTCATATCTCCCTCGCTTTTAGTTTCTTACTGTGATGTCATTTTGATTTCAATATATGACATCACCCTAATTTTGTCAATCTCGCTCGCTTTATAACACCGCCTTGCGGCGTTGTTATTCAACGGGACTTCGTCCCTATTCTATTGTCAAATCGAGCGTCGAGAAACTATATTCGAGAATTGTCAAATCGAGAATCGATGAATCGTATCGCAATGTGCTGACAAACATCACGATTTACACGGTGTTAAGTTTACAGTTTACGTTGGCCATTTGTTAAAAGATAGGGACGAAGTCCCGTAGGATAACAATTGCGCAGCAAGTGTTATATCGCGAAGCGATCGCTGTTTTTCTTCAATCGGTTTCGGCCTGCGAAGCATGAGCAGACGGGATCGATTGAAGAAAAGTTTAAAAGTCTGTGTATGTCCGTGTGGGGCTGTGGCCAAATTAGAACCGGAGGCCAGAGACAGAGAAGCCAGAGGGACCAGAGCCCCGGAAGCCTTAGGCCTTTCGCGAAGCGATAAAATCATGTAAATCTTGTTAATCCTGTCTATATGTTTTCTCTGTGTTCTCTGTGTACTCTGTGAGAGATAAATGCTCATTCTGGAAGCGATTTGCGGTCAACATCCTTGAGACAGGGATATTCCTGATCTTTGTCCGAGAGGATCGGATCCGCTATGGGCCAGTCAATATTGATGTCCGGATCTGACCACAGGATGCCCTTTTCGCAATCCAATGCATAAAAGTCGCTGCACTTGTAGGCAAAAACAGCTGATTCGCTGAGCACGCAGTAGCCATGGGCAAAGCCCTGGGGCACAAACAGCTGGCGTTTGTTTTCGGCGGACAAGGTGATCCCGGACCACTTGCCAAAAGTGGGCGAACCTTTACGGATGTCCACGATCACGTCCAGCACCTCACCCTGAATAACGTGGGCTAATTTGGCCTGGCCATGGGGTAGTTGATAATGCAGGCCGCGAAGGGTGCCTTTTTTAGATTTGGACAGGTTGTCCTGGACGAATGGGTTGACGATGCCGTATTCGGCGTAGCGCTTCTGGTTGTAGGTTTCGCAGAAGAAGCCGCGGGCGTCGGGAAAGATGTCGGGTTCGATGATCTTGGGGCCCGGGATGTCGAGGTCGATTATTTTCATGAATTAATTCGGTGTAAGGTATACGGTGTAAGGTATAAGGTGGCGATTCGTTAACAGTTGACAGCCTTTCTATTCCTCTCACAGAGCACACAGAGATCACAGAGAACATTATGTCGCTTCGCGAGAGGCTATAGGCTGCTGGGGTTTTGTCTTCTGTGGTTCTGGCTTCTGGTTCTTTATTTCACCACAGAGACACAGAGAACACAGAGATAATCTTTTTGCCAGAGACACATTTAACTTGCTGCGCAATTGTTATTCAACGCGACTTCGTCGCTATTCTATTGTCAAATCGAGAGTCGAGAAACTATATTCGAGAATAGTCAAATCAATTTTCGAGAATCGTCAAATTGAGAATCGATAAATCGTTGTCTTACCGAGAGAAACCGATTTAACGAATTAACGAATTGACGATTTAACGATTTAACGAATACACGATTTATCGATTTGACGATTTAACGTTTTAAATAATACGGACTGCGGGTGAAAAAACTGACGCCCAGGTAGATCCGGTTTTCCGTGTATTCTTGAACATCGTCGGTGGACTGCCGGTCCACATAATTGTAGTTGAGCTGCAAGGCACAGTAATGGGTCGCCAGCCACTGGAGACCGGCCCCGGCCTGGTAGATGTTGTCGTAGCGTTCGGGTTCCAAATCCACATAGGCGTTGTAGCGGTAAGACCCTGTAACATTGCCGGAGAAATTCCGATAAAAATTGTAAGTGGCAGATCCACCGGCGGTGGTAAAGTAAAACAGACCCAAATTCTGGGTGGACACATAGTCGTAGTCCAGTCCATTGCCAATGAAGAGATTAATATTCGCCCGCTGAAACAGCCATGTTTTTTTGCCGTCGGCAAACACAGTGAATCCATATTCCTCGGAACTGTCCTCAAAATTCCGCACCAGGGACCCGCCCTCCAGGCTCAGAAACGTGGTGTCGTCCAAAGTGTATTCAACCCCCAGGCTGGGGTAGTAGATCTGGTAATCCTCGCTCTCTTCCTTGAACTCCTGAAAGGTGTGGGCATACCTGACAAAGAAATCCCAACGCCTGGAAAAATTGTACAGCAGCCTGAGATCGGCATAAAGGTTATCAAAGTCTTCGGTAATCTCGAATTGACCCTTGGTGTAGGCCGCATTGACGTCAAAACCCCAGCGGGAGGTGAACCAGTAGCTGAAGATCACCTCGGGGCGGTAGGTGGTGCTGTCATCCGAAGGGATTTCGTTTTCTGTATCTTCGCGAAATTCCCGGTGGGTGTACTGCAGGTTGGCAAAGCTCCGGTTGCCGAACTGGCTGGTCAGGCCGACAATCGATGTGTTGCGAAAGTAAGGGTTGCGGCCGCTCCTGCCGGTGACAGCGTCTTCCTGGGTGGGATCTTCGCCATAAAAGAAATTGTCCGAAAAAAAAGCGCGCGTGTCTCTGGCCATTTGCCAGTTGGCATCCAGGTTGACTGCATGGCTCCAGCGGCTCAGATAGGTGTTGTTTTTGTAGTCGCTGTAATAGGGGTCGTAGGCAAGGGAGAGGTCTGCCTTCCTGCCGATGACATCCAGGGTGGCGCCCGGGGAGATGCGGAAAATGAAATCCTCCTCGGGTGTGGCGTTCAGATCGGGATCGTCAGGCACGCGGAACACATTGTCGGTGAACTCCTCGGACAGGGTGATGCGCGGCGAGAAGGTTACCTGGGCTGCCAAGGTTGCAGAGGCCGAGAAGAGAATGGTGATTACTATGAGGAAGTATTTAATTTTCACCGCAGACATTCGCAGACACGTGCAGACAGATTTAGGTTAACTTTAGTTGACAGGATCTTTTTCCTCACCGCAGAGGCGCAAAGTGCGCAGAGTTATTTTTATTTTACCACCCGCTGCGCTCGAGACACAGAGAACACAGAGAGCTTTTCGTGGCACGCATCAGATCCTTTTCTTTGATCGAGCATTACCAATGGGATTGAATTGGAGACTATTTTATTTCCCATTGCGTATACTCGATCAAAGAAAAACTGCAATCGCTTCGCGATAATAATTCTTATTCATATATCTTGTCTATTTATAGAATTAGTTTTACTCAGTCTCTAAACTAATTTTCACTTCAGAAGAGGGTAAAAGATCTCAATAGCTTGATTGTGGATAAAAATGATGTGTATTTACAAAGTAGGTTGAAGGAAATATTATATTGGGTTTAAAAGTACTAAAAAAATATCGCGAAGCGATTACAATATTTCTTGAAACTGATTTTCTGTAAAGTTGATATTCATGATCTGGAGTAACTTTACAGAAAATCAGTTTCAAGAAATGTATCCAAGAGCCTGCTGCTGAAGACACTCTGTGTTCTCTGTGTCTCGAGCGCAGCGGGTGGTGAAATAATTCTACTTCTTTTGTCAGGGGACGATGATGGTATCATCCGGTTCGATGCGCACATTCTGGTCGAAATCCTTGCCTTTGATGATCTTTTTGTAATCGATACGGATGATCTTGTCTTCTCCGTCCACCTTGCGCAGCAGGAGGATTTCCTTTTTGGAGGCCCATTCGGTGAACCCGCCGGCCATGGCAAAGGCCTGGAGCACGGTGTAGTTTTTCAGCAAGGGGTATTCGCCGGTGCGCATGACCTCGCCCAGGATATAGAACTTCTTGCTCAGGGATGCCTGGAGGTGCACGGTGACATTGGGTTCGGTCACGTAGTCCTTGAGTTTTTCCTCGATGGCTGCCTTGACCTGCATGGTGGTGCGGCCTTCGGCCTTGACGTCGTCGATTAAAGGAAAGGTGATCATGCCGTCCAGGCGCACGGGAACGGTTTCCCTGGAGAAGTCCGCTTCCTTCCAGGTGGTGATCTCCAGGATGTCGCCGGCGCCGATGATGTAGGCGCCCTGCCCCTGTGGTTGTTCCTGGCTGGCCAGGTCGGCTGTTTCACCGGCAAGGGCTGGCAGGAGCGTGGTTAGGGACAGGGTGAGTGTCAGTAAGGAGATGCATATAGTTCTGTGTTTCATCGTGTATTCCTTTTTTTAGACAGGATTAACAAGATTTACATGATTTTTTCGCTTCGCGAATGGCTGCAGGCTCCTGGCTTTCTGTCTTCTGTGGTTCTGGTCTCTGTAAATATTCCTCTCACCCACTTCGTTAGAGTTCACAGAGATCACAGAGAACATTATGTCGCTTCGCGAGAGGCTATTGGCTTCTGGGGCTCTGTCTTCTGTGGTTCCGTCCTCTGGAATTTGCCACAGACACACACAGACTTACACGGACATTAATTTGCTCGCTTCGCGAGAGGCTATAGGCTGCTGGGGTTCTGTCTTCTGGGGTTCCGTCCTCTGGTTTAATTTTCACCACAGAGACACAGAGTGCACAGAGTTTTTGCTGTTGGCTGCTTGCATTCAGTTCTTTTCTATGATCGAGCATTCCCACGCTTCGCTTTATAACACTTGCTGCGCAATTGTTATTATACGGGACTTCGTCCCTATCTATTCCATCGTCAAATCGAAACTTGAGAATCGATAAAATTTGAGTCCCCCGCTGTTTGCAGCACTGGATGAATTCAAATTACGGATAAATCTTTCGCACAGGAGCGACGAAGTCGCGTTTCATAAAATCGTGGAACACGATTTTATTTCTCATTGCTCAAACTCGATCATAGAAAAATTGCATTCGCTATAACACCGCCTTGCGGCGTTGTTATTCAACGCGACTTCGTCGCTAAACTAAATTGATGCATTATATAGCGACGACCAGTCCGGCGAAGCTCGCAGAGCGAAAACGTAAGAGCGAAGACGGAAGTCGCCTATAGTAATAACGGGGTACGCGGCATTACGCGATTGCTGTTTTTCTTCAATCGGTTTCGGTCTGCAATATCTGCTGTAAAAATACTTAGGCTCTCAGCAATGACCCAATTGCCACCTTACACCGTGAACCTTATACCTTATACCTTAAGTATTTATTCTCTGTGTCTCGAGCGCAGCGGGTGGTGAGAATATTAAATATACCCCTTGTGCCCCAGGTACAGCAGTACTTCCCGGGCGGCTTCGTCGGGCGTGATGTCGGTGGTGTCCACCCTTACCTCGGGATTCGCCGGCACCTCGTAGGGGTCGTCCACGCCGGTAAAGCCCTTGATCAACCCTGCCCGGGCCTTGGCATACATGCCCTTGCGGTCTCTTTTTTCACAGGTTTCCAAAGCGGTGGATATGTGCACCTCCACAAAACCGCCGTATCCTTCAATGCTTTCTCGAATTTCCTGACGCGTTTTTTCATAGGGGGCAATGGGCGCGCAAATGGCAATGCCCCGGTTCTTGGTGATTTCACCGGCCACGAAACCGATGCGCCGCACATTGATGTCCCGGTCTTCCTTGGAAAAGCTGAGCTGGCTGGAGAGGTTCTGGCGCACGATGTCGCCGTCCAACAGGGTCACGGGCCGGCCGCCGATTTCTTGAAGCCTGGAATAGAGCACCTTGGCCACTGTGGATTTGCCGGCACCGGACAACCCGGTCATGAACACGGTAAATCCCTGTTTTGAAGGTGGCGGATATGCCTTCTCCAGGACCGCCATCACTGCCGGAAAGGTGGCCCAGTCAGGAATCCGCTTCCCGGTTTTGATGCGCTGCTGGATGTCTGAACCTGACAAGGATATGGTCTGGGCTCCCGCAGGCACCTTGTCCTTGGTTTGATACTCATCCTCAAAGGGCAGGTAGACCAGCTCTTCAAAGGGCACGATATCTATTCCCAGCTCCTGACTGTGTGCTTTGGCCAAAGCCGTGGCTGCATTGGATTCATAAAAGCGCAGGTTACTGCCGTTAATGCCGGGTCCGGCATGGTCCCTGCCCACGATGAAATGGGTGCAACCATAGTTTTTTGAAACAATGGCGTGCAGGAGCGCTTCTTTGGGACCGGCCATGCGCATGGCAAAGGGCAGGAGGTTGAGTAGGAAGGAATCCGGCGGATATTGGCCAGTAACGGCCTTGTAACAACGCACGCGGGTGTAGTGGTCAAAATCACCGGGCTTGGTCATGCCCACCACGGGATGGATCAGAATGTTGGCTTTGGCAGCGCGCATGGCCCGCATGGTCATCTCGAATTGGGGCCGCTGCATGGGGCTGCGGGTCTGGAAGCCCACCACCCGTTTCCAGCCAAGTTTATTAAACGCGGCCCGCGTTTCTTGGGGCGACATTCGCATTTGTTTGAAATCAAAGTGCAGGGGCAGGCTCAGGACTTCCAGCCTTCCGCCGATGTAAACATCGCCCACGGCATTGTTGAGATAATGAACACCCTGGTGCGCTTCGTCAGTCGTGCCGTAAATTGATTCGGCTTCCTTTTCGCGGTCAATGGGCCACATGTCTTCGATGTGCATCACCGCCAAAAGGAATCCTTCGGGATCGCGCAGGGTGACGGACTGGCCGGTTTCCAGGGTTTTGGCCTGGATTTCCGACACATCCAGGCAGACGGGTATGGGCCAGAATAGATTGTTTTGCAGGCGCATGCGGTCCAGGACCGACTCGTAGTCTGTCCGGCACATGAAGCCTTCAAGGGGTGAAAAGGCGCCGGTTGCCAGCAGTTCCAGGTCGCAGAGCTGGCGCTCGTTGAGGCTGATGTCCGGCAGGTTGAAGGAGAGCTCTTTGAGAACGGCTGCGCGCTCTTCGTCGACCAGGAGGTTGATGAGTGTTCCACCGTGGGGTGTTGGTTGTGTTTTGTTCATAGATGTTATTCTCTTTGACAGGATTAACAAGATTAACAGGATAATATTAAAATTAGCTGACAGCGGATAGTTCTTTGTCGGCGGATAGATTGACAGGTTGCCCGCCGTGGGGTGTTGGTTGTGTTTTGTTCATAGATGTTTTTCTCTTTGACAGGATTAACAAGATTAACAGGATAATATTAAAATTAGCTGACAGCGGATAGTTCTTTGTCGGCGGATAGGTTGACAGGTTGCCCGCCGTGGGGTGTTGGTTGTGTTTTGTTCATAAATGTTTTTCTCTTTGCGTTCTCTGCGCTTCTGTGAGAGTGGATCTTTAGCTTTCAGCTAATCTACATTGGGTTGTCTGAATTTTCTTTTTACTTCTACTTGTGATGGCCCAAAATTAATCAACAATCCACTTTCCTTGTTTAATGCATTCAAATAGTTAACAAGCTGAACTTCGTGCCCTTTTACCAATCTCTGAACCGACTTCAATTCAACAATAATTTGATTTTCAATAAAAAGGTCAGCATAGAATTCACCAACAACACTTTTATCATAGTACACTTTTAATGGTTTTTCTTCTTCAACGTATAGATCGTAATTACTCATTTCAATAATCATCGATTTCTTGTAAACACTCTCAAGAAAACCAAAACCTAACTGTTTATATACGTTATAGGCAGCACCAATTATTTTATGAGTTATTTCATCTTGTTTCATTAACTATTTTTATATTTTTTTTAAATCTTGTCTATCTTGTTAATCCTGTCAAATATATATGCTGAATCCTAAAGCCGCCAATAACTAAAACCGGTATCCTCAAAGTCTTCCGGCTTGAAAATGGACTTCACGTCGATGACGCAACCGCCGGGGACCAGTTTTTGCGTGCACTCTCGGGGTGTCAATTCCCGGTACTGGCGATGGGCCACGGAAATGATTATGGCGTCGAGCCCAACAAAATCCTCAAACGATGACAAGTTGATATTGTAGAATTCATCGGCTTCCACGGGCTCCGCCAAAGGATCGTGCACAATCACCTGGATGCCGTAGGATCGAAGTTCAGCTACGATGTCGGGGGTTCTGGAGTTGCGCAGGTCCGGGCAGTCCTCCTTGAAGGTCAGGCCGCACACGCCTACCCGACTGCCCTTGATGTGACGTCCCACCTGGATCATCAGCTTGACTGTTTTTTCGGCGATAAACTTGCCCATCTGGTCATTGATACGGCGGCCGGCCAGGATAACCTCGGGACGATAGCCCGTGAGCTCGGCCTTGTGGGTGAGATAATAAGGGTCTACACCGATGCAGTGGCCGCCCACCAGACCCGGGCGAAAAGGTAAAAAGTTCCACTTGGTGCCGGCTGCCTCAAGCACGTTGGTGGTGTCGATATTGAGACGATCGAAAATAATGGACAGTTCGTTGATCAAGGCGATGTTGAGATCGCGCTGGATGTTCTCGATCACCTTGGCAGCCTCGGCCTCTTTGAGGCTCTTGGCTTTGTACACACCGACATCCACGATCTCTTTGTAAAGTCCAGCCACAGCTTCCAGGGTGTCGATTCCATCACCGGCAACCACCTTGGTGACCTTGGCAAGGGTGTGCTCCTTGTCTCCCGGATTGATCCGTTCCGGAGAGTAGCCCACATGAAAATCTCGCTTCCACGCTAACCCGGATGTTCGCTCCAGGATGGGGATGCACACATCTTCGGTCACGCCCGGGTAGACAGTGGATTCATAAATAACCGTGGCCCCTTTTTTCATGTGTTGGCCCACGGTTTCCGACGCCTTGATCAGGGGGGTCAAATTCGGTTGATGGGCTGCATCGATGGGCGTCGGGACGGCGACAATGAGAAAATCAGCCGGGTCTATCTTTGTGGCCGTGGAAGTGAATTCCAACAAGTTGGCTTGCGCAAAGTCCGCCTGGGGCACATCACCCGCTGGATCCTTGTGCTTTTTGTAGCTGGCTATTTTATCCTGGTCCAGATCGAATCCAATGGTTGGAAATTTCTTGCCAAATGCCACGGCCAGGGGGAGCCCCACGTAGCCGAGGCCGATGATGGCGATTGTTTTACTGCTCAACATTTATAGTCCTTTTTTTGACAGGATTGACAAGATATAATTTAGGTGTAAGGTAAACGGTTTAAGGTGCACGGTGACGATGGTTGACAGCCTTTTTATTACCTCTCGCAGAGGCGCAGAGTTCGCAAAGTTCTTTATATTTCACCACCCGCTGCGCTCGAGACACAGAGTACACAGAGTCTGCGATTAGCTGTTGGCATTTAGTTCTTTTCTATGATCGAGCATTCCCAACGGCATTGATTTGAGGTCTATTTTATTTTTGGCCATTGCTCACGCTCGATCATAGAAAAATTGCAATCGCTATAACACCGCCTTGCGGCGTTGTTATTCAACGCGACTTCGTCGCTATTCTATTGTCAAATCGAGAGTCAATGTTCGAAAATCGTTTACTTTCGTCAAATTGAGAGTCGAGAATTGAAAATGGTTTGCTCTCAGCAAAACGCAGTTAGCAAACGATTTAACGATTTGACGATTCTCTACTCGCGATTTAACGAATCATCCGTTTAACCATTCACGATTTTCAATTCTCCCTTTAAGACGCGCCGAGCATCGCAGCAGGGTGCGGAAAAAAGAGCTGTGACTGTTTGAGCGCAGCGAGTTTCACAGTTCTCCGCACCCTGCGAGAAGCGCAGGAAAAGAGCGTCTTACGGGCGTTTTCTTTTGGTTCGTTTTCTTTCACGTGAAAGAAAATGAACAAAGCATAACACTTGCTAGGCAATTGTTATTCAACGGGACGTCGTCCCTATTCTATTGTCAAATCGAGAATCAATGTTCGAGAATCGTTAAATCGAGAATCGTTAAATCGTTTCGCAATTTGCTGAAAAGCATCACGATCAATATTCGAGAATTGTCAAATCGAGAATCGATGAATCGTATCGCAATGTGCTGACAAACATCACGATTTAACGAATATTTCGATTTAACGATTTGACGAAAATTAACGACTTGACGATTTATCGATTCTCAATTTAACCATTCTCAAAGTCCCAACCTCACAAGTTCACAAGTTCAGTTTTTTCTCTGCGAACTCTGCGTCTCTGCGAGAGTGGGTTTTAATCTTGTTAATCCTGCCTGCCCAGTGAAACCCGTATTTGCTTTTGTTTCACCGGGGTTAATCCTGTCTATATGTTTTCTCTGCGTCCTCTGCGACTCTGTGAGAGATAAATGCTCTTTCTGGTAGCAATTTGC
>Ga0180435_10002915_pt1 | contig 17318 bp, 9 predicted proteins | sample SS_ome_3_FD_132467 | JGI IMG/M metagenome (GOLD analysis project Ga0180435, IMG submission 132467) | Hypersaline lake sediment archaeal communities from the Salton Sea, California, USA - SS_3_S_1 metaG | ecosystem: Environmental > Aquatic > Non-marine Saline and Alkaline > Hypersaline > Sediment...
CCCCGAATCCGGGCTTTTTAAGCTGTTTCCAGCGATGCACCTCGTCGCAAGCTCTTGCTGGAATGCGACTTGCAAGAAAATGCTCCACGTTAGACGTGATCTGTCCAACCCCATCGCTATGCTCAGGGCTGTTGGGCAAGTTGCCCGAGGCAGTTGACCTCAACGAAGCGGTGAACACGGATGGACTGCAACGTGATCGTATCGCATGCGGATTTGCAGCTGTTCGGCGAGATCAAGTCGCCCGTAACCGCTAGCAGGCTTGCCCATCGTCCCCCCGTCAGCGGGGCCGCACAGTTTGCCCAGGTGCCACAATGATCCATATGGCCAGTTATCCTAGCCCTAGAACGGGCTGCCGAATGCCCCCAGGGGCTTGCACTCCCAGCGGTGTCTGCTACGCTGATGGGCCGGTCCAGTGCCTTTTCCGTCGAGCGAGACCTCCGATGGCTGCATCACCTCCGCTTGTCCGGCAGTGGCTCCTGCTACGCACGCTTTCGGCGTGGCGGCATAGGGGAGGAGTTGATTGAACTGGGTGAGGTCGGAGAGGAAGATGAGGAGTAAACGCTTTTTTAGGTGGCGAACTCATGAAGGTCTCTACGATCCTTGATTCCATCGACCTGGGCAGCATGGCCCTGCCGGAGTTCCAGCGAGGCTACGTCTGGAACCGCGAGCAGGTCAGAGGCCTGATGCACTCACTATACAGGCGCCATCCGGTGGGGAGCCTGCTCGTTTGGGAGACGAAAACCGAGAGTGCCAAGGCCCGCGGTGACGGTCACCTCGCCGCCGGCGTGGTCAAGCTGCTCCTCGATGGGCAGCAGCGGATCACGTCGCTCTACGGCATCATCCGTGGCCAACCGCCGGAGTTTTTCGACGGCAACGCCCAGGCCTTCATCGGGTTATACTTCCACCTCGATGATGAGGTGTTTGAGTTCTACGCGCCCACGAAGATGAAGGACAACCCGCTATGGGTGAACGTCACGGAGCTAATGCAGACCGGCGTGGGCCAATTCCTCCCTGGGATCATGGGCGCGCCCAACGTGCAGCCGAACCTGAACACCTACATCAACCGTCTAACTGCGGTGGACGGTATCAAGGAGATCGTCTTCCACGTCGATCAGGTCACCGGTGAGGACAAGACGGTGGATGTGGTGGTGGACATCTTCAACCGGGTCAACAGCGGGGGCACAAAGCTCTCTAAGGGCGACTTGGCGCTGGCGAAGATTTGCGGTGAGTGGCCCGAGGCCCGACGGGAGATGCAGACCCGGTTGAAGAAGTGGGAGGCAGCCGGCTTCGATTTCCGCCTGGAGTGGTTCCTGCGGAACATCAATACGATCCTGACAGGCGAGGCGATGTTCTCGGCGCTAAAGAATGTGGGCCCGCCCACATTCCAGTCGGGGCTGGCTGAAGCCGAGAAGGCGATCGACAAGCTGCTCAACCTCGTCGCCGCTAGGCTGGGTCTGGATCATGGGCGCGTGCTGGGCAGCCCGTATGCCTTTCCGTTGATGGCACGATATCTGGTGCAACGGGGTGGGAAGCTGGCCGACGCCGCGGAGCGGGACAAGCTGCTCTACTGGTACGTCCACGCGTTCCTCTGGGGCCGTTACGCGGGCTCGACGGAGAGTAGGCTGAATCAAGACCTCGCCCTGATCGAGGAGACGGACGGCGCGCTGGACCGGCTAATCGAGGCCCTGCGCCAGGTGCGTGGTGATCTCCGCCTACACGCCAGCGACTTTTGGGGTTGGAGCCGGGGGGCGAGATTCTATCCACTCTTGTACCTCATGACTCGCGTCTGCCATGCAAAGGATTGGGGGAGCGGGATCGAGCTCTCCAGCCACTTGCTGGGGCATCTGGCTCGGCTGGAACTCCACCACGTCTTTCCCAAGGCCTTACTCTATAAGCACGGCTACAAGCGCCCCGACGTGAACGCCATCGCCAACTTCACGTTTCAGACGAAGGAAACCAACCTGGAAATATCCGACCGGGCCCCGGAGGATTACTTCGAGGAGGTTGAGCAGCAACATCCGGGGGCATTAGCCTCACACTGGATCCCGATGGACCGAAAGCTCTGGAAGGTGGAGCAATACCTGGACTTCCTGGAGGCCCGGCGGGATTTGCTCGCCCAGGCCGCCAACGACTTCCTCGACAGCCTGCTGGCAGGTTCGGTGCCGGAAACCGAGGGACCAGCGGTCTCCGTGCTGGAACGCGTCGTCCCCGAGGTTCCGGGAACCATTGCCAGCGAGGAGGAAGAGCGACTATTGCGTGAGTGCAACGACTGGGTCGCCGCCCAGGGCCTCCCCCCTGGGGAGCTTTCCTACGAGCTAGCGGATACGACCACGGGCGAGCCAATCGCGATCTTCGATCTCGCCTGGCCGGACGGCCTGCAGGAGGGCCTCAGCGAGCCCGTAGCGCTGCTAATCGACGAAGACGAAGAAACCGAGCAGGCCGCCAATCGGGCGAGGTACCGGTTCTTTACGAACGTGGCGTCCTTCCGGAAGTACGTCGAAGAGGATGTTCTTGCCCTGAATCCCGCGGAGGCTTGACCGGGGGAGGGGTTTGATCAATCCGCTCCGGACTGCGAGAATACTGCTTTTCGGCCAGCACATAGAAAGCATCGGAAAAGGGACTGTCACATGCAACCGCTGTACGACCTCTGCCAGCCACGCAGTAGCGTCTTCGATCCCCAGAAACGAGATACCGTTCTCGATTTGACGGACCTCGTCGAGGATCGCATCGACGCGCATGAGTTCTTCACCGAGAACTACATCACCGAAGGCATGAAGGCCCTGTTGCAGCACGGGTTCCGGCGGCTCGAAGGCAAGACCGACCAGGGGCTGTTCAGGCTCAAGCAGTCCATGGGAGGCGGCAAGACGCACAACTTGTTGTCGCTCGGTCTGCTTGCCAAGCATCCGGAATATCGCGAGAAGGTTTTGGAGGACATCCACGAACCCGATCCATCGCTGGGACCCGTGAAAGTGATTGCTTTCACTGGCCGGGAATCAGACGCACCCCTGGGAATCTGGGGCGCCCTCGCTGAACAACTCGGGAAGAAGGACCACTTCAAGGACTGCTATTCGCCGCTCCAAGCGCCCGGCCAGAAGGCCTGGGAAAACCTCTTCGCGGGCGAGACGGTGCTCATCTTGCTCGACGAATTGCCGCCGTACTTCGAGAATGCCCGCTCTCGCTCCATCGGCAACTCCGACCTCGCCCATGTGACCGCCACGGCCTTGTCGAACCTGCTTGTCGCCATTGGACGACCATCATGCTCCCGCGTCTGCCTGGTGATTACGGATTTGACGGCAAGCTACGAACACGGCAGCGGCTACATCTCCTCGGTGCTGAAAGACTTCGAGGGGGAGACCAGTCGCAGCGCGATGTCCCTCGAGCCGGTCCGTCTCAATTCGGACGAGCTTTACCACATCCTCCGTACTCGGATTTTCGAGTCGCTGCCCGGCGAGAGCGAGATCAATGAGGTGGCCCAGGGCTACGCCAAGGCGATTCGCGCCGCCAAACAAATGGCGATCACCAGCGAGTCGCCCGAGGAGTTCGCGAACCGGATCGCGTCTTCCTACCCGTTCCACCCGGGCATCCGCGACCTCTATGCCCGCTTTCGCGAGAACCCCGGCTTTCAGCAGACACGTGGCCTGATTCGGCTGATGCGGATCGTCGCCGCTCGGCTCTGGAATATGGGTGAAGCGGAGGACAGCTATCTGATTGCCGCCCATGACCTGGACCTCAACGACCAGGAGATCCGCGCCGAGATCGGTCAGATCAACAACACGCTGGACAACGCCATTGCCCACGACATCGCCTCGGAAGGCTCCGCCGTGGCCGAGCACATGGATGCCAACCTCAGCACGCGCGATGCGAGCGACGCCTGCAAGCTACTGCTGATATCTTCCTTGGCAAATGTCCCCAATGCGGTGGTCGGCCTTTCCATCCCCGAACTGGTCGCGTATCTGTGCGAACCGGGGCGTGATCTTTCCAGGTTGAAGGCCGACGTCCTGGAGAAGCTCTCCACCGCCGCGTGGTACTTGCACAGTACACGTGACGGCAAGCTCTTCTTCAAGAACGTCCAGAACCTGATCGCTAAGCTGGAAGGGCTCGTCAAAACCTACCACGACGAGCAGGCCATTAAGGAGCTCAAGGGCCGGCTGGAGGACCTATTCAAGCCAACCACGCGCTGGTGCTACCAGAAAATCCAGGTCCTGCCGGCGGTGGACGACATCGAGGTGAAGCAGGATGAGACGACCGTAGTCATCTATGAGCCGTACCCTGGCGCAGCGCTGCGACCCGAGTTGCAACACTTCTACGATCAGGTGCAGTGGAAGAACCGCATCGCCTATCTCACGGGCACGAAGGACACCTATCAGACACTGATCGATGTCGGCAAGCGGATGAAGGCAATCCAGCATATCATCACCGAGTTGCAGGGCGACAGAATCCCCGACAACGACCCCCAGATGGTCCAAGCCGGGGACCTGAGTGATCGCACCCAGCAGAACTTCCACTCCGCCGTGCGAGAAACCTTTACCACACTCTGGTACCCCACCGAGGACGGCCTGCGCTGCACCGACTTTGCCATGAAGTTCGAGGGTAACGAATACAAGGGGGAACAGCAGATCATCGACACCTTGAAGGACAAGATGAAGTTCACCGACGATGTCTCGGGCGATACCTTCCGCAAGAAGTGCGAGCAGCGGCTCTTCACGCAGCAGTCGATGCCATGGGGCGAGATCAAACGCCGCGCTGCCACCAACCCCAAGTGGCAGTGGCACCGGCCCGACGCTCTGGACCACCTTAGGGAGGAGTGTCTCCACCGCGACTATTGGCGTGAGGACGGCGGCTTCGTCGACAAAGGCCCCTTCCCGCAACCGAAAACCGTTGTCTCCGTGAAGGAGCAGACCCGCGATGACGACACGGGCAAGGTCGTCCTGCGCGTCACGGCCACCCATGGCGACACCGTCTACTGGGAGATCGGCAGCAGTGCCACCACGGCGTCGGCCAAGCTCGACGGCAACGAACTGAAAACCGGCGAGTTGGAGGTCTCGTTCCTCGCCGTCGACTCCAAAGGCGTCCACGAGACGGGGGAGCCCTACACGTGGCGGAACCGCATCACGCTGAAGCACAAGGTGTTCCAGAGCAACAACGACAAGCAGATGGAGCTACGGGCGGCTCCAGCGGCGACGATCCACTACACCACCGACGGGTCGGATCCCAAGGTGGCCGGTGCCACCTACGAAGGCGTCTTCACAATCCCTCACGGCGCGCCTATGGTACAGGCGTATGCGGAGCGCGACGGTGTCGAGTCGCAGGTTGAGCGTATCCCGATCAGCTGGGACCGCGACGAGGATGTCAAGGTCGACCCGTCGCTTCCCGTCACCTGGCGACGCCGGCAGCAGACCGCCAGTACCAAGGAGACCTACGAACTGCTCGGGCGGCTGAAGAAGGCAAAGGTCATGGCAGTGGGGCTCACCGTCACGATAGGAGGCGAGGCCGGGGCCAAGGAGTGGATCGAGCTGAACACATTCGAGGAAAAGCACGTCGATCCCGAGCTGGTCGAAGAGAGCCTGGAGCCGTTGCGCAAGATCCAGGCCGAAGGCCAGGTCAAGATCGAGGTGCGAGCCCTGCACTTCGCGGCCGGACAAGACCTCCTCGATTGGGTCGAAGATTCCAAGACCACGCTCCAACCGAATGAAGTCAAGCAGTAGTGGCATGGCGAAGAAGAAAGAAACCCATCTGTCATTGGTAACCAGGTCCTTCGGGTTCGATCCCGAGGAGAGCCGGCACCACTTCCTCGTCAACGTCCCGCGGGGCAGCAAGCAAGACATCCAGATCAGCGAACACTTCACGTGGAATGAGCGGACCGGTTCCAGCATGATGACGCTAACCGGCGAATCGGATGGACAAATCCGCGTGGTTCTGCCACGGCCGAAGTGGGATGCGATCGCCGACCCGCTCCGAGCTGCCTTCAACCAGCGGCTGAAGAAGTCCGGTCGACGACAGGGCTCGTGGAAGGCGGGCAAGAACCTGCTGCGCCGCGAGCTAGGCAAGGAGCTGGTCCTGCTCGCTTGGGCGATCGAGGAGGCCGACCCGGGCCTGATCCCCAACGCCCTGGCGAACTGGCAGGGCCTGGTGCCCGAGGAGCGGTGGTGGCTCTACACCCAGACGGCCGCCGCCACGGGGCACGGCTTGCGGGATCGGGGCCGGGGGTGGCGCAAGGCCGTGCGGTTCGCGCTCACCGAGAATCCCGTGGGGGATCGGGCGAAGGAGCAGGCCGTGGTGCCCGAGTTCTTTAAGATGGCGGTCGAGCGAGGCGAGCGGCAGCAGACGCTATTCGAGGTCAACGACAACGGCAGCGCGGCGGCCGTGAAGGAGAAATGATGGCGACTCAGGATGCAACCGCCAAGAAAACCGCAAAGAAGCGGAAGGTCGATGCCGCCGTGGAAACGCCGCTAGCCGACGCTCCCTGCTTTCTCGAACAGCAGTTTCCGGTAGCGAGGGTTTCGGCCGAATCCTACAAGGAACGGAAGGCCAACTATAGCCAGACGCTGACGGGACTGGGCAAGTGGTGGGGACGCAAGCCGTTGGTGCTCGTGCGGGCAACCATCCTGGGGCTCCTTCTACCGACCACCGGCGATCCGCACTGGGATCGGGAGATATTCCTGAAGCTGATGACGATGGATGACGCCGGGCTCCGCCTTCGCAAGCGGAAGAAGGTAGAAGTTGCCACGATCTACGCCTACGCCACCGATGCCGAGCGTAAGCAGTTCTTCTCGCAAGCCACCCAGAACTGGCGCACCGACGAAGAAATCGCCTGGAGCCTCTTGAAGCCTGCCGAGCGAGAACAACTGTTTGAGCGAGAGCCGGACGGCGAGAACGATGGCGTCCGTGAAGGGCCGCGGAAGAAAGACACCCAAGAGCGCAAACGAGAGATCCGCCGCCTGAGTCGCGAAGCCAAGGAGAGTATCGAGGGCCGCGTCTTCCACCGATTGCCCTACTCCCGCAAGCTGGAGTACTGCTGCCGTCCCGAACAGGTGGAAGGGCCGTCCGAGGAAACCTGGGCCGAGGTCAATGCACACCTCGGAACCGACGCCCGCAATCTGCCCGAATTGGTCGAGGAGCTGGGACGCCGGCGTTTCGGCCATCGGCCGCGCGTGGGCGATTCCTTCTGCGGGGCGGGCAGCGTGCCGTTCGAGGCGGCCCGGATCGGTTGCGATGCGTACGGCTCCGATCTTTCCCCCGTCGCGGCGCTGCTGACCTGGGCGGCGCTGAACATCGTCGGCGGTGGCGAGCAAGTGGCACGCGAGGTGGAGCAGGCACAGAAGGAAATCTTCGATGCCGTTGACCGCCAGGTGACCGACTGGGGGATCGAACACAACGAAAAAGGCTGGCGGGCGGACGCCTACCTCTACTGCGTGGAAGTCGTCTGTCCCGAATGCGGCTGGCGCGTGCCGCTGGCCCCGTCGTGGGTTATCGGGGAGAAAACCTGCACGGTCGCCGAACTTCGGCCGAGCGAGGCCGACCAACGCTTCGAGATCGCTATCCACGAGGGCGTACCCGCGGCGCGGATGGCCCAGGCGAAGCAAGCCGGTACCACCCGCGAGTCTCGGGTCTGGTGTCCGCACTGCGGGCAGGATTCGCCCATCGACCTTGTCCGCCGACAATGCACCGGCAAGGATCCGCATGCGCGTTACCACGACTCCGGGTTGCGTCTTTGGGAGAACGACGACCTGGTGCCTCGGCCCGACGACGTGTTTCAGGAACGGCTGTATTGCATCCGTTGGGTCGAGACCTACTGGGGCACCAACGCGCGCGGCGAGCAGGTGGAAAAGACGCGGCGCCACTACCGGGCCCCGACCGCCGAAGACATGCACCGCGAAGACCGGGTGCTTGCCCTCTTGCGCGAGCGATTCGACGATTGGCAGGCACAAGGCTATTTACCCTGCCGCCGCATCGAGCCGGGAGCGAAGACAACTGAGCCGATTCGCACCCGTGGTTGGACACATTGGCACCACCTGTTTACGCCACGGCAGTTGCTCTTTCACGGACAGCTTCTGTTGACTAGTGACAGGTTGAATCTACCCCAAGCACAGCGCGCAACCGCGATGCTCGGTGTCGGACGATTGGCGGATTGGGACGCGAAGCTAAGTCGGTGGGATACTGGAGTAGGAAAGGAACTCGTGAACCAGGCGTTTGCGAACCAAGCTCTGAACACTCTGTCCAATTTCGCTTGCAAGACCGTCTTGAGTTCATCGAACGCATGGTCCATTCGTGTTCCGGACTATTTGATCTCAGCAACCAGTAGCGCTGTACCACACGATGCGGCGCAAGTGAGCGTGCAATCCGATCTTTGGATTACCGATCCGCCTTATGCCGACGCTATCAATTACCACGAGTTGGGCGAGTTTTTCCTGGCTTGGTACGAGAAGCACTTACCCAAGGTTTTCCCGGAGTGGTACACGGACTCGAAGCGGGCGCTGGCCGTCAAAGCCGATGACCCAGTCGAGTTCCGCAAGAGCATGGTGGATTGCTACCGCAGGCTGGCGGAGCACATGCCGGATAACGGCTTGCAGGTGGTTATGTTCACCCACCAGGACGCCGCCGTCTGGGCCGACTTGACGATGATCCTCTGGGCGGCGGGCCTCCGCGTGACCGCCGCATGGTGCATCGCCACCGAAACAGATTCGGCGCTGAAGCAAGGCAACTACGTGCAGGGGACCGTCCTGCTGGTCTGCCGCAAAAGGACGGATGGCGAGCCTGTGTTTCTGGACGAGATCAACCACCGCGTGGAAGGCGAGGTCCGCCGTCAGTTGGACGAGATGCTTGAACTGGACGACGACAGCGATCCCAACTTCGCCGACGCCGACTACCAGCTCGCCGCCTACGCCGTCGCATTGCGGGTGCTTACCGAACGGCCGATCGAGGAGATCGATCCGGCCCGAGAAATCGCCCGAGTGCGCCCCGCCGGCGAAACGAATCCCGTCGCAAGCCTGATTGGCAACGCCGTAGAGATCGCATGCGACCACCTCGTGCCGAAAGGGATCGACCGAGAGGTCTGGAAGACGCTCACGCCGATGGAACGGTTCTACATGAAAGGGCTGGAGGTCGAGACGCACGGCGAGCACCGCAGCGGCGTCTACCAGGAACTGGCCCGGGGCTTCGGCGCCACAGACTACGACGATTTGCTCCAAAGCGACCGCGCGAACAAGACCCGCTTGAAGACGGCCAGTGAATTCGCTCGCCGGATGCTCTCCGGTGAGGGCTTCGCTTCCTCCAAGGTCCGGCAGGTGCTGTTCGCCACCCATCAGGTCACGCGCAGGGAGGCGGTGGCTGATGGGCTAAACTGGCTCAGGACGGAGCTGCCCGATTACTGGAACGCCCGCGGTAAGTTGCTCGCGGTGCTGGAGTTCCTCGGCCGGCTCGATCGGGTGGCCGACATGGATCACTGGGCCAAAGACTCCGAGTCGGCCCGGCTGCTCGCCGGCGCCGTGCGGAACGACCATGTATAATAGGCGTGGAGGTGAATCATGACCACATCAGTTCGTGCACAGTTACCGGAGAAGCTCGTCGAGGAGGCGCGCAAGTTTGTTCAGGCCGGCTGGGCCACCGATTTCGATCAACTGGTGGCCGACGCGTTGCAGCGCTATCTGGATTCGCACTCGGCGGAGTTGACGGAAGCCTTTGTCCGGCAAGATGTCGATTGGGGCTTGCATGGCCGCGACTGATACGCCCGCCCAGGTGGTTGTTTGCGATGCCGGGCCGTTGATCCACCTGGACGAATTGGGTTGCCTGGAACTGCTCTCGGACTTCGGGCGCGTGCTGTCGCCCCCGTCTGTCTGTGAGGAGGTGTCGCGACATCGGCCCAGTGCGTTGAATCATCAGCAAGTTCGCGTGGAACGATTGTCTGTCGAGGTTCCACCAACCGCCGATTTGAGGGGGATGCAACGGTTGTTCGCTCTGCATCAGGCCGAGCTCGACGCCCTCTGCCTGGTCCGCCAGACGAAGGCCGGCATGTTCTTGACCGATGATACGGCGGCGCGGCTGGCAGCCCAGCAACTGGCGATCTCCGTCCACGGAACGATCGGGGTTGTGGTGCGCGCCATCCGGCGGAGTCTGAAGTCGAGGGATGAGGTGGTGAACACTCTGCGATCGCTGCCGACCGCATCGACGCTGCACGTCCGGCCGTCTTTTCTCGAAGAAATCATCGCTGAGGTGGAACGGGGCTCATGACCGACCAGCCGAGTTCGTCAATCCGCCGCTTCTCCTCGCGCCGGCAACCGCTGGAGCACTCATTCCTCTGCGCGAGGCTGGACGGTGCCCGCGGCTACGACCGCATCGCCGGGTACTTCTGCTCGTCGCTGTTGGAAGTCACTGGCGAGCAGCTCGAATCGGTGGCGGGCGAGGTCCGCATGGTCTGCAACTCGGACTTGACCCGGGCCGACGTCGAAACCGCCCGGGCCGCCCAGGTGGCAGTCCGCCGCGCTTGGTGCGCCTTCGAGCCCGAAAAACTGCTGGACGGTGCGGGCGTGCCGGTACGCGAGCGTTACGCGCGGCTGTTCAAGCTGCTCCACAGCGGTAAGCTCCAGGTCCGCGTGCTCCCCGACAGCGCCTTCGGCCTGGTCCACGGCAAGGCCGGCGTGATCACCCTGGCAGACGGCACCAAGACCTGCTTCATGGGCAGCGCCAATGAATCGCGGAGCGCCTGGCGGATGAACTACGAGCTTGTCTGGGAGGATACGTCTTCCGAGGCAGTGGCGTGGGTCCAAGAGGAGTTCGACGCCCTCTGGGGATCGCCAGCGGCGGTGCCCTTGGCCGAGTTTGTCGTTGAGGATGTCGGCCGACTGTCGGAGCGGAAGTTGGTGCGCAGTGTGGGAGAATGGGCGGACGCGGAGGATGAGCCGCCCGACCCCGCGCCCGCAGTGATCGAGTCGCCCGTCTACCGTCAGGAAGTTGGCCTCTGGGAGCATCAGAAGTACTTCGTGAAGCTGGTTTTCAACGAGCACCACGGGCCAATGCAGAAGGCCCGCTTGGTGCTTGCGGACCAGGTGGGGCTGGGCAAGACCCTGCAACTGGCAATGTCGGCCCAGTTGATCGCGCTGACTGGCGAGAAGCCGATCCTGGTGGTCTGTCCGAAAACGCTGCTTTGGCAGTGGCAGGGCGAAATGCGGGACCTATTGGGGATGCCCTCTGCGGTATGGGACGGCCGACACTGGGTCGACGAACGGGGGATCGAGTATCCTTCGAGCGGACCGGAGTCGATCCGCAAGTGTCCGCGCCGGGTAGGGGTGGTGTCGTCGGGGCTGATCACCCGAGGCTCGGAGGTCGTGGATCTCCTGCTGGGACAGACGTACGACTGCGTCATCCTGGACGAGGCCCATCGCGCCCGGCGACGGAACCTGGGGCCCAACCGTGACGGCGAGAAGCCGCAGCCGAACAACCTGCTGGCGTTCATGTACGAGATCAGCGGCAAGACGCGGAGTCTGCTGTTGGCGACGGCCACTCCCGTCCAGCTACGGCCCATCGAGGCATGGGACCTGCTGGACGTGCTCAGCCGGGGCGACGAAGGCGTGCTGGGCAACGGCTGGAGCCGCTGGCGGCGGACGCCCGAGTGCCTCGATCTGATCATGGGTCGCGACGAGCTACCGCGGAATGTCTCAGAGCAATGGGAGTGGGTTCGCAACCCCCTGCCGCCCAAGACCGAGCACCGGGACTTCGAGATCCTCCGCCGACGGCTGGATATCAACGACGATGAAGTGATTGCTTCGGGCCAGGGGCTGGATCGGCTGCGGCCACCGGATCGGTCGCGACTCTCGGAGATGTTCCCGCGATTTGCCCGCGACCATCACCCCTTTATCCGCCGGATCGTCCGCCGCACCCGGGAGCAATTGGAGAACCAGATCGACCCGGAAACCAACGAGCCCCTGCTGCAGAAGATCGGTGTCCGGCTGCTGGGGGAAAGTGACAGAGAGGCCATTCGCTTGCCGCCCTATCTACGTGAGGCGTACGAGCTGGCTGAGGAGTTCTGCACGCGGCTCGGCCAACGGATGAAGGGCGCGGGGTTCCTGAAGACCCTCCTGCTACGCCGCGTGGGCAGCTCGATCCACGCTGGTCTGCGGACGGCAGAGAGGATGCTTGCTGAATGGGATGAAATCGAGGAAGACCTGGAAGAGGATGAACTGGACGAGACTCCCGCCGAGCAGGTATCGCCGACTTCAGGGGGGTTCTCGCGTTCGTTGACGGGTGACGAACAGCACCTCCTGGAGAGATTTGTCGCCGCGCTCCGCGCCAACCAAGAGCGGGATCCCAAATATGCCGTTGTGCGACAGTGCCTGCTCGAGCGGGGATGGCTTCGCTCGGGCTGCATCGTGTTCAGCCAGTATCGGGATTCGATTCAGTGGCTGGCCGAGCAGCTTTCGGAGGAACTGAAGCAGGAGATGATCGCCCTCTATTCGGGTCCTTCGACCTCGGGCATCATGGTTGGCGGCGAGTGGACACCGCGATCCAGGGACGATCTAAAGGCGATGGTCCGCAGCGGTGAGATCCGCCTGATGCTCGGCACGGATGCGGCATCGGAGGGGCTCAATCTCCAGCGTCTGGCACGGCTAATCAACCTGGACTTGCCGTGGAACCCGACCAAACTGGAGCAACGCAAGGGCCGGATCCAACGCATCGGGCAGATCCACGACACCGTCGAGGTCTACAATATGCGGTACAAGGATTCAGTGGAGGATCGCGTTCACCAACTGCTGTCCGACCGGTTGCAGGACATCTTCAGCCTCTTCGGCCAAGTGCCCGACGTGCTCGAAGACGCCTGGGTTGCCGTGGCCCTCGGAGAGAGGGAGCGGGCGAAGAAGATCATCGACGAAGTCCCAAGGAGTCATCCGTTTGAGTTGCGTTACACTCACGTCGAGAAGATCGACTGGGAGTCGTGCCGCCAAGTGCTGGACGCCGCGGAGAAACAGCGAGTGCTGGCGGAGGGGTGGTAGCTGGTAACGGTAGAGGAGACCCCGAAAGGCCAAAGGATCCCAGGGAGCTTTCGATGCCGAGAGCGAGGAGTAGGTTCTTCGGTACGGAATCGGCGCGCCCAAGGTGCATGCCCAGCCGAGAGAGGCGGAAGAAAGCAGGCTGACACTCCCAGCTCTCCTATTTTGCCAGGTAGGGTTGGGTTTTGCGATCATCGCCAGTTCAGTTCTACTGCTGGCGGCAGGATCGCCGAAGCCAATGGTGTACGAAGCCGGCCGACTGTTACATGAAGTCACGCCCTGGTGCCGTGCTGAGCGTGGAGGGTAGAATTGAAGATGCCACAAAGAGCATGAGCTGCCCTGCCACCCGGCGGCGGGGCCGAACAGAGTATTGACGCATGGCAACCGCACAGCAGATCAAAGCGCTTCTCCGAAGCTACTCCGAAGGTGATGAGGACCGATTCCTTTCGGTTGCCGTGCAGATTGCGTCCCACGCCGCCCGCACGGGGAAGGAAAAACTTGCCCATGAACTTCGGGAGTTGGTGGATGATGCGAAAAGTCGGCGAACCGGGCAGCATCTTGCACGGCCGGTTCCGATCGCTCGGCCTCATGGCGAGCTAGCAGGACTGGTCTCAGCTTCTTACCCGAAGACTCGCCTGTCTGATATGGTTCTGTCGACGGACGCCCATAGTCGGCTTGACCGGGTAGTTGTGGAATACCGGCAGTCAAACAAGTTGCGTTCGCACGGCCTTTCGCCCCGCCGAAAACTCCTCCTCGTCGGGCCCCCTGGATGCGGCAAAACCATGACGGCCTCTGCCCTTGCCGGGGAACTGGGGTTGCCGCTCCTGTTCGTCCAGCTACACAGCGTGATCACGAAATTCATGGGGGAGACCGCAGCCAAGCTCCATCTTGTGTTCGATGCAATGGTCGAAACGCAGGGGGTCTACTTGTTCGACGAGTTTGATGCAATCGGCGGGCAGCGGGCGGTGTCGAATGACGTTGGAGAAGTACGCCGCATCCTGAATTCCTTTCTGCAATTTCTGGAACGGGATGACTCGGACAGCCTCATACTCGCTGCTACTAACCTATCGGGAATGCTCGACGATGCCTTGTTCCGGCGTTTCGATGACGTAATCGAGTACGAGCTTCCCACGGACTCGATGAGGCGGCAACTGATCCATAATCGGCTGGCCATGTTCAACACGAAGCGTCTAGGCTGGAAGACCGTGCTATCTTCCTCAGCCGAACTAAGTCATGCAGATGTCGTCCGAGCGTGCGAAGATGCCGCAAAGGATGCCATCTTGCGGGACCGTGACGCTGTCTCAACCGCGTCCCTCCGATCCGCATTGAACCTGCGGCAGAAGAAGTGGGCGAAGTAACCTCGGGAAAGCATTGGGACGATGCCGCCGAATCTGCCGCATCTGACGATCACAGGTACAGCCGCACGTGAGCAATACGTCTATGCCGGAGGGGCGCCGAGGACTCGATTTCGGAAGCCACCACGTGACGACCGCTTGCACCACGCCAGCGTGCTCAAGTCACAACTCGAACATGCTCAGGCGGACGCCGATGAGCTTACACCCCCCGAAGACCGGGAGCGGCGCCGCGGGATTACGCTTGAATTCACGGGTGAGCCGGGATTCGATCTTGCGATTGATAGCCTGGCGAATCGTCAGCAGGGAATCGAGTTGGCAAACGTGAGGCAGGGTGGTGACAGGGTTCGAGGTACGGTGTTCATCCCCGAGGGGAAGGTTGAGTTTTTCTTCAACCGTATCGACCAGTATGCGAACCAGGACACGGAAGCGGGAAGGCCCCGTCATGAAAGACTGATCGAGAGCATCTCCGAGATCCGGCTCGCTGCGGTCGAGGCTTTCTGGACTGACGACCCATCGCTCTTTCCGCCCCCGGATCAGCAGATTTGGTGGGAAGTGTGGCTTCGGTCCGGCGCAACGGAAGAGGCACAGGATACTGCGTTCGCCGAATTCGTCGCCGAAGCCGTCGCGGCCGATTTCCAAGTGGGAGAACAGGCCGTCCGCTTCCCGGAGCGGATTGTGCTGCTGGTTCGTGGGACTCAGAGGCGGTGGGCTGGGTCGATCAACCTACTGAACCGCCTTGCGGAGTTGCGGCGTACCAAAGAGGTTCCCACCGAATACGTCGCCTTGGCGCCCAGCGAGCAAGCTGAGTTCATAGCCGACGTGGTCACACGAATCCAACCCCCTGCCAACGACGCGCCGGCGGTCTGCTTGTTGGACACTGGGGTTAACCGCAACCATCCGCTGCTGGCGGTCGCCCTGGCCGACGAGCACACGCTCTCGGTCAACCCGAACTGGTTGCCTGCCGACCATGACGGACACGGCACGGAGATGGCCGGTCTGGCACTCTACGGTTGCCTGACGCAGTTGTTCGTGAACGACGGTTCAGTCCAACTTCACCACCGCCTTGAATCGGTGAAGATTTTGCCACCGCAGGGAAACAACGACCCAGAACATTACGGCGCCATTACCCAAGAGGCTGTGGCCCGCGCCGAGGTCGCCTCCCCCGCGCGATCACGTGTGGGGTGCCTGACGGTGACGTCCGACGACCGGGATGGAGGACTGCCAACGTCGTGGTCGGCCGCGATCGACCAAATGTGCGCGGGCGCGTTGGACGATCAGAGGCGTTTGATAATTGCCGCGGCCGGGAACCTACCCACCGGTCCGAGCAGCAATTATCCCGACTGCAATCGGCAGGAATACGGAATACAGGACCCGGCTCAGTCGTGGAATGCGCTTTCGGTCGGAGGATACACCGAACGGGTACACATCGCGACCCCGGAGTTGTCCGGTTGGCAGCCTCTAGCTCCGCACGGCAGCCTCAGCCCGACCAGCACAACCTCCCAGCCCTGGCGGTGGTCGGACGCGCCGTTGAAGCCTGACATCGTAATGGAGGCAGGGAACTGCGCAGTCCCGCCTGGTGGCGGCGCCCCAGACTTCGTAAATGACCTCGCTTTGCTGACGACTTGCGTACATCCGTCAGGACGGCTACTCACGACGACCGGAGAGACCAGTGCCGCTGCTGCTCAGGCCGCCCGCCTCGCTGCCCATGTTCAGGCCCAGTATCCAAACTACTGGCCCGAGACCATACGCGGGCTGCTGGTCCATGCTGCGCGGTGGACCCCCCGGATGCTCGCGGAGTTCCCTCCAGCAGATCGGCAAGCACGTCTGCGGGCCTATGGGTATGGAGTTCCCGATCCTGTACAGGCTCGCTGGAGTGCTGGGAACGCCGCCACCCTGGTCGTTCAGGAAGCCTTCCGACCATACATGCGTGAGCAAGGGGAAATCAAGTACAGGGAGATGGACTTCCACCACCTGCCGTGGCCTACGGAAGTGCTGCGCGAGCTGGGGCCGATCGAAGTCACGATGCGGGTAACACTCTCGTATTTCATCGAGCCCAGTCCCGGACGTTGTGGCTGGAAGCGCCGGCACCGCTACCAATCCCACGGGCTCCGATTCGACGTGAAGCGGCCCACGGAGAGCGCCGAGGGCTTCCGTCAGCGGTTAACCAGGGCCGCTTGGGATGATCCAGAAACTCGGCCCCAAAATAGCGGCGACTCTCACGACTGGCAACTGGGCGCCCGCTCCCTTGCACGCAGCTACGGTTCCGTTCATTCAGACTTCTGGACAGGCACCGCAGCAGACCTAGCCGATAGTGGACTCGTCGGAGTCTATCCCGTTACAGGCTGGTGGCGCGAGCGCCCCCACCTGGAGCGGTGGGGACGCTTGGCACGGTACGCGCTCATCCTGTCGATCAAGACCGAGGAGGTGGGCGTCGATCTCTATACCGAGATACAGAACCAAGTCGCGGTATCCCAGCAGATTGAGATTGCGTGATGCGGAATAGTATTTGTGCGTCCTCCCACCTGCGTGCGGCGTGCTGGGGTGCATCGCCAACGCGGTCGACGACTTGCTCCAGGCTGAATTCGGCGGTCGGACGGCCTTCGGCGAGTTCCACCCGCACCGAAACGGGAGAGGGCGTCCCCGTTTCTAAGCACACGCTGGCCGGAAAGCATTTATCCGACACCGACAGTTCGAACTTCGATTGCCACCCATGCAATTCCACACCTTCACCACGACCCAAGAATCCTGCCGGCGATCCGGCGGCGTCGCCTCGTCCGAGGAGTTCTACACGGCCGCCTTCGCCGATGCGATCAAGATGGGTTCCGGGCAGTTCTATGGGCAGCTGATCAACGAACGGACATGGGAGCAGGCGCGCAAGCCGTACTACAACGTCTGGCCCAGCGTCGTGCCGATGCTCACGCGGCTGAACCTGGACCTGGATTCATCGCTGATCCGGCTGCCCGTGCCGGTGCTGTGCGTCCGG
>Ga0180435_10002916_pt1 | contig 17317 bp, 8 predicted proteins | sample SS_ome_3_FD_132467 | JGI IMG/M metagenome (GOLD analysis project Ga0180435, IMG submission 132467) | Hypersaline lake sediment archaeal communities from the Salton Sea, California, USA - SS_3_S_1 metaG | ecosystem: Environmental > Aquatic > Non-marine Saline and Alkaline > Hypersaline > Sediment...
GTGGGCGACTTCAACGGCTGGAACGGGTTACGCCATCCCATGCGTTCGCGTGGCAGCAGCGGTGTGTGGGAACTTTTCATCCCCGGGTTATGTGTTGGCGACCTTTACAAGTTCGAGATTCTGGGGCCGCAGGGGCAGCTGGCGCTCAAGGCGGACCCCTACGCTCGGCGGATGACCCTGCGTCCGGACACCGCTTGCCGGGTAGCCGCATCCGATGCTTACGAGTGGGGCGATGATATTTGGATGACGCGCCGGGAACACTGGGACTGGATACATCAGCCGATGTCTGTGTACGAGGTTCATCCGGGATCCTGGCGGCGCGACAGTGACGGTGGTTTCCTAAGCTATCGCGCCCTGGCTAACCAGTTGGTGCCTTACGTCAAGGATCTCGGTTACACCCATATCGAGTTGTTGCCAGTCATGGAACATCCACTGGATGAGTCCTGGGGATACCAGGTGTCTGGTTATTTCTCGCCGAGCGCGCGTTTCGGCAGTCCCGACGACCTGCGCTATCTGATCGATACCTGCCACCAGGAAGGAATCGGGGTGATCATCGATTGGGTCCCGGGGCATTTTCCAAAAGATGATTTCGCGCTGGCGCGTTTTCTCGGAGAGCCCTTGTACGAACACGCAGATCCCCGTCGTGGCGAGCACCAGGACTGGGGTACGCTGATTTTTGATTACGGGCGCGCTGAGGTTCGCAACTTTCTGCTTGCCAATGCTGTTTACTGGTTTGAGGAGTTTCACTGCGACGGACTCAGAGTCGATGCGGTCGCCTCGATGTTATACCTCGACTACTCGCGTGAGGGCGGCGACTGGTTGCCAAACGAGTATGGTGGTCGGGAAAACCTCGATGCGATTGCATTCCTGCGCGAGATGAATGAGGTCATTCATGTGCGATTCCCTGGTGGTTTGACCATAGCTGAAGAATCGACTGCCTGGCCCATGGTGTCGCGTCCAACCTCAGGTGGCGGCCTGGGCTTCAGCATGAAATGGAACATGGGGTGGATGAACGATACCCTGAGTTACATGGCGCATGAGCCGGTACACAGGCGTTACCATCACAACATGCTCACCTTCAGCCAGTTGTATGCCTATAGCGAGAACTTCGTGTTGCCGCTATCGCATGACGAAGTCGTGCATATGAAACGCAGCCTGCTGGACAAAATGCCCGGCGATCCCTGGCAGAAGTTCGCGAATCTGCGCTTGTTGCTCAGTTGGCAAATGGCCCATCCAGGGAAGAAATTGCTTTTCATGGGTGGAGAGATAGGCCAGTGGACTGAGTGGGATGAAGGTGACGAACTCGATTGGGCCCTGCTGCACTACGACACCCATCGTGGTATTCAGGCCATGGTGCGTGATTTGAACCGGCTTTACCGAAACCTGCCGGCATTACATCGGCATGACTTTGAAGCCGAGGGCTTCGAGTGGCTCGAATGCAACGACGCCGATCACTCGGTGCTGGCGTTTCAGCGACGGGGCGACGGTCATCACGTGGTGTGCCTGATCAACTTTACCCCGGTGCCGAGGCATAATTACCGCGTGCCGCTTCCCCAGGGTGGCGCGTATAGGGAGATTTTTAATTCGGATTCCGCGCACTACGGAGGCTCTAACTGTGGCAATGGTGCAATCGAAAGCGAGAACCATGCCTGGGGAGAGCATCCTTACTCCGGGGTGTTGAGCCTTCCTCCTCTGGGGATGCTGATTCTCCAGCCGGAATGAAATGTGTCATAAGCCGTCAGTCGTATTCAGGCAATGAGCAATGAGTAAAACAAAGAAAACCAAGCCAACAAAATCAGGCAGCAGGGTAATGTTCGTCACCAGCGAAGCCTACCCGATGATCAAGACAGGGGGGTTGGCTGATGTCTCGCACAGCCTGACCAATGCGCTGCACGATTTGGGGCAGGATGTACGTTTGGTCCTGCCGGCATACCGTAGCGTATTGGCGAAGGTTGAAGATCTTCAACTGCTCGGTTGGCTCAACCTGGGTGCCGATGGCGACGTACGCGTGGTGCAGGCTTACCACCCGGATTACAAGATGCCGATTTGGCTGATCGATGCACCCTCGCAGTTCGACCGGGAAGGGAATCCTTACGTGAACCAGGAGGGAATCGACTGGCCTGATAACCCACGCAGGTTCACTGTGTTCAGTCGTGCTGCAGCGTTACTGGGGGTTGATGCATTGAACCTGGGCTGGCGTCCGGACGTGGTTCATTGCAACGACTGGCAGAGTGGCCTGGTCCCCGCTTTTCTCAGCCAGGAGGTCAATCCGCCTCGGAGGATCTATACGGTGCATAACCTGGCGTACGACTGCCAGTTTGATTACGCGGAATTCCAGGCACTGAAACTGCCACCGCATTGGTGGTCGATGGAACACGCCGAATTCTATGGTCGGTTTTCGTTGATGAAGGCAGGGCTGGTGTTCAGTGATTGGATCAACACTGTCAGTCCGACCTATTCCAGGGAAATCTGTACCGCCGAGTACGGTTATGGCTATGCGGGGATTCTGCAATCCTACAGCTACAAGTTGCGTGGAATTCTAAACGGGATAGACATGGATACCTGGGATCCGGCACGCGACAGCAACCTGGTCGCTTCCTACAGTGCCGATGATGAAAAGTTGTCGAAAGCAAAACGTAAGAATCGCGAGGCCTTGTTGAAAAGCCTGGGGGCCACAGATGCCGTGGCATCTGAAGATGTGCCCCTGGTCGGTTCTGTGGGGCGACTCGTCTCCCAAAAGGGCATCGATCTTTTGCTGGAGGCTATTCCCGAAGTCTTGCAGCAAACGGCCGTTCGTTTCGCTGTGATCGGCACTGGCGACAAGGAGTTGGAACGGCAATTGGAGGACATGGTTGCACAATATCCCGACCGGATATTCGTTTACCTGGGATATTCCGAGGAGAAAGCGCATCTGCTCGAAGCGGGCTGCGATCTGTTTGTTATGCCTTCCCGTTATGAACCATGCGGTCTGAACCAGTTGTACAGCCTGAGGTATGGAACAATTCCAGTTGTACGCAAAACAGGGGGGCTGGCCGATACCGTGGTGGACACCAGCGAGGCAACGGTAGCCGATAAAACAGCCACGGGGTTTGTCTTTGAGCCAGCCACTGCCGAGGCGTTGGTTCTCGCTTTGGTGCGCGCCCTGGAAACCTATGGTGACAAGAAAACCTGGTCACAATTGCAGCGCGCAGGGATGGCCCAGGATCTCAGTTGGGAAAAAAGTGCCAGAACTTATCTCGACCTGTACCAGCAGCAGCCGGCAAAGGCGGAGTAGTGATATGAGCAAGCAGGATAAACCGGTTAAAGAAGATTTGTGCCTGTTGCAGGAAATCGAGGAACTGTCATGTGCCCCTGACGCCATTTCCTTGGATTTTCGTCGTTACCTCGATCACCATCTCGGGCGCTTTCTCGGCTGTGACATGGTGTACCTCTACCAGGCCTTGGCGTACGTGGTGCGGGATCGACTGATGCCGGACTGGCGCAACACCTGGCTCGAGTACAAGGTTCCAGGTGTTCGTCGAGCGCATTACCTGTCGCTGGAGTATCTGATTGGCCGCTCAATGGGCAATCACATGCTCAACATTGATCTCGATGGGCCTACCCACGAGGCTTTGAAAAACTTCGCTGTTCTCATCGAGGATATCGAGGCCAAGGAGCCCGATGCCGGGCTCGGCAATGGCGGGTTGGGGCGTCTCGCGGCGTGTTTCCTGGATAGCTGCGCGACATTGGGGTTGCCTGTTATCGGTTACGGGCTGCGTTATGAGTACGGGATGTTCCACCAACACATCGAAAACGGACAGCAGGTCGAGGACCCTGATCATTGGCTGCGAGATGGCCATCCCTGGGAAATCGAACGTCCGGAGTTTCAGCAGACCGTGCATTTCAATGGGCGCACGGAGCATTTCGTTGATCCCGAGGGGGTACGTCATGTGCGCTGGGTTGATACGGATGACGTGGTCGCCGTGCCTTACGACGTGCCGGTTTCCGGCTACCGCAACAAGGTGGTCAATACCTTGCGTCTTTGGAAGGCGAGTGCCACGGATGTGTTCAACCTGAATGAGTTCAATGCGGGCGATTATGCTGAGTCGGTGGCCAAGCAAAATGAGGCCGAGAACATCACCATGGTGTTGTATCCCAACGATGCCACGGAAAACGGCAGGGAATTGCGGCTGCGGCAACAATATTTCCTGACCTCGGCCAGTCTGCAGGATGTATTCAGTGACTGGGACGGTATCCCGCTCGACGACTTCGCCGAGTACAACGTATTCCAGTTAAATGACACGCATCCGAGTATCGCTGTCGCGGAAATGATGCGCATCCTGGTGGACGAAAAGCATCTCACCTGGAACGAGGCCTGGTCCATCACCACCTCGTGCATGGCGTATACCAATCATACCCTGTTGCCCGAGGCCCTGGAGCGTTGGTCGGTTCGGTTATTTTCAACCTTGTTGCCGCGTCTGATAGAGATCATCTACGAGATCAACGCGCGCTTCCTCGCCGAAGTACGCCAGCGTTGGCCCGGGGACGTGGAGCGGGTGCGCCGGATGTCGTTGATCGAAGAAGGCGAACATCCCCAGGTGCGCATGGCTTGGCTGGCCATTGCCGGCAGCTTTTCGGTCAACGGGGTGGCTGAACTGCATTCTGAGCTACTGAAAGAAGGCTTGTTTCGCGATTTTTACGAAATGTGGCCTGAAAAGTTCAACAATAAAACCAACGGCGTCACCCCTCGTCGATGGCTCGCCAGCGCCAATCCGGGGCTGGCGCAGTTGCTGACCGAGAAAATCGGCGACGGTTGGCAGGCTGACCTGGCGCGCCTGCATAAACTGCGGGAGTGCGCCGATAACCCGGAGTTTCAGCAGCGCTGGCAAGACGTGAAATTGCAGAATAAACAGCGTCTGGCCAACGAGGTTGACTTTTACACGGGCGTGAAGTTCGATCCGCATTCCCTGTTCGATATACAGGTCAAGCGGATACACGAGTACAAGCGGCAGTTGCTGAACGTGCTGCACCTGATCTACCTGTACAACAAGTTGCACAATGGCGATACGGAGGGATGGGTCAACCGGTGCGTGCTGATCGGAGGCAAGGCTGCGCCGGGCTACCGCCGCGCCAAAGAGATCATCAAACTGATAAACAACGTGGCGGCAGTGATCAATGGCGATCACCGCAACCAAGGGCGGCTGAGTGTCGCCTTCATCCCCAACTACAATGTTTCCAAGATGGAGATCATCTGTTCGGCGGCTGATCTGTCCGAGCAGATTTCCACTGCCGGCAAGGAGGCATCCGGCACTGGCAACATGAAGTTCATGATGAATGGTGCTGTGACCATAGGTACCTATGACGGCGCAAACATCGAGATCATGGAAGCCGTGGGAGAGGAGAACTTTTTCCTGTTTGGCTTGCGTGCAGAGCAGGTGGTCGATCTGCGCAGCCACTATGACCCACAGAAAATCATCGACGAAGACCCGGACCTGGCAGCGGTTATGCGCATGTTGGAGAGCGCACAATTCAATGCCGTGGAGCCGGGGATTTTCGACGGTATTATCGATTCGCTTAAAAGTCCCCACGATCCCTGGGTGACATTGGCCGATTTCAGAAGCTACGTCGATGCCCAGGCGCGTGCGGAACAGGCATGGCGTGATCGGGAAGGGTGGACACGTATGAGTATCCTCAATACCGCGGCCAGCGGGATATTTTCCACTGATCGCACGATCGGTGAATACAATAGTGATATCTGGAAACTCCAGCCGATGGGGCAAAAGGCGCCCTAGATCCTTTCCATCCACACACCTTCTTCTGGGATAATCTGCCGGTTCCTTGAAGGGTTGTAGTGTTGAAAAATCAAGAATCCGTTCCGGTGGTAAAGGACCTGGTGCTGGTCGGCGGTGGGCATGCGCACGTCGGCGTTTTGCGACGCCTAGCCATGAAACCAGTGCCCGGACTGCGCGTGACCTTGCTGGCACGCGATATTCATACCCCGTATTCCGGGATGTTGCCGGGCCTGATTGCCGGGCACTACGACTATGACCAAACCCATATAGACCTTCGACCGCTCTGCGGTTTCGCGGGGGCTCGCCTTTATCATGCCGAGGTCAATCGGCTCGACCTCGAAAACCGCCTCGTTCATGCTGATGGGCGACCTCCGGTCAGCTACGACCTTTTGTCCATCAACACCGGTTCCCGACCCAGCAGTCTGGGTATCGAAGGTGCGGATCAGCATGCTATTGCTGTAAAGCCCATCGATCATTTTCTGCAACGCTGGGAAACGGTGATCGAACGGGTTCTGGCAAGCCGTGGAGCTTTCCGCTTGGCGGTTGTTGGCAGCGGTGCGGGTGGTGTGGAGTTATTGCTCTCGGTTCAATATCGCCTGCAAAGCGCTTTGCGGGAAAGGGGTGATGACCCGTCCCGCGTCAGTTTCAGTCTGTTTACCCGCGACCCGGTGATTTTGATGACCCATGCAGCGGGCGTGCGGCAACGTTTCGAACAGGTTTTTGCCAAACGTGAGGTACAGATCTACCCGGGGGCAGAAGTGGCGCGCGTAAGCCCGGATGCGTTGTTGCTCAAGGATGGGCGGGAATTCCCGGCGGACGCGATTATGTGGGCGACCCATGCAAGCACGCCGCGGTGGCCGGCTGCTGCTGGGCTGGAAACTGATGAACAGGGATTCATCTGCGTCGATGAGCACCTGCAGAGTGTTTCGCACGCTAACGTTTTCGCGGCGGGGGATGTGGCTTCGATGCCAATGCCACGTCCGAAGTCGGGGGTGTTTGCGGTGCGGCAGGGTCCGGTGCTGAGCGAGAATCTTCGCAGGGCAGCTACCGGGCAACCGTTGAAGGCTTACAAACCACAGAAGAACTTCCTCGGTCTTATCAGTACAGGCGACAAGTATGCGATTGCGTCGCGCGGCAACTGGTCCATGGCAGGTGGCTGGTTGTGGACGGTCAAAGACTGGATCGACACCCGCTTCATGCGGATGTTCAACGAGTTGCCGGAAATGGTTGACCAACAGATTCCAGAGGTCGCCGCAGGTATCGCCGATGATAAGGCCCTTGAGGCGCTGTCCCGAATTCCGATGCGTTGTGGAGGCTGCGGGGCGAAGGTTGGGGCCAGCATTTTGTCGAGAGTTCTGCAGCGATTGCCAACCAGGCATCGTGCAGACGTGTTGCTTGGCCGTGAATCTCCAGATGACGCAGCGATGCTGGCGGTTCCGGAGGGAAAGACTCTTGTGCAGAGTGTCGATTTCTTCCGGGCGTTTATTGATGACAACTACATATTCGGCCAGATAGCAGCCAATCATGCTTTGGGTGATTTGTATGCAATGGGGGCCGAGCCGCAATCGGCCTTGGCCATGGCCATGGTGCCCTACGGGCGGGAGAGCGTTGTCGAAGAGGCCTTGTTCGAGCTGCTGTCCGGGGCCCAACTGGCACTCGATGAAAGTGGTGCTGTTTTGGCCGGTGGGCATTCCGGTGAAGGTGCGGAACTGGCGTTCGGCCTGACGGTAAACGGATTGGTCGAGACGGGGCAGGCTCTGAAGAAATCGGGGTTGCAGCCCGGTGATGCGCTGATTCTGACCAAGCCGCTGGGAACGGGAACCTTGATGGCGGCAAACATGCGTTACCGGGCCAAGGGGCGCTGGGTGGATGGCGCTGTTCAGGGGATGCTGCAATCTAACCGCGCAGCGACTGAGATCATAAAACGACACGGAGCTTCCGCCTGTACTGATGTGACTGGTTTTGGAGTGGCGGGTCACCTGTTTGAAATGCTGCAGGCATCACAAGTGGATGCGAGGCTGCATTTGAAAGATTTCCCCGTGCTCGATGGTGCGCAAGAGAGCATCGCGATGGGGATTGTTTCTTCCCTGCAACCCGAGAATCTGCGTTTGCGACGTGCCATCACCAATCACGAACAAGCTAGCAAGTATCCTGGATACCCCTTGTTGTTCGATCCGCAAACCGCTGGTGGACTGTTGTTGGGAGTGCGCGCAAGCACTGCAAAAGACTGTCTGAACGATCTATGCCAGGCTGGCTACAAGGCAGCGAATATTGGTGAGGTGTTACCTCCTCAGCAGACCAGTCCAGGTATCGAGGTCAGATGATGCTTGCGTGATGCGCTAGTCTTGCAAGTCATGGCCAACCGGTTTTCTGTTTTTCGTAACGTCGGATCGTCCGTGCTTTTTCTCATGGGCGGATTGCTGGTTTTGTTCGGCCTGGTCGCCTGGTTGCTTACAAACTGGGTGCGCCATGACGCAGTAGCACAGGAGGTTCGGGAAGGGCAGCAGCAGTTGCAGTTGTATGCGGCCTACGTGCGGGGGGAGTTGGTTGGATTCGAGAATATACCAGCGTTGCTGGCGACCAATCAGCGTGCGCAAAAAGTCTTGCAACAACCTGAGAATTATTCAGCACGTCAGGCGCTCAATGAATATCTCGAACATAGTGCCAAGACGACCGGGGCCCTCGATATTTACCTGATGAACGCAGAAGGCGTGACGGTCGCTGCCAGCAACTGGCAATCGGACAATACGTTTATCGGGCGCAACTTTTCCTATCGGCCTTACTTTCAACAAGCGATGCAGGGGACTTTGGGGCGGTATTACGCCTTGGGCTCCACTTCGCGTGTGCGCGGCTATTACTTTGCCTATCCGGTCATCGTTCTGGGTAAGGTGAGTGGCGTGATGGTATTAAAAATGGATGTTGCCTCACTCGAATCCCAGTGGCACCAGGAACAGGGGGCGCTGCTGGTCTCTGATCCGGACGGTATCGTGTTCATTTCCACGAACGAAGTCTGGCGTTACCGAAGCATGTGGCAATTATCAGAGAAAGAGATCCATCGCATCGCACTGAGTGCGCGTTATCCGGGGGTAGAGCATGTGCCGCTGGAAATTACGTCACAGGCCTTCTACGGAAGCGGAAAAACGGTGAAATCAGCAGAATCGCTGATGCGAGGAAACTTCCTGCACTTGCAGCATCAGATGCCCGAGTTGGGGTGGATGATCCACCTGTTCAAGCCCCTGGGCCAAGTGCAGCGACGGGTGGTCGGTGCATGGTTGATGATGGTGTTCGCTTTTGTAGTCGCAGGATTGATTTTGGCGGTCGCCCTGCAACGCCGTTGGCGCCGGGAAGAGAGCGCCCGCGCAGATGCCACATCCCGTTTGGCCCTCGAAAGAGCGCATGGGGAACTCGAGCAACGCGTGGAGGAAAGAACGGCGGATCTACAGCGTGAAGTGGAAGAGCGAACCCGTGCCGAGCAGGCGCTGCGTACCGCCCAGGATGAGCTGGTACAGGCAACAAAGTTGGCGACGTTGGGCCAGATGTCGGCCAGCATCAACCACGAACTGAACCAGCCGTTGACAGCTATTCGTAGTTACGCTGATAACGCAAGACTTCTGCTGGAGCGCGAACGATACGACGATGTTCGTGGCAACATGCAGCAGATCAGTGACCTGGTTGATCGGATGGCTCAGATCAGTTCACAGTTGAAGCTTTTTGCTCGCAAGTCTAGCGGGCAGCGGGTTCCCGTGTCTTTACGCAACGAATTGGACGTGGCCTTGAAAATCCTTGACGTGGATATTCGCAAGGCCGGGGTCAGGATTGTGATAGAGCTGTGCGATGAGCAAATCAATGTCCTTGCGGATGCCACGCGGCTCGAGCAAGTCCTGGTTAACCTGATCGGCAATGCCGTGCATGCACTGACGGACACTAAAGGCCCTCGAGTGAATGTCTCTGCGTGTCAAAGGGACGGTCGCTTGAGAATCGACGTTCAGGATAATGGGCCAGGCATTCCAGAAGCACACCTTGAACAGATTTTTGATCCGTTTTTTACCACGCGAAAAACAGGCCTGGGGCTGGGGCTTGCTATTTCGCAGCTTATCGTCGAAAACATGGGCGGTAGTATCGGGGCGGCCAATTTGGACGGTGGCGGCGCCGTATTTACCCTGACCCTCGACCTCGCAGAAGAAGAATGAGTGAGCAGCAATCCGTAATCTTCATCGATGATGAACAGCATATCCGCCAAGCCAATGCCCAGACCCTGGAACTGGCCGGTTTTGAGGTGCAGGTCTTCGAGAGTGCTGAGCAGGCATTGCCACTCCTGGGCCCTGAATGGCCGGGCGCTGTTGTCAGCGATATTCGTATGCCCGGCATGGATGGCATGCAGTTACTGGCGCGTGCACAGGAGATCGACCGTGACCTGCCCGTCATCCTGGTCACGGGTCATGGTGATGTGGCGATGGCGGTCGAGGCAATGCGGCAAGGGGCTTACGACTTCATCGAGAAACCGTTTTCGGCAGAACGCCTTATCGATACAGTCAGACGCGCAGTCGGGCGTCGTTGCCTGACGCTGGAAAACCGTAGCCTGAAACTCGAATTGGAGATCCAGAGCGCCCCGGGCCCGCGTATTGTTGGCAATACCCCTGCGATGCGTCGCCTGCGTGCAACCATTGCGCAGATAGCCGATACCGATGCGGATGTGCTGATCCTCGGTGAAACGGGCACTGGCAAGGAACTGGTCGCGCGTGCGTTACATGAACACAGCAAACGACGCGACCATAACTTCGTGCCGGTGAATTGTGGTGCCGTCCCAGAGAACCTGATCGAGAGCGAATTGTTCGGACACGAGTCCGGCGCTTTTACCGGCGCCAAAGGGAAACGCATCGGCCGTTTCGAACATTCAAACCACGGCACGCTCTTTCTCGACGAGATCGAGAGCATGCCGATGCCCGTACAGATTCACCTGCTGCGCGTTCTTCAGGAGCGGGCGGTCGAGCGCCTGGGTTCCAACCTGACGATCCCGCTCGACCTGCGCGTGGTGGCGGCCACCAAGGTTGATCTTGCCGAAGCCAGCACCCAGGGCGAGTTTCGCGAGGATCTGTATTATCGCCTCAACGTGGTGACCATCGAAATACCACCACTGCGTGAACGTATCGAAGACATCCCATTGTTGTTTCAGCATTTTCTACTGGTCGCCAGCGCCCGCTATGACCGGGAGATTCCACCACCGGGAGCGGATCAGATTCGGGCTTTGTTGTCGCATCGCTGGCCGGGCAACGTGCGCGAACTGCGCAACATAGCGGACCGCTACGTGCTGCTTGGGGAAAATCTCGACTACGATCTGGATCGCCTTATCCACGGGGCTGACAGCGAAGTGGCGCTGACCTTGCCACAACAGGTCGAGTGCTTTGAGAAGAGCCTGATCGTGCAGCAACTGACTTTACAGAATGGCGGCCTCAAAGCGACCATGGAGGCGCTTGGAATTCCGCGTAAGACACTGTACGACAAGATGAAAAAGTACGGTCTGGACAAAAGCCAATACAAATAAGTTTGCGCCGAATCAAATTGCAGAAGTAGCTGCCCTGGATTTGGCGGATACTCGCTACTGCCGGAAGTCTGAATTGGCGGATATCCATCCATTCGCGACCGGTCAATAATTTGATTTTCGGTTTAACCTCCTTTGCTAATCGGTTGAATTAAAACACTAAATATTTGCTTTCTCACGTCAGATCTAGAATTGGTCTCAACCTTGCAGCTTCTGGTCTCAGGTCGCGTAGTGCGTCCCCTAATAACCAGTGACCCTGAGGAGGATCATCCATGAAAGCATTGACCAAAGTAGCCGCTGCCGTAGCCATCACCCTGGCAGCAAACGTTTCTTTTGCTGCAGAAGACTGCCAGCCAGGCGAAACCGTCATCAAGTTCAGTCACGTGACCGCTGCGGTTGGTCACCCGAAGGGTGAGGCTGCTGCCAAACTGGCCGAGCGGGTCAACAAAGAGATGAACGGCAAGGTCTGCATGCAGGTGTTCCCTAACAAACAGCTGTACAACGACAAGAAGGTGCTCGAAGCGATGCTGCTGGGTGATGTTCAACTGGCTGCGCCTTCGCTGTCCAAATTCGAGAAGTACACCAAGAAGCTGCGTATCTTCGACCTGCCATTCATGTTCAAGGACATGGATGCCGTCAACCGCTTCCAGCAGTCCGAAGCAGGCCAGAAGCTGAAGAACTCAATGCGCCGCAAGGGCCTGCAGGGGCTTGCCTTCTGGCACAACGGCATGAAGCAGTTGTCTGCCAACGCGCCATTGGTCAACCCGTCTGATGCTGCCGGTAAGAAGTTCCGCATCATGAGTTCCGACGTGCTCAAGGCGCAGTTCGAGGCACTTGATGCCAATCCGCAGAAAATGGCCTTCTCCGAGGTCTACAGTTCGCTGCAGACCGGCGTGGTAGATGGGCAGGAGAACACCTGGTCCAACATTTACACTAAGAAGTTTTTCGAGGTGCAGGACGGTGTGACCGAGTCGAACCATGGCGTACTGGATTACCTGGTGGTGACTTCCACTGAGTTCTGGGACAGTCTGCCTGACGATGTCCAAAAGCAGTTCTCTCAGATTCTTGCCGAGGTAACTGAAGAGGCTAATGCCAACTCCAAGGCGATCAATGCCGCCAACCGTCAGAAGATCATCGATTCCGGCAAAGAGGTACGCCAGCTGAGCGATGCGCAGCGTGCTGCCTGGGTTGAGGCACTCAAGCCGGTATGGAAGAAGTTTGAGAAAAACGTTGGCACCGACCTGATCGAAGCCGCACAAAAAGCCAACCAAGGCTAGTCTTGTAGTGCAGGGCGGGCCCGCAGATCGGCGGGCCCGTTCGAATAATTACAACGAGAGGGGGATCGGTTGTGCACTACCAACCAAGCGGACCAATAAGCAGATTGGTCAATGAATTAGAGGAGATAGCCATCGCGGTCTTGCTCGGCGTGATGACTTTTCTGACCTTTGCAAACGTGGTCGCAAGGCACGTTTTTGATTCGAACATTCTGTGGGCGCTGGAAGCGACCACCTATCTTTTCGCCTGGCTGGTGCTGTTCGGCGTCAGTTACGCAGTGAAGATATCCGCGCACCTCGGCGTGGATGCAATTATCAATATCCTCAGCCCAGGCAAGCAAAAAGTGCTGGCGTTGATCTCGGTGACTGCCTGCCTGGCCTTTGCTGGTCTGTTGCTCTATGGGGGCTGGGAGTACTGGAGCAAATTCTACACCAAGCTGAGTTTCCTCGAGTCCGAGGATGTTCCTTTCCCTGTCTGGCTGCAGTCGATCACCGGTTTCGTCGAGGATGGCGAACCGCTGTACGAGAATATCCCGCGTTTTATCCCGTATTTCATTCTGCCGTTCGGCATGGCGCTGCTGCTTTTTCGTTACCTGCAGGCGGCCTGGCGCATCATCAAGGGCGAGCAAAGGATGCTCATCGCCAGCCACGAGGCAGACGACATGATGGAAGACATGGAACACGACATCGAAGAAGAGGGTGGCGACATTCTCGGCGATAAGCGCAGGGAGGGCTGAACATGGAAGTCGTACTCCTGTTTGTTGCGGTTATTGCCTTGCTCGCCATTGGCGTACCCATCGCGGTGGCGCTGGGCCTGTCGAGTATCGCGTTCCTGATGTATCACTCGGACAGCTCAATGGCCTCGGTGGCACAGACGCTGTTCGAGGCTTTCGAAGGGCATTACACCCTGCTGGCTATCCCGTTCTTTATCCTGGCATCGTCCTATATGTCCACCGGTGGAGTGGCCAAACGCATTATTCGCTTTGCCATAGCAACCGTCGGTCATGTCCGGGGCGGGCTTGCCATCGCAGGTGTTTTCGCTTGTATGCTCTTTGCAGCGCTTTCTGGTTCCTCGCCGGCGACCGTGGTGGCAATCGGTACCCTGGTGATTGCCGGCATGGTCAAGGTTGGCTATACCAAGGAATTCGCCGCTGGTGTGATCTGCAACGCCGGTACCCTGGGCATCCTGATTCCGCCCTCCATTGTGATGGTGGTCTACGCGGCAGCAACCGATGTGTCGGTCGGCCGGATGTTCCTGGCAGGGATCATCCCGGGCCTGTTGGCCGGGGTGATGCTGATGATTGGTATCTACGTAGTGGCCCGGATAAAGAACCTGCCTGCACAGCCGTGGGCCGGATTCTCGGAGATTCGTGCAGCAGCGGCAGATGCGGGATGGGGTTTGTTCCTCATCGTGATCATCCTGGGGGGTATCTACGGTGGAGTCTTCACCCCGACAGAGGCCGCGGCTGTGGCATCCGTCTACGCTTTCGCGATCGCCAACTTTATCTATCGCGACATGGGGCCGCTAAAGCATAAGCCGCGGCGGAAAGAAGGTGAGTCCTGGCATGTGGCCTTTATCCGCAACTGGATCGAGTTCTTCGTCTACCTGGTTCCTGCGCTGTTCCACAAGGATCACAAGCACACGCTGCTTGAAGGCGGAAAGCTCACGATCATGCTGCTATTCATCATTGCCAATGCGTTGATTCTCAAGCACGTGTTGACCGAAGAGCAGATACCGCAGCATATTGCTTCTGCGATGCTGGAGGCCGGTTTTGGGGCCATCATGTTCCTGGTGATTGTCAACATCATCCTGCTGATCGGTGGTCAGTTCATGGAGCCTTCGGGCCTGATCGTGATCGTGGCGCCTTTGGTTTTCCCGATCGCCATCGAGTTGGGCATCGACCCGATTCATCTGGGCATCATCATGGTGGTGAACATGGAAATCGGCATGATCACGCCTCCGGTCGGTCTGAACCTGTTCGTGACATCGGGCGTGGCAAAGATGCCGGTACTGGGTGTGGTCAAGGCTGCAACCCCTTGGCTGGCGATCTTGTTCGTGTTCCTGATCATGGTGACTTATATCCCTTGGTTGTCCACGGCGATCCCGACGGCATTGATGGGTCCAGAGGTAATAACCACCCAGTGAAGCCTGGGTAGAAGCTGTGTCAGGAACTAGACAGCGCAAATCAATTCGACGTCAGGGTTGGCAAGCAAGACGACATCGGGAGCGGTTACGCCGCTTCCGATGTTCCTTTTTCGACTAGAGATAAATTTATGTCCGACACTCTGTGCGAAGCGGCACTGGCCTATCACAAGGGGAAAAAGCCGGGGAAGCTGGAAATCAAGGCCACCAAACCGATGGCCAACCAGCGGGACCTCGCGCTGGCTTATTCACCAGGGGTGGCACACGCTTGTGAGGCGATCGTAGAGGATCCACTCAAGGCGGCAGACTACACGACGCGCAGCAACCTGGTGGCCGTGGTGAGCAACGGTACTGCGGTGCTTGGTCTCGGTTCGATCGGCCCGCTGGCTTCCAAGCCGGTGATGGAAGGCAAGGCGGTTTTGTTCAAGAAATTCGCCAACATCGACGTGTTCGACCTGGAAGTGGACGAACTGGATCCGCAGAAATTCATCTCAACAGTGGCCCGCCTCGAACCGAGTTTCGGCGGGATCAACCTGGAAGATATCAAGGCCCCCGAGTGCTTCATTATTGAAGAAGGGCTGAGAAAGCGTATGCAGATTCCGGTGTTCCATGACGATCAGCATGGCACCGCGATCGTGGTTTCGGCGGCCATCATAAATGGCCTGGAACTGGTCGGAAAAAAGATTGAAGAGGTCAAGTTGGTAAGTGCTGGAGCGGGAGCGGCCGCATTGGCTTGCCTGAACCTGTTGCTCGACCTTGGCTTGAAGCGTGAAAACGTGATCGTGTGTGATATCGCCGGTGTGGTTTTTGAAGGACGCATCGAGGAGATGGACCCTTACAAGGCCAAGTTTGCCAGTCGTAACGAGGCGCGCACTTTGCAGGAAGCGTTGGAAGGTGCAGATGTGTTCCTTGGGCTGTCGGCAGCCGGGGTGCTCAAGGCAGAGTGGTTACCGGGTATGGCCGAGAATCCTCTGATCATGGCGTTGGCGAACCCGAACCCGGAAATCCTGCCCGAGCAAGCGCGCGAGGTCAGGGCGGACGCCGTTATCGCCACCGGCCGTTCCGACTACCCCAACCAGGTCAACAATGTGCTGTGCTTTCCGTTTCTGTTTCGCGGTGCACTCGACGTTGGTGCCACAGAAATCAATGCCGCCATGAAAATGGCCTGTGTCCGGGCTATCGCCGGCCTGGCTCGTACACAGGCCTCGGATTCGGTGCGCGAGGCCTACGGAGGCCAGGCCCTGCAATTTGGTCGCGACTACCTGATTCCCAAGCCCTTTGACCGGCGCCTGATGGAGCAGGTGCCATTAGCGGTGGCACGGGCTGCCATGGAGAGCGGCGTAGCACGGCTGCCACGGGATCTGGGCGAGTATGCGACCACCCTGCAGCACCAGGTGCACCGTACGAGCATGACCATGCGATCGGTGGTCGAAGAGGCGCGTAACGATCTGAAACGCGTGGTCTACGCCGAGGGTGAGAACGACAAGGTTATCCAGGTGGCGCAACAGGTGGTTGATCAGAAGATCGCTCATCCGATCCTGCTCGGGCGGCTAAGTGTGATCCAGGCCAAGATCAGAGAATTTGGCCTGACGATGCGTCCGGGCGAAGACCTCGGGGTGATTGAGCCGGCAAAGGATGACAGGCATGCCGACTACAGCAAAGACGCCTTTGAACTGCTGGGTCGCGAAGGCTATTCACCGGGTGATATCAGCGATGCCTTGCGCCAGCAGTACTCGGTGTTTGCCGCGATGATGCTGCGTTGCGGCGATGCGGATGCCATGATCTGTGGCAGCGTTGGTCGTTACAACTATAACGTCAAGATAATCGAGCGAATCATTGGTCTGGCCGACAATGCCTCGCGCCTGACCGCAATGAATGGCCTGGTGCTTGATAGTGGAACTTATTTCATCAGCGATGCATACGTTCAGCAAAACCCGAATGCCGAAGAAGTGGCCGAGATCACCTGCCTGGGCGCGGAGGCCGTAAGGGCCTTTGGTATTGAGCCGCGCGTGGCCCTGCTGTCACATTCGAATTTCGGCAGTGGCAATACCGAGTCAGCACAGAAGATGCGAAGTGCCTTCCGAATCCTGCGCGAGACCCGGCCTGACCTGGTCGTGGAAGGAGAGATGCATGCGGATTCGGCGCTTTCTCGCACGATACGCCAGTCACGCATGCCGGATTCGCGCCTGGAAGAATCCGCCAACCTGTTGATCATGCCCAACCAGGACGCCGCCAACATCGCCTTCAACATGCTCAAGGCGGCGGGTGACGGCATCCCCATCGGGCCCATCCTGCTGGGCACGGCGCAGTCCGCTCACATCGTCACCTCCAGCATCACGGTGCGCGGCCTGCTGAACATGACGGCCCTGGCCGCCGTTTTAGTGCTCCTTGGTTTCAGCGTATTTGTATCACGCTACGAACACTACGCGTACCGCCAGGCCCAGGCGAATATCGGAAAACACGGCTGGGTTATCTCGGATGCGCTTTGGAATTTCAACCGCAAGGGTGCCTTTGAATATCTCGTGCTGGCGTGCCGGACCAGCAATTATAAGTACCTCGTGGTCAAGGATTCCCAGGGTGCCGTCTTCCA
>Ga0180435_10002917_pt1 | contig 17310 bp, 13 predicted proteins | sample SS_ome_3_FD_132467 | JGI IMG/M metagenome (GOLD analysis project Ga0180435, IMG submission 132467) | Hypersaline lake sediment archaeal communities from the Salton Sea, California, USA - SS_3_S_1 metaG | ecosystem: Environmental > Aquatic > Non-marine Saline and Alkaline > Hypersaline >...
CCCGCCGCCGATATACCACATGCACCTCAGCATGTAGACGCAAGGCCGTCCGGGCAACGTCCATGGCTACATCGCCGGCCCCAACTACGACAACCTTCTTCCCGAGATCCGGGAATATGTCAAGGCTGACATCACGCAGGAAATTGGTGCTTACCAGAACACCGGGAAGATTTGCGCCCGGAATTGGTGGGCGCACACCTTCGTGTGCACCGACAGCAATAAGAATAGCCTGGTAGCCGCTCTGGAAGACCTGATCAAGATCATCAACCCTGTGGTTCAATTGCAGATCAACCCCAAGATCTATAATATCTTGCACTTCACGGTCTACAATTTCCGCGGGAAGCCGATATTCGGGTACACCAACACGGAGCATACCCCCCGCAACAGGTAATGCCTCAAAGACCGTCACAGGGAAGCCTTGGCGGATGATATCCTGGGCTGCGGTCAATCCGCAGGGGCCGGCACCGATGATGGCAACTTTCTTTTCAGGATGCAGGATCTCTACCGGCTCAATGGGTTCCCGCGGTTTTTCATAGATCTTATCGGTCACAAACCTTTTCAACGCCCTGATGTCAATCGGTTCATCCACTTTTAATCGATTACAGGCATCTTCGCAGCGGTGATTGCAGATCCTACCGCAGATTCCCGGGAAGGGATTATCCATTTTTATTACTCTGAATGCGTCCTCCCAACGGCCTTCCCGGATTAGAGCAATATAACCCTGCGCTCTCTGACCTGTTGGACAGGCATCCCGGCAGGGTGCTATACCTGCTTTTTGAATTGCCAGGGCATTCGGTATGGCCTGGGGGTATTCTTTATACACTGCAGTGCGTTTGACCAGGTCTTCGTTGAAGATATCGGGAACGACGACCGGACAGACCTCCACGCAATCATTGCAGGCTACGCATTTTTCTATGTCGATATAGCGGGGTTCCTGCCAAACTTGAACTGAGAAATTCCCTTTTTGCCCGGTTATCTGGTGAATGGTCCCATTCGTGATGATCTCGATATTTGGATGCCGCCCGGTCTCAACCAGTTTTGGGCTGATATTGCACATGGCGCAGTCATTGGTGGGAAATGTCTTATCAAGCTGAGCCATTTTTCCGCCGATGGCGGAGCCTTTTTCAACCAGGTAGACCTTAAAGCCCTGATCTGCAAGGTCGAGGGCAGATTGCATGCCTGAAATTCCGCCGCCGACAACCAGGACAGAGCCAATTTTTCCGTTATTGTTGCTATCTATTGGGGCAGCGATGATCGGATCAGTGGATGAGGTAGGAATGGAATTTTGTCCCATTATAATCACCCGGGCTACTATTGATATGATCTGTTTCTAATTCCTATCACCAGGCATCCATTTATTCCTGCGCATTTCAGGTGTGTTCAAGTTTAAGGGAATCTTTACAGTAAACAGACTGCCTGTGACCTCGCCATTATCATTGGTCAGGTTCTTCACCAGGATATTCCCGTTATGGGCATTCATGATCTTCTTGGCAATCGATAAGCCTAAGCCAGCCCCGGGAGAGTCTCCCACATTGCTGGCCCGGAAGAAATCTGTGAAGATGTATTCAATATCTTCTGGTGGTATCCCTGGACCACTGTCTTCTACTTCAAAGATTAAATGATCTTCTTCGTAGGATGCTCTGAAAGCGACAGTGCTGTCTGGAGGCGCAAATTTGATCGCGTTATTCAACAGGTTAGTAAAAACCTGCCGCATCCTTCTTCGCCCACCAACGATAGGCGTGAATTTCTCAGGTGGTTGAATGTCGATCTTGATATTCTTCTCAGCTGCTGCTAAACGCGTATCCTCGATTGATTCTCGGCCAACTTCTCCTGGATCGAACCATTCAAAATCCGCCTGGATCTGTTCCGGTCTCATTCTGGCCAGGTCCACAACGTCGCTGATCAGGGCTGACAGATCAGTTAACCGGATCACACACCGATTTAGCATTCTTTCCTGCTTTTCATTTAAATCCCCAGCGAATCCTCCCAGGATGGTTTGCAGGTAGTTTTCAACAGCCGCTAAAGGGGTGCGGAGTTCGTGGGAAACAATGGATAGAAAATAAGTAAGAGTGTTGGTAGCGCTCTGATAACGGCCACGAACAAGGCTGGTGATGGCGCTGATGACTTTATATCCTGCATCTGGATGGAGTTCCAGATATTCCCTCAACTTCACTCCATCAATGGCACAGACGCGAGTAGGCTCAATGGCTGTGATCGTCCCTGAATGCCTGTGGGGTAATGCGATAGCGGAAAACCCGGCTACTTGATCTGGGTTCACATAAGTTATTGTGGCGTTCCTGGGCGTGGAATGCCGGCCCAATTGGATCTTCTTTTCGATTGCCAATTTTCCACGCTTGACGACAAGTAACTTTTCGGCAGGTTCGTCTTCCACAAAAATTGTTTGCCCCTCCTGGTAGACCTCTTCCTGGCAAAATTCAGCGATCGCCAGCAGATCTTTATCGGGCAGGGCAAAAAATACCTCAGATTTCCTGAGGCGGTCTGCAACAACAGAAAGTGAGTGTTTTATTTCTTCCATTGCAGTAATTCATCCACCTGGGCCAGTAATTCATCGGGCCTGGCGGGTTTTTCGGTATAGGCCTGGATGTCCATGGAATGACCAGTCTCTAATTCGTAACGGCGTCGGCTGGCATCTTCGATTACTGTGGTCAGGATCATGATAGGCATGTTGAGATAGCGGTTATCCTTCCGGACTTCCCTGATCACTCCCCATCCGTCCATCCGGGGCATGAGCAGGTCGAGGATCAATAGGTCTGGCACCCCTTCTGACAAATTCTCCAGGCACTGCACTCCGTCGCGGGCTGTCCTTAATTCATAATCCTTCGATTCAAGGATCATGATGATGCCATCAAGGATATCGGGATCGTCATCCACGATCAGGATACTTGGTCGATCTTGCATACTGCCCTCCAGTGAGCCAATCCGTTTTTCAGCGTAGAGGAATCAGTGACAGCACGATGTTAGGAATCTTTGATTGGATTAGGCCCCAATCGCCTAATTTCTTCAGTGAACTCTGCAGCAGACCAGGCAAATTGTCCCCCCATTGCAGCTGATACGTTGATCATCTGGATCCGCTGACCTTCTAGTCCTATTTTACCCAATAAATCACGAATATGTTCAATTCTTCTTCTGGCTTGGAGATTACCTTCCAGGTAATGGCAGTCGCCGGGCAGTCAGCCCGCAACCAATACCCCATCTGCGCCATCCTCCAGGGCTTGCAGGACATAGATTGGGTCAACCTTGCCAGAGCAGGGCATTTCAATAATCTTGATGGATGCCGGATAATCCAGGCGCATAGAACCTGCCAGATCTGCAGCGGCATATGCACAGTAGTGACAGCAAAAAGCAATGATCTCGGGATTAAATTCTTCCATAATATCCACTTTATCCTTGTTCGACCTGGATTAGCAGGGCGTTGATCTTTTCTAATGTTTGGATATCAGTATTATGACGGATCTGGATTGCTTGGGCTGGGCATTCCGAGGCACAGGAACCACAGCCGTGGCAAACAGCGGCTTCAATGAACGCGGCGCCGACAATACCTCCAACACCGTCCAATTCGTTGGTGATCTTGGGAACGTGATAGGGGCAGATCCGGACACAGGTAAGGCAGCCCACACATTTAACAGGATCCACTTGAGCTACTCTCGAATTGGTAAGTATCTTTTCCTGTGATAGAACTCGGGCAGCTCTGGATGATGCTGCCAGGGATTGGGCAATAGTTTCGTCCAGGAATTTTGGATAATGAGCAAATCCAGCCATGAATATTCCGTCTGCGGCAAAATCAACCGGACGAAGCTTGACATGGGCTTCCATGAAGAATCCATCCATGTCTGTGGAACATTTCAGCAGATTGGCCAGATTCTTGGTTCCAGGGTCAGGTATGATCGGATTGGATAGGATCAGCATATCAGTCGGGAGATCCACCGTTTTACCCAGTATGGGTTCGAGGATATTCACTGATAGGGATCCGTCGGAATCAATAGCCACTTCCGGTTTTCTTTCAAACTCAAAATGAATGAACCGGACTCCGAGTTCTCTCGCTTCTGTATAGAGGCGTTCTTTGAATCCATAGGTGCGAATATCCCGGTTCAGGATTGTGATATCTGCATCCGGCTTTAATTCTTTCAATTTCAGCGCATTTTTCAGAGCTGATGTGCAGCAGATCCGGCTGCAGTATTTTTCAGATGGCCCTACGCATTGGATCATCGTTACCTTGTCTGGTAGGGGCTGGGAAGGTTCCTTACCATTCCCATCTGGTAAGTATTTCGCCAGGTAGCCTTCAAATTCCAACTGAGTCTTGATATGCTCTGATTTTCCGTACTCATATTCCTCCCCTTTGTATTCCACACCACCAGTAGCGATGATGATCACACCGTGTTTGATAGTGATGACTTCAGCGCCCTTTTGGACTGTCGAGGAGAAATTTCCTTTGAAACCGTCTGTTTCCAACAGCTCGGCATCCAGGTGGGTTGTGATAAGGGGGTGTTCGTCGACCTGCCGAACAAGATCCTGGAGATATTCTTTGGGGCTGGTCAGGATTGGAGCATCCCTGGTAGCTGAAAAATAATGCAGCTGATTCAGGTTTCCGCCCAATTCTGGTTTTCTTTCGATGATATGGACAGGGAATCCCTGTCCAGCCAGATTTAAGGCTGCGTTGATTCCGGCCGCGCCCCCGCCGATGACCAGAGCTTCATGTATGACAGGAACTTCGTAGATCTCAAGGGGATCGAGTTTATCTGCTTTTGCTATTGCCATTCTGGTCAAGGATTTGGCTTTGGCTGTTGCGGTATCCCAGTCGTTGGAATGGACCCAGGAGCATTGGTTGCGGATATTTGCCATCTCAAAAAGGTGCGGGTTTAAACCTGCCTGTCGAATGGCATCCTGGAAGAGAGGTTCATGAGTGATGGGCGTGCAGGATGAAACCACAACCCTGTTGAGCCCGAGCTCTATGGTCTTTTCAATGATATGCGCTACGGTATCCTGAGAACAGGTATATAGATTATCTTCAGCATAAACAACATGGGGTAGCGATTTAGCATACTCTGCTACTTGTGGTACATCAAGATAACCACCAATATTACTGCCGCAATGACAAACAAATACACCTATCCGGGTCTCCTCATCAGCGATAGAGCGCTCTTCGGGATATTCCCGCACGGCGGCCAGGGAATGCCTTGCTGGTGATAGCAGCTGGGAGGCCTTAGCAGCAGCCCCGCTGCCTTCCATCACCGATTCCGGAATATCTTTAGGTTCCCGGAATGGGCCTGCTACGTACAATCCATCTCGTGAGGTCTGCAGTGGATCAAAAAGCGTGGTATGGCAGAATCCATACTCATCCAGTTCGATTCCCAGCTGGCGTCCCAGATCCTGGACAGAGTCAGATATTTCCATTCCCACGGACAGAACGACCATGTCGAACTCATCTTCCCTGGGTACAGCCTGATTCTCATAAGGCGAGCTGTAGCGCAAGATCAGGTTGTTATTCTCTGGATTCTGCTTGACTTCACTGATCCGGCAGCGAGTATAGACAACACCATATTTCTTTTCAGCTCTCCGGTAATATTCCTCATACCCTTTGCTGTAAGCCCGGGAGTCAATAAAGAATACCTGGCAGAACACATCGCCGCTGCCGGGATGGGTTCGCTCTTCTGCCTGGGCATGTTCAATGGTCATGATGGCTTCTTTGGCGGCATACATACAGCAGACCGCAGAACAATAGTCATGATTTTGATCACGGCTGCCAACACACTGCAGGAAAGCAATCCGCTTGGGACTGGTATCATCTGACGGGCGCCGGACGTGGCCATCTGTAGGCCCACTGGCAGATAGCATGCGCTCATACTGCATGGATGTCACGACATTGGGGAATCTGCCGAAACCATATTCCTGTGACAACTCTGCTTGATAGGTCTGGTATCCAGGAGCCAGAATGATCGCACCAATATTTAGATTTCTTTCGGTCCCGATCATATCATGATGGATGGCATCCTTGCCGCAAGCAAACACACATGACATACATTCGGAACAAATCCCACAAGCCAGGCAGCGGGCAGCCTCTGCTCTGGCAGATTCTTCATCGTAACCAACTTCAACTTCAGCAAAGCATGAGACCCGGTCTTCGATATTCAGTTCCGGTAGGGGGATCCGAGGTTGATAGGACAGTTCACCCCTGGCAACCCGTTCTTGAAGTTCCTTTTCTGAAAGTTCAACGACTGGCAGATCAGGAGTGGGAGGTGGCTCGAGATCTTCACCCATGAGATAGCGCATGATAGAGCTGGCGACTTTATGACCGCTCTCAACAGACTCGATAACAAAGGCGGTTCCCGATACGCTGTCTCCAGCAGCAAAGACACCTTCTTTTGTGGCTGCCAGGGTATTAGGATTAATGGCGATGGTTTGTTTGTTGGTGATGCCAACTCCAGCGTCATCGGGTATGAAAGCCAGGCCGGCTCTTTGGCCAACTGAGAAGATTACAGTATCGCAATCAATCTGGTGATTTGAGTTGGGAACCTTTTCTACATGAAGTCCTCCACTGTCATCAAAGCTGAAACTGGAGACTTCCATCAATTCCATACCACGGACATGATCGCTTTCTGTTCCCAGTATGCGCTCAAAGGATTGGGATGGATATACTTTGACTCCCTCATCTATGGCTGCTTGTATCTCCCAATCATGGGCGGGCATTTCCGGCCGGCTTTCTAGGCAGGCCAGGTGGACCTCTTTCCCCAGCCTGACGGCTGTCCGGGCACAGTCGATAGCAACATTTCCGCCTCCGAGGACCAGAATACGATCTCCAAGCGGGGGGGCATCTGATGATCCGTCTTCATATTTCCCCAGCCGGACATCGCGCAGGAAGCGAGTATTTATGATCACACCATCGAGATTAGCGCCAGGGATTGGGAGCCGGATTCCTTCATGAGCCCCTACGGCGATCAAAACGGCTTTGAATCCTTGTGTGAATAATTCATCAAGGTCATCGATCCTGTGATTGAGCTTGAGGTCAACGCCAAGGTCGACTATATCCTGGACCTCGCGCTCGATGATCTCTGTTGGAAGGCGGTATTCAGGCACACCCAGGCGGAGCATACCTCCCGCAACAGGCATAGCCTCAAATACTGTGACTGGAAAACCGCTCTGGATCAGATCCTGAGCAGCAGTTAAGCCGCATGGACCAGCGCCAATGATCGCTATCTGGTCATCCGGATGAGTGATTTCAGCGGGAGTGATCTCCTGGCGGGGCTGTTCGTAGATCTTATCCGTGATAAATCTTTTTAAAGCCCTGATATTAATGGGTTCATCCAATTTCCCACGATTGCATACAGTTTCACAGCGGTGGTTGCAGATCCGGCCGCAAATTCCAGGGAATGGGTTATCCATTTTGATAACCCGGTGAGCATCCTCCCAGCGCCCTTCGCGGATCAAAGCGATATAACCTTGAGCGCGCTGGCTGGCTGGACAAGCATCCCGGCAGGGAGCAATTCCAGCTTTGGTTATCGCGTATGCGTTAGGAACCGCCTGGGGATATTGTTTGTAGACAGCGTGGCGCTGGACGAGATTTTCATTAAAGACATCGATTACCTCGACCGGGCAAACATCGACACAATCGTTGCAGGCAACACAGTCTTCGAGGTCGATGTAACGGGGAGCAGTTTGAATGCGAGCTGTAAAATCTCCCGCTTTTCCAGCGACATCTACAACTTCAGACCCGGTGATTATTTCAATATTGGGATGGCGGCCGGTTTCAACAAGTTTTGGAGAGATCGTGCACATGGCACAATCATTGGTGGGGAAGGTTTTGTCAAGCTGGGCCATTTTCCCACCGATGGCAGTTTCTTTTTCAATCAGATAGACTTTATAACCCTGATCGGCCAGATCCATGGAAGCCTGCATTCCGGCAATTCCCCCGCCTACAACCATAACGGCTCCCACCGGCTTTCCATTTGACTTCTTGTGAGGTGTTGAAGACGACATTGAGTGTTCTCCCTGATAATCCACGGCTAATAGAAGCTGTGACAGAAATGAAGGCTGCAATGTTAACTTCCAACTGATAATAATCTACTATTACAAAAAAATCTGGCTCTTGTGGGAGCAGTGTCGGAATGGCGCAAAAGCCAGAAAAATTAAAGTGTAATATTCTACTATCTAAGGAACAACCGCCATGGCTCAGGATCTGAGGGGCGGTTGATGTGATGGTATTGGGGCCCTCTGAACCCTACAAACAAGGTTTGGTTCAGTATTTAGGAACTCAATCTTGTATATCGAATAATAATATTCGATATACTGATTTTAACGTGGTGTGATTTTATTGTCAATCAGCCGCAAAGCCGCTCACACGCTAGAATCATGTCAAGAAGGATATTCATCACATTGATCCGGTACCTTCTTCCGACAAATTGTCACAAATTTATGAAGAACAGGAACAGCAAGGATATTTAATCGAATCATCTTATGTGATAAGGGATTTGATTTTATTCCTGTAATCTGGTCAATTGGATATAATCAGTGATTTTCTGGAAATCCTCAATAAGATCTAGATCCATCCCGAAACCAGGATCCGGAATGATAAGCGCTTTCATTTTCAGATTGTAGACCCTGCTTAGAATGGATTCAAGATCAGAAATGGATAGTAAACCCAGAAGGTACTTGATTATCAAACCCCACAGAAGAGGTTTTTTGCCCAGATACTTCAAGACTGGGATCAGTTTCGAGGTATCTTTCTGACGGTTGAATTGCCTTCGTTGTTTTGTAAGTTGAAGGATCTCGTCTTCAAGGATTGGAATGATACTGTGCCGGAATACATAAATTTCTCCCGGATAGACACTGATCTCCTTGAATTTACCGATCACACGCCGGTGATTTGGAAAGAATTTCAATGTAATATCTTCTGGAACTACACCAATCAGCAGGTCGGCATCAAGGTTTTTATGAAATAGATCAAAAAAGAGATTAATGGATGAAGTAGCCACTCCCGGTGCATCTCCTGAACAAACGACGAGATGCTCAATATCAGGATAGGCCTTCTGGAGGACTTCACTTCCGTGCTTGATCTTTTCCAGAATTGAGGAATTCCGCCCATATTCAATATATCTGAGATCCAGGTCTGATGGGAATTCTTCAGCGCTAAGACCGATCAGGTGGATCTGCCCAATATCTGATGCCTTGACCATAGCCTCAAGCTGCCAGTCGAGGACGCGTTTACCTGCCATTTGCAATACAGCCTTGGACGGCAACATGCCCTCTGGATCCAGGGTTTTCAGCAAATCTCTCCGATCAGGATCACTGCCGCAGAGCACTACTACTGGATACTTCTTTCCAGAAATCATGATGGGCCTTCTATTGAAAATAAAAACTCCTTTGCCGGTTTTGCGGTGAAAGGAGTTCGATGTGTACCTGATTGGTATTGTAAAGGAATTTCTAAATATATGTCAACAGATCCTGGGTAACATCTCTCCAGCTAGGAGATCGACAATTCTTGTCGATCCAAGTCCTGTCTTGAGAAGCAGCCGGCCTGGAGGGCTGTCTTCAACCTGGCCAATCAAAACAGCATCTTCACCGTATTTCGTTTGACGCATCTTCTCAAGAACCTTGGGCGCGTCCTTCTGTCCGACAATCGCAATCAATTTACCTTCGTTCGCAATATACAGCGGGTCAAATCCCAGCATTTCACAAGCTGCCGCAACAGCTGGTCTTACTGGAATTAATGCTTCTTCCAGGAAAATTCCAACCTGGGATTGTTTGGCGATCTCATTGAGCGCTGAAGCAGCGCCACCGCGAGTTGGATCCCGCAAAACATGGATCTGATCGCTGACAGATAACATAGCACTGATCAGATGGTTTAAGGGAGCGATATCGCTTACCAGTTTTGTTTCGAATCCAAGGTCGCCTCGGGCTTCCAAAACTGCGATGCCGTGATCACCAAGCTTTCCGGATACGATGACCTGGTCTCCAGGTTTGGCTTGATTTCCACTGATATTGAGGCCTGGATCCAGTTCACCTACACCAGTGGTGGAAATATACAGTCCATCTGCTTCTCCATGGGCTACAACTTTTGTATCTCCGCAAATGATCTTCACACCAGCCTCTTCTGCAGCATCCTTCATAGAGAGGACAACTTTTTCCAGAAGGCAGATATCCAATCCTTCTTCGAGTATGAAGCTGGCTGAAAGGTAGAGAGGTTTAGCGCCTACCATGGCGACATCATTCACAGTACCGCAAACAGACAATTTTCCAATATCCCCGCCAGGGAAGAATAAAGGAGAGACTACATGGGCATCCGTGCTGACAGCTAATCGTCTGCCGCTGGTGATCTCGACTACTCCGGCATCGTCTCCAGCCAGAAGAGCCTCGTTGGCGAGAGGAGGATAAAAGATATCTTTGATCAGATCTTCCATCATCTTTCCACCACTTCCATGACCCTGGACGATCTTGTCAGTATGTTTCCGTGGTAGGGGGCAGATGGGACTTTCCATTTCTGGGGTCTTATTGATCATGAACCTGTCTCCCTGGAATCTGGTTCCTGGACCCGGTAACGGTAATAGGCGGCACAGGCACCTTCGTCTGAAACCATGGTTGCTCCAAGTGGGTTTTCCGGGGTACACAATGTGCCGAATGCTTCACATTGGTCTGGTTTTATTAAGCCCTGCAGCACCAATCCCGAAATGCACAGTGGGGATTCTTCAGCCTGAATAGTTTCCACCTGGAAACGTTTCTCTGCGTCGTATTTGCTGTATTCAGGCCTCAGCCGCCAGCCGCTGCCAGGTATGAGCCCAATACCGCGCCATTTTCTATCACATTCTTCAAATACTTTATTGATGACAGCTTGAGCACTTTGATTCCCTTTCTCTGTCACTGCTCGGATATAGGCGTTGTTCACTTGATTGGTTCCGGATTCAAGCGCTTCGACAGTTGTTAATATACCCTGGACGATATCAAGCGGCTCAAACCCCGTGATAGTCATCGGGATTCCATACTTCTCTGCTAGAGGAATATATTCCCAGAAACCCATTACCGCGCAGACATGGCCTGCTGCCAGGAAACCCTGAACTCGATTGTGGGGCGAGCAGAGGATGGCTTCTATCGCCTGTGGCACCCGGACATGGGAGACCAGGATGCTGAAATTGTCGATCCCCAATTGCTCAGCCTGGAGCACACTCATCACATTGGCAGGTGCAGTAGTTTCAAAGCCAATTGCGAAAAAGACGACTTCTTTGTCGGGGTTTTCCTGAGCGAGCTTGACAGCATCGAGCGGGGAATAAACAACCCGGACATCACCCCCCTGGGCCCGGACAGAGAAAAGATCAGCCTGGGATCCAGGAACTCGCAGCATGTCACCGTAGCTGGTAAATATCACGTCCGGTTTTGAGGCAATCGCCAGGGCTTTATCAATCAACTCGAGGGGAGTGACACATACTGGACAGCCAGGTCCATGGACCAACTCGATCTGTTCTGGAAGCAGCTGGTCGAGTCCATTCTTTATGATGGAATGAGTCTGACCCCCACAAATTTCCATTAAAGTCCAGTGCTGAGTGGTGATGTCCTTGATCTTGGCGATCAATCCGTGCACCAACTCGGCATCACGATATTCGGAAAGATATTTCATGCTGGCTCTTCGCCATCCAATTCCCCGGCTTCAACGATCTCCCGGAGCAGATCGATCGACTCCTGCGCTTCTTCCTCACTCAGCAAGCTGATGGCAAACCCAACATGGACAATGGCGTAGTCACCTACTTTTGCTTCAGGAACGTGTTCTATACAGGCTTCGCGGGTGACTCCGCTGAAATCCATCTTGGCCATCTTAAGTTCCTGTTTTTCATAGATCTCAATTATTTTTCCTGGAACCGCAAGGCACATTATTTACTGCTCCTTTCTACGGATAAGAATTTTTGACCGATCACAGCCTGCCCCAGTGAGATGCCGCCATCATTGGTTGGGACTTGTTTATGGATGAATACATCGAATCCAGCATTTCTGAGAAGCTTGCTGGATTTTCTCAAGAGGCTCATATTTTGCCACACACCGCCACTCAAGGCAACCTGATTAAGCTCGTGAATATCTTTTAATCTGGATGCCATTTCCAGGACCAACTCTGCTATGGTGTTGTGAAAACGGGCAGAGATAGTGGGGACATCACAGCCCTGTTTGAGATCTGCCAGGATTTCGGTGATCATCGGCCCGGGACTGAATACCATCTCCCGGGAGATATCGAGGGAATAGAAACCAGGCTCATTTGGGCTGGCTAGCGCTTCCAATTCGATCGCGGCCTGGCCTTCGTAGCTTATTTGATGGCAAATACCCAACAGGGAGGAGACACCATCGAATAAGCGGCCCATGGATGAGGTCAGTGGGGCGTTCGTCGCTGTCTTTAACTGGTTTTCAAGGATGGAAAGAGGGGTGGATCCTGGGAGAGGTTCAGGCAAAGATTGCGCATAGGCAATAGGAGATAGGTCAGGTTCGAGGGAAATCTGGGCTTGATTCAGGATTGATACTGCTGTTCGCCAGGGTTCCTGGACTGCCTGGTCACCTCCCGGGAGAGGGAAATACGCCAGATGTCCCGCGCGTGAATAGGTTTGATAATCTGCTATCAGGAATTCTCCCCCCCAGATCTTGCTGTCATCCCCATAACCTATACCATCGAAGGATATGCCGATGACTGGCTCTTTACCCTGATAGTAATTGTCTGCCAGACAGGATGCGATGTGGGCATGATGGTGCTGGACAGGGAGAGTAGGGAGGGTTTCTTCTTCAGCGCGTTCGATGATATATCGTGTTGATAGATAGTCAGGATGCAGATCATAAACCAAAAGTTCAGGTTGGATTCGGAAAAGGGATTGATAATGAGAGATGCTTTCCTGGTACGCGGTCAGTGTTTCGTAATTCTTCAGATCTCCGATATGCTGGCTCACGAAAGCGTATTGATCCTTGATCAGGCAAAACGTGTTCTTGAGTTCTGCGCCCCCGGCCAAGACAGAACTTCCTGATAGGGGAGATGAGATCGGGGCAGGCGAGAAGCCGCGGGACCTCCGAATCGGAGTTATATCGTTCAAGCCTGTATCAGAGCTATCGGGAACCCTGACGACAGAATCATCACAATGGATGTGGATATCGCGATCATGAAGAAGATAGAAATCAGCAATATTCCCTAACAGCTTTTGCACCTGATCATTTTGAGTCAGAATAGGATTCCCGCTGAAATTGGCGCTGGTCATGATCAGGACCGAATAAGGAGCTTGTGGGTATTTGTTTTTATCGGAGAAGAGCAGATAGTGTAGCGGCGTATAAGGGAGCATGACGCCGATTGTGTTTTGGCCCGGAGCGATAGTAGCGGGCAGTGATGATCCGGGTTTTCTATCCAGTAATAAGATAGGACGTTCTCTCGAAATCAGAAGCTCTTCCTCTTCTGGGGATAGCTGGCAGTGTTTTCTGATCGTATCGAGATCGGGCATCATCACGGCCAATGGTTTATCTGGCCGGTTTTTTCGCATCCTGAGCTTATCGACCGCAGCGGCGTTTTCTGCGTCGCAGGCCAGGTGGAATCCTCCCAGGCCTTTGATGGCACCGATCTTCCCATCAGAAAGCAGCCCCTGTGTTAACAGCAAGGCTTCATCCTTGGAAGCTTCCTTGTTATGATCTGTCGAGGAGCTGTATTCGAGCCAGATCTCAGGACCGCATTCCGGGCATGCCACGGGTTGGGCATGAAAACGACGATCGAGCGGGTCGTTATACTCTTTTTCACAGGCAGGACAGAGATCGAATCCAGCCATGGTGGTCTGCGGGCGGTCGTAAGGAATATCCTTGATGATTGTAAAGCGGGGGCCGCAATTGGTGCAGTTGATAAAAGGATATCTGTACCTGAAATCATCTGGGGAGAATAATTCGCGCAAGCAGTCATCGCAGATGCTTACATCAGCTGATATCGGTTGAAATGCTCCCTCGATGACCTGGGAGTGTTGAATATGGAAAGCCTTATATTCTCCAGGTTGGATAATCTCAAATTGGATGGATTCGATTTTTGAGAGGGGAGGAGCTTCTGCAGTGATGCTGGATACGAATTCCTCCAGATCAGCCATGGGGCCGCAGACTTCAATTTCAACACCTCCAGATGTGTTTTTCACCCAGCCTAAAAGTCCAAAGCGGATCGCGAGATTGTAGATAAAGGGACGAAAACCAACTCCCTGTACAATCCCATTAATGAGAATCCGATATGCAGATGACTGATCCATATCAAGAGGTTTTCTTAATCTCGATATGCTCCGTAACCCAGGTAACCCATTCTTCGATCCCTTCACCTGTTGTACAGGATACCGGGAAAGTGATCAGATCAGGATTCAACATCTGGACACCTTTTTTGAAATAATCCATGTCAAATTTGACATAAGGCAGCAGATCAATCTTGTTGATGATCAAAGCATCAACGTCCTGGTACATCGCGGGATATTTATATGGTTTATCATCCCCTTCGGGAATGGAGGCGATCAAGACATTTTTATCGGTGCCCAATTTAAAGGAAGCGGGACAGATCAAGTTTCCAACATTTTCTACCAGAAGCAGGTCGAACCCATCCAGGTCCAATTCCATGAGGGCATTGCGGAGCATATGGGCGTCGATATGGCACTGGCCGCCAGTATTTATCTGGACTGCGGTGGCGCCTGCTTCAGCAGCCCGATCCGCGTCTATACTGGTCGCGACATCTCCATCGATCGCAGCGATCTTGAAATCATCCTTCAATATTGGCAATGTTCTTTCGATCAAAGAGGTCTTACCAGCTCCCGGGGAAGCCATGATATTAAGGCTGAATAAACCGGCTTGATCCAGCTGCTGTTTATTTTCTATAGCTAGCTGATCGTTAGCGCTGTGAACTTTTTCGACAACCGAGATATTTTTCGTCATAGGACCCTCTAGATGATATTAATGCTGTCGAGATGGAACTCTTTGCCTTGCAGGATCTTCATTTTAGTGCTCTGGCAAAAAGGACAGGGAGCAAGCTCTCCATCTACGAGTTGATACTCTTTTCCGCATTCCTGGCACAAGAATTTGGCTGGGATCCTTTGAAAATGGAGAGTAGCGCCTGCGCAGATGGTATCTTCAGTGATCAGATCCCAGTAGAATTGGACAGATTCGTCGATAACGGTAGATAATTCACCGATGACCAGGTAAAGGTCGGTGATCTTCTCCGCCTCGTTTTTTTCTCCATGTCTGATAGCGATATCAGCTATTTGTTCAGTTATTGATAACTCATGCATGAATCAGTTGCCTGCTCAGGTTGTTCTAGGCTGGATCGTTCAGTTTGCTCGCCGCCAGAAGGAATAATAATGTCATGATGACAGCAGATGAAAGGCACCACATACAGGTTGCGCCAATTACAAAAGGCTCAAGGAAAGTCAGGTAGATCGAGAATAAAATACCAAATAAGGTAACTCCGAACAAGCCAAGGTTCAATATTCTTGAAAAACCTGGCAGATCCAGATGCCTTGCCAGCCAGAGGATGATAATGACCAGGTATCCCATAACTCCCAGAACGCCAATCGGCAGAATGCCAAACAGGGTCGCATATTCGCTCTGCTGAACAGTATTGCAGTTTCCAACCGGGCCGCATACTGCCTCAACCTGATTCAATTCTACATAGGCCAGATATCCGGCAACAGCAATGCCTATAACCGATAGAACCGGGATCAGCCAGTCCGGCATTCCCTTCTTGTCAGGATCAGGGTCTTTTGTGAGATTGATTCCGGTGAAAACAAGGGCTATCAGCATTCCTGCCAGGACTACCACTGAAAGGATATTCCCTGCCAGGTCTGATTTGAATTTTTCACCCACCGTCATCTCGTGTACGATTGGTGGAGTATCTTCTGGTTCTCCTTCCGCGGGTGCTTCTAAAGCTTCAAGCAAACCAGGGATAGCTGGCCAATCAATACCGCCGTTCTTCAGGCCTTCTTCAATGATACCGGGGAATAACTCAGGGATCTCGCCTGAACCCAATAAGACCTGATCTCCCACAACGAGAGTAGGAACAGCCTGACGTTCATCGGGAACATCAAATACTTCGACATAGCTTTCAAAAAGGGCGCTGCCATTTTCCGAATAAGTATTCACACCAAGAATAACCAATTGGGAGCCGTATTGACGATCCAGTTCAGGGAGTACCGTTTCTATGATCTGGGCGCAGTGGCCGCAAGCAGGGGAATAGAATAAGACTGCATGAACAACAGGTTCCTGCGCCTGAGCAGTATCCACGAATGGGGAAATGCCCAGGGCGATGACTAGACAAATTAAAATCAAATTTCGAACGCGGATCATACTATCTCCATGAATGAAGTGTTTTTTTGCATTGTGAGATTATAGTCCCAATTTTGATAAATGTACACATTATGAAAACTCAGGAATCAGCACCACGACTCGTTTGGATCCGCCTCAGATCATGTTTTGTCTTTTCCTTGTAATCTGAATTGAGAAGGATGAAGATATCCTGCGCCTGAGACATAAGCTGATGGGCCTGGTCGAGTTCCGTTAACCCTTCCTGGGCTAGAGCTTGATTGGCAAGAGATATCCCCTGTCGCAAGAGATCCCCGTTTTCCTGGGCTGAAATATAGGATTTTTGGTGATAATCTGCAGCAGTTTTGAGGTCTCCCTGACGGGAGGAGATCATACCCAGAAGATCATAGATGATCACTAAAGAAGGCTTTGAGTTTTGTGCTTTGGCCAGATCGAGCGCTACCAGGGCAAACCCCAGGGCGGGCTGATATTTCTTATCCTGTAGATTGCAGTCTGCCAGGTTGATGAGAGCATTCAATTTCAAAGCTGGATCTGCGATCTTTTCAGCGGTTTCGAGGACAAATTTATGTGATTTCGCCGCGTTCTTATAATCCTTCAATTCACTGTATGCTAAGCCGATATTGCCTTCGATGGCAGCTGAAAGAGTGGGTTGATCCTCATCTTTCAAACACGTTTTTGCTGTCCCCAGCTTATCCAGAGCTTCTTCAATCTGCCCGGCCATCACCAGGCAAACCCCCAGTTGGTTCAAAGACCTTGCCTGCCCGATTTTTTTTCCTGTTTTCGAGTAGTGTTCAGCGGCAGCTTTGAAATAATGAGCTGCCTCCGGGTAGATATTGCGTTCAAGAAAGATCTTTCCTGCGCTGGAACAGGCATCTGCAGCAAGCAGAGAATCGCCAGAAGATCCAGCATCTTGTATTTCAGCAATGAGTTTCTCTAAGTCCGACATGATTCTTCCTGTTTGTCTAACGGATTTATTTTAACATCAGAGAAGAAGATCTGCCCTATAGAAAGAAATGCTTA
>Ga0180435_10002918_pt1 | contig 17306 bp, 13 predicted proteins | sample SS_ome_3_FD_132467 | JGI IMG/M metagenome (GOLD analysis project Ga0180435, IMG submission 132467) | Hypersaline lake sediment archaeal communities from the Salton Sea, California, USA - SS_3_S_1 metaG | ecosystem: Environmental > Aquatic > Non-marine Saline and Alkaline > Hypersaline >...
ACGAAGAAGACGAAACGCGCCCGGTCGCGCTCCAAGTCGGCTGCAATGTCGACGGATGTCCGCCCCCGCCCACACTCGCTGACAGGGCAGACCTACAGAGTGCAGACGCCGCTCGGCACCGCGTACACGACCGTGAATGTGAATGGTGATGGCGAGCCTTTCGAGGTCTTCCTCAACGTCGGGAAGGCGGGGTCAGATACGGCTGCCGTAGCAGAGGCCATCGGGCGGCTGGTGTCGCTCGTGCTACGTCTCCCATCGCCGCTCTCCGCCTCACGGAGGCTCAACCAGGTGGTTCGCCAGCTGCGCGGCATCGGGAGTGGTCGGTCCCTCGGGTTCGGCCGCGATCGAGTTCGTAGCCTGCCCGACGGGGTGGCGCAGGTGTTGGCCGAGCATCTGGGCCTCGCGGAACCGGGAAGAGCGGGGCTTGGGAGCGAGCAGCTGCCGTTGTTCCCTGAGGGTGACTTGTGTCCTGAGTGCGGCCAGGCCTCGCTGGTCTTCGAAGAGGGATGTCGCCACTGCTATACCTGCGGCTATAGCGAGTGTTAGCAGGCAGTGGTCCGGGCTTGCGGGGAGGGCGCTGGCAGCCGTGGGCCGCTGCGGCTGCTGTCGCCTCCCCGCGGCATAGCCTTCGATGGGACCTCGACCCTCGCATGGGCCGCTGAAGCGGGGCCTAGACCAGCTGGATGTCGAGCGCCGATAGGACTGCGTCGATGGGGTTGAGGATGGTGGTGACTGGAGAGCCGGCGAAGAGGAGGCCCACCACACGCCGCTGCATATCGAGGACCGCTGACCCTGAGTCCCCACCCTCGCTCATTGAATTGGCGATGAGTTGATCCTCGAAGAGCGCTCTGGCGCCGAAATAATCGATGCGGACGGTCGCCTCAACCTGAGTGATGACCCCTTCGGTGATGCCCGTTGTCCGTCCTGCTTTCTGCACTCGGGTCCCGAGGTAGGCAGCCCCCACGCCCTCGGGCGCGCCAATGCCCAGGATTTCGTGGGTCAGCGTCCCCGGCTGGAAGGGTTTCGCGATGGCTGCGTCGACACGGTTGGTGCCTCCTGTTTGCTTCACGGCTTTGAGCACGTGGAAGGATCCGACGGCGCGCGCGATGCTGTTAAGCAGTTTCGCCGTGAGGTCTGCCAGCTGGCAGTCCGAGGCCTCGGACTCGAATACAAGATCTACAGCATCGCACAGCACCCCGATACGGTCCTCCGGGCTGCCGCCGTCGGCGGTTCCTGGCTGGAGGATGGGATCCCACAGTTGGTAGCTGTTGCTATTGGCCAGGACGTGATTGTTGGAGAGGATGAAGAGTTCCGCGTCGCGGTGAACCAGGCAGCCGAAGGTGCCCGCTGTGACCAGGTAGTGTCCGACGGAGACCCCGGGGGGGACCACCGGCCGCCACCGATCCCTCGGCCCGGGGCTTCCGGAGGCTGCGGGTAGAGCCCGCAGAAGTCCTGTCTCGACCACGTCAGTCTTCACACCCTCAACGAAGCGGGGCACGAGGTTCTTCGGGGACAGCGCGCTGGCCGGCATCTTGCGCGTGACAGAGACGACCACGCTCATCTCATCCGTGGTCTCGCCGCCCTTCGTCTTGTAGCCCAGGCCTACGCCGACCACATTCCGCTTGCGCAGCAGCTGAGAGCCGTGCGTCTGCTTGACACTACGAGCGTGGGCTAGTCGTCTCTCCATCGGCCTTTCTCCCAGGGGCTAAGCGTGGACGTTGAGCGGGGTACCTAACGATGTGCGGGCTCTGTCTGGGCCCGCCCGGTGCTGTCGGGCTGGAGCGTGCCGACAGCGCGGACCTCGATGGGTACGCCCTCCAGCTCTCGGGGGATCAGGTCGTGGCTTGCGAGCTCGCGGCGGGGGACCTTGTGGGTCACCGACACGATGATGGCCGGTTTCCCCGTCTCGCCCGAATCCGACCAGCGGCATCCGATGCCCACAGCCACCACGTTCGCCTTGCGTAACAGCTCTTCTTGGACCTTCTCCTTGAGCCGCCGAACAGCGTTCATCTGGTCCTGTGAGGCACCCATAGCACTCCAATCCTCCAACGCCGGCTTCTACTCCAGCTTGGCAGGCAGATGGAGGCGCACGAGTTGTGCACGCTGCGTGACCGCCATCCCACGGAGCCTGTTGTCTCCGCTTCGCTCGGCAAGATCGGCCGCGAGCTGCAAGTCATCCAGCGCCGCGTCGTAGTCGCCGTTGTGAACTTTGACGCCCGCGCGGAGGTAGTAGCTCCATCCGGAGTCTGGATTCAACGCTAGGGCCGCCTTGACGTCGAGGCTGGCCTTTTTCGGCTGTCCCGATTCCAGGTATCCCCTGCCCCGGTTGAGGAGGAAATTGAAACGGGAGGGGTGAAGCGTTGCGGCGGTCTCGTAGAGACTCTCGGGGTCAGTGCAGCCTCCGGAACGCTCGCAAAGCGCTCCTCCCCAGAGCCAGGGCTCGGGATCGTCCGGGTTCAGCTCTCTGGTCAGTTCGAATTGAGCCAGAGCGCGGGCCGGGGTCTGTTCCAGGAACCACCACCATCGCGATGCATCAGGCTGGGCCTCGGCTCTGGCGCTCTCGGTCGCATCTCGACGCGACCCGACGATGCGGCGCCGCCGCACCTGCTGCAGAAGACCCTCGAAACGCGTCCGCTCCACCCGGAGACCGCCCCCGTGGGACGCCAGGTTCTGGAGTCCATCCTCGATTCGATCGAAGGTGCGAAGCAGCTGGATGGTCTGTTGACCCCCACAGTCTAGATCGGCGATCAATCGTTCGGTCTGCTCCAACTCCTTGCGCAGGGCGTCTATGGATGGATGGGCCCGGGGACTGACGTAGAGCTTACTCACAGTCCTTGTCTGGGGCCAACTCGTCATAGACTTGTTTCAGGCCGTTTCGAACGCGGCGACGGTAGCCCGAGCGAGCCTCGTCCGGCAGCGAAAAGACGGCGAGCAGCTCGTCGACATAGTTGATCACATCATCGCGAGATTTCTCCGCTCGATGGAGCGATCGCACGCGCCGACGAGCCACACGGATGTATTCGCTCAGCGGCTCCGTCGCCGATTGACCACTCAAAGCGCCGCGACCAGGGACGAAGATGGTCTCAGCGAGGTGGGATCTCCGTAGTGAGGTCAAGGTCTTGAGCCACGCCTTTGTGTCCGGGCACTCCTCCATGACAGGAGGGAGGCCGACCACCAGCGAGTCCCCAAGGAACATGACGTCCACGTCCTGCGGTTTCGCCCAGCTGCTCCCAGGAGCGGCCCCATCCGTCACCTCCAGTTTGACGTCCCTGCCTGCTTTGTGGAGCGTCATCGTGTTGCTGAACAGAAGGCTGGGAAGCTCGGGCTCAACCGTCTTGAGGATATCCTCTTGATCCGGGTGGTTCCTTCTCAATCGCCGGACCACGTTGCGCCAGAAGCCCCGACTGCGGTCGGCCGCCTGTTCGTAGGCACCGCGGGAGGCGACAATGGGAGCCTCCAGGAGGGCGGCGCAGAGGAGTCGGTGGGGGTGGGCATCGGTCAGGGCCGTGTAGACGATGGGGCGATCGAACAACTCCCCGATCTGCTCCCGCCACTCGAGGGCATCCCTCGGCAGCGTCGGCGCGTCAATGGCAACGACCCCGTCGGGCCCGACGACGCAGCCGACGTTGACGTACTTGTACTCGATTGAGACGTAGACGTTTGGTGCGATCTCTCTCATAACGTTTCCCTTGCGCTAACTGTCGAAGGTCCCGTAATCCCCACGCGTCACGGCCTACGTGGGCCCTTCCGTCGGTGGGCGGAGGCCCGGCGTTGGGCACCTTTGCCGCGATTCCATCTCCCACGTTCTCCCATTATTGTGGGGGGCCCAGGGCGGCCTTCAGATCCTTCAAGATGTCCCTGACCTCGCGCGCCGGAGACTTCGGCGCGCTGCCCTGCGCGATATGAGGCCTGCCACCACCTTTGCCGTCGAGACGTGCGCATGCCTTCTGCAGGAGTTGATTCACGTCGATGTCCGCGTCCTGGGCGCGCGCGAAGCAGTAGTGCGTCCGATCGAGAGTGCTGAAGAGGAGTGCTACGTGACGGCTGTGCTCGGCTACCTTGAGGGCCAACATCCGCAACTCATCTGGACGCTTGCCCTCCCAGACCGCACCAGCGACCCTGTAAGGTCCCCGGGTTTCCCCGCTGCTCACCAGGCGTTCTCCTTCCAGGTCCAACAGCTGCCCTCTAAGCTCACGTTGCTCGTGCCTCAACGCCTTGTTCTCCGTCTGAAGGCGTTCCACGGCTTGATCCAGCTCCCACGTGCCCACCGTGAGCATTCTACCCAGGGTGGAGACTGTACCCAGTTTCTCCCGGTAGTCGCGGAGCGCCCTGTGCCCGCAGAGGAACTCAATGCGCGTATCGTCACCCCGGTGCTCGACCCCGGTGACTTTGATCAGTCCGATCTCGCCGGTGCGGCTGACGTGCGTGCCGCCGCAAGGATTGACGTCAAAGGGCCGGCGTCCTCGTGGTCGAGGACCAGTGATCGTCACCAGCCGAACGGGGCCTTCGACGCCGGGAGGCGGCTCGATGTTCATGTGTCCGAGGGCGTCTCTCTCAACGAGCTCCACATCGACGCGACGGTCGCCCCACACCACGTCGTTGGCTTGAGCTTCAACGGGATGGATGTCCTCCATCTCCAGGGCCGCCTGGTCCACGTCGATGGTGCTTGCCTCAGCACCGAGATGGAATCCGACCGTATGTGCCCCCAGGACTCGGTCAAAGGCTGCCGAGAGGACGTGTTGGCCCGTGTGTTGCTGCATGTGATCGAACCTTCGGATCCACGCTACCTCTCCTTCGACAGGATCATCCTCCAGTGGATCATCCAGGACGTGGATTACGCCTTCGTCCTCCTCCCGTTCGACCACATCCAGGACGCGATGGCCCCCCAGTAGACCGCGATCAGCGGGCTGGCCTCCCGACGCAGGGTAGAAGGCGGTGCGATTCAATACCACCGCTGGCTGGTCTTCCCACGTCAGCCTCTCCAGGACTTCTGCTGTGAACTTCGTCTGGTATGCATCGTCGTAGTAAAGGCGTTCTGTCATTCCCCCTCCAGGGGCAGCGTGATCGTGAACTCGCTTCCCTCTCCGGGCGTGCTGTCTACGGAGATCTTGCCTCCATGCGCCTCCACGGCCAGCTTGCAGAATGGGAGTCCGAGCCCGGTTCCCTTCGTCTTCCTCGTGTTCTCCAGGCGCGTGAAACGCTCGAAGACCCGGTCCAGGGCGTCGGATGCGATGCCAGGGCCATTGTCGGACACTGTGAAGGCCAGGCTCTCCTCCCGCTGCTCAATGTAGAGGCCGATCGCACCGCCGGTCCGGGTGAATTTCGCTGCGTTGTCCAGGAGGTTGGTCAGCACGCGGATGATCATGTCTTGATCGACTGCCACCGGCGGCAGGTTCGGAGGGATATTCACCGTGAGGTCCTGTCCCTTCTTGTGGATGACCGGGCGGACGACATCGAGAGCCTCCTGGGCGAGGTCACCGGGACGGACTATGACCCTGTCCAGGTCTGCCTTCCCCTCCTCCAACTGCCGCAGATCGAGCAGGGAGTTGATCAATCTCTGGAGTCGCGTGCTGCTCCGCATAGCGACGCGCAGGACGTCCATCATCGGGATGGCGTCGTCGCCCTGAGAGAGCGCGTGATCCATCAATTGGAGGCTGCCAACGATATTGCTGAGAGGGTTCTGCAGGTCGTGGACGATCATGTGCATCAAGTCGTCCCGCATCCTCTCCAGCTCCGTCAGCTCCGTGATGTCGTGCCCGATCCATTGGATCGCCCGCTCTCCTCCGTAGTTGATGGCCGTCATGTGCACCCGCAGCGTCCGCGGACCGTCCTGAGAGGGGATCATCATCTGGGTGGTCGCCTTTCCAATCTCGGGCGTGTCCCCGAAGAACGCCTCACACGCCTCCTGTGCATCACCCAACCAGTCGCACCAGCAGGTTCCGATCAGCTCTTCAGGTGGTCTCCCGATCAAGTCCGCTGCCTTCTCGTTGAGATCGATGATCCTGGTGTCGAAATCCATGACGAGTACCGGAACGGGACTGCCGTGGAAAAGCTGTTCATACCGCTGCTCAGCACGGCGGGCGCGCTGATAGAGCCCGGCATTGTGGATCGCCAAGGCAGCCTGCTCGGCGACCCGATCGAGGACCTGGAGGTGTCGCTCGTCCACGACGTCGGCGGCTGGGTTGAGCGCCTCAATGGCGCCGATCGGGCCTTGCTCGGTTTTGATCGGCGCGGCCAGCACCGTCTGGGTGCGAAACGCGGTCCTCTCATCGACGCCCGAGAAGAAACGAGGATCGCTGTAGACGTCTCTAACGAGGATCGACTCGCCACGTTGGGCCACCCAGCCTGCGATGCCCTTGCCCAGGGGCAGCTTCAGTCCGGTCACGGCTTCGGACGCCTCGCCCACCGCAACTCGGAAGGTAAGCTGCTCTTCATCCTCGTCGATCAGGGCCACGGACACTGCCTCCACCTGAAAGAAGTCCCGAACTTGCGTCATCAGCGAGCGGAGCAGGCTGTCCAGGTCGAGCGTCGCCGTGAGGAGTTGGCTCGTTTCGTGCAGGAACGCAAGCTCTCGCACCCGCATCTCTAGATGCTCGATCCTTCCGCGGTTATCGGTTCGCTTGTCTACACTCATACGTCCTTGAATACCACCTCCTCCCGCCCATGAAGTTTCTCGAGTACTTTCTTCGCGATCATGTCCAGGTGGTTGTGGTTTGTCACGAAGTCCAAGGCGTCGGATGGTACGGTCAAGACAGGACAGAGTGTGAAGCCGTGAATCCAGGTCTGGTACAGCTCGTTGAGCTGTGCCAGGTAACCAGTCGATATCCCGCGCTCGTAGGAGCGGCCCCGTCGCTGGATACGATCCTGCAGCGTTGGGACAGAGGCTCGAAGATAGACGATCAGATCTGGTGGAGGAAGGACAGTGGTCACCACGTCGTAGAGTTCGCAGTAGCTCTGGTAGTCGCGTTCCGCCAGGGATCCCTGGCGGTAGAGATTCCGAGCGAAGATCTCTGCATCCTCATAGACCGTGCGATCCTGCACGACGGAATTGGACCTCTGGAGCAGCTGCCAGTGGTGGCGGAGCCGCCGGGAGAGGAAGTAGATCTGCGAGTGGAAGCTCCACCTTTCCATGTCCTCGTAGAAGTCGGGAAGATAGGGGTTGTCGTTCACGGCCTCGAAGAACGGTTCCCAGTCCAGGCGCTCGCTGAGTAGCTCGGTCAGCGTCGACTTCCCCACGCCAATGTTGCCCGCGATGGCGACGAATCGTTTCATCGGGAGGGGCAAGTGTGCCCAGTCCAATCAGGACGGAGGACTCCGCTGGCGCCAGAGCCACGGATGCCGTCATACGGATTCACACGGCTTCCGCCGACCGTCAGGTTATCGTCCGGCAAGAGGGATGCGTACGGCATCCTGCCCACCGTCGTCCCGTTCCCTCGGCAGTTCGCCGACGGCCAGCCGAAGCTGGAGCCTCGACGGCGCGAGCGTCGATCTGTCCAGCATTCGTTCCTGGAGCAGGTCACGTCGGAGTACCTCCGATCTCTTCGATCCCTGCTTGAGCGAGTGAGATGGCCTTCTCATAGTCGTCTTTGTTGGCCCGGGGCAGGGAGATGATGAAGCTGCTTCCCTCCTCTGGTCTACTCTCAACGTCCACGGTTCCGCCGTACACCTCAATGATTTCCCACACCACGGCCAATCCCACCCCCATGCCCCCAAACCGGCGGTTGATGCTCCCGTCCACCTGATAGAACCGTTTGAAAACGTGCTCCAGATGCTGGGGCTGGATACCGATTCCCTCATCGTCGATGGCGATACAAGCGCAACCATCCTCCTCCCACGCCCGGACGGTGACGGTCCCTCCGTCGGGACTGAACTTGACGGCGTTGTCGAGGAGGTGCGTCACGGCCTGCACCAGATGCTCCTTGTTCCCCAACACCGGCGAGAGAGCATCCGGCACCTCCTGGGAAAGCTGCACGCCCACAGTGGTCGCCTGCCGCTCGATCTCCGCCACAGCCGTGTGCACCACATCGAGCAGGGATGTGGGGTGGCCCCTAATCTCCCTCCCGGAAAGGGTGTCCAGGGTCGTCAGATCGCGGGTGCGGCGCTGGAGGGATTCGACGCGCTTGCGTACCACATAGAGGGCCTCTCGCTGCTTCTCCGAGAGAGGCCCCAAGTCGCCCGCCATCAGCAGCTCGATGTAGCCCATGACCAATGTGAAGGGCGTTCTCAGCTCGTGGCTCACATTCTGGACCAACTCGGTGCGTAGACGGTCGATCTCTTTCAGCTCCTCATAAGCCTGACTGAGCTCGTCTCTCTGTTCCTGCAAAGACTCGTAAAGGCGGGCGTTCTCCAGCACGATCCCTAGTTGCGCCGCCACAGCCTCAAAGAGCCGGAGGTCTCTCTCGTCGAAGGCGTTGAGCCTCGCGCTCTCGGCGTTTAGGACCGCGACGACCCGCTCGGCGACCTTCACCGGTACGTTCATCTCGGAGCGGACCTGGGGTGCACCCTCGTAGTATTCGGGCACCTGGCGCACGTCGTCGACCACTTGGGGCTGCCCGGACGTGAAGGCCTTCCCGGCCACGCTCTGATCCAGGGGTATCTTCTTCCGCGGCAGCTCGGCGTCATAACCGATCTGCGAAGGGTGGAGTCTGAGAGCCGAGCGTGCGTCGACGGGAAGGGCGAAGGAGAGGTACTCGATCTCCAACGTCCGGTGGAGGATGTCCACTGTACGCTCCAGAACCTGGTCGAAATGGAGGCTCGTTGCCCCGGCCATCATCACCTGCTGCAGGAGCTCGGTCTCCATCAAACGCCGACGGGTCTGCTCGAAGAGACGCGCGTTCTTGAGGACCACGCCCAGCTGGGCGGCCACCGTCGAGAAAAGAGCCAGGTCGTCATGGTCGAACTCCTCCAGCAGGGGGCTCTCTGCATTGAGGACGCCGACGACCTCATCCCCGTCGCGTGCGGGGACCGCCAGCTCAGTGCGGGTGGAGGGCTCACCCTCCAGAGAGGAGGTGACGTCGCTGATGTCCGTGAAGAGCAGCGCTTGGCCCGTCTGGTAGACACGGCCCACGATGCTGTCATCCATGGAGAGGCGCCACAGCCCTGCCGACCCCACAGCATCGGAACGTGTCGACGCATGCACGATCATCCTGTCACCATTTTCGTCGGGCAGAGCGAAGGCGAGGCGTTCAATGTTCAGTGTCTCTCGGAGCGTCTCCATGACGTGTTCCACCACGCCCTCGAATTCGAGGGCGGAGGAGGCGGCCAGGATGATCCTCTGAAGGAGACGTGTCTCCTTGAGCCGGCGGTTGACCTCCTCGAAGAGACGCGCGTTGTCCACAGCGACGGCGACCTGGTTGGCGATGCTGGAGAGGAGGCGACGGTGCCCGTCGTCGAAGGCATACGGTTCGTACGACTGGGTGGAGATGACCCCCACGAGTTCATCCCTCGCCAGGAGCGGCACCACCATCAAGGACCGGGTGGGCATACCCCGGGCAATGCCCTGGACCGGGAGCGACGCTTGCTCCTTTTCCCAGTCCTCGATCCAGAGCGGTGCCTTGTTTCGCACCACCCAACCCGCGAAGCCGCCACCTTCCTGCATATCGAGGGTCAAGGGGGCCAGCCGTTCCCCGCGATCGACGATGAGGGAGATGTCGAGTCGGTCTCTTCTCTTCTCGTAGAGCCCGATGTAGAAGGTCGTGACGTCCATCAGCCGGGAGATCTGTTCGTAGACCCGCTGCAGTACTTCGTCGAGACTCAGGGTGGAGGTGATGGCGAGATCAATGTTGTGGAGGGCCATCAGCTCCTCCACGTGACGCTGTCCCTCCTCGTAGAGCCGCGCGTTTTCTAGCGCGCCCCCCGCCTGGTCCGCGAGCAGGGTCAGCACGTACCGATCCCTGTCTGTAAGCGGCCGCTCCCGGGAGAGTGCCAGGATCAAGGCACCACTAATCCGCTCACCGATCCTGAGGGGGAAGGCGGCGATTCTTTGTCTCGAGGTTTCCCCCGAGCGCCCCTTCGCCGCCGTCACGTCTGTAAGGTTTTCGGTCAGAAAAGACGTCCCGTCGCTGACCACCCGCGCTGCCGCTGCACGGTAGTCAGCCTCCGACTCGGGGGATCTCGGCCCCTTCGCCGCGGGAATCTCCGCCGCGAGGGCTAGACCATCGTGGTGGGCGAGGAAGATGCGCCCCTCGACACCGTCGACGAGTTGGTGGGCGCTGCCGAGGATGGCCTCCAGGGTGTCGCTGATGCCCGACGCCTGGAGCATCGAAGCCGCTTCTGTCATCGCGGGCTCTCCATTACTTGCGTCCGACGCGGGCCTCATGCTTCGGGGGCGATCCCAAGGACCGTCGCCAGATCCTGGACGTGGTCCAGGGCCGCCCGCGCTGTGGTCTGTAGCCTCGAGTCCGGGTCTATGCCGGTTTCCGTGGCGGCCTCCGCGAGCAGGGCTCCCAATCGACCCATCATCTCGTTGGCTGCCAGGAATGCCGCCAGGGCCCGCCCAGCCGGTGGAGATATGATCGGCTCAGTCGGCCTCGGCTCTCGGACAGCACTCTTGCCCATCTGCTCGATCTGGGGGAGTGCCTGCTGGTAGGCGCCGATGCCCAGGGCCCTGCGCACCCTGCCCTCCACGAAGGCGAGGGCGCTGCCGTCAGCGACGTAATTGAGATTCGTGGTGTCGACCGTGAGCAAGGGGGCCGCTGTATAGCCGGAGAAGTGACGCGCGTAGGCTTCCGCGACGCGGGCAATGTAGTCACGGTCCATCTCCCGCTCGTAAGGGCGATCGCGCGCCGCGATGCGCGCCATCAGATCGTCGGTGTCCGCCTTAAGATGGATCACCAGGTCGGGGCGGACGATACGGTCGGCGAGCACAGTGTAGAGCCGGTGGTACATATCAAGCTCATCGCCCTCCAGATTGAGGCGGGCGAAGAGGGCGTCCTTGCCAAACGTGTAGTCGCCAATCAGAGGCTCTCGCGCGATTACCCTCGCTATCTCTTGCTGCTGACGGTATCGACTGAGGAGGAAGAACATCTGGGTCTGGAAGGCGTAGCGCGCGCGGTCCCCGTAGAAGTCTGAGAGGAAGGGGTTCTCGTCAAAGGCTTCCAGCAGGAGCTCTGCCTCGAACCGGGGCTGCAGGAGTCGGGCCAGCGTGGTCTTGCCGACCCCAATCGGTCCTTCGATGGCCAGGAAGAAGGGTTTCATGATGGGCGTTAGGTGTCTCTTCTCGTGGGATAGGGGGCTGCGTTTCCGGATGCTAGTTTCCAGAAAGCCCTGATCCGGTACCGGCGCAAGGCTTCTGCGCTCCGGCGACTTGCTCTCCGTGGGCCAGCAGGGTATCCACCATCCCTGGGTTCCGACCCTCGGCATAAACCCGCAGCACGGGTTCGGTGCCCGATGGACGGATCAAGAGCCAGGAATCATCCGCCAAGAGGTACTTGACGCCATCCAGCGTGTTCACCTCTTCGATGGTCTCCCCGCCCAGGGCATCCGGCGTGGTATCGAGGATTCTCTCCACCATCTTCCGTTTGGTGACCGGCGTCCTCAAAGGGATGTCCCGCCGCGCGTAATGGGCGGGCCCCACGTCCGCCTGGAGGGTCTTCACGAGCTCGTGGAGTGGGCATCCGGCACTGGCCAGCACCTCCAGCATCAACAGGCCCATCAGCACCCCGTCACCCTCGGGAATATGGCCCTTTATGCTCAGTCCCCCAGATTCCTCGCCTCCAATCAGCACGTCGTTGTTGAGCATATGGTCGGCGATGTGGTTGAATCCGACGGGCGTCTCCTTCACGGGTAGGTCGTACTGCTCGGCGAGCCGATTGACCATGCGGGTCGTGGAGATGCTCTTCACCACTGTCCCGCGCCAGCCCCGCTCTTCCACCAGATAGCGCAAGGCGAGGCCGAAGATGTGGTGCGGGTCAACGAAGTTGCCCAGGTCGTCCATAGCGCCGAGGCGGTCGCCGTCCCCGTCGGTTGCGAGCCCGATGTCCGCATGATGAGCCTGGATCGCGGCAGCAAGGGCGCTGAGATAGTGGCCCACGGGCTCGGGATGGATGCCGCCGAAACCGGGATTCATCTCGCCCCGGATCTCGACGACGCGGCAGCGGGAGCGGGCCAGCATATCTGCGATGCACTTGCGGCCCGAGCCGTACATGGCGTCCGCGACGACCCGGAGTTCGCTGGCGGAGATCAGGTCCAGGTCGATCAGCTCACCCAGGTGCTCGTAGTAGGCCCAGGCGGGGTCGAAGCGGCGGATGAGGCTCTGGTCGATGGCCGTGTCGTAGTCCATCACGTTGGGCCAGCGGGCCCGCTCTTGGTTGCGGGTGAGGAAGGCCTCGACGTGTTCGGCTTGCTCCGGCAGCGCCGCCCCGCCGAAGTTGGCCTTGAGCTTAAGCCCGTTGTAGCGAGGGGCATTGTGGCTGGCGGTGATCATCACGCCGGCCGCGGCCTTCTTGTCTAACACCGCATAGGAGATGGCCGGCGTGGGCGTATCTGCTCGTGTGAGATAGGCGACGATCCCATTACCTGCCAGGACGCGGGCGACTTCGGCTGCGTATCGGTCCGAAAGGAAGCGCGTGTCGAACCCAATAACGGCCCGCGGCTCGGGGCCTCCCTCCTCAAGGACATAGTCAGCGATGGCCTGGGCGACGAGGCGTAGATTGGCAAACGTGAAGGTGTCCGATATGACGGCTCGCCAGCCGTCGGTTCCGAATCTGATGGTCAAATTGAACTCCTCTGAGAGCGATGGTCATGTCTCGCGCCGGCGAACACGGAGGCCGCCCGTCGTGAGATCCTCGGGGTGGATAGATGTGTCTGTCGCCACCTGGCCCGCGATGAGGAGGCGACGCAACAACTCGATTATAGTCCCAGTGGGTGTTCGTGTCAAAAAGCAGGTCTCTACGAGCGTCGACGACGGACTTTGGGCGAGATCCGCTTTTATCCAGGTGTTGAGCCGCGCGTCGCGGTCGCTGCCACGTCGTTGCGATCCGCGACCGAGCCGCTTCGATGGTGTCCTCACTTTGCGGTCCAACCAGGGGATTGGCTATGCGTCGAAATACAGCTCCATCTCGTACGGATGCGGGCGGTTGCGGACCTCGTAGTACTCCTGCTCCATCTTGAAGGCGATCCACCGCTCCAACAGGTCCTCCGTGAAGACCTCGTCCACCAAGAGGAAGCCGTGATCCTCGTCGAGCGCGTCGAGGGCCTCCTTGAGGGAGCTGGGCAGCGGACTGATCTGACCACGTTCTTCGTCGCTCCAGGAGAAGATGTCGGCGTCGATAGGGCCGAACCCTGCCTCGGTGGGGTCGATCTCGCGGAGCATCCCGTCGATGCCAGCCATAAGTTGGGCCGCCAGGGCGAGATAGACGTTGCAGGTGGCATCGGGGGGCCGAAACTCGAAGCGCGCCTCCTTGGGATCTGTGGCGTAGCGCGGAATGCGTACGGCGGCGCTCCGGTTTCCGACAGAGAAGAAGGCGTTGACCGGCGCCTCGTAGCCGGGCACCAGGCGGCGGTAGGAGTTGGTGCTGGGGCTCGTCAGGGCTAACAGGGCGGGCCCATGGTGGAGCAGGCCCCCAATGTAGTGGAGGGCCGTCTCACTCATCAGGCCGTACCCTTCTGGGTCGTAGAATACATTCTCCTCACCCTTGAACAGGTGCTGGTGGAAATGCATGCCGGAGCCGGCCTCGCCGTAGATCGGTTTGGGCATGAACGTCGCTGTCTGCTCGTGACGCCGGGCCGTCAGCTTGGTCACATACTTGACGATCATCGTCGCGTCGCCGGCCTGGAGGAGGTCCATCAGGGGCGTCTCGATCTCGCACTGTCCCGGACCGCCTACCTCATGGTGATGGTACTTCACAGGGACGCCCATGGACGCGAGAAGGAGGCTCATCTCGCTGCGCAGGTTGTGCAAGGCGTCCTTGGGGGGGATGGCGTGGTAGCCGCCGTGGAGGGGGATGTAGTGACCGTGACCGGGCACGCCGCTCCGCCAGGTGGCCTCTCTCGACTCAACGCTGTATCCCGCGCGGTTCATCTGGTTCTCGTAGGCCACCGCATCGAAGATGTAGAACTCAAACTCCGGTCCCCATTTGCTCCGATCGGCGATGCCGGTCTTGACCAGGTACTCCTCCGCGCGTCGGGCGACGTTCCGCGGATCGTTGTCGAAGGCTGCCTTGGTATCGGCCTCCAGGGTGGTGCAGATGAAACTGAGGGTTGGCGCGTCGCAGAAAGGGTCCGCGAAGCCGGTCGAGAGGTCGGGCACCAGGACCATGTCGCCCGCCTTCACCGACTTGAGCCCCACCGCAGACCCGTCGAAGCCGACACCGGCCTCCATCAGCGTCGGCGTGAACTGGTTCTCCGGCACCGTGAGGTGGTGCCAGCGTCCCCAGAGATCGGTGAACTTGAGATCGACCATCTGTATGCCCTGGGTCTCCACGTAGTGGCGGGCGTCCTCCAGTGAACTGAACATGATTGGCTCCTCTGTTCTGGCTGCGCCGGGTGGACTCGCGGACCCGGACCGCTGGGAAGACGGCGCCGAGGCCGATCCGTTGATCAGTGCTCTGGTTCGTGGCCGCTGGACTTGCCCGCGGTTCCCGACCTTAGCATCTCGCGGTAGACATCGACAGTGCGCGCGGCGACCCTCGCCTGGGTGAACGTCTCCAGTACCCTCTCCCTTCCCCGCTGGGCCAGCGCTGAGGCCGTCTCCGGTTCTCGCATTAGTTGGATCAAGCAAGCACGCAGGGCCTCAGCGTCGTCCTCTGGGAAGACGAGCCCGGCGTTACCGATGACGTGAGGAATCTCGCCCGAGTCGGATCCGACCACGGGGACGCCGCAGGCCATGGCCTCGATCAGCACGCGTCCGAATTGCTCCGTCCAGTTTGGACGGGAACGTGACGGGAGGACCAGGACGTCGAGCTGACGGTAGAATGAAGGCATGCGGATCGAGGGGACCCAGCCTTGGAACGAGAGGTTGGCGGCCAGGCCCAGTCGGCGGCTCTGCGCCTGCAGCGCTTGCTTCTCGCTTCCGTCGCCGAGGAGATGGAGACGCCAGACACCGGGCAGGTCCACCACGGCGTCCAACAGCAGATCGACGCCCTTCTCAGGAACCAGCCGTCCCACATACCCTATGGAGAAACCACGCGCAGGATCGCGCCGGATGCCTGTGAGAAGCCTGTTCGTCGAGGGGGAGAAGATGTCGGGGTCCACGCCGAACTGGGGGATGATGGCGAGCGGGCCCTCGTAGCCTTTGGCCCGCCAGACCTCTGCCGCGCCTTCGCTCCCGGCAATGGCGTGGTCTGTGTTCTGCAGGGTATACTGTTCGATCAGGCGGAAGGGGAAAGGGTACTCCCGGTTGAGGTTCTGCCACGAGAACCAGAGGGCCTGGGCGCCCGCCCTCTTGGCCAGCCACAAGGCGTGTGCCGTGCTGAGGTTGTAGGGCTCCTCGTCGATGTGAACGATGTCGGGCGCGAAACCACGGAGGCGACGCCCCAGCTGGGGGTAGATGTGGAGGTGAAAGCTGCCGTCGAAGAGGAGCGGTTCCACGACGAGTTCGTACCCCTCGGTGTGGGCGCGCTCCAGATGGCTGACGCGGCTGCCGTCTCGCCAGGACGGCGGGACCACAACCATCAAGTCGACGTCAGGGTAGCTGGCGATCTCCTCAAGCTTCCGCTGGTAGGCGCCCACCAGGCAGGCCTTCGAGACCATTAGGATGCGGGTCGGGCTTTTCTGGGTCATGGACGTGAGAAACCGGCAGCTGCGTGCTATGGGCATTTCCTTGGCCGATCCTTCGGGCAGGAGCCTGGCATTATAGCATACCAGCCGCGTTGAGCAATGGTCTGCGAATGGGCCAGGTGGGCGGGGAAGGGCCGGTGACTGCCCGGAGAGCGCGTCCCATGCTATAATCCTCTTCACCATGGATGCCCGTTTGGTCTACAATCCAACCGCTGGCCCTCGCGACGTTACGGCCGATTTGGAACGGCTGTGTGGCTTCTTTGCCAGGGAGGGCTGGTCGGTCGAGCTCAACAAGACGACGGGTCCTGGCGATGCGGCCAGGATGGCGCGTGATGCGGCCCTAGAACGCCGGGATGCTGTGATCGTGGCTGGAGGAGACGGGACGGTGAATGAGGTGGTAAACGGGCTGGTACGGAGCGAGACTGCCCTCGGTGTCCTCCCTGTCGGCACCGGCAATCTCTGGGCGAAGCAGCTCCACGTCCCCACCCACACGCTGGCCAATCCCTCGCGGTTACGGGATGCAGCCCGCGGACTGGTTGGCGCGGAGGTGCGGGCTATCGATGTGGGTCAGGTCAACGGGCACGCCTTCCTCTGCTGGGCGAGCGCAGGGCTCGACGCGCAAGTAACGACGGAGATGGAGCCCCGGGACCGGACGACAAAGCGCCTCGGGGCACTGCCCTATCTGGTTGCCGCAGTGATCGTGGCGCAGGATTTCCAAGGTGTGCCGACGACCATCGCACTGGACGGCGATTCCGTGGGGGGCAGGACGCTGTTGGTCGTTGTGAACAACATCCAGCAATACGGCGGCTTCGTGGAGGTTGCGCCTCGAGCCAAGCTCGATGACGGGCTCCTCGATGTCTTCGTCTTCAAGGGCCTGGGCTTCGGGTACGTGGTGCGACATCTCTTCCGGGTCCTCTCGCAGAGGTACCTGGATGATCCGGAGATCGTCCACAAGCAAGTGCGGAGACTAGAGATCAAGGCTGATGAGGCGCTGCCGGTGCAGGTGGATGGCGATCCCTTGGGAAGCACGCCGGTGGAGATACGGGTAGTGCCACGTGCGCTCCGCATCCTGGCGCCCCCGACGATGCCGTCCGATCTACTGACGGTCAGCCCGCGATCCGTATCGCTCCGGACCTGATTTACGTGTTCTTGAGTCTGGGCAGGCCACACTTGCTCTTGGAGCGAAGCCTCCTGGCAGGTGCCCACGGAACGGGGAGCGGACGTTGACCCGGCCTGGGCCGGCGGGGAGCGCCTACGGGTTGGGCTAGCGACTTGTCGCGGAGATGGCCGCCGGTTAGAGACCGTTGACGTCCGTGGACTGACCTGTTGTGATTGGCAGACGAGGCAAGCATCCGCTCGCGAGGTGCAATGCACCGGTCGGGGCGACAACTCGTCAGAGCACCCGCGCCTGCGGGATACCTGGGTGCGCTAACGAGTTGTCATTGATCTCGCGGCGGAAGTCCGAAACGACATGAAAATGGGCCTCTACAGGCTATCTGCTGTCACGAATCATCTCTAGCCAATCCGCGGTCGGTCCGCGACAACTCGTTAGCGCACGCATTCCCCTTGCGAGGGTTCCGATGGCTAGG
>Ga0180435_10002924_pt1 | contig 17281 bp, 16 predicted proteins | sample SS_ome_3_FD_132467 | JGI IMG/M metagenome (GOLD analysis project Ga0180435, IMG submission 132467) | Hypersaline lake sediment archaeal communities from the Salton Sea, California, USA - SS_3_S_1 metaG | ecosystem: Environmental > Aquatic > Non-marine Saline and Alkaline > Hypersaline >...
GAACAGACGCAGGAAGCGGCGCGCCCCTACCAGTCGATGCAGCCCGGATCGCCCGGGAAGCAGCCACTCTCCCACCAGTCGAGCATGTAGCAGAGCCAGCACCACTGGGGGCTGTAGGCGCACCAGGTGCACGGGTCCTGTTCCCCGTGCAGCGGTTCCTCGTAGGCACCGGGTGGAGCCAGACTCGTTGCGCCGATCAAGCAGGCAAGACAGAGCGCACTGACGATCAGGACTCGCTTCATCGCGGGCCTCCTTTCCGGCACGCGTGATGCAAGATCCCGTGCGGGTTCAGTCGGACAAAGCTGCGACCGGGACCTCGCGTTCGGCTTGTGCCGTCGCGGTCGTGTCCGCCACTGAGTCTCCCGGCACCGTGGCCCACGCCTCAGGCGGCCGGACTTCGACGGCAACGACGTCGGTGCCGCGCCAATCGGCGGCGGGAAATGCGGCGTAGATCGCACACTTCGCGCCGCTCGGAAACTCGGTCCGAAAATCAGCGAAGCGCATACGGCTTCCGCCGGGGGCAATGCGGATCAGGGGCATCGCGCGCAGTTGCCGGCCGATGAAGAATGACCCGCGCGTCGCAATGATTTCGGCCGCCGGAATCGAACGCCCATCGGCAAGCAGCAGGGCCAGTTGCTGGTCGGGGCGCCAGAGGAATTCGGCCTGGTAGTCGCCGCCGGGCGGATCGATCTGGCCGGCAAGCCACAGGTAGCGCTCCTGCGTGCGCCGAACGCGCTCCCAAATCGCCACCCCCTTGTCGGCCAGCACGGCAAGCTTCTCGCCCGCCGAGGCGGCATCGGCCGCGTCGGGGGCGTGCAGCGGGATCCAGGGGACGGCTTTGAGACGGAGCCAGAGACCGTAGGCGTCCCCGGTGCCGGTGGCAGCGAGACGCTCCGGCTGCGCCGTGGCGACCGGCGCGAAGGCCAGGACCGCGCGCAGCTCTGCGCGCGTCGAGCGCGGGAGCAAGAGCGGTACAAGCGCAAGCAGACCGACGGAGAGTGAAACGAGCAAGCAGCGGAGGAAGACGAGAACCAAACGGTGGTCAGCGCGCATCGCATCCTCCCTCACCTCGCGGCGAACGGGCCCGCCCCGATGATGGGCACGCGATGCTCGGCCCGGGCGCATGATCGCGCACTCGAGTGCGCTGTCAAGTCCACTGGCCGAAGGGCAAGTTCTGCGCCAGCAGAGCGGGCCGCGCCCCATACGGCCTTCAGCCACGCAACAGATTCTGACGCAGTCGGTTGGCAGCCCACCCCGAGTCCGGTGGGCATCGGCGCGGCCCAGGTGGGGCCGCCGCGTGTCGCATTTGTCGCAGGCATCGCGCACGTCGCACTCTCGTCGCATCCCACGGACGCGACGCTCGCGCTCCCGCTGACCGGTGGCAGCAAATCGCTGTCTCGACGGCTCGGGAGCGGCGGCCGATCGCTGGCGTACGGTCTCACGCACCGAGGCGAACGGAAGCCTCTCCGCTCGGCGGCGCCATCGCGTCGACCACGGGTTCGATCAGAAGCTCGCCCACGCTCTGCACGCCGAGCGATTCCAGCCAGCCCGGCTGCGGCCGCCAGGGCAGTCCGCGCCCCGTGCGCCGGCGCCCGCTGCTCAGGTGGGTCAGGAGGGAGGCTGCATGCAGGATGCTCAGCGTGCGCCGCTCGCCGGGATAGGCCTCGGGCGGCAGAAAGGCCGGCGCGTGGTGGTAGGCAACGGCCAGCGCCATCTCGGCCGGCAGACCCCAGGCCCGCACGACCTCCGCGCCGAGGCGCGCATGCCCGACGCCACAACGACCGACCTCGCGCTCGAGCGCCTCGGCATCGCTGTAGCGCAGCGGTCCGAAGAGCGGGACCGCCTCTGCCGGCCACAGATGGAGGGCAAAGAGCTTGCCGATGTCGTGCAGCAGCGCCGCGGTCGACACCTCATCCGGCCGCGGCACACCAAACCCCTGCGCCAACGCATACGCGGTGCGCGAGGCCGAGAAGGCGTGCTCCCACACGCGCTCGATCAAACCGACCGGGACCTGGCCGTTGCTTCCGACCGATTCGGCAACACAGGCGCGCCAGATGATGTTGCGAATCTCGATGTGCCCGAGGAAGAGCACGGCGCGGAAGAGCGAGCCAACAGGTTGCAGCAATCCGTAGTAGCTCGAGTTGACCGTCCGTAGCACCTGCGCCGCCAATGCCGGGTCATCGGTCACGAGTTGCGCGAGGCGCACCGGCTCGAGCGAGGCACCCTGCAACTGGCTGAGGATCTGTTGGCGCGCGAAGAGCTGATCGGAGAGTTCGCGCACCCGGTCGATCGCACGGTCGAGCACATCCTGCGCCAGCAGCCGGTGCCCCGGGAGGGTCGCCGGCGGGGAGGCGAGCGGAAGCTCATCGAAGGCCTGGCGATCGAGTCCGCGCAGGAACCAGGCGGGGGCATGCGTGAGCGCCGGCGACGCGCTGCCCTCCGCTGCGGCGCGCGCTGGTGCGGCGCGATCCGCATCGGCCGTCACGTCCGCACATGCTTCAGTGACGACCAGGGACACCCGGCGCGCGGATGCCGGGGAGGCGCCCTCCGCCGCCGAATCGGCCGCTGTGAGGGCCACGCGTTTGGGGGCGTCTGCGGCAACCGCGCTCTCACCCTGGCGCCGGCGCCGCCGACGGGAGCGCGTGACATGGCGGTGCGCGAGCACGTATCCGAGCAGCGCGACCACGGCGCAGGCAATCGCGCCGATCCAGAGCCGCATGGCATCCCCCCCGCAGTGCAGCCCAGCTCGCTTGACCGCCGCGGGTGCGCGCTCAAGCGGACTGCCACTCCAAGAATCGGCCGCTCAAGGGGTTTCCTGAGACAGGAGGGATACCCGCCCGGAGGTCTGATCGTAGTAGGCGGGCATGATCGCCAGCGTTGCGGCACGCACGCGCGGCGCCAGGAGCGGTTCACTCGCCGCGAGCCGCGCCGCCATGCGGCGGGCATTCCACTGGGCCGCCGCGGTCATGCGCGCCGCCCCGTCTCCGGTGGCCGCCGCCACCGCAGGCGCGAGTTCCGCGGCCAGCACGGGGAGCTGCCCGGCCGACGCCTTGCCCGTCGCAGTCGCCGCGATCGCCCCGCAATCGGAATGTCCGAGCACGAGCACGAGCGCTGTCTCGAGTCCCGCCGCCGCGTACTCGATGCTCGCCGTCACGCAGGGCGTGACGATGTTGCCGGCGACACGGATGACAAACAGGTCGCCGAGCCCCTGATCGAAGATGACTTCCGGCGCGATGCGCGCGTCGGCGCAGCCGAGCACGGCGGCGTGGGGGTGCTGGCCCTCCAGCAATCGCGCGCGGTGTCCGGCATCTTGATGGCCATGGCGCATCTCACCGGAGACGAAACGCGCATTGCCCGCGGCGAGCGCCTCCCACGCGGCACGCGCCGCCGGCACGCGGGCGAGGTTGGGGGTGACGGCATCTCCCATGGTCGCTCCTTCTGTCATGGCTTGGGATGTGTGCGCGCTGAAACTCGACCGCGGAGCATAGCCGAGCTGCCGGCCCACGTCCATTCTGCTACGATGCGCTCGGACGCCGCCTCGAGATCGGCGTCCGGAGGTTGCACATGCCCGCCTGGCAGCGCGTCTTCGCGCACGTCGACATGGACGCCTTCTACGCCGCGGTCGAAGTCCGCGACGATCCGAGTCTCGCCGGGAAGCCGGTCGCGGTCGGCGGTTCGCGCGAAGGGCGCGGGGTGATCAGCGCCGCCTCGTACGAAGCTCGGCGCTACGGCGTGCACTCGGCGATGCCGACGGCGCGCGCGCTGCGCCTCTGCCCGCACCTGATCCTCTTGCCGGGGAGTTTTTCCAAGTATCGCGCGGTCTCGGCCCAGGTGATGGAGATCCTGCACAGCTTCTCGCCCGCGGTTGAACCGATCTCGCTCGATGAGGCCTTTCTCGATCTGACCGGGACGGCGGCCGCACTCGGATCGCCGGAGGAGGTCGGCCGCCGGATCAAGTCGCGCATCCGCACCGTCACGCGTCTGACCGCCTCGGCGGGGATCGCGCCGGTCAAGTTCGTCGCCAAGATCGCCTCGGACCTCGAGAAGCCCGACGGCCTCGTCATCGTTCGGCCGGGAGACGTCGAAGCGTTTCTCGCGCCGCTGCCGATCAAGCGGCTCTGGGGCGTCGGCCCGCGCATGCGCGCTGCGCTCGAGGGACTCGGCCTGTACACGATCGGGAAGCTCGCCGCGGCCGATCGCGAGTTGCTCGCGGCCCGCTTCGGACAGCATGGCGAGCATCTGCACGAACTCGCCCAGGGACGCGATCGCCGCGAGGTCGTTCCCGATTGGGACGCGAAATCCTATAGCCACGAAGAGACGTTCGCGCGCAACCGTGGCGACCCGGAGTTCCTCGAGGGCGTCCTGCTCGACCAGGCGCACCGCGTCGCTCGGCGCATGCGCCGCGATCGGGTCAGTGGACGCGTCGTGCAGCTGAAGCTGCGCGACGGAGACTTCGTCACGATCACGCGCCGCGCCACCCTGTCGGGCCCAACCCGCGATCCGCAGGCGATCTACGCAGCCGCCTGCCGCCTCCTGCACGCCCACTGGCAAGGCGCTCCCGTGCGCTTGATCGGGGTGGGCATGAGCGCGGTCTCGAGCGCCGGCGCGGAGAGCCTCGATCTCTTCGCCGCCAGCGGAGGCCAAGAACGCCGCCGGAAGTTGGCCGCGACGATCGACGAGATCGAGAGCCGCTTCGGGCGCGGCAAGGTGCTCCCGGCCAAGGTGCTCGGTGTGCGCCGCGAGCGGGGGGCACCGCCCCCGAACGACCGGCCGGCACGGGAAACGGATGGGCGCGCGGCAGGTGCCGCGCCGGAGTCGGGCGACACGGGCTAGCCGATCACTCCGGCGCCGTCGCGTCGGGCAACCGCACGGTCAGCATCCACCCGCCGGGTCCGGCCGGATCGACCTGCCAGGATCCGGCGGCCGCCTCGATCCGCTCGCGCATCTCGACCAGCGCCTCCTGGTCGAAGCAGCGGCCGAGATGATCCCGCCGGTCGCGCGGCCGGGCGGTGACCGTCAAGCGCCAACCGTCGGCTTCGCGCTGGGCGTTGAGCGCTACGCCATCGGGCTTCGACGTCGAGGCGGCGAGTGTCGTCAGCACCGTCCGGACCGTTGCCTGCAGCAAGAGGATCGCCGGCGCGCTGCCGAAGCGCGGGCGCTGCGGATCGGCAAACGCGCAGCGCAGGCCGGCGTAGTCCTCGCAGCTGCGACATTCTTCGGCGATCAGCAGCGACAGATTGGCGCGGCTCCAGAAGGTCTGGTGCAGCAACGCGGTCAGCGCGCGCGTCTCGGCCGCCGCCGCCGCGGCGGTCGTGTTCAGGTCGTTGAGCGTGGCATGGACTTCGGCGTCGACGTCGGCAAGGTGGGTGCGCAGCCAATGAACGCCCATCCCGAGGGCGGACAATTGCTGGCCCAGCCCATCGTGGATTCGTCGGGTGAGCAACGGGAGGCTACGCGCTACGAATTCCGGTCCCCAGGTGCCAGCCGTCGGTTCCGGTCGGGCCGGTCCCGACGCCTCCCGCGCTCGAACCCCTTCGCTCGAGCGCTCGGACATCGCTCGGTCCCCTCGTCGAAGCAGAGCGGCGCACAGGAATACGCGTGGGGCGCTATGGCGGCAGTGTAGTCGAGGCAAGAAGCGGGGGCAAGCACATGTCTTGCGCCGGCGCCGGCGCGGCCGATCCCCTGCCGGGGCGCAGCTGCAACGAGTTGCAAAGCGGTTGGAGCGCATCGGTCCAAAGCTTCGCGCACGCGGGACCCGAGCTAGAGCACTTCCACGCGAATCAGGTTCGTCTTCCCACGCAGCGGGCCGGGGCTGACGCCCGCGGTCAAGACGACATGCTCGCCCGTCTCCAGCCATCCGGCGTGACGCGCCGTGTCGAGTGCGCCCTCGACGAGCGCATCGCCCTCCAGATCGCGCGGCAGATGGAAGGCACAGACGCCCCACACGAGGGCCAGGCGTCGGACGGTCGTCATGTGGGGACTGACCGCAATCACCGGGCAGCGCGGGCGATAGCGGGAAACGAGACGCGCGGTCAGGCCCGAGCGCGTCAGACAGATCAAAGCCGCGGCATCGACCTCGTGCGCGGTCAGACAGGCGCCGTGCGCGACCGCATCGGGCACTTCCGAGAAGTAGGGCCGTCGCTCCAGCGTCAGCTGCGTCTCGCGCGCGCTCTCGGTGTACTTGGCGACACTCGCCATGAACCGGATCGCTTCGATCGGATGGGCGCCGATCGCCGTCTCGCCACTGAGCATCAGCGCATCGGTGCCGTCGAAGATTGCGTTGGAGACGTCCGCGACCTCGGCCCGCGTCGGCGAAGCGCGCTCGATCATCGATTCCAGCATCTGCGTGGCGGTGATGACGACTTTGCCGGTGCGATTGCAGGTGCGGATGATCTCTTTCTGGCGCAGCGTCACTTCGGCCAGCTCCGTCTCGACGCCCAGATCGCCACGCGCGACCATGATGCCATCCGCCGCGGCGACGATTTCGTCGAGCCGGTGCAGGGCCTCCTGCTTCTCGATCTTGGCGATCAGCGGAATGTCTGCATCCGCCTCCCGAATGCGCCGGCGCAGGCGTTCGAGCTCTTCGGCCCGGCGCACAAAGGAGAGCGCGATCCAGTCGGCCCCCTCTTCGATGGCAAACTCGAGATCGCGCCAGTCCTTGGCGGTCGGATTCTCAAGGGTCTGCAGGTCGGTCTTGGGAAGATTGACGCCTTGGCGGGGGCGCACCTCGCCCCCGACCTCGACCTGACAGACGATCCCCTCGCCGGTCGCCGCTCCCGCGCGCAGGCGCAGGCGCCCATCGTCGAGCAACACCGGCTCCCCCGCGCGCAGGTCGGCCGCCAGCGTCGGGTGGCCATCGATCGGGATTCGCCGGGGAGGCGTCGCCTCAGACTCCTCGGCGGCCGCAGCCGTCACCTCGTCCGACGCCGGCGGGGCGCCTGCGGCGCCCGGTGCGCCCACCGGCTCGAGCCGCACCGCCTCGCCCGGCGCGAGCACGATCGCCTCGGCCAGATCGGCACCGACGCGGATCTTCGGGCCGCGCAGATCGACGAGCACGGCACACGGGTGCCCCAGCGCTTCCGCCACGCGCCGAATCTCGGCCATCGCCGTCCGGTGTGATTCCCGATCCCCGTACGACAGGTTCAGGCGAAAGACATCGACCCCGGCGAGCACCGCCTCCTCGATCCGTCCCGGGGCGGCGAGTGCCGGTCCGTAGGTCGCCACGATCTTCGTATTGCGTCGCATTGCTCCTCCGGCCGCATGACCTTTCCGTTACCGGCATGATGACCTACCCTGTCCCCAGGCACAAACCAGGATCGTAGCCGCAAGGGTGAGACGCGCGCCGGCGAGGGAGGAAGAAGATGGATCTCGGACTGGCGGGACAGGTCGCTTTCGTCACGGGCGCTTCGGGCGGCATCGGCTGGGCGATCGCCGAAGGGCTGGCCGCCGAAGGGGCGCGGCTGGCGCTCCACGCCCACCGTCAGACCGAGTCGTTGGCGGCGCGGGTTGGGCGCTCGCGGTTCAGCGATCGAGCCTGCGTCGTCGCGGCCGACGTGCGCCGACGCGAGACGGTCGAGGCGGCGTTTGCCGAGGCGCGGGAACGCTGGGGCACGATCGACATCTGCATCGTCAATGCCGGAATCTGGGAGGGCGCGTCGCAAGCGCTCAGCGAGATGTCCCCGCAGCGGATCGAGCGGACGCTGGCGGTCAACCTCTGGGGCGCGATCTGGACGGCGCGCGCCTTTCTACGGCAGGTGCCCCGCCGAACGCCCGACGATGGCGGCAAGGGGGCCAGCTTGCTTTTCGTCGGCTCCACCGCCGGGCGCTTCGGCGAACGGGGCAATGCGGACTACGCCGCCAGCAAGGCGGCGCTCTACGGGCTCGTGCGTACCTTGAAGAACGAGATCGTGGAGCGTGACCCGCGCGGTCGCGTCAATATGGTCGAACCGGGCTGGACGCTGACGGCAATGACGCGTGAGGCCCTGGCACGCCCCGGTGCGGTCGAGCAAACGGTGGCGACGATGCCGCTGCGCCGGATCGCGGTGGCGGAGGACATCGCTCGCGCGGTTGTCTTCCTTGCCTCCCCAACCGCGGCGCGGCATGTGACGGGTGAGATCTTGACCATCGCCGGTGGCATGGAGGGGCGCCGGCTGTGGGACGCAGGGGCAATCGACGGCGAGGCGATCCGCCGCCAGCTCGCCGCCGACGACCCGACGTTCAGCCCTGAGTCCTAGCCCGGCACACTGGCGCAACCCCGCGTCTCGCACTGCGTCGCCTCCTAGTACTCCTCGACGACCATCTGCTCGATGAGCTCTTCGCGTGAGGTGTGAGCCGCCGCGTAATCCCGCAGATGGCGCATGCGCACCTTGAGCACGAGGCGCGAGAGCTCCTCGCGCTGGAAGTAGTCGTTCTCGCCCAGGAAGACCGCGATCGCGACCCACTGGTCGTCATCGAGCGCCGTCAGGGTCTCCCCATAGTCGAGCAGCGCATCGATCAGTTCCTCCTTGCCGGCCGCGTACTGCTCGCCTTCCTTCTTGACCCGCTCCTGGCGCTCCTGGCGCAGGTGTTGCTTGCGCCGCTCGAGCTCGGCGATGACCCGCTTGTGATCCTTGGGATCTTGAAGGTCGACCACGGTCTCACCTCCGCTTTCAGCGGCGCGGTCCTGGGCCTCGGCGGCGCGGTCCTCGGCCTCGGCGGCGATCTCCTCCTCTTCCTCATAGAGCTCATCGAGATCGTCCTCGTCGGTCCAGATGATGATCCGGCCGTCGTCGGACTCGACACGGAGGCGATCGAAGAAGGAGAAATCGAAGAACTCCTTGCGGCCCCAGTCGCCCCTCACGAGCGAGGCGTCGAAGGAATAGAGGACGCCGAATTCCTCGAGGTAGAGGCCGTGGGTCGGATCGCCCGCGGACACGAGCCAATAGGGGCTCTCCTTGAGCACGTGATCGAGCACCTTCTCCATCAGCGTCACCTGGCGCAGCATGCGGTCGCTGCGCGCATCGTCCGACGCGTACGCCGGTTGCCAGGCGCCGGCGGTGAACCCAACGGCGATCGCGAGCGCGACCCACAGGGGGATGGCGCGACAGGTGTGATGGTGTTGCCTAGGCATGATGACCTCCTTTTGGCGGCGCCGTTCGGCGCCACGCGCGCGCGCCCGGGGTGGCGCGCGCGGATTACTGCAGATCGCGCACGGGGCGGGCCGAGCCGCGCTGGACCGGCGTCATCCCCTGGACCCCGCCGTTGCGACCTTCCAGTGTGCGCCACTCGGGTGACAAGCTGTCGTCCCCATCGGGCGTCAGCATCTGGAGCCAGACCCGCTGCACGTAGTCGCGAAACGCCTCCTGGTTCTGCTCCTGCTGCTGCGAGAGCTCATCGTAGTACTGCCGCAGCATGAGCGCCGTCTCTCCGCGGCGGCGCGCGTTGTACTCATGGAAGCCGGCTTCGATCACTTCGATCAGATCGTTGGCGTAGGTGGCGAACTCGGCCCGGGTGAGATAGCCCGTGCCATCGCCCCCGGTCCCCGGGCCGCCGTCTGGCTGCGCGAAGCGGGCCGGCCCCGCATCGGCGTAGCGCGCCGCGCCCGGCTCGAGGGGATAGTGAACCCCACCGGGATCACCAAGGCTGCCGGGCAAGCGCCCGGCCGGCAGCCCCCCTTGCGTCGCGCCGCCCGCGGGAGAGCCGGCTTCCGCCTGCGCCAGGGCGGTCGGCTCGCCGGCCGGCGCCGGCGGCGTGCCGAAACCGACATAGAACCCCTGCCCGGTACGGTCGACGCGCAACCCGGCAAAGATAAGCACGAGCATCGCAGCGGCGGCGAACGCGAATCCGGTCGCCGGCGTGCGCAGCCGGCGCGCCAGGCGTTCGCGCCAACCCTGCGGGTTCGCCGCCCGGCGCACACGGCGTTTATCCGCGGGCGGTGCGAGAAAGGCGAAGCTCGGCGCCAGCTCTTCCCCTGGCGCCTCGCGCAAGAAGGCTTGCGCTTCGCGCAGCTCATCCCACTCCGCGCGCAGCGCCGGATCCGCGGCGAGGCGCGCCTCGAGAGCAGTCATCTCGGCCGCCGTCAGCTCGCCGTAGAGCGCGGCGATCAGCTCCTGCTGGTCCGTTTCGGCGGCGGATTCCGCTTCGCTGTGCGGCCACGCTTCCTGCGCCGCACGGCGCTCGTCTCGATCCTCGGGATGCTCTTTGCTCACCATCCTACCGACCTCCTCCTCGGAGGCTCTCCGGCGTCAACCCCTCGCGGCGCATCAGCCGGCGCACGTGTTTCAGTCCGTAAAAGATCCGCGTACGCACCGTGGTCGGCGGCACGCCGGTGATCTCGGCGATCTCTTGCGAGGAAAAGCCCTCGTACTCCTTGAGCAGGATTGCCGTGCGCTGCTCCCAGGAAAGCTCCCCCAGGAACCGGGCGAGGATGTCGGCCAAGTCGGCCCGTTCGGCGCGCGCCGCGGGCGATTCATGCTCCCGGCTGGCGGCGGCGTAGCGTGCTTCATCCCCTTGGCCCTCCTCGTATCTCTCCGCCGCGAGACGCGAGCGCGGGGAGCGGTGCCAATCGCGGCACAAGTTGAGTGCGATGTGGTGAAGCCAGGCACGGAACTTCTGCGGATCGCGCAACCGCTGGATGTTGACGTAGGCCTTGAGCAACGCCTCTTGGCACAAGTCGCGCGCATCTTCGGCATTTCCCACCGTGCGGCGCACGAAGCGGTAGAGACCCGCATCGCAGCTCGCGGCGAGCGCATTGAAGGCCTCAAGATCACCGCGCTGCGAGAGCGCCACCAGTTCGGCGTCGTTCGCCGTTCCCACACCGACCCCCCGGTGCCCGATTCGATCGTTCAGTGGCATAGACGGACCTACGCCCCGCCCCGTTCACTAGATTCCTCGTGGGATCAAAACGTCCCGATCGTCACACCTATGCCCCTGTCACACAAATGGTTATGACGAACTTGCCGGCCTGGAATCCAAGTCGTCTACGCCGGGGCACCGTCCCCGGCTCTTTGACCGGCCAGGTGGAATGCCGCGAAGAGGGAAGCGCGGCCCCAACTCCCTGCCGCCCTTGTGGTTCTCCGGCGCGACAGGACGCCCTCGTTCCACAACCAAGGCCAGCGCCTCAGGCCTGGAGCAATCGCCTGCGTTGACAACCGCCGGCGCCGGTGGCATACGTTGTGGATCGGGGTCCTGCTCAGCGAAGAGGCTATCTCCTTGCCGAGACAGGCATTCGGCAAGTTTGCGCGTCGCTGGATGCGCGGTCCCCTCTCTCCCCGGGAAGCGCACGCAGCGGAGCGGGGCTAGCGACCAAGAAATGGTGGCCCTTCCGGAAGCTGAACTCGATGACTGCAGATCACTTAGCCCGAAAGAGCGCAGAACCGCGTTCCACAACCCAGGGGATAGCGCCCAGGCGCACCTCCCCCCGCTGGCCGACCGCCGCGGCCGCGCTGCTTGCGCTCATCGTCCTGGCGACGCTCATCTTCCACTACACCGAGCCGGTGCGCGACACCGACCTCTGGTGGCAAATGGCCTACGGCCGCGACATGCTCGCCCGCGGCACCCTGATTCCCGATCACACCGCCTACACCTGGACCCCGACCGCAGGAAGCACGGTCTACTGCGCCTGGCTGACCGAGATCCTGCTCTACCTCCTGCACCGCGCCGGCGGCCTGCCGCTGCTCTTCGCGCTGCGCTACCTGTGCCTGCTTACTTTCCTTGGCGCGCTGGTGCTCTTCGCGCGCCGCCATGGCCTGCTGCGCCATCCCGTCACATGGCTGGTTGCCCTGCTCGGGCTGCTGATGTCCTCTTCGGCCGCCTACATCAAGCCCGAGATCTTCTCCTACGTCTTCCTGACGCTCGCCGTTTGGCTCTGGCTTTCGCTGAAGCATGCGCCCGTCGCGACGGCCGTGCGGCGCTGCTACCTCTTCCCGCTCTTGATGCTTGTCTGGGTCAACAGCCACGGCGGCGTGATCTTCGGCGCGCTCTTCTACGCCCTGGTCGCACTCGGCGAAACACTCAACGGCCGGCTCGCCCCCGAAGCGGCGCTGGCGCCGCGCGTACGGCGCCACCTCTGGATCGCAATCGGCCTGAGCGCGATCGCCTTCCTGGTGACGCCATACGGGATCCGCTACCCGCTGCATCTGGCAACCGCGCTCCCGTCGAAGGACATCGAAGTCCTGCACAACGTGCGCGCCTATCTCTCGGTCGTCGATCCGCGCGCCAGCCATCTGCACTACCTCGAGTACATGGCCGTCGCCGCGGTGATCCTGCTCGGGCTTCTCTGGGGCCGGCCGCGCCGGCGGCGCTTCGACTGGGCACTCTTGCTCGTGACGCTCGCCTTCGCCTTTCTCTACACGCGTCTTCTGAGAACGACCTACCTGTTCGCGCCCGTCTTCGCCCTCGGCGCGTTGCATCTGCTGGCACGCCGGCGGGGACCGCTCTGGCCCGAGCGCCGGTTGTGGCAGCGCGGGCTGCTTGGCGCCGCGCTTGCGCTCAGCCTGGTGCTCGGCGGGCGGGCAGCGATCGAAGCGGTCTGCCGTCCGGTCGGTCCGCGCTGGTTCGGGTTCGGCGTTTCCTACCACAGCCCGGTGGCCGAGGCGGAGTTCATCCGTACGCACTACGCCGATCGCCGGCTGGGCAACGACTACGCCACGGGGGGCTACCTGCTCTGGGCGCTCGCGCCCGAGACGCCGGTCATGATCGACCCGCGCAGCTTTCCGTTCGAGGCCTGGCATGAGATCTACTCCGGCCTCAGCAACGGACGACAGGTGGAGCGCTTCCTGCGCCAATATCCGTGCGAGGTCTTCTGCGCCGGGCTCGAGCGCCAGGCCCTCGTCACCTGGTTCCTGCGCTCCGACGCCTGGCGCCTCGCCTTCTACGGTCCGAGCGCGGCGGTCTTCATTCGCGGCGAGCTGCCGCTGCCGGCGGGCGTGGCGCGCACCGCGCCGGCCGTCGCCCGCATCCGCAATATCGGCCAGGCGCTACTCGCCTACCGCGTCGCGCTCTCGGTCCATGACTTCGCCACCTGTCACCGAATCGTCGCGCACATGCAGGAGGCCTTCCGCTGCCCCCATCAGCGGGCGCAGGTGGCGGCGGCGACGGAGCTTCTGGCCGGGACCGAGGCCTACTACGCCGGCGAGTTCGAAACGGCCGCCGGGCTCCTGCTCGCCGCCGAGCGCCGCCAGGTCGTTTCGGATTCACGCCTGCTCGTGCGCACCTACAACCACTTGACGATCCAAGCCTGGACGCGGGGCGATGAGCAGCGCGCGCGCCAGTACGCCGAAGCGGCACTCGCGATCGACCCGCGCGACGCCAACAGCCTGTTCAACGCCGGCGCCGCCGCTTGGTACCTGGAACGGCAACGGGTCGGGCGCGGCGCGACCGGCGGGCACGCCGCCCTCAACCGCGCCCCCTCCTGGTCGCAGCGACTGCAGCAGTTCCTTGCCGTGGCGGAAGCGCGCTCCTGGATCCCGGAGTCGATTGTCGCCGACGCGCGGTGTATGCTCGCCGGGACGTGTGACGCGCGCCCGCAGCTCGCGGCGGAGCGGCGACTCGAGCGGATCGAGACGTGGTAAGGTGGGCGCACGCAACAGACGCGGACCGCTCAAGCGGCTAGGAGCATGATGAAACGCGCGGCGATCGTGCAGTCTTCCTACATTCCCTGGAAGGGCTACTTCAGCCTGATCCAGCTCGCCGACGCGTTCATCCTCTACGACGACGTCCAGTACACGCATCGCGATTGGCGCAATCGCAACCGGATCAAGACCGAGGCCGGCGGCGAGTGGCTGACGATTCCGGTCACCGTCAAGGGTCGCAGTCAGCAGCGCGTGCGCGACGCCTGCACGCGCGACGGGCGCTGGGCACGCAAGCACTGGCGCGCGATCGAGCAGAACTACTGCAAGGCGCCCTACTTCGCGCAGCTTGGGCCCGCGATCCGCGAGCTCTATGCGCGCTGCGCCGAAGAACCGCGTCTCAGTCGCATCAACCACTGCTTCCTGCAAGCGGTCTGCCGCTGGCTCGCGATCGAGACGCCGCTGATCTGGTCGATGGACCTCGAACTCCACGGCGGACGCACCGAGCGCCTGATCGGCCTCTGCCGGCAGGTCGGCGCCGCGGAGTACCTGACCGGCCCGGCGGCGCGCGCCTATCTCGATGAGGCGCTCTTCGTGCGCGCCGGCATGTGCGTGCGCTGGATGGACTACGCCGGCTATCCGGAGTATCGCCAGCTACATGGGCCGCCTTTCATCCACCAGGTCAGCATCCTGGACCTCTTGCTCAACGAAGGGCCGCAGGGCGCGGCGCGCTACATGGCGGCGTACCGGGAGCTGGCCCAGGCGCGCTTCGCGGCCGCCGATCGCGCGCCGAGCCCGGCCGGGGGCCGCGCCTTCGCGTAGGCGCCACGACCGCGGGAATGTGCGCCGGCCAGGAACCGCGCGGGCAGCGCAAGGGAGCCGCAGATGGACGCGGGCTTCATCATCAACTTCACGCCGACGGGCATGATCCCAACCAAGGTGATGACGCCTCGGGTCCCGGTCACGCCAGAGGAGATCGCCGCCGACGTGCTCGCCGCCGCCGAGCTCGGCGCGAGCATCGCCCACCTGCACGCGCGCGACCCGCAGACGGGCGAGCCGTCGTATCGCCAGGAATTCTACGCCGAGATCATCCGCGCCATTCGCAGGGAGAATCGCGAGCTGGTGCTCAGCGTTTCGACGAGCGGGCGGCACATCGCCGAGTTCGAGAGGCGCTCCGAGGTGCTCGACCTCGACGGTGAGCTCAAGCCGGACCTGGCCAGCCTGACGCTTAGCTCGCTGAACTTCAACAAGCAGGCGAGCGTCAACAGCCCGCAAATGATCCAGGCCCTGGCCGAGAAGATGCTCGCCCGCGGCATTCGGCCCGAGCTGGAGGCGTTCGATCTCGGGATGATCAACTACGCCCACTATCTCATTCGCAAAGGACTGCTGCGGCCGCCCTACTATTTCAACCTGATCCTCGGCAACATCGCCTGCGCGCAGGCGAACCTGCTCTCGCTCGGCTTGATGATCAACGAGCTGCCGGGGGAGGCACTCTGGACGGTGGGTGGCGTCGGCGATGCGCAGCTGCGGATGAACGCGATGGCGATCGTCGCCGGCGGCGGCGTGCGCGTGGGGCTCGAAGACACGATCTGGTACGACGAGGACCGCACGCGGCTGGCGAGCAACCGCGAGCTCGTCGAGCGCATTCTCGTCATCGGTCGCGCGCTCGGCCGCCGGCCCTTCACCCCGCGCGAGACGCGCGAGTTGCTCGGGCTCGCGTAGCGCGACCGGGAGAGCGATGGAACCCGGGTTGGTCTCGATCGTGGTGCCCGTCTACCGCAGTGCGCGCGCGCTCGAGGAGCTTCACGCGCGTGTACGCGACGTCTTCGCCGCCCGGCAACAGCCGTTCGAGCTGATCCTCGTCGAAGACGCCGGCGGCGACGCCAGCTGGGAAGTGATGCAAGCGCTCAGGCGGCGGGACGGGCGGGTGCGCATCGTGCGCTTGGCGCACAACCACGGTCAGCACGTGGCGCTGATGTGCGGCTTCCAGCGCGCGCGCGGCGAGTGGGTCGTCACCCTCGACGACGATCTGCAGAACCCGCCCGAGGAGATCCCGCGCCTCCTGGCGGCCCTCGCCGACGACGGGGCCGACGTCGCCTACGGCGTCCCGCGCCGGGAGCCGCGTTCCTGGCTGCGGCGCGTGTTGAGCCGGTGCTACACGCGCCTCGTGGCGGCGACCTTTGGTCTGCGCACGATCCCGCGCATCACGAGCTTCCGCGCCCTGCGCCGGCCGATCGTGGCGAGCATGCTCGCAATCCCCACACCCGAACCGATCCTCGGGCCGCTCGCCCTGCGGGTGACACGCTCCCTGACCGAGCGCCCGGTCGACCACGCCCGCCGCCCGCATGGACGCGGCCACTACACGTGGCGCAAGCTGGCGCGCCACTTCTTGCACGGCGCGCTGATCCATGGACTGATTCATCGCGTGCGCCGGCCGCGAGCGCTCGGTTTCGGCGCGCTCGGGCTGGCCGCCGTTGGGCTGGCGCTCCTGGGTGCGACGCTTGCCGCGCTGCGCGGCGCGCCCACCGAAACGCAGCGCTTCGGTGGCGTCGGAGAGTTGGGGAACCACTGGGGCACCGGGGCCCTCGGCGCGGTCACCGCCCTCGCCGGACTCCTGGCGCTGGCGGGCGCCGCGCTGCTGGCGAGTGCGTTTCGCGCCGCTCGCCGCGAGCGCGAGGGATGCGCCGCCTGGTGGCGGCGCGTGGCGATTGAGGTCGAGGAGGGGTGAGGCCGACGGCACCGATGGCGCCCGGGCCGGGCCGTAGTCGGCGGGACCACCGACGGCGTTTCAGTCTCGGCCGCAGCCGACGGGAGGAGCGATGCAGCGGATAGCGATCCTCGGTTCGACCGAGCTCAGCCAACGCCTGATCCACGCCTTCGAGACGACCGGCTTCGCCCGCGTTGTCGGTTTGCTCGATGACTTCGTTGCGGCGGGTGAGGAACGCCACGGTCGGCCGCTGCTCGGGCCGCTGGCCGAAGCGCCAGCGCTCACGCGCCGCGGTGCGTTCGATGCGGTCGCGATCGGCATCGGCTACCGCCACCGCGACGCGCGCCGGCGGGCGTTCGCTTTCCTGCGGGAAGCGAGCGTCGCCGTCGCGACTTTCGTGCACCCCGGCGCCTGCATCGATCCCACCGCCCGCTTCGCGGAGGGTTGCATCGTCATGCTCGGCGCCTGTGTCGACATGCACGCGGCGCTCGCCGAGAACGTCTTCCTCTCCGCGCGCTGCTACGTCTCGCACCATGTCACCATCGGCGCCCACAGCTATGTGGCGCCCGCGGTCACGCTCGGCGGACATACCGCGATCGGCGAGTGCGCCTTCCTCGGAATCGGCACGACGACCGCCGACGGCGTGTGCATCGGGTCCAACACGCAGACCGCCGCGGGCGCCGTGGTCGTCGGGGAGCTGCCGGGCGACGTGCTCGCCGCCGGCGTCCCGGCCCGCGTCAAACGCCAGTTGTCGCCCCGGTCGCCGGCCGGGCCCACAACGGCGAACGCCGGCGGGGACGCCCCCGCTCCCCCGGGCTCGGATGGCTGACGGCCTACTCCCAGAGCAACCGCCTTCTCCTCAGTCGCTTATGAGCCGGCTAGCGGCATCCGCCCCCGCCCCACACCGATCCTGCCAGGCGCCTCGCGCAGGCCCCGCCCGCGCGCCGCAAACGATCAATCGCTTGGATCACAAGAAAGTAGCCGCTTGCTCCGATCTCTTGACCAGTGGTAGAATCCTCACCGGGAC
>Ga0180435_10002925_pt1 | contig 17280 bp, 17 predicted proteins | sample SS_ome_3_FD_132467 | JGI IMG/M metagenome (GOLD analysis project Ga0180435, IMG submission 132467) | Hypersaline lake sediment archaeal communities from the Salton Sea, California, USA - SS_3_S_1 metaG | ecosystem: Environmental > Aquatic > Non-marine Saline and Alkaline > Hypersaline >...
CGCGCGAAGTCGAGCCCGGCCTTGAGGTTCACCTGGGTCTGGTTGATGCCCGGGATCTCGTACTCGACGGGGTCCTCGACCGTGGACACGTTGACGTCGGGCGTGGCGATGCGCTTGAGGATCGAGAAGGTGGTGAACGACTTGCCCGAACCGGTGGGCCCCGTGATGAGGAACATGCCGTAGGGCTTCTGGATCACGTCGGTGAAGCGCTGGAAGTTGTGCGCCGCGAAGCCCAGGTCCTCGATCTCGGGGATCGAGGTCGCCTTCTTCAGCAGGCGCATGACGGACTTCTCGCCGTACACGGTCGGCAGGGTCGAGAGGCGCAGGTCGACCTCGGTCGACTTGTCCTTGTAGCGGATGCGCCCGTCCTGGGGCACGCGCCGCTCGGCGATGTTCAGGCCGCCCATGATCTTGATGCGCGCGGCCAGCGCACCGGCCGTCGCCTTGGGCATGGTCATGTACTCGCGCAGGGCGCCGTCCTTGCGCACACGCACGACCACGTGCTCCGGGCGTGGCTCGATGTGGATGTCGGACATGTCGTTGAGGATGGCCTCGCGGATGATGTTGTTGACCACCTTGACCAGCGCGTTGTCGTCGATCGCGCTGGTGTCCGCCTCGACCTGCTGGCCGCTCGAGCCGACCTCCTCGAGCATGGCCTTGGCCAGCTCGTCCATGTCGGCCCCGTCGCGGTAGAAGCGGTTGATCATGCGCATGAGCGACTCTTCGGTCGCCACCGTCGGCTGGATCTCCTTGCCCGTGATCAGGCGGATGTCGTCGAGCGCGAAGACGTGCCGCGGGTCCTTCATGGCGACGATCAGGGTGTTGCCCTCGAGCCGGATGGGCATGACCGGGTAGCGGCGCACGGTGTGTTCCGGGACCATCGTCACGACCATGGGGTCGATCTTGGCGGTCGAGTCGTCGATGTACTCGAAACCGAGCTGCATCGCGAGGCTCTTGGCGAGCATCTCGGGGGAGATCTTGCCGGACTGCACCAGCGTGTCCTCGAGGCGACCGCCGCCGGAGCGTTGCTTGTTGAGCGCCTCGTCGACGTCGGCCTGCGACACGTAGCCCAGGTCGATGAGGACCTCGCCGAGCGGCTTCACCTTGCCGAGCTTGGTCTGCTCCTCGAGCGCCTTGCGCAGCTGCTCGCGCTTGATCTTCTTGCCCATGAGGAGCGTCTCGCCGAGGCGACCCTTGTCGCCGGCGTACATCCTCTCGATGCGCCGCTGGACCTGCGCCTCGCTGCTGCCGACGAACGCGACCGGTCGTTGGACGATGGCCTCCACGTCGCCCAGGCGCCGCGGGTCGGCCAGGGCGATGACGACCTGCTCCCCGTCGAAGCGCAGCGGCACGGCGTTGAACTGCACGGCATCGAGACGCAACAGTTGGCTCGCCAGACGCTCGTCGAACGGCAGGTGTTCGATGGCCGGCTCGAAGGGGAGCTCGTACTGCTCGGCCAGCAGCTCGGAGAGCTGGTCGGCCGTGAGGTGGCCGCGCTTCAGGAGGATGCGGCCGATCATGCCGCCCGTGCGCTGCTGCTCGGCGACGGCCTCCTGCAGGTCTTCCTCGCTGAGCAGGCCTCGGCTCACGGCCAGCGTCCCGAGCCTTCGGCCGGTGTCGAGGTGCACGTCGCTCGGCGGCGTGAGCCCCAACTCGGGGTAGTAGGTGGCCAGGCCCCAGCGGATCTCGTTCTGCAGGCCCTGGTACGGCTCGACGACGCACCCCGAGGCGTCCTCGATCTCCTCGATCGCGAGCGCGTCGAGGGGGTCCTCGAAGGCCACCCGCAGGCGGTGGCCGTCGACGGCGAAGGCCAGCGCCCCGATCTCGTACGCCGTGGTGGCCGGGACCTTCGCGAGGGCCTCGGGCATGACGTCGACGCGCGGGAGCATGACGAGGGGGATGCCGATCGACTCTTCCACGGCGCGCGCGATGCGCTGCTCCGAGATGACGCCGATCTGCACCAGGACGTCCGCCAGCCGACCGCCGACCTCGCCGTGGCGGCTGATGGCCTGCTGCAGGGCCTCGTCGCTCACGTAGCCGCGTTCGAGCAGCACGGCCCCCAGCCGCTTGTCACCGATCGAGAGGACGGGCACGATCACCTCCAGCGAGCACCCAGCGCTCCAGGCGGCGTGCCACCCGGGTGTGGGCGTGGCGGCCCGGCGTGAGCGGGCTGACGAGCACCGACGTGAGACCGGCGCAGCGCGCGCCGAGGACGTCGGTGAAGAGCTGATCGCCGACCATGGCGGTCGTGGCGGGCGTCGTCCCGAGGGCGCCCAACGCGCGCCGGAAGGCGAAACCGAAGGGCTTGCCCGCCATGGCGAAGGCGGGGACGCCGAGGCGTTCGCCGAGGGCGGCGACGCGACCCGGCGTGCCGTTCGACAGGATCCCGACCCGCACCCCGGCGACGCGCAGTCGGTCGAGCCAGTCGAGGGCGGCGGGCGGGACGGGGCCGTCGTCGCCGGGCACCAGGGTGTCGTCCGCGTCGATGAGCACGCCCCGCACGTTGCGCTCGCGCAGCCACGCCAGGTCGATGTCGGCGACCGAGGCCACGTGGAGGTCGGGCTCGAGCATCCGCCGACTGTAGCATCGTCGCCGACGGGCGTCCGCGATGACCTTCACGTCCGTGCCCCCGCGTGGGCGAGCGCCGCGTGCAGCGCGGCGAGAAAGGGCTCGGGGTCGTCGAGGTAGGGGTGGTGCCCGCCGTCGAGGAACGCCGTCACGGCCCGCGGTAGGCGCGCGAGCGCGAGCTCCGCTTGGGCCGGGTAGCAGCTGCCGTCGCCGGTCGCCAGCAGCACCGCCACGGGACCGTCCAGGCGCGCGAGGTCCTCGCGGACGTCGACGTGCCACGGGGCGCTCAGGCCGACCGACTCGCTGGGTCCGAGCAGCACGGACGACTCCGCGTGCTCGAGCCGCAGCCGCGCGGCCGGGTTGGGGAAGAGCAGCGCGTCGAGGAGCGGCTTGGCGCCCGCCGCGGCGAAGGCGGCGTCGACCAGGGCGTCCGGATCGGCCACGCCGTCCGGATCGGGCGCGTCCGCGTCCGCGCCGTGCGCGCGGCCGTGCAGCGTCGCCGCCAGCAGGGGCATCGACAGCCAGGGGTTCAGCCACGCGTGGCCCCGCACCCGGCCCGGGTGGCGGACGGCGAAGCGCACCGCGACGGCGGCGCCGAAGCCGTGGGCGAGGGTCGTGACCGCCGGGACGCGCAGCGCCTCCGCGACGGCGGCCGCATCGTCCGCCAGCGTGTCGAGGTCGAAGGCCGCGTCGGCGTAGCTGCGTCCCCCGCCCCGCTGGTCGAGGTAGATCATGCGGTACGCCTCGAGGTCCTCCCCGAGGAGCTCGCGGAACGCGTGCGCCGAGGCGCCAGGACCGCCGTGGAGGAACAGCACGGGCGGCGCGTCGGCGGGGCCGACCTGCTCCAGGTACAGGTCGGCGCCCTCGCGCACGAGATGCAGCGCGTCGTCGACGAAGCCCGCGCTCAAGGCGCCACCACCGTGAAGCGCCAGGTGCGGGTGGCGTCGTCCACCGGCACCTCGGGCCCGCCGCGGGCCGTGAGCAGCCACAGGTCGGGCCGCTCGGCGCTGGCCAGCAGCTCGACCGCGGCGCCCCCCTCGCGCAGGCGCCGGGCGAGGGTCTCGAGGGCCGCGCGGGCGTCGTCGCCCGCGCGCTCGAAGAAGCGGACGTGGCGGCCGTCCGCGCCGTCAGGGGGGCTCGTCATGCCGCATGCTAGCCCCCGTGCGGCCTCCGGTCCCGTCGCGCGGCACGCCGCCGGCGCGTCCCGGTACCGTCGTCACGCACCCGGACGCTCGGCGACCCCCGTGCTAGCGTCGCGCCGGAGATTCCGCGATGCAGCCGCCGTCGAAACCCCGCCGACCCGCCGTCCGCAGCCTCGAGGAGCTGCGGCCCTTCGTGCGCGACGGCCGCTACCGCCTGGGCCCGCACGCCACCCGGCACGCGATCGCCGAGGGCTTCACCGAGCGCGACGTCGTCATGACGCTGTTGCACGGGCGCGAGCTGGCGCGCTACCTCGACGACCGACGGCTGCTGGTCCTGGGATGGCTGCCCGCGGGCCGCTCGGTGCGGCTCCCGCTGCACGTCGTCGCCGAGTACGGCCGACCGCGATGGGTGGACGTGGTGACCGCCTTCATCCCCCGCGACCCGCACCGGGTGGTGTCCCGCCGACGTCTGGCACAGATGCTGCGGCCGCGGCCGGAGGACGCGGCGGCGGGCGCCGGGGCGGGCGGGGACGAACGCGTCGGGTGAGGCTCAGGGGAGTCGGAAGAGGGCGCGCGCGTTGGCGTCGAGTCGCCGCTCGAGGTCGGTTGCGTCCAGGCCCCGCAGGCGCGCCAGCTCGGCGGCCGTGTGGCGCACGTTGAGTGGGACGTTCGGGCGCCCACGGCGCGGCACCGGCGCCAGGTAGGGGGCGTCGGTCTCGACCAGCAGCCGATCCTCCGGGACCGAGACGGCGGCGGCGCGCACGGCGGTCGCCTTCGGGTACGTCAGGTTGCCCGCGAACGACACGTACCAGCCGAGGCCGAGGGCGGCCTCGAGGAGGCCGGGATTGCCGTTGGTGCAGTGGAGGACGCCGCGCGCATGCCCCAGCTCCAGGAGGGTGCTCGCCGTCACCCGCGACGCCGGGTCGTCGTCGCCCTGCGGATCGCGCACGTGAAGGACCAGCGGCAGGTCGCGGGCGCGCGCGAGCCCGGCCTGCCAGCGGAAGCTGGCGAGCTGCTGCTCGAGCGGCACGCGCTCCCAGTACAGGTCGATGCCGGTCTCGCCGACGCCCACCACGCGCGGGTGGTCGAGGGCGGCCTCGACCGCCGCCACGGCCTGCGGGTCGCTCGCCTCGTGCGCCTCGTTGGGATGGATGCCGACGACCGCGAAGGTGCGCTCGTCGTCGCTCGCCAGCCGCAGCACGGGCGCCAGGCGCGCGTGGTCGGTGGCCACCGTGATGACGGCCGCGAGGTCGTGGTCGAGGGCCTGCGCGAGGTCGCTGCAGCGGTCGAGGTGGCAGTGGGTGTCGATCACGCGGTCAGGCTAACCGGACCATGACGTAAGCATGCCGTCATGAGAGCGTGAGTTTCCCGTCAGCGGACAGGCGCTACCTTGCGTCATCGGACCTCAGCGGTCCACCCGAGCCGCCCGCTGGCCGGCAGGGAGAGGAGAGCGAGCCATGATGCAGGAACCGATCACGCGGTCCGAGCCCCTCCACCAACTGAGCGGCGAGGAGCTCGTCAAGATCATCGATCGCTGCGAGCAGGCCATCGCCGACGGCAGCGCCGCCTTGCCCGACTACGAGGCCTTCGTTCTGGCCCAGCGCGAGCTCGCGCGCCGCACCTGGTCCTGAGGCGATCGCGCGGACGCCGCGGCGGCCGCGCCGCCCCCCGCTCTCATCCCGTCCGGCGCTTCGGGTGGCATCCTGGCCGGGTGCACCGTAGTCGGCGCCGAGCCGCGACCCATCCCGTCCGCCTGGTCGGGTGGGTCGTCGTGGTGCTGTCCGCCTGCGCCCCGGCCAGTCAGGGGGGGGCCGTCGCGCCGGGCGCCACGCCGCCGTCGGAGGCCGTCATGGGCGTCGTGCTGCCGCGGCTGGCCGCGTTCGAGGGCAACGCCTCCTGGTACGGCCCTGGGTTCGCCGGCCGCAGGACCGCCAGCGGCGAGATCTTCGACCCGGGTCAACTCACCGCCGCCCACCGCACGCTGCCGTTCGGCACCGTGTTGCGGGTGACCAACCTGGCCAACGGCCGCAGCGTCCAGGTGCGCATCAACGACCGCGGCCCCTTCAAGCCGGACCGTGTCCTCGACCTGTCCCGGGCGGCGGCCGAGGAGATCGGCATGATCCGCAGCGGGCTGGCCCGCGTGCGCGTCGAGCCGCTGGAGATCGGCGCCGGGGCCGTGCGGCTCGCCGTGGCGTCGGACCTGCGGGGGTTCGAGGCGCGCTCCGAGCAGTTCGCGGCCGGGCAGTTGCTGCTCCTGCTGTCCGACCGCTACGCCGATCCGGTCGTCGTGCGCGTGGTGGGCGGCGACGTCGGTTCGGGCGCCGACCTGTTCGTGGCGCCCGAGCTCTTCCTCGCGCTCGGCCCGATCGTCACGCTCCGGCTCGACTGACGGCCGCGCCGTCGGGGCGCAGGGCCGCGGCCAGGCCGGCCGCGAAGGCCTCGAGCTCGCCCACGTCCTGCGGTCCCCGCATGCGCCCGACGCGCTCGACGAGCGCGGAGCCGACGACCACGCCGTCGGCCAGCGCGCCCACGCGGGCGGCGGTCGCCGGGCTCGCGACCCCGAAGCCGACGGCGACGGGCAACCCGGCGGCGTCCCGTGCGCGGCGGACCAGGTCGGCCACCTCGTCCGGCACGCCGTCGCGGGCGCCGGTCACGCCGGTCACCGACACGGCGTACACGAAGCCGCTGCAGGCGGCCGTCACGCGCCGGATGCGCGCGTCCGTCGAGGTCGGCGCCACCAGGAACACGGTGGCGACGCCCGCCGACCTGGCCGCCGTGATCAGCGTCTCGCCCTCGTCCGGGGGAAGGTCGGGCAGGATGAGGCCGTCGACGCCGGCGCGGGCGGCGTCGCGCACGAAGGCTTCCTCGCCGGCGCCTGCGGCGCCGCGGTAGGCGAACACCGGGTTGTAGTAGGTCATGACGGCGATCGGGACGTCGATCTCGGCGCGCAGGCGGCGGACCAGCTCGAGCGTGGAGCGGGTGCTGGCGCCGGCCGCCAGCGCGGCCTCGGACGCGCGTTGGATCGTGGGGCCGTCGCCGAGGGGATCGCTGTACGGCAGCCCGATCTCGAGGAGGTCGGCATGCCGGGCGAGGATGCGGCCCGCGGCCAGCGCCCGCTCCGCGTCGGGGAAGCCGGCGGTGAGGTAGGCCACGAAGGCGGCGCGGCCCTCGCCGGCGGCGCGCGCGAACGCGGCGCGCACGCGGTCGGCGCTCACCGCGACACCGCGCGCCGGCCCGGCTCGGGGTCGCGCCGGCCCGGCTCGTGCTCGAGCCGGCCCGGCTCTTGCTCGAGCCGGCCCGGCTCTTGCTCGAGCCGGCCCGGCTCGTGTTCGGGCCGGCTCGGCTCGTGTTCGAGCCGGCTCGGCTCGTGTTCGAGCAGGCGGGCGACCTCGGCCACGTCCTTGTCGCCGCGCCCGGAGAGGTTGACGACGACGACCTCGTCCGGGCGCATCGTGGGCGCCTCCTGCAGCACGTAGGCGAACGCGTGCGCCGTCTCGAGCGCGGGCAGGATGCCTTCCAACTCGGCGACCCGGCGGAAGGCGGCGAGCGCCGCCCGGTCGTCGACGGCGACGTACTCGGCGATGCCGGCGTCGGCGAAGTAGGCGTGTTCGGGGCCGACGCCCGGGTAGTCGAGGCCGGCCGAGACGCTGTGGGCGGGGGCGACCTGGCCGTCGTCGTCGTGCAGCAGGTACATCATCGCGCCGTGCAGCACGCCGCGACGGCCCGCCGTGATGCTGGCGGCGTGGGCGCCGCTGGCGAGGCCGTGGCCGGCGGCCTCGACGCCGACGAGCCGGGGCCGGCGCTCGGGCGGCAGGTAGGCGTAGGGGGCGAAGAGCCCGATGGCGTTCGAGCCGCCCCCGACGCAGGCGACCGCCAGGTCGGGCGCCGGGCGGCCCTCCAGCGATTGCAGCTGGGCCATCGTCTCCCGCCCGATCACGCTCTGCAGGTCGCGGACCATCATCGGGTAGGGGTGCGGTCCGACCACGGAGCCGATGATGTAGAAGGTCGAGCGCACGTTCGTCACCCAGTCGCGGATCGCCTCGTTGGTCGCGTCCTTGAGCGTGCGGGTGCCGCTGGTGACGGGGCGGACCTCGGCGCCCAGCAGCCGCATGCGCACGACGTTGAGCGACTGCCGGCGGACGTCCTCCTCGCCCATGTAGACGACGCACGCCAGCCCGAAGAGCGCCGCGGCCGTGGCGGTGGCCACGCCGTGCTGACCCGCGCCCGTCTCGGCGATGACGCGGCGCTTGCCCATGCGCCGGGCGAGCAGCGCCTGGCCGATCGTGTTGTTGATCTTGTGGGCGCCGGTGTGGTTGAGGTCCTCGCGCTTGAGGTAGACCTTGGCGCCCCCGAGGTCGGCGGTCAGCCGCTCCGCGAGCGTCAGCAGGCTGGGACGGCCGACGACGTCGCGCAGGTAGCGACCGAGTTCCTCCTGGAAGGCCGGGTCGAGGCGCGCCTCGCGGTAGGCGGCCTCCAGCTCGTCGAGCGCGGGGATCAGCGTCTCGGGGACGTAGCGTCCGCCATAGGGGCCGAAGCGGCCGCGGGCGTCGGGCAACGGGAACATGGGCACCTCCGGTCGGGTGCGGGATCGGGATCGGGATCGGGATGGGCGGGATCGAACGGCGGGGGTCGGGCTCAGGGGCGCGCCACGGGCATGGGGCGGCGCCACCGGAAGTGGTGGCGCAGCTTGAAGGCGCGGGGCGTGCGCGCGCGCGGCCGCGGTCGCATGCGGCGAATCTACCGCGCCGCCCGGGCGACGGCAAGCGGCGGCCGCGCGGCGGCCCGCGGGCCCCCGGTCACCGCCGCCGGACCCAGGCGTCGAGCTCGGGCGTCCAGCGCGTGGGGCGGCTGGGCCAGGCGGACGTGTCGCAGGCGAGCAGCGCCTCGGCCGGCGTGAGCGGCCGCGGCGCGGCGATCCAGCCGAGGGTCGCGGCGAGGGCGCCGACGACGCGCCCGGGGTCGGCGCCGCCCGCCCGCAGTTCGGCCAGCGTCGCGCCGCCGCGTCGCTTCGCCATGCGCATGCCGTCCGCGTCGTGCAGCAGCGGCGCGTGCGCGTACGTCGGCGGGTCCAGGCCGAGCGCGCGGGCCAGCGCCACCTGGGCCCCGGTCGCCGCGAGCAGGTCGTCGCCGCGCACGACCTCCGTGATGCCCATCGCCGCGTCGTCGACGACGACGGCCAGGGCGTAGGCCCACAGGCCGTCGCTGCGGCGCACGACGACGTCGCCGACGTCGCGGGCGAGGTCGAAGCGACGCGTCCCGTGGCGGCGGTCGAAGGCCTCGACCTCGCCGTCCCGCGCGTCGAAGCGCGCGCGCTGGGCCGGCGAGCGCCCCTCGCGCCGGCGCGCGTCGGCCACCGCCGCGCTGAGCCGCCGCTCCGCCGTCCCGTACACCGGGCCCGCGGGCGCGTGCGGCGCGGACGCGGCCTCGCGCAGGTCGCGTCGCGACAGCCAGTCCTCGGCCAGGCGACCGGCGGCCGCCAGGCGCTCGAGGGCGGCCAGGTAGCGCTCGCCGCGCTCGCTCTGGAGGTAGGGCCCGTGTGGGCCGCCGACGTCGGGTCCCTCGTCCCAGTCGAGCCCGAGCCACCGCAGTTCGTCGAGGTTGCCGGCGACGGCCGCCGGCACCGTGCGAGGTCCGTCGAGGTCCTCGACCCGCAGCACGAGGGCACCGCCCTGCGACCGGGCCGAGGCCCAGGCCAGCAGGGCGGTGCGGGCGTTGCCGAGGTGCAGCGAGCCCGTCGGCGAGGGCGCGAAGCGCCCGCGCACGGTGCTCAGAGGATGCCCGCCTGGCGCATGGCCTGCTGCACGGCGGCCGCCATGTCGGTCGGGGTCGGGGCCACGACGACGCCGGCCGCCTCGAGCGCCGCGATCTTCTCGGCCGCGGTGCCCTGACCGCCGCTGATGATGGCCCCGGCGTGCCCCATGCGCTTGCCCGGCGGCGCCGTGGTGCCGGCGATGAAGCCGGCGACCGGCTTGGTCATGTGCTTCTCGATCCAGGCAGCCGCCTCCTCCTCGGCGCTGCCGCCGATCTCGCCGATGAGGATGACGGCCTCGGTCTCCGGGTCGGCCTGGAACTCCGCGAGCACGTCAACGAAGTTGGTGCCGTTGACGGGGTCGCCGCCGATGCCGACGGCGGTGGTCTGGCCGAGGCCGACGTCGGTGAGCTGCTTGACCGCCTCATAGGTCAGGGTGCCGGAGCGGCTGACGACGCCGACCCGGCCCGGGCGGTGGATGTAGCCGGGCATGATGCCGATCTTGCACTGCTGCGGCGTGATGACGCCGGGGCAGTTGGGGCCGATCAGGCGCGTGGCCCTGCCCTGCAGGTAGCGCTTGGCCCGCACCATGTCCTGCACCGGGATGCCCTCGGTGATGCACACGATGAGCGGGATGCCCGCCTCCGCGGCCTCCATGATCGCGTCGGCGGCGCCGGCGGGCGGCACGTAGATGACGCTGGCGTTGGCCCCGGTGGCCGCCACGGCCTCGCGCACGGTGTCGTACACCGGCAGGTCGACCGCGTAGCGCGCGGGGCGTCCCGGGACGCCACTGGCGTCGCTCTCGCCCTCGAAGCGGTGGTGGCTGCCGCCGCGGCCCGGGTGGACGGCGCCGACCATGTTCGTGCCGTAGGCGATGGCCTTGTCGGTGTGGAACTGACCGACCTTGCCCAGGCCCTGGACCAGCACGCGGGTGTGGACGTCGACGAAGCGGCTCATCGGGTCAGCTCCACGATCTTGCGGGCGCCGTCCTTCATGTCGGACGCGCTCACCAGGCCGGGGATGCCGGCCCCCTCGATGATCTCGCGGCCCAGCTCGACGTTCGTGCCCTCGAGGCGCACCACCAGGGGGACGCCGAGGCCGACGTCGCGCACCGCCGCCACCACGCCGTTGGCGATCGTGTCGCAGCGCATGATGCCGCCGAAGATGTTGACGAAGATCCCCTTGACGTTCGGGTCGCGCGTGATGATCTTGAACGCCGCCGTGACGTTCTCGGTGGTGGCGCCGCCGCCGACGTCGAGGAAGTTCGCCGGCGAACCGCCCACGTGCTGGATGATGTCCATCGTCGACATCGCCAGCCCCGCGCCGTTGACCAGGCAGCCGATCGAGCCGTCGAGCTTGATGAACGACAGCCCGTACTTCGACGCCTCGATCTCGGCCGGTTCCTCCTCGCTCAGGTCGCGCAGCGCCACGACGTCCGGGTGGCGGAAGAGGGCGTTCTGGTCGACCGACATCTTGGCGTCGAGCGCGAGCACCTCGCCGGCGCCGGTGACGACGAGCGGGTTGATCTCGACCATGTCGGCGTCCAGCTCGGTCGCCGCGCGTTCGAGGGCGATGAGGAAGGCGACCCCGCGGCTGAAGGCCTCGCCCTGCAGGCCGAGGGCGAAGGCCAGGCGGCGCGCCTGGAAGCCGGCGAGACCGATCGCCGGGTCCACCTCCTCGCGCACGATCTTCTCGGGGGTGGCGGCGGCGACCTCCTCGATCTCGGTGCCGCCCTCGGTGGAGGCCATGACGAGGTTGCGGCCGACGGAGCGGTCGAGCACGACGGAGACGTACAGCTCACGCTGGATGTCGACGCCCTGCTCGACGTACAGGCGCTGCACGAGCTTGCCCTCGGGGCCCGTCTGCAGCGTCACCAGCGTGCTGCCGAGCATCCGCTCGGCCAGGGCCTGCACGCGCGCCTCCGCCGCCTCGGCGTCGCCGCCGCGCCCCTCGAGCACCACGTTGACGCCCCCGAGGTCCGGGTATTCGAGGAAGCGGCCCTTGCCGCGGCCGCCGGCGTGGATCTGCGACTTCACGACGACGACGGGCACGCCCGTCGCCGCCATCAGCGTTCGCGCAGCGTCCACGGCCTCCGCCGGGCTGGTCGCGACGCGTCCCTGCGGGACGGCGATGCCGCGCGCGGCGAGGAGCGCCTTGGCCTGGTACTCGTGGATCTTCAAGGGGTGACCTCCTGGGTGTGGGCCGTCGCGGACGCGCGGTCGCGAGCGGCGGGTCGGCAGCGCCCCAGGCTACCCGTTGGCCGCGGACGACGCAAACGGTGCGGGCGGCGAACGGGCGGCGCCGGTGTGGGCGTCGGCGTGCGGCTTCCGACGGCGAACGCGGGCCCCGGCGCGCTAGCATGGCGGCATGATCCGAACGGCAATCCTCACCGTCTCCGACAGGTCGGCCGCCGGCCGCCGCGAGGACCGCTCGGTCCAGGCCGTGCGCGAGGTGCTGGCCACGGGCCCCTTCGTCGAGGTGGACTACCAGGTGGTCCCGGACGAGCAGGCGATCATCCGCTCCAAGCTGAGGATCCTCACGGAGGGTGACGGCGTCGACCTGGTCCTGACGACCGGCGGGACCGGGCTGGCGTTGCGCGACCGGACGCCCGAGGCGACCCTCGAGGTCGTGGAGCGCACCGTGCCGGGCCTCGCCGAGGCCATGCGGGCCGCCGGCGCCCGCGACGACCCGCGCGCCTGGCTCTCGCGATCGGTGGTCGGCGTGCGCCGCTCGACGTTGGTCGTGAACCTGCCGGGGTCGCCCCTGGGCGCGCAGACCTCGCTGGCGGCGATCGCCGGCATCCTGCCGCACGCCGTCGACATCGTCCAGGGACGGACCGGCCAGGGCGGCACGCGGCCGCCGGCGGCGCCCGACGACGGGCATGCTTGAGTCGACGCTGGCCCTCGTCGGGGCCTGGGTGCTGGTCCTCGTGGGCCTCGTCATCGCGGCCCTCGGCGTCGTCCTGCCGGTGCTGCCGGGCGTCCCGGTGGCGCTGCTGGCGACGGTACTGGCCGGTTGGCTGACCGGCTTCGAGCGCATCGGGCCCCCGACGATCGCCTGGGTGGCGGTGCTGGCGGCGTTGGCCCAGGGCTTCGAGGTGCTCGGCAACCTCATCGGCGCGCGGCGCTACGGCGCCGGGCGTGCGGGCCTGTGGGGCGGCGCGATCGGCGGCTTCGTCGGCCTCGTGCTGCTGCCCCCGTGGGGCTTCCTGCTCGGCGCGTTCGCCGGGGCGGCGGGGTTCGAGGCGCTCGCGGGCCGGCCGCTGCCCGAGGCCTGGCGCGCCGGCGTCGGCTCGCTGCTCGGCGCCCTGGCGGGCGTCGGGGGGAAGCTCGTCATCGTCGTCGTCATCGCCGTCGTCGTCATCGGCCGGCTCGTCGGGGCCTGACCCGTGGCCGCGCCCGCGCGGGTGGGCCCGCGCGGCGGCTGGTAGCATCGCGCGATCTCGCCGGCGGACGTTCGGCGCTCCGGAGGAACGATGGACCCCATCCTGATCTCGATCGGACCGCTCGCACTGCGCTGGTACGGCGTGCTCATCGCCCTGGGGGTGGTGCTCGGGGCCGCGTGGACGCTGCGCGCGGCCCGCCGACGCGGCCTCGACGGCGAGTGGCTGCTCGACACGGCGCCGTGGCTGGTCGGCGCCGGCATCGTCGGCGCCCGCCTCGTCTACGTCGTCACCAGCCCCTCCGCCTACTTCGGTCCGGGTGGCGAGCCGTGGCGCGCGTTCTACGTGTGGGAGGGCGGCCTCAGCATCCACGGCGCGGTGATCGCCATCGTCTTGGTCCTGTGGTGGCGCGCCCGGGTGAAGGGCGTGGACGTGTGGCGCTACCTCGACGTCCTCGCGCCGGTGGCCGCGTTCGGCATCATCGGCGGCCGCATCGGCAACTTCATGAACGGCACCGACACCGGTGGACGCCCGACCGAGTGGGCGATCGGGTTCACCTGGCCGGAGCCCGGGACGCCGACCCTCGGGGCGTTCGGGCGCTTCGTGTTCGGTGAGCCCTTGTGGCAGTACGCCCCGCCCGCCTGCCGCGCGCTGCCGCTGGGCGAGCCCTGCGTGGTGCACCTGACACCGGCCTACGGCGCGCTCGTCGGGTTGCTGCTCGTGGGCATCGTCGCCTGGGCCCTCGCCCGCCAGCGCACGCCGGGCGCCGTGTTCCTCCACCTGGTGCTGTGGTACTCGCTCCTGCGGAGCGTGCTGGAGGAGCCCTTCCGCGACAACCCGCTGCTCCCGGAGGTCTACCTCGATCCCGTGGGGGGCGTCGGGTTCCTCACCCTGACGCAGGTGGCCAGCGTGCCGCTGGCGTTGATCGCGCTCTACCTGCTGTGGGTGCGGGGCGCGGGCCGCGAGTGATGAGCGGCGCGCGCCCCACGGTGATCGTGCTCGCCGCGGGGCAGGGGACGCGGATGCGCTCGCGCTGGCCCAAGGTGCTGCACGCTGCGGCGGGGCGACCGCTGCTCGAGCACGTGCTGCGGGCGGCCCGCGAGTTGGACCCGGAGCGGGTGGTCGTCGTCGTCGGTCACGGTGCCGAGGCGGTGCGGCGGCGCTTCGCGGACGCCGACGTGACCTTCGTCGATCAGCCCCGGCAACGCGGGACGGGGGACGCGGTCGCCTGCTGCGCCGCCGCCGTGGGGGGACGCCCGGGCCCGTTCGTGGTGCTCTCCGGCGACGGCCCGCTGGTCACGCCGTCGTCGCTCCGCCGCGCGTTGGAGGCCCAGGCGGCCGGCGGCGAGGGCATGACGCTGGTGACCTACGAGGTGGAGGATCCGAGCGGCCTCGGCCGGGTCGTGCGTGCCGCCGACGGTCGCGTCCGCGCGATCGTCGAGGAGCGCGACGCCGACGACGCCATCCGGGCCCTGCGCGAGGTCAACCCCGGGACCTACGTCTTCGACCGCCACCTGTGGTCGCTGCTGGGCGAGCTCGACGACGACAACGCCGCCCGCGAGCTCTACCTCACGGACCTCGTGGCCGCCTACCGGCGCGCCGGGTTGCCGGTGCGCGCCGAGCGCAGCGACGACGAGACACGGCTCCTGGTGGGGGTCAACGATCGGTCCCAGCTGGCGCTGGCCGATCGCCTGCTGCGCGATCGCCTGCGGCGCCGCTGGTTGGCGGCGGGCGTGACGATGGTCGACCCGGCGTCCGTCTTCCTGGACGACACCGTCGAGCTGGCGTCCGACGTCACGCTCGAGCCGGGGGTGGTGCTGGCGGGCGCCACGCGCGTCGGCGAGGGGGCCACGATCGGCGCCTACGCCCACCTCAGCGACTGCCGGGTGGACGCCGAGGCCCGGGTCGCCCCGCACACGGTGGCGGTCGGGCGCACCTTCGCGGCGCCGCCAGCCTGAGGCCGCGGGCCCTGCGTCGCGGCGCCCGGGCGCCGGTCCGCGCCGGCTCGGCCGCGCCTCAGCCGCCGCGGATCAGCCGCCAGGCCCGCAGGCCCTGGCGGACGCCGGCCGCGTGGCGGCCCTCGACGAAACGCACCCCGCGCCGGCCGCGCAGGTCCTCGATCTCCGGCGCGTGGTTGCCGACCACGATCGCGCGGAACGGCCCCGTGAGCATCTCGCGGTCGTTGCCGGAGTCGCCCGCGACCGCGATGCGCTCCTCGGGCACCCCCCAGGTGCGCGCGAGCCAGCGGACCGCCTTGCCCTTGCCCGCGCGGGGCGGCAGCACGTCGATCAGCGTGCCTCGCGAGGCGATGACGTGGGCCTTGAGGCCGGCCTCGCGCAGCGCCCTGCGCGCGCGCTCGGCGATCGCCTGTGCGTCGTCGGCGAAGTAGCTGAGCTTGACCTCGGTGCGGGCCTCGTCCGGCTGCGGCCTCAGGCCCCGCAGTCGGGCGAGCACCTCCTCGACCTCCTCGCCGTCCCAGCCGACCCGCAGGTGGGCGGTCCAGCCGCGCTCCGGCAGCCAGCGCGGTCCCTCGCCGGTGCCGTCGTGGCGCGCGTAGTGGATGGCCGTGCCGACGTCGCTGATGACCAGCTCGGGCGCCGGCAGCGCGAAGGCCTCGAGGGCCTCCTCGATCAGCGCCAGCGAGCGACCGCTGGCGAGGCCGAGCACGACCTCGTGCTCGCTGAGGTCCTCGGCCAGGCCGGCCAGCGCCGCCTCGTCGTGCCCGCCGTCCTCCTCGACGAGCGTGTGGTCGATGTCGCTGATGAGCCACGGGCGGTCGTCGCCGAGGCGGGCGACGAGGTCGGTCCGCCAGGGCGAGGCGAGCAGGGCGTCGCGCGGGCGGCCGACCAGCGGCTCGACGACCTCGTCGAGGTAGCGCTCGGCGTGGGCGGCCCAGGAGAAGTGCTCGCGCACGCCCTGGATGCCCGCGCGGGAGTGCCGCTCCCAGGCCGCCCGGTCGGTGAGCAGCTGGCGCAGCGCGGCCTGCATCTCGGCGGTGTCGCGCGCGTCGATGAGCAGGCCGGCGTCGGTCGCGCCGATGATGTCGCGGGGGCCGCCGTGCCCGGTCGACACGACGGGCAGGCCGGAGGACGCCGCCTCGATGACCGTGATGCCGAAGTTCTCCACCAGTGCCGGGTTGATGAACACGCCGCCGCTCGCGGCGGCCAGGCGGTAGAGGACGGGGATGTCGACGTCGGGCTCGTGGCGCTTGGGCAGCGCCAGCTTGCCGTACAGGTCGTAGCGGTCGAGCAGCAGCAGGAGCTCGGTGAGCACCTCGCGCTCGTTGTCCTGCATGGCTCGGATGTCCTTGCGGACGCCCGCGAAGATCGCCAGGTTGGCCAGCCGCTGCAGCTCGGGGTCCTCGCCGTAGGCGGTGATCAGGCCCTCGATGTTCTTGCGCTTGTCGGGCCGCGAGATCGCCAGCACGAGCGGCTTCTCGGGGTGGGTCAGGAAGCGCGCGATCTCGCGCTGCATGCGTTCGCTCGCGCGGCGCACGTCGTCGCCGGGATCGAAGTCCCGCTCGTCGTCGCGCGTGTAGGGGTAGAAGCGCCGCACGTCGATGCCGGGCGGCAGGACCTCGAAGGCGGCCGACGACGACGCGTCGTAGAGTTCGTAGCCCTTCTCCACCTCGTGCCGCGTCGACGCGATGACGATGTCGGCGTCGCGCAGCATGCGCTCCTCCACCTCGATCCGGTGCGACAGGTGGTAGCGCGATTCCATCGCCTCGGGGTCGACGCCGGCGCGACCGAGCACGTCGCGCTTGTTGCGTCCGAGGCTGTGACCGGTGAAGACGAAGGGCACGCCGAGCCGCGCGGCTAGCTCGTGCGCGACGTGACCCGCGTCGGCGTAGTGGCCGTGCACGAGGTCGGGGAAGCGGTCCTGGTCGCGGAAGAGGCGCAGGGCGGCGGGCACCAGCTCATCGAGGTACGGCCACAGGGTCTCCTTGCGGCGGTAGCGCTCGCCACCGAAGCGCAGGCGCACGATGCGGGCGGCGCCCTGCTCGTCGAGCGGCTCGATCTCGCGGTCGTAATCGGGGGAGACGTGGCGATCGTCGATGCGCCGCGTGATGAGGTCGACGGCATCGACCTCGGGTCGCCGCGCGAGCGCGCGCGCCAGCTCGACGACGTACTTGGTCTGGCCGCCGGTATCGGCGTCGCGACCGAGTTCCTGGTCGCGTCCACGGATGAGGCCGTGGACGCTGAGCATGACGAGGTACAGGCCGTCGGCCCGGCGCTCGTCGCGGTTGCCTGAGGCGCTGTCGCTCATGCCCGAGGTTACCAGGGGCGCGCGGCGCCGTCCGTTCGGCCCCCGAGGCGGCGCCAATCGCCGGCGCGGCCAGGCCACCGGGGCGGCGCCGGCGGCGTGCTAGGCTCGCCGCTCGGAGGACCGCCCGATGGCCCTGCTCCGCAAGCCACGCGCCGTGCTCGCCCTCGAGGACG
>Ga0180435_10002929_pt1 | contig 17265 bp, 20 predicted proteins | sample SS_ome_3_FD_132467 | JGI IMG/M metagenome (GOLD analysis project Ga0180435, IMG submission 132467) | Hypersaline lake sediment archaeal communities from the Salton Sea, California, USA - SS_3_S_1 metaG | ecosystem: Environmental > Aquatic > Non-marine Saline and Alkaline > Hypersaline >...
ACTCAGTGTCTGGTGCAATTGATACATCAGGTGCATTAACAGTTGGCGGCGCAGCTGACTTCAATGGTGCTACAACATTAGCTGGTTTCACAGTTGATGCAACTAGCACAGTTAGCATGGGTGCAAACCGTGTACAAAACGTTGCAACACCAACAGCTGGTACAGATGCAGCTAACAAAGACTATGTTGACAATATTGCGTCAACTGGTTTCACATTAGCAGCAGGTGGTCAAACATCAACTATCTCAGGTGGTGATACATTTACTGTTAACGGTACAGCTAACGAAATTGAAATTGCTCAAGTATTAAACTCTGATACAATTACAATTGGCTTACCAAATGATGTAACTATCGGCAATAACTTAACTGTAACAGGTGACGTTGGCGCAGCAACTGGTACAATCACTGGTGCATTAAGCGCAGGTGCTACAACAGTTACTTCAACATTAGACGTAACTGGTTTAGCTTCATTAGATGGTGGTATTGATGTTGATGGCGCATTTACTGTTGCTGATACTTCAGGTAACATTAGCACATCAGGTACATTAGGCGTAACTGGTACATCAAACTTCACTGGTGATATGACAGCTGGTAACATTGATGCAACTACTGTTGATACAACAGGCGCAATGACAGTTGGTACAACATTAGGTGTAACAGGTGAAGCAACATTAGCATCAGCTACAGTCTCAGACTTAACTGATAACCGTGTTGTTATTGCTGGTGCAAGTGGCGCATTAGAAGATGATGCAACATTTACATTTGATGGAACTACATTAACAGTTGGTCAAGCTACTATTGCTCAAGCAAGCGGTAACATTGATACAGCTGGTGGTTTACAAGTTGACGGTGCAGCTACAGTAGACGGTGGTGCAACATTCAACTCTACATCAGGTGACTTTGACTTCGTTGTTAATGGTGACACTGTAAACAACATGTTAATGGTAGATGCTTCGGCTGACGCAGTTAACGTTGGTACAGCTACATCAATTAACGATGTTTCATTCCAGGTTGCTACAACTGACTCAATGATGGGACCTAAGGGTACTACTTCACAACGTCCAGTAACTGGTGTTGAAGGTATGTTCCGTTATAATACTACATTAGGTGAATATGAATACTACGATGGTTCTACATGGAACGGTTTTGGTACAGAGTTTACACTTATTGCTAGTGAAACATTTAACGGTGACGACAGCACAACTAACTTCACATTAAGTAGTTCACAAACAACTGCTTCATGTATCGTTAGCATTAACGGTGTTGTTCAATTACCTGGTACAGCATACTCTGTTGCTACAACAACATTAACATTCACTGAAGCACCTGCTACAGGTGACGTGATTGAAGTACGTCAATTAACTACTACTTCAACAGTTTCTGGTGTCGATAACGGTGTTGTAAGTATCGTTGCTGGTGCTAACTTAGACATTACAGGCCACATGATACCAACAGCCAATGAAACATATGACTTAGGTTCAGCGGCACTTAAATGGAGAGATTTATATCTTTCAGGTACTACAATCCACTTAGGTTCTAATGCACAAATTAAGAACGAAGGTGGTACAATTACTTTCGAAGACGATAACGGTGATCCAATTCCTGTTGCATTAGGCGACACATTAGATCCAGATATCACAATCGACGGTGGTACTTACTAATATAAACTGAGCGTTTGGGGGAGGCAACTCCCCCATTCCTGACTCGCAGGGCGGCTCGTAAGAGTCCTGACCCATAGGGCGTTAATAATATGCCAATTATTAACCTGACCCAATTATAGGAGACTATTAAACATGGCAAATACAATTTTACATAAAAGAAGTTCAACGGCAAGCTCGGTACCGGGCGCAGGTTCGTTAACATTAGGTGAATTAGCAGTAAACACAGCTGATGGTTCAGTCTACATGAAGAAAAGCGATAACTCTGTTGTTAAAGTTGGACAAGATTTTGATGCGTTTAACCAAGATTTATTACCAGACGCTGACCAAACACGTTCGTTAGGTTCACCTTCATTACAATGGAAAGATGTGTATGTTGGTCCAGGATCATTATATGTTAACGGACAAAAAGTTTTAGAAGAAAACGCAGGTACTATTGTTGTTTCTGCTGACGCTGATCAAAACTTACAGGTTAAAACAACCGGCACTGGTGATATCGAAATGGTTCCAGCAGGTACAGGTGTTGTACAATTAAAAGGTACGGTTTCTGTATTAGCAGGCAAAAATTTAACTTCATCAGACGCTAACCCAATTTCATGTGCGGTTGGTTTCAATATGAACAACGAAAACATCACTAACGTTGCTACTCCGGTTGCAGCAGCTGATGCGGCTACTAAAGGTTATGTTGATGCTGAAGTTCCATCTTCATCAGAAATACGTGGTTTAATTTCTGCAAGTGGTGATATCTCATACAACGATACAACTGGTGTTATTTCATTTACAGAGCGCACTGACTCAGAAGTACGTGGTTTAATTTCTGTAACAGATGCAGGTGGTGATGGTTCATTATCATACTCATCAGCAACTGGTGTATTAACTTACACAGGTCCAAGTGCTACAGAAGTACGTTCACACTTCACAAACGGTACTGGTGTTACTATTACATCTGGACAGATTGCTATTGGTCAGTCTGTTGCAGCAACAGCTACTCCAACGTTTTCACAAGCAACATTATCAAATGCACCAACTAACGCAAGTCACGCAGCTACTAAAGCATACGTTGATTCAGCAATTTCATCAGTTGGTGATGCAGCAACATTAAATGGCGAAGCTGGTTCATACTACTTAGATTGGGCTAATGCAACTAACAAACCAGATCCAGTTATTACTTTAGCTGGTGATGCTACAGGTTCTGTAACATTAACTGACTTAACTTCTGGCACGTTAACAATGGCAGTAGTTAATGATTCGCACAATCACTCAAGTTCAACAGGCAACTTCACAGTTGGTAATGATTTATCAGTAACTGGTAATGCTGCAATCACTGGTGACTTAACAGTTTCTGGTACAGTTATTTCTGTAACATCAAACGAAGTTAACATTGGTGACAATATTATCGTATTAAACAGTGACGAAACCGGTGCTCCATCGCAAAACGCTGGTATCGAAATTGAACGTGGTACATCTGCTAACCGTCAATTCTTATGGAATGAGACAAGCGACAGATGGCAAGCAGTTAGTTCAGCTATCCAAGCAACTTCATTTGTTGGTCCTTTAACTGGTAACGCTGATACAGCTACTACATTAGAAACTTCACGTAACATCACATTAAGTGGTGACGTTACAGGTTCTGCATCATTTGATGGTTCAGCTAATGCTAACATTACTGCTACAGTTGCTAACAACTCACATACACATACTTCTGCTAACATTTCAGATGCTACATCTGCAAATACAGCTAACGTAGTTGTTAAACGTGATGCGTCTGGTAACTTTAGTGCTGGTACAATTACAGCTACATTAAGTGGTAATGCTTCAACAGCATCTACTTTACAAACAGCTCGTACAATCAATGGTGTTTCATTTAACGGTTCAGCTAACATTACTGTTGAACCATTTATTTCAAATGATGACACTGGTGATACAAACTGCCCAATCGTTTTCACACAGAACTCGACAGCTGGTTACAAACGTTTATACGAAGATAGTGCTTTCTATTTTGATAACACTAACAACATCGTTTATGCAGGTACTTTCAATGGTACAGCTACACAAGCACAATACGCTGACTTAGCTGAGATGTACACAGCAGATTCAGACATTGAGCCAGCAACAGTTGTATGTTTTGGTGGTACTGAAGAAGTTACAGTTTGTGATCATGATGCTGATACAAAAGTAGCAGGCGTTGTTTCTACAAACCCAGCTTACTTAATGAATAGCGAAGGCGACGGTGTTGCAGTTGCATTACGTGGTCGTGTACCATGTAAAGTAACAGGTAGCATTAAGAAAGGCGACATGCTTGTTTCTGCAGGCAATGGTGCTGCTCGCGCTGAAGCTAATCCTTCGGTAGGTGCTTTAATTGGTAAAGCGTTAGAAGACAGCGAAGGCGATTCAATCATTGAAATCGTTGTTTCTGGTTAATGTTTAACTAATTTATAACCAAAAATAAAAGGGTCGAAAGACCCTTTTATTTTGACTAAATAAAAGTGTAGTTCGCGATACGCCAATATCCAACTACTCTATAACTGGAAGGAGTTACAGCAATGTTATTTATAAACAACAAATATACACGATGGTATTATGATATAATAAATCGTGCTAAAATAAGAATACTAGAGTCATACACAGAAAAGCATCATATTATTCCTCGATCTCTAGGAGGATCTAATTCAGCGGATAATCTAATAGAGTTAACAGCTCGTGAACATTTAATATGCCATTGGTTATTGATAAAAATGACAAAGGGAGAAGCATATTACAAGATGTTATGTGCATTAAACGCGATGCGGATGAATGGTCATAAAGAATACATTACTTCTAGGTTATATGAAGAAATAAAAAATAAATTGTCAATTGAGCAAAGTAAACGATATAGGGGTGCAAATAATCCAAATTTTGGGGTTACTGTTAAAGGAACTATCCGAGCCAAAAAAATAGGTGATGCTAATAGAGGAAATACTGCTTGGAATAAAGGAATAAAAATGTCGGAAGAAACAAAAAGAAAAATTTCTAAATCCAAGAAAGGTTATAAACATACAGCAGAATCGAAATTAAAAAATAGTTTGAGTAATAAGGGAGTAAATAAAGGAACTAAGTGGTATAATAATGGTAAAGAATGTAAAAGATTTATACCCGGTACAGAACCATTGGAATATAAGCCAGGAAAGAAAATCGTTGTAGGCTAATAACTTACTACACCTTATAAAAATACCTGCTTCGGCAGGTATTTTTTTGACCGCTAAAAATCGATAAATAGTATAACTATTGTGAGGACTCATTCATGCCATTAACAAGGCCATCAGCAAAACAATTAAACACAACAACATTAAATGTAGATGATCCGTTAGTCGAAATTAATAAAGCATTAACTGGCGCAAATACAAATGACCTCGGTTTTATTCTTAACCGTGGTACATCTGGTAACAACGTAGCTATTCTGTGGGATAGATCAGCGGGGCAATTTGCATTAGTAGAAACGACAGCAACTGGTTCATCAACTGGCGATTTAACTATCTCAGGATATGCAGATTTGCGTGTAGGTACAATTACAGCAGATAGTGGTGTTCCGACAGGACCTGCAGGAGTTTTTCAAGATTCATATACGTCAGCTGAACAAACAATTACATCAGCAGGATCATTGCAGTTAGCACACGGGTTAGGAGCCAAACCAGAATTAGTACAGTTTAGATTAAAATGTCAAACAGCAGAGTTAGGATATTCCATTGGTGATGAAGTTTGTTTTGATAATTCAGCAAGCGATAAAGGTGTTTCGTGTGTAATTGACGCAACGAATATTAACATTAGATTTAGTTCTGCGTTAAAGGCGTTTTATCTATTAAATAAAACTACTGGTAATACCAATGAAATAACTAATAGTTATTGGAAATTAATTGTAAAGGCGTGGGTATAAAGCAATGACAAAGTATTATAGAGATTCGAATAATAAATTCTTAGGTGGATTTGATGAGCCACCAGCGGGCGGTATTGAAGTAAATGTAGCTCCAAGTCATGCTAATGCAACATGGCATGGCACAGGCTGGTCAGAACCGTCACTTAACTTACCAATCAAAAAAGAGAAGTTTAAGAAGTATCTAAAAGATAATAACAAATGGAAATTTGCTAAACGTTTAATTAAATCAATGCCTAGTTATCTTGATGATTGGGAAGCAAAAGAAATAATAGACAAAGACGATCAGTTATTAAGAGCTATTGCTAAAGGTCTAAATAAAACAGATGATGAAGTGTTAGCATCTGCAAATGCAACCGACATGACTCCAACTGAAATGAATTCATTTGAATTATTAGAAGATGCAAAAGATCAAGCAAAAGCATTAGTAACAGCAGAACGTGATAGACGTAAAGCATTAGAAATAACATATAATGGTAATCAGTTTAGTGTTAGTGAGTGGGACATAACAATGATAACATCGTTGTTGTCTGAGTCTAGATGGAATAACCCTTTACCAACCGGTGATTACTGGCGTACAGCAAATAATGTTAATGTGAATTTAAGTAAAAATGACTTAGAAAACTTAAATGATTTAATCCGCGCACAAATTCAAGCAGCATACGCTTGGAGTTGGGCTAAAAAAGGCCAAATCGAAGCATGTACTACAGTAGAACAAGTTAATGCAATTGATCTAGAGATTGTGGCAGAATAATATGCAAGAGCGTTATAGAAAAGACTATGATGGTGAGATGGTTGTAACTAATGTTAAGCAAGTTGGTGGCCAGAAAGAATTCACACGTGAATGGATAGATAATCCTTTAGAATTAGAATCTATATCTGGTAGAGCAACATGTATTACTAAAGGACCTAGCATAGAAAATTTTCACATTAAGCGTTTATCAAATCATAAAGGTGGATTGTTAGGAACATTAGCGTTACATGTTTACGCAGTTGATGATTTATATAAACAATTCACACCTAATTTTTTAACAACATTTTCGGATGATATATTAAAAGATATAGTTGCTAATAACCTAGCAGAAGAAATTATAACATACACTAGCACTAAGCAATGTTTACAACATCCTGGTGAATTTTACATAATACCATATGGGTTCAAAACAATACCAGAAATAGTTAATTTATGGCTTGCATGTTTTGATGGTCACAATGAAGTATTCATGTTTGGATACGATGAAACAAACGATAACGGTACACGCCGAGACAAAATGATCTTAGGTGCATTAGATGTAATGCAAACGTATTCGGACATAAAGTTCTATTGGGTAGTTAAACAAGGCGAAATGCCAAAAGAATGGCGCTACCTAAGAAATATAAAACAAATGACAGTCAATGAATATGTAAGTTATTGCGATATATCTTAACACATATCTTCGATTGTTTGAATCTTATTATAAATCTCTTCTACGTTTATTGTAGCCCATAATCCTGGATGTAACGGTTTAGGAATTGCTCCGCTATCTAACCAAGCATAACCAATATGTTCATGATTTAGTTCTGGTATAAATTCATTCTCGATTAAGCAAAAGAATGTATGATATGTAAAGTAGTTCTTAGGACCGGTGAACTTTTCGATAGGTATTAGTTTAGTGTATTCTGGCATACTACCTAACTCTTCGACGCACTCGCGCTCTAATGCACCTAGTAAAGTTTCGCCTTCTTCGACTTTGCCGCCGGGTAATCCCCAATGGTATTTGTGCTTACGATCATTACGCATTAAGTAAAGATAACGTTTTGTTGTTGATGAAAAGAACCAAATTCCAACTGCTGATAAATCACTATTAACCACTGAGCCTCCTATATTACTAACGCCCACTCGCCGCCAGGATATAAACCTTCCCAACTACGAACCCATTCATTACCAGTCCAGCGATATTGTAAACCGGTAGTAATATTAGTAACAAAATCTGTATTATCTGTTGCAGTATAAACTACATTCCATTGTGTGCCATCATACTCGATAATATCATTTTTAGAAGCAATTAATTCTTCACCGCCTGTGCCTGCCCAGGCTTGTACTACTTCGCTATCTTGGTCTGACCCAGCATCGTCGGTTAATAAGTAACGCTGGCCTGTTGTTGCTGATAATAAGCCATAGCCTGGACCAGAGCGTAAAGGATCAATAACAGCATCAACTGGATCCAATGTATTTGCTGGCAATGTGTCAGTATCGACATTAAAGATTAGTAATGTTTCATCTGTTGGATGATACGATACTGTACCAATGATCTCAGATTGATTAAGATCATTCCAAATACGAATTTGACTAATACCGTCGCGTAATATACCGTATTCCTCAACAGCCGGTCTCCAATGCTGTTCAGAATCTTGTAACTCAATCGGATCAAAGTTATATGGATCCTCGCCCACTGCATTAGCTGGTAATAATTGTATAGTGTTATCTAAAATAAAAACTCTAAAACCATGCGGTGTAACTTTTAATCGTGTGCCCATTAATAAATCGTCATTGTATAATGCATTATGTAAATCGCCATCTGCATCATACATGTTGTTAATAACTCTATGAATAATACCACCCTTGTAAACTTTAGCAGGTGGTGTAATCCATATAGGTAATGTAAAGTCCCACGACATAATATCAATGTCTTCGTCGTTGTGTGGTATACTTCTAGAACTAAATGAGTTACGATCTAATTCCACACGACTTAAACTTGTCCAATCTAAATAGTTGTCTGTAGATTGTATTTCTAAACTAGGGTTAAACATCCAGCCCATTTGTTCAAACATTTGAAATTTTTGATGTGTATTTGTAGTCCAAACATCTACTCTAAGTTTCATATCCCAGGGAGCAGGCATATGACGCTCGACTGTAAAAGCGTTGCCTTGCGTTTCGGCGTATGTTTGCGTTGCAGGATCATACTCACGTTGTCTAACTGATTTACGATCTACAAAGTATGGATCTTGTATTCTGTCTCGAACGTAATCCATGCCCGTAATATAAAATGTAATCATTGGCGCACATGGCATATTAGATGCTGAGTTATTTTGTAAAATAGTTTGTGCTTGTTTTGACGCATCACCATAACGACACGGAACTTGTAGGTATGTTGGGTTGCCGTTCTCGTCACGACCGTATTCTACCTGGAATCCAGAAAAGATTCTAGTAAATTGTAATAAGAAGCGTCTTATTTGTTCATCGTAAAAGAATTGAACTGCCATTAGTTATCTGCCTTTGGTCGTAATATATCACTAAGTGATTGTCTGCTTGGTATAGTGCCGCGATCGTTAGTTTCAACGGTGTCAGTGTTATTTACAAAGTTTGAACGTTGAGTGTTAGCTTCTGAGTTTAAGTAAGCAAGAGCAGTTCTAACTGAATCTTCAACTTTAACCCATTTAACACCATCGTATCTAAATAATCTATTTGGCATATAATCTAACCTTAAACAATAATCTCCTGCACCAGGATTAATTGGGAATTGCATTCCTGGTGTGACTGGCAAGCCGTTTGGTGGTAAACTATCACCAGTTAAATAACCCATTGCCCATCCATCACTCGGAGGCGATACTAATCCTCTATCTGCTAAATCAACAGTGGTATCAGCAGTACGTTGTCCATCGTCCGCTGTAATGCTTGAGCCATCAACTGGTAAGCCATCAGAATTATAAGGAGCAATATAGAATTTATCTACATCGTAACCAGACAACGGAACTTCTTCTTCTGCTTGCTGGATAATCTTTTCGTTGATATCCATATTCTTGTTCCATTGACACATATAATCTGCTAGTGTACCCTCATCCTCATCGTCGGCATTAACATATTTGTCTAAGATACCTTTGTACTCTTGAGAGCCAACTAATGGTACAGCTTTAACACGCCAGATATGTGGCATCCAGGTTTGTGAGAAACCTTCCGCTGCATAGTTAGCATCTTGTATAACATATAATCGTGGTAACCCTCTTGGAATTGACTCATCAAGTGGGTGATAATCTTTTAAGTTGGGAATTTCTAATACATCGCCATTCATTAATTTACGGCCGATATGATCGATCATGTCGTTGTAGTGAAAACTAATGTATAAAGTATCGCTTTGAATAAACAATCCAAACTGAGATAAGTTGAAATCTAAATCTTGTACGTTGTAAACACCACGCAATTGATAAACATCGGTATCGTATTCGCGATCTCTGTTTTCTAAAAGAAATACATCTTCGATGAATAATGGATTTGTTTCATCGTATGTCGGTTGCGTAGCATCCCCTTCACTTCCGTCATCAGGTTTTAATGCTGGCCCTAGATACTTGTGAATGAATATATCTAAGCCACCAACAGTATAACGTTCACGAACAATGTTATCAATATATTTGTAATCGCTGGTCTTATTTTGACGCCATAATGATAGTCTTGGCATATTAAAATTCCTAGTTAATGTATTTATCCACAATACACAAGTGGCGGAAACACTTAAAAAACAGTAAAAAATAAAACTGTATATAAATCAATAGGTTATAAAAGTGCTTTTTCTAATAAAATCAATGACTTAGCAAAAAGTAGTAGAAAAAACCTAAGAAATAGGTTGCTTTTGCGGCTACGATACTATATAATATATCTAATAACAGTTAAAGGAGCTAAAAATGGCCAGACGTGGTGCAAGACAAGCAATGACAACAGCAACAGGTGTTAAGGCATTAAAGGTATCAGCTGATGCAGCAAAATATACCGGATATGAGCCAGAATGGGTTGATGTTAAATTACCTGAAGATTTAGATGAACGTAGAGCATTGCTAGTTAAAACCTTTAATTGGTATAACTATCAGTTTAATTCCAAAGAAGCCCTTGCAATGATGATAGATTATCTTGCACATGAAAGCCGTAATACGGAAGCCAAACAGTTTAAGAAAGTTTCTAAGTTTCCGAATGCAGTTGTTTGGCTTGCTCGTATGTCAATGGTAGGATGGGAATTAAATGAAGAAGAACAAGCATCAATTGACCTTGCAGTCAATCAGGCACTCGAAGCAGTCCAGGCAGCTCGTGAAGAAGTTTCTGAAGAAGAGAAACCAAAAGCGAAAAAACCAAATGTTCAAGAAATCATGCGTGAACGTGCTGCAGAAGCTGGTGGCGAACTTGAAGGTCTTTTAGACGAGTACATTAAAGATGGTGCCAAAACAAAACACAATATTCAACCTATACACAAACTTAAGGCAGCAAATATTCTCCCGCAACATGTATCACCGATGGTGGAACACTGGAAAAACGTGGCTCAGGAATATACTGACGCCCATGCAGGCAAAGATGCGGATCTTGTTGAAGCCTACGGACATCTCTCAAAAGTTCAACTCCGTAACCTTGCTAAGTTTGCTGACCTGGTTGTTGCTGACCTTAATTCTTATGTAACATTTAAGAAAGCAAGTAAAGCACCTCGTAAGAAGAAACAGAAAACTCCGTTGCAGTTGGTACAGAAGCTCAAGTACATGAAAGAGTTTCCTGAGCTCAAACTTACAAGCGAAAAGCCTACAAAGATTATCGAAGCGAAAGAAATGTTCGCTTATAGCACAAAGAAACGTAAACTCCAATATTATGTTGCTGATGAACATGCTGGTAATGCATTAATGGTTAAGAACAATACCATTGTAGGGTTTGACCCAACTAAGTCAATACAAAAGACATTGCGTAAACCAGTTGATCAAATGAAAGAGTTTATGAAGTCTAGTAAACCTAATAGTCGTAAATTCTTTGCAAATATTAAAGCAGTTGAAACAAAGATGTCTGGGCGTTTTGCAGACGACATTGTTATTTTGAAGGTTTGGTAATGATTCGCAATATGATGATAGTTAATCGTGACGTGTTTAAAACTATTAGTCACGATGCCAAACTTAATATGAATCTTATTCTTATTGTTGATGATGATACCTTTGAAGTATATAAAGACAAATATACAGGCAAAGCAGGTAATCATTATCCAATAGATAGAATACAAGAATGCATCGGGAGATGGTAATGAAAACATTTATAATATATTTGCTAACTGCTAGTATAACGATTCTGATATATTACTTCCTGCTTGTTCCGATTGCAGAGGATCAAGCAGAAGAAAGAAAAAGTATAGTTGGGCGTTTTGAAAAGCTCGGCACAGAAACGCAGTATGATGGTGATGAATACACAGTAGGCTTAAATTTACGTGATCGTAAAACTGGTAAATGTTATTACTTGTTTGACAAGTTTCGCGGCGGTAGTTTAATTGAAGAACCTTGTCCGGAGGATTAAAATGGAAACAAACTTCAAAAAAGAAATTGGACGTTCGTTTTGGATGGGATATATTGTAGCATTCTCAACAGTACTGTTTATTCAAGGTTGGCATGGATTAGAAGGATATATTGAATATATTCAAAAAAATTGGGTTGATATTCATTGGAGTGTTTGGGTGGTAACATGGGTTGGTGCATTTTGGTATTATAGTAAGATACACGCAACAGCAGCAAAGAAACTAACTTGGTTGAAACTAAAAGGTGGAAATAATGAATAAAGCATGTCAATTACATATTAAAGGTATCCAGTGCGATAATCCAGAGTGCGACTATAAAGATTTAGAAGCAGAGTTTGATAACGACAAGTATCTAAACATGCCGTGTCCTAAGTGCGGAGCACCACTACTAACACAAGAAGACTATGATGCGGTTAATCAAATGATTGCAATGACTGAAATGGTTAGCGATATGTTTGATGGTGTTGATTTGTCAGAAGAAGCATCAGCAATGGTAAAACTTGAAATGAATGGAACAGGATCCATTCATGTTAGCGACATTGAAGTAATAGACGAGAAGCACTAATGAGATTTGGAAGACCAACAGGAAGTTATACTTGGTTTGCCTGGTATCCAGTCCGTTTAAGAAACGGACAATGGGCCTGGCTAGAGCATGTAACCATATATAAACAAGTAACCACAGGCGGACACTTTGAAGTAGGGTACGATGTAGACGATGAAAACTAAACGTATTGCTGTTTGGGTAGCCTGGACCCTATGTTTTCTTTATTTTGCTATAGTTCTATACGGCAAATATCATTATCTTTTGCCGTGGCATATTGAATAATATAATCATTAAATCAAATAAAAATCTGCTAAATAGAGTGTACAGGACGGAACACAATGGCAGATTTAGACACACTCAAAGAACAATTATTTAAGTATGTTGCCTTACGTTTAGGCGACGGGATCATTGATATCGAGCTTGATCCAGAGCATTATGAAATAGCATATGAAGAAGCAATAGGCACTTATAGACAACGTGCCCAGAACTCTACGGAAGAGTCATATGCGTTAATGACAATCCAAGAAAACACAGACACATATCAACTCCCGCAAGAAATTTCAACAGTAAGACAAGTATTCCGTAGAACAGTAGGCAATCACCAAGGCCCATATAGTTCTACATTTGATCCATTTAGTAGTGCAGCATTAAACGTTTATATGTTAAACTTTAACTATGCAGGTGGATTAGCAACGTATGAGATGTATTCTCAATATGTCGAACTTGCTGCAAGAATGTTTGGTGGGTTTATGAACTATAATTTTAACCCTGCTACTAAAAAACTTCAACTCATCCGTGACCCACGTGCAACCGGCGAAGAAATTCTTTTATGGACGTACAACGAAAAACCAGAAGTTCAATTATTGTCTGACCCATCAACATCACAGTGGATTAAAGATTATACATTTGCATCAGCTAAAGTTATCATTGGTGAGGCACGTGAAAAATTCTCTAACATTGCTGGACCACAAGGTGGTGGTTCATTGAATGGTGCCCAAATGAAAAATGAAGGGCAACAAGATAAAGAACGTTTAGTTGAAGATCTTAAAAACTATGTAGACGCTTCGCAACCTCTTTATTTCGTTATAGGTTAAAAACATGAAATCATCAGAATTTATAACAGAAACATTTAGTGATAGCGAAGTTAGATATTTCCCGGGCAGAAAAACATCTGGGTATTCAGAAAAAAGAAATAAAACAATCCCTAAAGATGATGCAGATTTAATGCGTCAAATTAAAAACTTTAATCCAACACAAGCGACTCCACAATGGAAAAAACGTGCCAGCGAAATGGAAAAGATTTTAGTATCTAAATATGGAAAGGATTGGCGTGAGAAGTATTAATGCGTTTATACGAGTTTGCACATCATGTTGAGTTTAAAATAAAGGAATTCCCGATGGGTGGATTTCGTATCTATGTACTCAGTGATGATATAAAAATTGATAAAGAAGCACTTCCGGAATTATATCAAAAGATTTTTAAATATCCAAATCAAATCGGTGTTATGGACCTTGGTGAACTAACATACGGGCAATTAAAAAGTTATCCTAATGTAGAAAATGTTTTCCTTGCAAAGGAAGTAAGACGACAAGGATTAGGTAAGATGCTTTACACTAAAGCATTGAACTACGCTAAAGAAAAGCTAGGTGCAAAAGGAATTGGATCTAATCCAGAACAACGTAATATAAATTCTGATGCGTTTTGGAAGAAGTATAAACAGGATCGTATTGGTAATTATGATATACGCTATGATGCTTTTGAAGGATTAAACGAAGATATGCCTCGTGACAAAATGGAGGTTGCTGTTGATATTTTAACTAAAGCATTTATTAGACGTGGTTCTAGTATTCATGCTTATGTCAAAGACGAAGGTAAAACTTCAATGACAGAACTTTGCGAAGCATTAGGCGATAAGTTTTTTAATAAGCTAGTTTCTTTTAAAGATATTGATTTGTTTAACAAATACGGTGTATTGTATAATAACTTTAATCCAAACGGTGGCACAGCTTTTAAATTAGAATCAGAAATGTCTGATTTAAATATGATGATGAAGAATCCAGAATACTATGCAAAAGAAAAAGCATGGAATTTTGAAGTAGTAAAGATGTCTCCGTATTCATATCAACTTGCATGTAAGTCGGGCTTTGGTAGTGACCACGATTTTCAACCTGAAGAAGATTTAGTTTGGGAATATGCATTAAAAACATTAGAAGGATCTAAAATGCCAGCACCTAGTATAATATGGACATTGCGTGATGGTGAAAAGACATTTAATCAAGAAGGTAGACATAGATCGTTTACAGCAGAATTATTAGGTATTAATTATATGCCGGTAATTATTAGTACAAGATGTTATCCAAATCCACACTTTCATCCAGAGGTTGCTGAGAAGTGTGAGAATTTTAAAGAAAGAGTTTTTAACAGATATAGAGGTTTAGCATGAGATCGTTAGATAGAATGTCGGATAAAGATGTAATACGTTGGTTAAACAAAACTGCAATTTCTCTTACATCGTATGCACACAAAGGCGGTTATCCGAACGCAGGCCGCGGGCAAGATTTACGTGATCGTTTCGACGATTTAAAGGATGAAGCCACCAAAAGAAAAATTTGGATACAATGGTGCAACTCTAGATCTTATTCCCCACAATGCGATGGCATTGACTTTTTTGCCTAAATCTTAGACAATCTAAAATTCCTTTGTTATAATATATCAATAATATAGATTATGGAGTAATTATGCCAGATTTAATGATTGATATCGAGACACTTGATGTCCAACCTACCGCTACAATTCTAACGATTGGTGCTCAAGCATTTGACCCGCTAAGTGAGGAATTTTACGACTCATTTTATGCTCGTATTAATATAGACAATCAAACTGATCGTACAGTAGATGATGGTACTGTTGACTGGTGGGGTAAGCAACCAGCAGCAGCCCAAGCAGAAGCATTTGGTGAAGAAGATAGAGTAGAACTCAAAGATGCATTAGAAGATTTGCATAAGTTAGCGTGGAATGCAAATCGTGTATGGGCAAATGGTATTGCATTTGATATGACTATTTTAGAAAATGCATATAAAAGTTTTGACATGCCATTGCCTTGGCAGTATTACAAAGTAATGGATGCTCGTACAATTTATAATATTGCTAATGCTGGCAGACTAGGTAATAGTCACCATGCTTTAGAAGATTGTGTCAATCAGGTTGTATTGCTACAGAAAGCATTTAATAAACTTGGTGTTAAAAGTCTCTAACAAGATTATCTCGTTTCCACGGTAACTCTTGTTGATCTATTTCGACTATACAATTTTGACAGACTGTTTTTAAATTAGTAAATGTGCAATTGTCTAAATTGCCGTCAACATGAAATACCTCCATTTGTTGTGGGTACTTTGCTCGGTACCCACATAAATCACAAGTCATTTTCTTTTTATAACCTTTTTGTTGCCAACGCGGCTTATAAGGTTTATGTCTTTTTGCATTACATTCTATACATTTAGATCTATAGTATGTTCTATCATTCTTTTTGTAATTTATAGCCCTAGGACGCTTATTACATTCGGTACATAGTGGTCTTTCCATAAAAATATTTAGTCTAGATATCAAAAGACGCGCCTTTGAAAGGTCGCTAAACCGTGGAATAAATAGGTTACCGCATAAATAGATGTATATATTAATTTAAAGATATAAGAATTTATAGGAGATATTTCAATGGCACTTGTAAGTCCAGGCGTCGAGGTAAGCGTAATTGATGAGAGTCAATATAACTCAGCATCAAACGGCAGTATTCCATACATCTTAATAGCAACAGCATCTAACAAAGTTAATGCTAGTGGCTCAGGTGTAGCAACAGGTACATTACCATCGAACGCAAATAAAACATATTTAATTTCAAGCCAACGTGAATTAGTTAACACGTATGGTAATCCATTCTTCTACACAACAACAAACGGTACACCAATTAATGGTTACGAATTAAACGAATACGGTTTAATGGCAGCATATTCAGTTCTTGGTGTTTCAAACCGTGCTTATGTTCAACGTGTTGATGTAGACTTAGCTGAATTATCAGCAAGATTAACTCGTCCTACAGGTGAACCAGCAAATGATTCATGGTGGGTAGACACCGGTGAAACAGAATGGGGTATTTCAGAGTGGAATACAACAACAAATAACTTTGATGTTAAACAACCGATTGTTATTACAACAGCAACACAATTAGAAAACAATATTCCAAAAACAAGCGTTGGTAATATTGGTGATTATGCTGTTAATGCTACTAATGCAAACAATCCTGTTTACTACAAAAACTATAATAATACTTGGGTATTAATTGGTTCAGATGATTGGAAAGCAAGTTGGCCTACAATACAAGGTTCAGAAAGTAATCCAACATTAACAATTGGTGATACTATTACAATCAATGGTAGCGCACCTATCGCATTAACAGGTACTACTGTTGTTGATGCAGAAACTGTTATTAATGCTGCATCAATTACTGGTGTATCAGCATTTGTTCAAAATGGTAAATTAAGCATTTATGCTGAATCAGGCGCAGGCGATGATTTTAGTTCAGTTGATGTTAGTGTAACTATTTCAGGTACTGGTACAGTATTAGATGATTTAGGTATGGCAGCAGGCACATATAATGCACCAATCTTAAACTACTCAACTCACACAAATGTTCCACGTTGGAGATCAACAGATATTAGCCCACGTCCATCAGGTTCTGTATGGATTAAAACAACAGCGGTTAATTCAGGTACTGATATTATTGTTAAACAGTATAACGCAGCATCAGCAACATATTCGGATAAAACTTGTCCTGTATATGAAACAGATGCAGAAGCAAATTATAAATTAGATCCAGC
>Ga0180435_10002931_pt1 | contig 17261 bp, 14 predicted proteins | sample SS_ome_3_FD_132467 | JGI IMG/M metagenome (GOLD analysis project Ga0180435, IMG submission 132467) | Hypersaline lake sediment archaeal communities from the Salton Sea, California, USA - SS_3_S_1 metaG | ecosystem: Environmental > Aquatic > Non-marine Saline and Alkaline > Hypersaline >...
AACGACAGAATCCGGGAAAGGGTTTTCTCGGGAGTTCTCAACAGATCTTCATACCGGACTTCAATAAATTGTTCCGGCAGAATTTTTCCCCGAAAGACACGGGCTGCCGCCACGCAACTGACCCACTGCATGGCGTTAAATCGAATCAAAGAATTTTCGGCCAGATAACTTTGCCATCCTGAAAACCGCGGCCCCCATCCAGGGTTGCCCTGCCACCTGGATTTATTCAAATAGTGCCGCGGATGCATGGATGCCACGCCGGCCAGCTCATGAAGAACCGCCAGCAGCCTGAACCTTAGAAAAGGCTGCCGTCCCAGCATGGTTCCGGCGGTTCTGAATAAAGACAGATAGTCCCTTTCCATCACCAGGCGCCTTCGCTTTTCCCATTCTTTGTTGATGGAAAGGGTCACATCCCGACCGTCCCTGACGATGTGAATCCACCGGGCCATGGGAAAGATCTGTTGTATGATGGGAATGTTGTAGACATGCAGGGGAGACTTGTCCAGAACAACCGGCTTGCCGCTTTTCCGGGCAAAAATGGCAAATTCCCTTCTGAGGGCGGTCACGGATTCCAATGTCAGATCCTGTTGATCCCAGACATCGCTGTCAGCCGCATTGAAGTGACGTTCCCACAAATAATAGGGTTCATACAACTCTGCAATGGATGCATGGCAGTTCAGAATGTTTTCCAGAATCGTGGTCCCGGACCTGGGAGATCCTATGACAAAAGCGACATCCATGTGATCCTACTTTTTCTGCCTGTCATCGATGTCGATCCTGAAATTCATCAAAGCGATCTCCTGGGACAGTTTTTCAATATTCCGCTGCATCTTTTCAAGCCGGGTGGTGACATTGAACATAAAGGCAAACAGGACAAACACGGCAAACAACAGCACAAAAATGATCCGGCTTTCCATCTGTGCCAGCCTTGCGGCCCAGTCCAGCAGCCCGGGAAACAGGCTGAAAAATCCGATGCCGACCCACAGAAAGAACCAGACAAGGGCGGACCGTATTCCGATTTTTTCCTGTTTGATCCGCCGCCCGATCACATAGATCATGCACAGGGAAAACCCCGCAAAAAAAAGTGTTACTACTGTCAGCTTCATGAAATACCCTTATATCCTCCTACAGGATTGTTTCAACCATAACCTGAAACACCATATTCAGCCTCACTGCCGGTAACCGCCACACAACAAGGGTAACATAGACACCACGCAGTTTGCTTTATTTCCCGTCTGAAATCAGTTACAACGGTTATATCAAACTCCGGACACATTTGTAAATGGGCTGACAGAACGTACAGTTATCTTGATTCTATCCGGAAGTACTGACTGGTTTATCAATTCAGAGGAACTTTTGATTGACAAAAAACCATTTCCTATCCTAAAGTACAGCAAGGAGAAAAAAACAATGAAACGACCCAGTTGCCTGATGATATGCATGATCCTGATCATGTGTTTCCGGGTTGATGCGGGTTTTACGGATTCCGTGCAGCAGGCGGAATCATTCTGGATCAATCCGGCATGGCAGGACCGGATCACCCGTAAAGACCTGGAGCCAGGCAGAACGCTCAAACGTGAGCTGGGGACGGTCTGTCATTCAGAGAATAGCGTCATGGCACTGCTCAAAGAGCGATTGTCAGGCCGCGAAACCGCCTTTTCCTTTACTATGGTTTACGACTTCACCTTTGCAGAGGTGGGGGATATCCTGTCCCGGGCTGAGGCGGCAGCAGTGGCGGACGATGATTATCTGGCCTTTTCAATCCTTGGCACTCACAGAAACTGGGGTGGATTTTCCGGTGATGTGCATGTGAGTTATACGGTCAACTATGTAGCTTCCGCAGCCGAGGAACTGAAGGTGAACATTCGTGTGGATGAAATTCTCGCCGACATTCTGGATCCCGGCATGAATCACGAAGAACAGTTACAAGCCATCCACGACTGGATCGTGCTCAACGTGGCATATGATGATGCGGCCGACCCTGAATACAGTGCCTGGTCCGCCCTGTCTCAAGGACGTACCGTCTGCCAGGGATATGCCCTGCTGACTTGTAAAATGCTGCAAAAATGCGATATCCCCGTCCGAATCATCAACAGCACGGCCATGAACCATGCCTGGAACATGGTCAATTTATGCGGCCACTGGTTTCATCTGGATGTGACCTGGAATGACCCGGTCCCGGATGTGCCGGGAAGAATCCTGTACACCTATTACAATCTTTCGGATGCCCAGATTTCCCAGGGGCCTACCCCCCATTACGACTGGTCCGATAACGCTTTCGAAGCACCGGATTCTTACACCGAGGGGGTTTGCACCCGAATGCCCGCCACATTGTTTTCCCTGGGCGACGCAATCATGATTCTTCAAAAATGCGCAAAAGTCGATGACATCCGGGCAAATCACATAAACATGGATACAAACGGCGATGGCCGTGTCAACCTGGAAGACGCCTTTTGTCTTTTGCGTACCATCACCGATATGGAGACACCACCTGAAGGCCTGCGTAAATCAGCCGCCGCTTATCAAACGGCCCCGAGTTTCTCAGCAGCAGACATGGATGCCCTGGTCGACGGTTTTTCACACTTTACCGTCGATTTTTACCATGCCCTTGACAATGACCCCTCCACGCGGGGCAAAAACCTGTTTTTTTCCGCCTACAGCATTGAAAACGCCCTGGCCATGACCTGGGCCGGGGCCAAAAATGAAACTGCCCGGCAGATGGCGGCAGTCCTGGGCCTGGACCTGCCCCAGGACCGGTTTCATCCGACCTTGAACGCCCTGAATATCGATATCAACGGCCGCGATGACCTGCCGCCTCCATCGGGCGAACCCTTTGCCCTCAACCTGGTCAACGCGGTCTGGAGCCGGATCGGTTATCCGTTTCTGCCCTCCTACCTGGATGTGATCGCGGCAAATTATGATGCTGGTGTGCGCACCCTTGACTTTGCCGGAAATCCGGAACCGAGCCGGCACACCATCAACCAGTGGGTGGAAAATCAGACCCGGGATAAAATCAAAAATCTGCTGCCCCAGGGCGCCATTACCCCGGACACCACGGTGGTGTTGACCAATGCCATCTATTTTCGCGGATCCTGGTACCAGGAATTTGACGAAAACCTGACCGCACCCGGCTGGTTTACCCGGATGGACGGGTCAACGGTGACAGCGGAAATAATGCACCCGCAGGTAAAAACCCGATACCTTCAAGGGGATGGATTCGATGCCGTGGAACTGCCCTATGTAAGCCCCCGTTTTTCAGAATACGAATATCCGCGCGAACTGTCCATGCTGCTGATTATCCCCCATGCCGGACGGTTTGAAACAACAGAAAGCCAACTCACCAACCATCTTATCCAGGACGTGGTATCGTCCCTGGTCATGGGGACCGTGCAATTGTCTTTACCCAAATTCGAATTCGGATATGAAGTCGGTTGCAGGAACATTTTGCATGGCCTGGGTATGATCGACCCGTTTGAACCCCTGGCAGCGGATTTCAGCGGCATGGTCGATCCAGACCATTCCAGACCCTGGATCGATGAAATCTATCATAAAGCCTTTGTTTCAGTGGATGAAAAAGGCACTGAAGCCGCCGCCGCCACCGCCGTGGTGATGACCGAAACGTCCATACCCGAACCGGTGATCATCTCCGCCGACAAGCCGTTTATTTTTCTCATCCGGGACCAGGTCACGGATATGATCCTGTTCATGGGCCGGGTACTGGACCCTGCCACCTGATGGATTGATCAAAGCCGGCCTGTTTGAGAGATCCTTATATCTTCCAATAGGATTTATCAACTAAAACCCGGGCCACGGCCCGAAGAATCCCGAACCCATATCGCATCATCCCCTTGTATGAGGTCCCGCTTTTTCTCTCTTCCATGACAATGGGTACTTCCGCCACCGTCAAACCGGCCCTGCCGAACCGCAGAAACATTTCCGCCGCCAGGTACTGGGGTTCAATCATGGCATCCAGGATATTTTCATTGCCGGACAGCGACTCCAGACGGAATGCCCTGAACCCGCACATAGCATCGGTCATTCGGTATCCGGACAAAAAATTAATCATTCCGGTAACATAGGGCAGAAAAAACTTTCTCAGCACCGGTGCGGTCTGATAGTTTTTCCCCAGGATTCTGGACCCCACCACGATATCTGCGCCAGTTTCCCGCATCTTTTCGACAAACAGCGGGATCTGACCCGGATCATGCTGGCCGTCCGCATCCAGGAACACAATGCACCCGGTTTTGCATCCCCAGAAACGTAAAACCCCCTTGAGGCCGGTGATGAATGCGTGCCCCTGCCCCAGGTTGAGAGGACTCTGTATGACTGCCGCCCCAAATGCCCTGGCCAGATAAGCCGTCCGGTCGGTTGATCCGTCATCCACGATGAACACATCCATCTCCGGCGGAATTTTCTCCAGCAGTGTCGGCAGAACTTTTTCTTCATTCAGGGCCGCCATCAAAACGGCAATCTTCATCACACCCTGCTGTGACGTTTCTCCCGGCTTGATCCGGCCCGGTGCCATCTCTTTGGGTTTCATATCACGAAACGAAGAATGAACCGGTTGGCTGCCTGGATCTCTTCAGGCGTCAAGTCCGGTACCAGTTTTTTTGACAGATACGGAGCGGTTGTCTGATCCTCGCCGAACAGCAGAGGTTTGACCTTAAACCCCCCCACCTTGGGCCGGATCAGCTCCGCAGCTTTTTTGAAATCGATACCGGAAAACCGCCCCTCATGTTTTTGAATGGCTTTCTGGATGAACGGGGATCGAATGTTGGGGATGCTGATGATGACCTGTCCGTTTTTCCTTGTCATGCGTATCAGCTCCAGGATCGCGGCATATGGATCGGTATACTGAAGGCTTTCCGAAGCCAGCACCAGACTGAACAGCCGGTTCCGGAATCCCATATGATCCACACTCATGCAATAAAACCGGCACCGGTTTCTGTCTGAAATCTTCTGTTCGACCGCGGCCCGGGCTTTATGGAGCATGCCCCGGGAGATATCGGTGGCATGACAGAAAAGCGTCGGCCCCCCACCGCTGGACGAGACAAGTCGGTTCAGCAGCACACCGGTGCCGCACCCGGTATCCAGCAGATGGTCTCCAGAGAAAAGCTGAGACCAGTCGATGCAGGACAACACTTCCCAATGCACCTGATTCATGAGCCGGGTATTGGAAAAGTTCAGGGCTTTCACCGCATCATCCGGGTATTTTTCTACCTGGGTATCAAAAAGATCGGCCCAGTAGGAGGTCGGGTCTGGTTGATTGTCCGGTCGGGTCTGGTTCATGGCGCCTCATTCCTCGATCTGCCGGTAAACGGGAAAAAAATCCGGATTATGGGCCTCTTTTTTCAGGCCTTGTGTGATCTCTGCCAGTTGGGCATATACGTCAGGCAAATGAATTTTTTTTCCGGTAAAAAACGAGCGCCGGAGATCTGAAAACGATGATTTGAAATGAAATACCCCGGGCCGCCCCCCCATGAGATCGAACACGGCGATGCCCTGTGATTTCGCCCATCTGACTGCCGTATCCAGCAGCAGGTTGTTGGGCTGATATTTCCAGAAATCCACATCCGTTGCCATCAGATAGTCATAGGCGATCTTTTGCGTATAATACACCAGGGTCGCCCCGCACAGCCGGTCTTTGTGAAAGGCGAAAAAATATTTGAACCGGTCCGGCAGCACGGCCGCGACATCGGTAAAAAACCGGGTTGAAAAAAAATAATGCCGACTGTCCGCCTTCCTCTCCATCTCAGATTGATAGATTCTGGCGAATGCCTCGATCCGTTCGACCGTCACCCGGTCAGATACCCTGATGTCGTTTTTCAATGCCTTTCTGACAGCCGTGCGGCACCGGCCCCGGTATTCGTTCCAGATCTGTTCATACGGCAGTTCCAGATCAATATACACGGTATCCCGGTTCAATATGACCTCATGGTATCCACTGGAAAAAAGATGGTTTTCCAGTCCAGGGTCAAACCGTATGAATTCGGACACAATGTTTTCTGCTGCACAGAAATCAGAAAACGCTTTGGCATACTCCGCCAGCAGTCTGCGTCTGTCCGTTGAAACTACCGCCAGGGGACCGCCGAAATACCAGGAGCCGATAATGTCATGATATCTGTGAAACGGTTCGGGCATTCGGGCAATGGATTTCAAGGGACGTTTGAAAAACGGATAATACACCTGCCCATTGTCTGAGCGAAAGAAAAAAACATTGAGCTGACTGTCCGGATAAAGATGATTTGCCAGCAATGACATATAATCGGGCTGGTTGTAAGGGCAGTCCATCTGAATGGAAGCCAGCGCATCCGCTGCCCGGTCCAGATTTTTCTCCTGTTCGGAATAGATGACAATCTTATGGGTCATGGCAGACGATTCCGGTCAGGACTTGAAAAAGTCCCGGACCTTTTCAATGATGTAATTCATCTGTTCCCGGGTGACTCCGGCATGGTTGGGCAGACCGATCACCCGGCCGGCAGTCTGCTCGCTCACCGGCAGAAAAGTGCGGGAATGGTCATACCCCAGTTTCCTGAGTACCGGCTGCCGGTACAGGGGGGCCTGGTACCGGTGCCGGAATCCAATACCATGAACGGTCAGGTACTCTTTCAATGCCGCTGTTTTTTCCTTGTCATCCATTATCACAGGACACCAGAAATAGGTATGCCGGCAATCCGAGGTTTCCGGCACCGGCACACGGATTCCTGACACCTGCCGCAGATGAGACAGGATGTATTCTGAATTGGCAATACGCCCGGCATTGAGATCGTCCAGCTTTCGCAGCTGGACCTGTCCCATGGCCGCGGCCATCTCGGTCATACGGTTGTTGAACCCCAGCCGGACATGCCCGTCCCTTCCGGTCATGCCATGGTTACGGATGATTCTGGCAGCCTGCTCGATATCCGGATCATCCGTGGTGATCATCCCCCCTTCCCCGGTGGTCATGTGTTTGGTGGCAAAAAACGAAAATGCGCCGGCCCGTCCCATGGATCCGGTTTTCCGTCCTTTGTGTTCACTGCCGTGGGCCTGGGCACAGTCTTCGAGAATGTCAATACAATGCTTGCCGGCCAGAGTTTTCAGTTGATCCATATCAGCCGGGGCACCGAAAAGGTGAACAGGCAGGATTGCCTTTGTGCGGGAGGTGATCTTTTCCGCCACGCTGTCCGGACTCAGGCACAGGGTGTCCGGATCGATATCAGCGAACACCGGCACCGCTCTGAGATACAGCACGGCTGACACGGTCGCGAAAAAAGTCAGTGGCGGCACGATCACTTCGTCTCCCGGACCGACGCCCATGGCTTCCAGTGCAATGTGCAGCGCGGATGTGCCGCTGTTAACCGCTACCGCGAACCGGGTGCCGGTATACCGGGCAAATGCCTGCTCAAAAGCGGCCACCTCGTCACCGGACACATACCGGCCTGACAACAGTACCCGGGCCACCGCCTGGACCTCTTCCTCCCCTACGAACGGCCGGGCCACATGAATAAAAGTTTCCATCGACGAATGTGTTTTCTGATCAGACATATTTAAAGTTGTTGTTCCGGTATTTCCAGGACTCCCAGTCCAGATCCATGGTTTCAAATTTGTCGACCAGTTCATTGATTCCGTCTTCCACCGTGTGACCGGCCTGCCATCCGATTGTATTTCTTATTTTCTGGCAATTGATCCGATAATCCCGCCGGTCCGAAGGCGTGGTATCGTTGAGCTGGATCCGGGCGGAAGGGATTCGTTTGTGAACAATTTCAGCAATCTGCCGGACCGTCAGGTTGCTGGTTTCCTCACCCAGATGAAAAATCTGCCCATCCCGCATGAAACGGGGGGCTTCCAGGGTCTGTACCAGAGCCCGGGCCACATCTCTGACGTGGATCAGAGACCGGTACTGGGAACCGTCTCCGAAAATGGTCATGACCCCTTTTTTCCAGGCGTGATAAGCGAACAGGTTGGTCACCAGATCCAGCCGGGGTCGGTGGGACCAGCCGAACACCGTGGTCAGGCGCAGGATGGTGGGATGAAAGTGCGCCAGCTCACGACCTTTGTCAAGAATAATCTGTTCTGAGCGCAGCTTTGCGTGGGCATAATCAGAAAGCGGTGCTGTCGGTGTCTGCTCGGTCACTTCTTCATAGAGTCCCTTGACATTGCCGTACACCGAACAGGAAGATGCATAGACAAAATCCCTTACCAGTTCCAGCTCCGGATCCGTGCAGCAGTTGATCAGGGTCCGGGTGCTTTCCACATTGATGGAAAAATGGGCCTTGTGATTGCTCTGACAGGCAAACTCGCCCACGATACCTGCCAGATGGATAATTCCGTCCACCCCCTCCAGCGCATAAATGATATCCCGGGAGTTGCGGCAGTCCCCTTCGAACAGGTCCACATCCGCTTCAAAAGGGACGATGGCCTCTCTGCCCCAGTTGAACAGGTCGAACACCACCGGCCTGTGTCCCCTTGACAGCAATTCTTCCACCACCAGTGATCCGATATAGCCGGCACCGCCGGTTACCAGCACCCGCACGGATCCCCTTCCCTGTCCATCAGTTTCCTCCTGTGTTTTGATTATCGCGGCTGAAAAACCAGCGAATGGTGTTTTCAAGCCCTTTTTCCAGTGTTGTTTCAGGTTGCCATCCCAAAAGGCGAATCGCTTTGGAAATGTCGGAAAAATTTCTTTTGACATCCCCTTTCCGTTCCGGGGCATAAATCAACACATCTGCCGGAACCGGCCTGAATTTTTTAAACCGGTCCAGAATCATGCCGGCCAGGTCTTTGACACCGGTTTCCGTATTCGCCGCAATCTGAAAAACCTCTCCTCCAGCATTCGGGTTCCCGGCAGCCAGACGGATCGCTTTCACCAGATCCTGAATATAGATAAAATCCCGAGTCTGGAATCCGTCTCCATAAATTTCAAGAGGTTGTCCAGCTAGTAACTGCTTGATGAATTTGGCCACCACACTGTCTTTGTGTCCGGAAAATTCACCATACACATTGCCGAACCGCAGGGCAACGGTTTCGATACCAAACGAACGGTAATATGCCGAGCAGTATCCTTCTCCGGCCAGTTTGCTGGCCCCGTAGGGGGATACCGGCCGGGGCGGCAGATCTTCCGTGATCGGTGGAAGGCATTCACCGACCGGTGCACCCGAGGAAGCAAAAACAAACCTTGACACCCGGTGATGTCTGGCCGCCTCCAGACAGTTCAAGGTGCCGATCACATTGGTGACACAGTCACTTCTCGGGTCTGCCACAGACGGTCCCACCCCGGTATTGGCAGCCAGATGAACCATCACATCCATTCCTCCGGCCGACGACATCATCAGTGCTGCATCACGGATATCTCCCTCGATAAATTCAATATCTTTCAGGTCACATACCTGGGCGAGATCCTTCAGGGTCCCCTGGGACTGATTGTCCACAACCCGGATATGGTGCCCGTTTTCCGCGGCCAGGTTCCTGACCAGATTTCTGCCGATAAACCCGCATCCCCCTGTGATCAGCCAGTTGTCTTTTTTGGCAACCGCCATCATCAGCCCTTTCCATCCCCGGGCCAGTACCGGCTGTCCGGGTGATCCTGACGGATATTGCCCGGATCCAGCAGACCGTTTTCCGTCAGCAGCACCTTTAGCGCGTCCGTACCAATGGCCTTGTCTTCTGAAGACACATAGGGATCGTCAATTTCGTCGGAAACCATATCCGGATAATCGTATGATATATCCCGGTACAGCCCCCGGAATGCCGGCAGCACAGAAAAATAGGATTTCAGCTCCACCGCCCGGCGGGTCTCCTCCAGGCTCATGAGTTCTTCATACAGTTTTTCCCCGGGCTTGACCCCGATCTCTATCACGTCGATAGCTTCCGGTTCATGGCCATAGACCGGTGCCAGGGTCTGGATCATCACCCGGGCCAGGTCACGGATGCGGACCACCGGCATCTTGGTGATGAACACCTCCCCCCCCCGGGCAATGAGGGCAGAATCGATCACCAGGCGGACCGCAGTTTCGATGTTCATGACAAACCGGGTCATGGCGGCATGGGTCAAGGTCACAGGGCCCCCTTTTTCGATCTGCTTCTGAAAAATGGGGATCACCGAACCGGACGACCCCAGCACATTGCCGAACCGGGTGGAGGCCAGAATGGTTTTTTCTCCGAAACTGTTTGAGTTGGCAGCCGTGATCAGGCGCTCCCCCATCAGTTTGCTGGTGCCCATCACGTTGGTGGGGTTGACCGCTTTATCCGAGCTGGTGAAAATCACCCGGGACACCTGGTTTTCAACTGCGGCCCTGACAATGTTCTGGACCCCGTGGATGTTGGTCTGGACCGCTTCAAAAGGGGATCTTTCACACATCACCACATGCTTGAGAGCAGCTGCATGAAACACGATGTCAATCCCATCCATCACCCGCCTGACTTTGTCCATATCCCTGACATCCGCCATGATAAACCGGGCCCGGGGATCGTCCAGATAATTCTGGTCCATAAAAAACAAAGGACTTTCGGCATGATCCATCCCGATCACTTCTGATGGCTGATACTCATCATGGGTTAACAGGACATCTGTCAACGCAGATCCTACAGTGCCGCAGACGCCCGTCACAAGAATCCGCTTGCCGGCCAGTTGCTTTTTCACAAAGCCTCCTTGATTTACTCCCGCATGGCCCTGTCAACATTTTGGAGCAGGGGATCGAGCAGGTAACTGATAATACTTCGGGTATCCGTTGTAATATAGCAGGCCACCGGCATGCCCGGGGACAGATACACATTGTGTGCTTCCAAAACCTCCTGAGGCACCTCCACATGTACCTCATAATAGGAGATGGTGCCTCTGCCACTTTCCTCTTCTATCAGATCCGATGATATATACAACACTCTGCCCGGAACCGGCGGCACCAGATTCCTCTGGAATGCTGTGAGCTGGACATTGGTCTCCTGCCCTACGTTGATACGGGTAATATCCATGGGACGGACCTGTGCACTGATCATCAGGGACCAGGGAGCCGGCACGATCTCCATCAAAGGCATTCCGGGACGGATGACACCGCTTTCCTCGGTATTGACCTGCATGTTGATAATGGCCCCCCCGATGGGTGCCTTGATCTCCAGCCGTTCCTTGGCATCCAGCTGCGGGCGGATCTTCTCCCTCAATTCAAATATGGCATCTTTGACCTGTCCTAAGCTGGAAACCGCTTTTTCCCGGTACTGGTTTTTGAGGTCTACGATATTGAGGTTGAATTCCTCGATTTTCTGCCGGTATTCGGCGATACTCTGTCGCAGGCTGCCTTTTTTCCCCAGGGTTTCATACAACTGACGCTCCAGCTCCAGTATTCGTGTTTTACCCATAAATTTGTCTTTCAACAAAGGACGGGTGGCATCCAGTTCCTCATTGAGCGTGGCAATCACTTGTGTATGGGCGGTCATCTCCTCTTTTGCCCCCTCGATCCGTTCTTCCAGCTGAAGAATCTGGGACCGGTACAGAGAAATCTTGCCTGCCAGATCCGATCGCCGGGAATCAAAAATGTCCTGCTCTTTGGCCATAATTTCCCGGACATCCTCTCGGACATCTTTGATCTCAAGGAGCACCTGGGGCCACTGGATGGTCGGTTCAAGACCCATCTCCGCAGTCAATCTGGCAGACTCAGCCAGTTTGGCCCACAGCATCCCCTGAAACAGGTCCACGGAAGATTCGACCCGGGTATCCCTGAGACGGATCAACAGATCGCCTGTTTCCACACGGGATCCTTCCCTGACCAGAATCTCATCGATGATACCGCCCTCCAGGTGCTGAACCATCTTTTTTTTGCCGGACACCATGACGGTGCCCGGTGCAATCACCGCACCCTGGAAGGGAAAATAGATTGACCAGGCCGTCATACCGCCGAAAAATATCAAAATCACCACCAGTCCGGCAATGATGATCCGGGCGGGGTTGGTATTTAAAATTGTCTCATCTGCCATATCGTCACCCTTGCTGGCCCCCTTGTTTACTCCTCAGGTTTGTCAAAACTTCCTTGGTAGGACCAAACATGCTTGTCTGGCCATCTTTGAGAAAAAGCAGCTTATCCGTATTCATCAACAACTTGGGGTTTTCCGTCACCATCACCAGTGTTGTTTTCTCCTGCTTCAATGTTTTCATGATCTCCAGCAGCCGGATCAGTCCTGTTTCATCCAGGTCCGCGTTGGGCCGGTCCATGACCACCAGAGCCGGATCCCGGTACAGGGCTCCGGCGATGGCAATACGGCGGCACTGTCCCTGGGAAAGATGCTGCCCGGCCTTTCCCACCAGGGTGTCATATCCGTTGACCAGGTTCAGGATCATCTCATGGGCGCCCGCCTTTTGGGCAGCCAGAATCACCGGTTCCGGCTCCGTTTTGGAAAACCGGGAAATATTGTCACTGACCTTTCCGGAAAACAGGACCGGTGTCTGAGGGACATACCCGACATGCGGTCCCATGGCATCGCTGTCCCAGAATGCCGTATCTGCCCCGTCCAGTCGGACTTTACCGGCACTGGGGGCCCAGATTCCCAGGATCAGTTTCAGCAGAAGGGTCTTGCCCGCCCCGGTCGGGCCGATAATGCCTAACGCCTCGCCCGGTTCCACCATAAAATTGATCTGCTGCAGCAGGTGACGGTTGCCCCGGACCAGCATCACCCCTTCCACGGACAATCTGCCTTCCGGGCGCGGAAGATCCAGCTGCTCTTTTTTTCCCCGGGTTTCCACATAGGCCTTGATACGCTTGTACGCGGCCGCAGCCCGAAGCCCCTGCCGGATCCCGTCCAGCTTTGAACCAAACGGATAAAACAACCGAAGGACCACCAGGACCGCAGCCGCCATCATCCCGGTGGAAACCCGGCCATCAAAGAAAAGATACGCACCCAGACCGAAAACCCCTGCCATCGCCACCAGGCTGATGAAAAAAATCACGGCATCCACAGCGGCCCGGAAATTTTCAGCGGAAACCGCTTTTGAAACAGACAGTCGCTGCTTTTCTTCAAATCGGTCAACAACATCGGGCAACATACCCATGCCGGATATCATTTCAGCATGATCCAGTGTTTCATTTAGAAAGGCACGGCCGGCTGAATAAACAGCATCTCCGGAAACCACCCGGTTTCTGCAGAACAACCGGGCCAGAAAATAAAAGAACTCGGCAATGAAATATGCGCCGGCCGCAAAAAATACCATCCAGGGATGGAAAAAAAACAGCACCACAAAATACAGCAGTATCCACGGCAGATCCACCAGCTGAGAAAAATGGCGGCCCCAGATGGATTCCCTGAGGCATGCCACATCCTCAAGTCCCTGTTCATATCTTTTGTCCACACCCTTGGCCGCATCGCTGTGAAGGCGGACCAGCACATGGGGCGTCAGCTCTTTTTCCAGATAGATGCCCGCTTTGATACGAATACGGGATTTCAGATATGTCAGTACCGCCGTAATTCCCGCTGCCGCTGCCAGACCGGCACTCAGGGCGACCAGACTGGATGTACTGAAACTGTAGGCAACCCGGTCGTAGACGACGATCATGTATATGGGAACAGACAGAAGCAGCCCGTTGATGACCAGCTCAAACAGACAGACCGCGCCGAAATACCTTACCCATGATTTCCCCATAGCGATGCCCATCAGTTTCCTCTCAATTTTGTCAGTGCAGTGCCGCTTCCACCGGAAGGGTTCTGAGGACCGGGGTCGTCCGGCGCTGTCGGATTCACGAAGGTGTCAAACACCTCATCTCTGCTGCCGAACGCCTGGATCCGTCCCTGTTTGAGGACCAGCATCTTATCCACGTAAGACAGCAGATCGGGTTTATGTGTGATCATCACAGTTGTTGTTCCTTTTTCCTTGAGTTTTTTCAACGCCATGGAGAGGGCTTTCTCACCGGCTTCATCCAGGTTTGAATTGGGTTCATCCAGAATGACCAGGCCGGGACTCCCGTAAAGTGCTCTGGCCAGCCCCACCTGCTGGCGCTGGCCGCCGGACAGACTTTGACCGGCCTCTCCGATATCGGTTTCATATCCCATGGGAAACCTGAGTATGGTTTCATGGGCTCCTGCCAGACTGGCTGCCGCCAGGACCTTTTGACCATCCACTTCTCCCAGCCGGGCGATATTCTGGCTGACCGTTCCGGGAAACAGTTCCACGCCCTGGGGCAGATATCCCACAAATTCACCAAAAGTATCTGAATCCAGCTGACATATCGGTTTGCCGTTCAGGGTCACTTCCCCTTCAGTTGGTTCCCACATGCCGAGAAGCATCCGGCACAGGCAGGTCTTACCGGCCCCGTTGGGGCCTACCAGCCCCAGCAGTTCTCCTTTTTTCAGTGTAAAGTCAATATCGGCAAGTACCGTCTGTTCATTGATCGTCAACGAAGCCTGACGGACTTCCAGATCTCCGTCCAGGTCTTTGTCATCAACTATCTGTTTGTCAGTCGCCGACTTCAAAAGATTGTCCAGCTGTTGATAGCTGTTCATGGCCCCTGCGGTCTGCCGCCAGGCGCCGATGGCCTGATCGATGGGGGCCAGTGCCCGGCCCATGATGATGGATGCGGCGATGATCACTCCGGAATGGGCTTCGTTTCTTACCACCAGCGCCGCCCCCACCCCAAAGATGATTACCTGCATCATGGCCCTGAAACTGGTACTCACCGCCGTAAATATATGGCTTCTGTGACTGACTTTCACGCGGCTCTCATCCGCCATGCCACTGATCCGGTCCATAAACCGGGACATGTTGCCCACCATTCCTAAAGTGGTAAGTACCTGAGCCGACATGAAACTCCGGTTTAAAAACTGCTGGCCAAGACTTTTGGCTTCATTGACAGCAGACTGATCCTTCCGGGTGGTCAGGGTCTGCAGCACCCCCACCGCAAGCAAAACCAACCCGCCGGCTGTGGCGGTAAGCCCCAGCAGGGGATGCACCAGATAGATCACCCACAGATAGATGAAAACCCATGGAACATCAAAAAATGCAAACACCGCATTTCCGGCAAAATAATTGCGGACCATATTCACATCGGAAAGCCCCTGGGTATATCCTTTGGTATCGGCCTGGGAAAGATCTGCCAGCATGGATTTGAGCACCCGCCGGCTTAGCAGACGGTCCAGGCGCACACCCAGTTTCACCAGAAGCCGTGACCGTGTGAAATCCAGCAGACCCAGTACCAGCAAGGCACTGAGCGCCAGAACTGTCAGCCCCGCCAGCGTGGACATGCTGTAGCTGTCCAGAACCCGGACGTAAACTCCCAGCATGTATAAAGGAAACGTCAGATACAGCGTGTTGATGAAAAGGCTGAATATCCCGGCGAACAGGAAATAATGGCGGCATTTGATCAGAAACTGCTTCACAGGACCGCCTCACCGTTCTGACCGGTTCCTGGAGCACCCCCGGCGGTCATTCTGGCAAACACCTCGTCCCGGGGCCCGAACAATGCGGTCTGTCCCTGGCGAAGCACCAGAACATCATCCATGGAAACCAAAAGAGACGGTTTATGAGTAACCATAATACACGTAGTTTTTTCGACCTGTTTTATCTTTGCCAGGACATTGAGGAACACCTGCTCTGCCGCCTCATCCAGATTGGAAGTGGGTTCATCCAGCACCAGGACCGCCGGGTTGCCATACACGGCCCGGGCCAGTCCCACAATCTGCTTCTGCCCCCCGGAAAGCCGGGTTCCGCCGACCCCTTCCAGTACTGTGTCATAGCCGTCCGGCAGGTTTTCCACCAGTTGCTCCAGCCCGCAGAGCGCCACAGCTTCCTGCACTTTTTCCATATCCACATCACCGAGTCGGGCGATATTCTGTGCCAGGGTTCCTGGAAACAGATCGATTTCCTGAGGAAGGTACCCCAGATGCGGCCCGATCAGTGCCTTGTCCCATGAAAACGCATCCATGCCGTCCAGCAGCACATGCCCTTTTCGACAGGGCCATATTCCCAGCATCAACCTGCACAGGGTCGTTTTCCCGGCACCACTGGGACCGATAATTCCCAGAAACCGGCCGGCAGGAAGTCTGAACGAGACATCGGCCAGCAGGACACGGCCCTGGGCCGCATATGTGGCGCCGATTAATTCATACTCCCCCCGGGGAGACGGCAGGGTCATTTTATCCATCCGCCGGTCCAGCGCTTTTTCAAATCCGTACACCCGCTTGTATGCTTCTTTTGCCTGATAGGTCATTTTCCAGGTGGACGCCGCCTGCATCACCGGACCGAGTCCCCGGCCCATGATGATGGACGCCGCAACCATCAAACCGACCGAAAATCCGGCCGTCATGGCATAATAGGCACCCACGCAATAGATTAACACCTGGATCACATTCTGCAGCGGCTTCATGATGGACTGGACTGCCCCGGCATACCGGCTGCTTCGGGTCTGGTTCAAAATCACCCGGCTGTTGCTGCGGTCAAACCAGTCCGCTACCGCATTTGACATGCCCATGCCGCTGATCACTTCCGTATTTCTCAAAAATGACTGGACAAAACGATTGTTCCGGTTGTTCCATTTGTTGGCTTCGGTCATGCTTTGACGGATCAGAAATTCCTGGATGACATTCAGCGCCACCACAGCTACTGCACCCAGTGTCGCCACGACCCCGAGCACGGGGTGAATGAAATAAATCAGCAGCAGATAAAACGGGGCCCAGGGAATGTCGAACAGAGGATTGACCGCATTGCCGGAAAAAAATTCTCTCAGGGTTTCCAGGTCAGCCATTCCCTGGCCGTAAGATTTTCCGCTGGTAAGGGCCTGCCCCTCGAGCATGCCCTTGAATATTTTTAATTTCAGCGTGTCGAACAGGGCCATGCCGGCCCTTGCCAGAAGCCTGGCACGGATAAAGTGAAATATCCCCAGAAACGTCAATACAAAAAGGGCCGCAACGGTAATGGTAACCAGTGAATAGGGGCTGTAACTCACCACCACATTCCTGTATATGGAAAACATATAAAAAGGGAAGGTCAGCTGGGCCAGATTCACCAGGCAGCTTAAAAAAGCGGCAAAGGTAAAGTACCCTTTCCAGGTATTTAAAAATTCTGCCATACGTCCTTTTCTGTCCAGAAGGCAGGGTCCTGATCCATGGGATGAGCCACTTTTCTGCCCGCTGCTTCATCGGCCGAATCATCACGGATAAAATAGTCAAACAAAACGTAGACCCCCACCAGGACCAGCGGCCCCATGATGAGGTACAGGAATGTCAGATCAACTGCGATTAATACTCCCGGGTTGTCACCCATTTCAATAGCCTCTCTTTTTGGTATGGGCCGTATATACAACAGCAGAGAA
>Ga0180435_10002935_pt1 | contig 17251 bp, 14 predicted proteins | sample SS_ome_3_FD_132467 | JGI IMG/M metagenome (GOLD analysis project Ga0180435, IMG submission 132467) | Hypersaline lake sediment archaeal communities from the Salton Sea, California, USA - SS_3_S_1 metaG | ecosystem: Environmental > Aquatic > Non-marine Saline and Alkaline > Hypersaline >...
AAGCCTGGTTCTGATCGCGGCTATTTCTGTCAGCGCCTGCTCCGAATCCGCGCCCGAGGGCGACCAGGTCGTTTCAAACGACGCCGCCCCGACCACCGAAACCGATCAGCAGCAGGCAGAACAGGCGCAGCAGCCGAACAATGCCACGAGCGTTCAGAAGCGGGGCAAGGCGGCCGCCGCGCCGAACATGTGGCAACTGTCCCGCGACCTGGACAAGAAAGCCGGCGCGGCTGAAGATTCGAAGGAAAACGCCGAGGAAGACAGCGATCCGGCCGGCGAAGACAAGGGTTAATCACGCGACCAGGGCGCCGCTTTCAACAGCATCAGCATGCCCGGCACGGCGAGTGCGGTGCAGAGCAGGAAAAAGGCCGTATAGCCCATCGCTTCGATCAGGAAACCCGTGCTCGCGTTCGCAAACGTTCGTGGCACGGCGATCAAGCTCGAAAACAGGGCGAACTGCGTCGCCGTGAAGGCCCGGCTGGTCTCCCGGGCCATGTAGGCGGTCAGGGCGACCGTTCCCAGGCCCACTCCGAGATATTCCGCACTCACAACCGCGAACAGCAGGTAGGGATCATGCCCGACGACGCTGAGCCAGGCGAACCCCAGTATCGTAATCATCTGCACCACACCGAAAATCCACAGCGACTTGTTGATGCTCAGTTTCAACATCACCGCCCCGCCGATAATCGAACCCGCGATGGAGGCCCACAGCGCCGCGACCTTGGCTATCGATCCGATCTCGGTGCGGCTGAACCCCATGTCGAGGTAGAAAGGGGTGGCCAGTGCAGTGGCCATGTTGTCGCCCAGCTTGTACAGGAACATGAACGCGAGAATCGCCAGGCCGGCCCCGATTCCGCCGCGCTGAAAGAACTCGCGAAACGGTTCGATCACCGCCTCGCGCAGACTGTGAGGTGCGAGCTCGTCGCTGCTGACCTCGCGCACCACCAGCGAAGTCAGCACACCCACCAGCATGAAAGCGGCCGTGATCCAGTAGACCGCGCTCCAGGGCATCAGGTCGGACAGGATCAGCGACAGGGAACCCGGCACGAGTGACGACAGGCGGTAGGCATTGATGAAGATCGACGTGCCGGTACCGAGCTCGTCATCGTCCAGCAATTCCCGCCGGTAGGCGTCGATGACGATGTCCTGGCTGGCCGAGAACAACGCCACCAGGAATACCAGGACAACGATCGCGCGCAGCGACTGCTCCGGCTCGAAATGGCCGAGCATACCAATGGCCCCCAGCAGCGCCAGCTGCGTGATCAGCGCCCAGCCGCGGCGGCGCCCCAGGAACGGCGGGCAAAAGCGATCCATCAGCGGCGACCACAGGAACTTCCAGGTGTACGGCAGCGAAACCAGCGCGAACAGGCCGATCGTGGCCAGGTCCACGCCGCTGCTGCGCAGCCAGGCCGGGATCAGCTGGAACAGAACGAACAGCGGCATGCCCGACGTGAAGCCGAGGAACACGCAGGTCACCATCCTGCGGTTGAACAGGATCTCCTTCCAGTCGCGCTGCTGTGCAGTCAACGACTCAGCCTGTGCCGCCCGGCGTGTAATCGTAGTCCATGATCAGCGGCGCATGATCCGAAAACCGTTCATCGCGGTAGATTTCGGCCGACCTCGCCCGGTCGGCCAGGCCGGGCGTCGTGACCTGGTAGTCGATACGCCAGCCCGTGTTGTTGTCCCAGGCGCGTCCGCGGTTCGACCACCAGGTATAGCGCTCCTCCCGCGGATCGACCCGGCGGAACGCGTCGACCAGGCCGGCCTCGCCGAAGACCGTGCTCATCCATGCGCGCTCCTCCGGCAGGAAACCCGAGTTCTTCAGGTTGCCGCGCCAGTTCTTGATATCGATTTTTCGATGGGCGATGTTCCAGTCCCCGCAAATGACCCAGTCACGCCCCGAACGGGCCCATTCCTCCAGCCGCGGGCGCAGGTAATCCATGCACTCGTACTTCACCTGCTGGCGCTCCTCTTTCGAAGAGCCGGACGGCAGGTACAGCGATACGACGCTGAGGTTGCCGATATCGACCTGCAGCCAGCGCCCCTCGTCGTCCATCAAGGGCCAGCCCAGTCCGTGCTGCACGCGCTCCGGCTCGTGACGGCTGTAAAGCGCGACGCCGCTGTAACCCTTGCGCAGCGCGTCGTGGTAGTAAACGTGGTAGCCCTCGGGATGGAACTGCGGGGCGGAAAGCTGTGGCAGCTGGGCTTTCGTTTCCTGCACACAGACAAAATCGGCGTCCTGGCGCTGCAGCCAATCGAAAAAGCCTTTTCTCGCGGCGGCTCGAATGCCATTGGCGTTCAGCGTAATGATCCGCATGCCTGGGGGACTCCTCGGGGTGAATCGGAACGGCGGCCAGAATAACAAAATCAACCGTACTTTTTTGGCATAATTGAGCGTGAACCGCCGGTCCGCAGCAGCGGACGCGTTGCCATGAATGGATTCTGCAATGCAAGACCATACAAAACGATTCTTTGAACTCGCCCTGCACAAGGGCAACCTGAAATTCGGCAGCTTCACGCTGAAGTCAGGCCGGATCAGCCCCTACTTCTTCAATGCCGGCGGATTCGATGACGGCGCGTCGCTGGCCGGACTGGCCGCCTGCTACGCCGACGCGATCGTCGATTCCGGCCTGGAATTCGACATGCTTTTCGGTCCGGCGTACAAGGGCATTCCACTGGCTGCTGCAACCGCCATGGCCCTGCATCAGAGGCATGCGCTGAATGTCGATTATGCTTTCAACCGAAAGGAAACCAAGGATCACGGCGAGGGCGGGATCATCATCGGCGCCCCGCTGCACGGCCGGGTGCTGATCATTGATGACGTCATCTCGGCCGGCACATCGGTGCGCGAGTCCATCGCGCTCATTCAAGCCTCTGCTGCGCAGGCCGCCGGGATCGTGATTGCTCTCGACCGCCAGGAACGGGGCGCTGGAAGCCGCTCGGCGGCGCAGGAAGTCCGTGAAGAACAGGGCATTGCCTGCCTGTCGATCGCCGGGCTCGACGACCTGATCCTGTTCCTCTCGGCCAGCGACACAGCCGGCATCGACATCGACGCCATCAAAACATACAGGGACCGATATGGAATTCAGAACTGAACAACTCGTGGCCCTGCTCGCCACGCTGCTCGTCGTAACGGGCGTTCATGCCCAGAAGGTTTACCGCTGGGTCGACAAGGACGGCAACGTTCACTACACCGAAAGCCTGCCGCCGGACCATGAAGACACCGGGCACGACGTATTGAACCGGCAGGGCATCGTGCTCGACGAAAACCTGAAGCTGACCCCCGAGCAGGAAAAGCCCGAGAAAACCGAAGAAGAAGCAAAAGCAGACGAAGCCGGCAGCCTGCCGCGCGACTCTTCCGGCCTGCCGAGACCGAAGCCGCTCTACTCCGAAGCCGAAAAACAGGCGCGCATGGATAACCTGCTGCTGCTGCGCTTCGATTCCGAACAGGAAATCGTCGACGCCATGAACGTCGAAATCCGGCAACTCAACTACGACCGGGGGCTGCTCGAGGGATCCCGCGACAGCGCGAAAAAATCCTACCGGGACCACTTGCGTGTCGCGGCCAACAAACAGCGCGCCGGAAACGCGGTCAGCGATGAGGACAGGCGCCAGATGAAAGAGATCAAGTCACAGCTGGACCAGGTCAATCGCGAAATCGCGGGCCTGGACCGGCGTGAAGACCGGATCCGCGCCGAGTTCCAGAAGACGCTCGACCGCTACCGCGCCCTGCTGGAAAAGTACTCCGAGGAAAACCCGGGTTGACCGGAGGGGGGTGAATGTTCACTCGCTGCCCCGGCTGCTCGACGGTTCACCCCGTGAACGCCGCACTCCTGGCGCGCCACGGCGGAAAGTATCGCTGCAGCAAGTGCGACAAGGTCTCCAACGCGCTCGACGCGCTCTTTGATGATTGGCCGCAGGCCGGCCAGGCCGGGGCCCAGCCGGGCACGATGCCCGTGCTCGGCTTCGAACTCGACCTGGAACAGGCCCGACAGGCTCGTCATGACCCCGATCCCGGGCAGGCGGCCGACAGCGCGGCCGTTTCACCCCGGCACCCCTCGCTGCTTTCCCGCGTATTGCTGCGCACAGCCTGGCTGGCGGGCGGCGTGCTGGTTGGCGCGATCATCATTTTCAACGTGGCCGAGTTCGCCGGGCAACCGGTCCTTGAAAAACACGAAGTGGAATCGGCGCTGGTCCGGCTGGGCCTGAAAAAGCCGGCACCGGCCGCGGAATTTCGTGACCTCGACCGGATTCACCTGGTCAGCCGGGAACTGACGAATGACCCGGCCCGCCCCGGCGTTCTGCGCCTGCGGGCGACACTGGTCAACCGCGCCGCGCAAGCGCAGCCGTACCCGGCCATCGAAGTGATCCTGAACGACAGCGAGGGCGCCCGCGTTTCGACCCGCCGCTTCGAGGCCGGGGAATACCTCGCGATGCCCCCGGGAGACACACCGATGTTCGCGTCCCAGGCCTACCTGCCTCTAGCCCTCGAACTCGAAGATCCCGGCGAGCAAGCGGTGGGATTTGAGCTCAAATTCCACTGACCTTCGCCATGCAGGTTGTGGTAGGGTTGATCTCTGTTTCAGTACGATCACGTTCGACGAACCTGACTTCATGAGCACTGCGAAAACGCCAGCAGCCGTTGCGGCAACGGACCGGGCGACACCCCTGCGAAAATACGTTCAACGCGCTATTCAGCGTTACCTCGTCGACATGGGCGGATCCCAGCCGGACAACCTCTACCGAACCCTGATGTCGCAGGTCGAGCCGCCCCTGATCGAAGAAGTGCTGAAACACACCGGCGGCAACCAGTCGCGTGCTGCCCGCATTCTGGGCATGACGCGCAATACGCTGCGCTCCAAGATCAAGCACTACGACATCACTCCGGGCAGCAAGTAAAAAATGAACGAGAACAACGAAAGCCACGGCGCGCTCGCGCTGATCAGCGTTTCCGACAAGACCGGCATCATCGATTTCGCCACGCGCCTCGCGGCGTTCGGCTACGGCCTGCTCAGCACCGGGGGCACGGCAAAGGCGCTGGCCGAGGCCGGCCTGCCGGTCACGGAAGTCTCCGGCTTCACGGGTTTCCCCGAGATCATGGGCGGTCGCGTCAAAACCCTGCACCCCAGGGTCCACGGTGGACTGCTCGGGCGTGCCGGCGTGGACGAGGCGGTGATGAGAGAACAGGGCATCCCGCGAATCGACATGGCCGTCATCAACCTCTATCCCTTCGAGCAGGTCACTGCCCGGGAAGACTGCAGTTTCGAGGCTGCCATTGAAAATATCGATATCGGCGGCCCGGCGATGGTTCGCTCGGCCGCAAAGAACTTCGACGCCGTCGCGGTCGTCACCAGTCCTGACCAGTACGAAATGGTTCTTCAACGCCTGCAGGCCGGCGATGGCCGCATTGACCGCAAAACCCGTTATGAACTGGCCGTCGCGGCGTTCAACCGCGTCGCCCAGTACGACGACGCGATCAGCAACTACCTTTCGGCTCGCAGCGAAGACGGTGCGGAATCCGATTTCCCGTCACAGGCAAACAGCTGTTTCGTCAAGGTCGCCGATCTGCGCTATGGCGAAAACCCGCACCAGCAAGCAGCCTGGTACCGCGATCTTTACCCCGCGCCCGGCAGCCTCGCCACCGCGCGGCAGCACCAGGGCAAGGAGCTCAGTTACAACAATATCGGCGATGCGGACGCGGCCTGGGAATGCGTGCGCCAGTTCGATGAAACGGCCTGCGCGATCATCAAGCACGCCAACCCCTGCGGAGCCGCGGTTGCCGGAACCTGCGGCGAAGCGTACGAGCGGGCATTCGCCACCGACCCGACGTCGGCCTTCGGCGGCATAATCGCCTTCAACCGGGTGCTGGATGGAGCGACCGCGCAGGCGATCATCGACCGGCAGTTCGTCGAGGTGCTGATCGCCACGGGTTACGCGGCCGCCGCCCTCGAGGCGCTGCGGTCGAAACCAAACGTGCGCGTGCTGGAAATCGAGGCTGCTCCGGCCGTTCCTCAGCAGGAATCCAGGCGTATCGGCTCCGGCCTTCTGATCCAGACCTCGGACCTCAGGCCGATCACCCCGAACGACTGCCGGGTCGTCACCGAGCTTGCGCCCAGCGACGCGCAATGGCGCGACCTGATGTTCGCCTGGAGAGTCGCCCGCATGGTGAAATCCAATGCCATCGTCTACGCCTCCGATGGCCGCACCCTCGGCGTCGGCGCGGGTCAGATGAGCCGTGTCGACTCGGCGCGTATCGGCCGCTGGAAGGCGGAGGACGCCGGCCTGCCGATCGAGGGCGCGGTGCTGGCATCGGACGCGTTTTTCCCGTTCCGCGACGGCATCGACACGGCGGCCGGGGCCGGCATACGGGCCGTGATCGAGCCGGGTGGCTCGATGCGCGACGACGAGGTGATCGCCGCCGCCAACGAGCACGGCATCGCGATGGTATTCACCGGCCTGCGCCATTTCCGGCACTGACCGGCTTCGCGCAGAGACAAGAAACAAAAGGTAGACATATGAAGGTACTGGTTGTTGGGTCCGGCGGCCGCGAGCACGCGCTGGCATGGCAGGCGGCAAAATCGAAGAAGGTGGAAACTGTCTACGTCGCGCCGGGAAACGCGGGCACGGCTTTCGAACCCGGTATCGAGAACATCCCGCTGTCCGCCGGGGACCTGGACGGCCTGCTCAACTTTGCACAGGAGCGGGGCGTCGGCCTGGCCATTGCGGGACCGGAAGACCCGCTGGTCAACGGCATCGTCGACCGTTTCGAAGCAGGCGGAATTCCCTGCTTCGGCCCGACCGCCGCCGCGGCGCGGCTCGAAGGCTCCAAGTCCTTTGCCAAGGATTTCATGGCCCGGCACGGCATCCCGACCGCCGCTTACGGCAAGTTCACGGATGTCGACGAGGCGGTCGCTTTCATTCGCGAACAGGGCGCGCCGATCGTGGTCAAGGCCGACGGCCTGGCCGCCGGCAAGGGCGTGATCATCGCCCATACCACGGCAGAGGCGGAGGCCGCCGTCACCGGCATGCTGGCCGGCAACGCCTTTGGCGACGCCGGGCACCGGGTGGTGATCGAAGAGTTCCTGGTGGGCGAGGAAGCCAGCTTCATCGTCATGGCGGACGGAAAGCACGTGCTGCCGCTCGCCACCTCGCAGGATCACAAGCCGGTCGGCGATGGCGACACCGGGCCGAACACCGGCGGCATGGGCGCCTATACGCCGGCGCCGGTCGTGACCGACGCCATGCACCGGCGCGTGATGGAGGAGGTCATCCTGCCGACGATCGAGGGCATGGCCGCCGACGGCGCTCCGTTCACGGGTTTCCTGTACGCCGGCCTGATGATCTCGCCCGATGGCGATCCCCGGGTGCTTGAATACAACGTTCGTTTCGGCGACCCCGAAACCCAGCCGATCCTGATGCGCCTGCAGTCCGACCTGGCCGAGCTGTGCCTGGCGGCCGTTCGCGGCGAACTGGACCGGCACACGGCAAGCTGGGACCCGCGCGCCTGCCTGGGCGTCGTGATGGCGGCCGACGGCTACCCCGGCAGCTACTCGAAAGGACACCCGATCCGCGGCCTCGACAGCGACTTTCCGGACCACGTGAAGGTATTTCACGCCGGAACCGCGCTGGACGAGAACGGCGTCGTGACTTCCGGAGGCCGCGTACTGTGCGTCTGCGCGCTGGGCGATAACGTCACCCGGGCCAAGGCGGAAGCCTACGCCGCATGCGGCCGGATCCATTGGGACGGCGCCTTCACGCGCAGCGATATCGGCCAGAAAGCCGTCGATCGCGAACAGGGCAACGCGTAAGGGATGGATGTCTCCCATCTCCTGGAAGAACTGAACGAAGCGCAACGTGACGCGGTCAGCGCCGGTGACGAACACGTGCTCGTGCTGGCCGGCGCCGGCAGCGGCAAGACTCGTGTCCTGATCCACCGCCTGGCCTGGCTGATCCAGGTGAACCACGTGTCGCCGCTGGGCGTCCTGGCCGTGACCTTTACCAACAAGGCCGCCGGCGAAATGCGTGAACGCGCCGGCAGGCTGCTCCAGGTTTCGACCCGGCCGCTGTGGATCGGCACTTTTCACGGCATCGCTCACCGCTTGCTGCGCATGCACTGGAAAGAAGCCGGCCTGCCCGAGACGTTCCAGATCATCGACTCGGAGGACCAGCAGCGCCTGCTGCGGCGCATCATCCGTGACGACGGCATGGACGAAGCACACTGGCCGGCGCGCCAGGCACAGTGGTTCATCAACGCGCGCAAGGACGAAGGCCAGCGGCCCGATCACATCGAGCACCTCGATCACCCGGTCACGGCGACCTGGGTCCAGGTGTACCGGCGCTACCAGGACCACTGCCGGCGCGGCGGCCTGGTCGATTTCGCCGAACTTCTGCTGCGCGCACACGAACTGTGGCTGGAAAACCCGGCCTTGCTCGAGCATTACCGCAACCGGCTGCAGCACCTGCTGATCGACGAATTCCAGGACACCAACGCGATCCAGTACGCCTGGCTGCGGATGCTCGCGGGCAACAGCGGAAAAGTGTTCGTCGTCGGCGACGACGACCAGTCGATCTACGGCTGGCGCGGCGCGAAAGTGGAGAACGTGCAGCACTTCGTCAACGATTTCCCGGGCGTGCATACCATCCGCCTGGAGCAGAATTACCGCTCGACCGGCACGATACTGGACGCCGCCAATGCACTGATCCGCAACAACGCCTCGCGCATGGGCAAGAACCTGTGGACGGCCGGGGAGAAAGGACAGGCCATATCGCTTTACGCCGCCTTCAACGAGCAGGACGAAGCGCGTTACGTGACGGAACAGATCGAGCAGTGGATCGACGGCGGGCGGCGGGCTGACCAGTGCGCCATCCTCTACCGCACCACGGCCCAGTCCCGCCTGTTCGAAGAACACCTGCTGCGCAAAAACATCCCCTACCGGGTCTATGGCGGGCAGCGCTTCTTTGAACGCACTGAGGTCAAGGATGCCCTGGCCTACCTGCGCCTGCTGCACAACCCCAATGACGACGCCGCGCTGGAGCGCGTGATCAACAAGCCGGTCCGGGCCATCGGCGACAAGACCGTCGGCCTGCTGCGGCTGCAGGCGCGGGAGAGCGGGCTGACGCTGTGGCAGGCGGCACGCGAATGCCTGGCGCAGAAACTGCTGGCGGCCCGCGCCGGCAACGCCGTTCTCGCTTTCATCGAACTCGTCGACGGCATGCGCGAACGCATGTCGGACTGGACGCTGGGCAACCAGATGCAGGGCGTCATCGACGACAGCCGGCTGGCCGATCACTACGCCAAGGAGCCCGCCGAGCGCATGGAAACGCGCATGGAGAACCTGCGCGAACTGGTCAACGCCGCAGACGCCTTCGTGATACCCGGCGAAGACGCCGACGCCGGCCTGAGCGAACTGCAGTCTTTTCTCAGCCACGCCGCGCTGGAAGCAGGCGAAACCCAGGGCGAGAACTGGGAAGACTGCGTGCAGATGATGACACTGCACTCGGCCAAGGGCCTGGAGTTTCCGCTGGTCTTCATCGCCGGCATGGAAGACGGCCTGTTTCCGCACCAGCGCTCGGTCGAGGAATCGGGCGGCCGCCTCGAGGAAGAGCGGCGCCTGTGCTACGTGGGCATGACCCGCGCCCGCGAGCAGCTTTGCCTGAGCTACGCCGAGGTGCGCCGCATGCACGGCCGGGAAAACTACTGCAGGCCCTCGCGTTTTATCGACGAAATGCCGCCGGAACTGATCGAAGAGGTCCGGCCTGCCATCGGCGCGAGCCGGCCCTACCGGCCGGCCCGCCCGGCCGGCGGCGGCTTGTCGCTGGAGAGCCCCTCTGCACCGTTCAAGCTGGGCCAGCACGTCATGCATCCGAAATTCGGCGAGGGCACCGTGCTCGCCTTTGAGGGATCGGGCGATAATATCCGCGTCCACGTTAATTTCCTGGACGCGGGCGCCAAGTGGCTGGTGCTGGCCTACGCAAAGCTCCAGGCCGTTTGAAGCATGGGGTCAGAGTAGCTGGGCTGCCCTGACCCCGGTTTAAACCTACGAAGAGAGAACCAAGATGGCATCACCCATCAAGACCGATATCCCCGCGCGCGAGCGCCTGATCTTTGCACTGGACGTCCCCGACCTGCAGCGCGCTCGCGAACTGGTCGATACGCTGGGAGACTCCGTGGTGTTTTACAAGTTGGGCCTGGAGTTCTTCCTGTCCGGAAACTACTTCGAGCTGGCCGCCGATCTGAAGCGCCGGGGCAAGAAGATTTTTGCCGACCTCAAGCTGTTCGACATTCCTGCAACGGTGGCTTCCGCCGTGCGCCAGCTGGCGCGGCACGACGTCGACTTCTGCACCGTGCACGGCAACGACAGCATGCTGCGAGCCGCAGCCGAAGCAAAAGGGGACATGCAGATCCTGGCGGTGACCGCCCTGACCAGCCTGGACCAGGGCGATCTCGATGATCTCGGCTTTCAGTGCGACGCCCGCACCCTGGTGTTGTCGCGCGCGAAGCGCGCATTGGCGCTGGGCTGCGACGGCGTGGTCTCCTCCGGGCTCGAAGTGCCCGCTCTGCGAGCGTCTGTCGACCATGCCCTGATCACGGTCTGCCCGGGCATTCGGCCAATACTCAACGACGAAGCAAGCGCCGTGAATGACCAGCAGCGCATCGTCACGCCGCAGCAAGCCATTCTCAGCGGCGCGGACTACCTGGTCGTCGGCCGGCCCATCCGCGATGCCGCGGACCCCGGGGCAGCGGCGGAGGCGATCCAGGAACAGATTTCAGACGCATTGCAGTTGTCTTGAAAAGGGCTTGCAAAAGCTAATCCACTGCATTACGATAACGCCGTAACTTCATAAATTTGAATAAAAACTAAACAAGGTACCTGTCGCCAAGAACTAGCCAAGCCAAATTTACGATCCTCTCCGGCTCTGCCGGATTTCCGGGCGGGTGTCCCACCAGCCCGGATTTTTTTTGCCCGTATGGATTAGAATGGTCCGGTCTGCGATCCGAAGACGCTCTCTTTCCGGGCCCACGATGCTCAAACAACCCGTAAACCTGGGAATTTTCAAACGGCTGCGGCTGCTGTGGTTCCGAATGCTGCGCGCGATCCTGCACCTGTGGGTTCGCAGCAACGTGCTGCCCACGCCGTTTGAAGAGCTTCGCGTCGACTGGGGGAAACCGGTCTGTTTCGTCATCGACTGGTACGAAACGACCAGCCTGGCCATCCTGGACCGCGTCTGCGAAGAGCGCGCGCTGCCGCGCCCGCGTCATCCGATGGAAACCGGCGCCGGCACCGAACCGCGCTCCTACCTCGCCATGCGCCGCAGGAAAGGCCTGATCATTCGGCGCACCACGGTGCGAAGGCACTCCGAGACACTCAAGCGCCTGGTGGAACAGGTCTGCGAAGGCAAGGCCGAGGAAATCCAGCTGGTGCCGGTGACCATCCTGATCGGGCGCGCGCCGGACAAGGAAACCGGGCTGGCGAAAGTCTTTTTCTCTGAGTCCTGGGAAATCGGCGGGCGCGTCTGGCGCTTCCTGAACTCGATCATAAACGGCCGCCACACCATGGTTCAGTTCGGGCACGCTCTGTCGCTCGCAGAAATGGCCGGGGAAGAGCTGGGCCCGGCGCGGACCCTGAGAAAAGTCTCACGCCTGCTGCGCGTGCACTTTCAACGCCGGCGGGCAGCGGCGATCGGGCCCGACCTGTCGCACCGGCGCACGGTCATCGAACAGGTGCTGCACAGCCCGTCGGTGCAGTCGGCGATAGCCGCGGACGCCAAAAAGAACAAGGCGAGCGAGGATAAGATCCGGTCAAAGGCGCGCAAATACGCTTTTGAGAGCGCCGCCAACTATTCCTACACCTTCGTGAGGATCATGTCCTTCGTGCTGACCTGGTTCTGGAACCGCATCTATGACGGGGTCGAACTGCGGCACTTCCAGAATTTCCGCGAGCAGGCGCCGAACTACGAGGTCATCTACGTGCCCTGCCACCGCAGCCATATCGACTACCTGCTGGTTTCCTACTTCGTTTACCACAACGGTTTCGTGCCTCCGCACATCGCCGCGGGCGTGAACCTGAACCTGCCGGTCGTCGGCCGCTTCCTGCGCATGGGCGGCGCTTTTTTCCTGCGGCGCAGTTTCCGCTCCAACAAGCTGTACTCGGCGGTTTTCAACGAGTACTACGCCCAGATCATGTCCAACGGCACCGCCATCGAGTACTTCATCGAAGGCACGCGCAGCCGCACCGGCCGACTGCTGCAGCCCAAGGGCGGCATGCTGTCGATGACGGTGCGCAGTTTCCTGCGCACGCAGTCGCGCCCGGTCCTGTTCCAGCCGATCTACGTCGGCTATGAAAAGCTGGCGGAGGGCAACAGCTACAACGCCGAACTGTCCGGCCAACCCAAGAAAAAAGAGTCGCTGGGCAGCCTGTTCAGGGCGCGCAGCGTTCTCAAGAAACGCTACGGCAAGGTGCACGTGAGCTTTGCCGAACCGATTATCCTGGACGACCTGCTGGACCGCTACGATCCCCAGTGGCGCGAAAACACGATGGACGCGGAGGCCAAGCCCCGCTGGCTCACGCCGCTGGTCAACGAGCTGGGACAGCGCATCCTGACCGGCATCAACGAGGCCACGCATGTCAATGCGATCAACCTGCTGGCCCTGGTCCTGCTGACCACGCGCAAGCTGGCGCTCGGCCGGGAAGAACTCGAAGACCAGTTGGAGCTCTTTCTGAACCTGTTCAGGGACCACGACTATTCCGACCGCCTTACGCTCACCGCCCGGTCGCCCGAAGAAATCGTGCAGTACGGGATCGACATGGGCGTGATCGAGTCGCGCGACAATCCGCTGGGCGAGATCATCGCGGTCAAACAGGACCAGTCCGTGCTGCTCACCTATTTCCGCAACAACATCGCACACCTCGCCGCGATGCCTTCACTGGTGGCCAGTTGCTTCCTGAACGCCCGCCGCATGAGGATGCGGGATGTGCGGCGCATTGCGCTGGCGGTGTTTCCTTTCCTCAAGGCGGAGCTCTACCTGCCGTGGAGCGAAAAGGAGTACGTCGAGAACGTCGAGGGCTGCCTGTCCTGGCTGCTGAAGCATGGACTTCTGCTCCAGGGTGAAAAAGAAGATGTTCTCGAGCGGCCGGAGGGCGGTTCGCGCGAGGACCTGCAACTGCGCATCATGGGCAACGCGCTGCTGCAGACCTTCGAACGCTACTACATCACCGTGGCCGTGCTGGCCAAGAACGGTTCGGGCAAGCTCAGCCGCAACGAACTGGAACGGCTCTGCATCCTGACCGCACAGCGCATCTCGCAGCTCAATGAATTCGCAGCGCCTGAATTCTACGACCGCTACCAGATCCGGCAATTCATCAACCTGCTTGTCGAGACGGGTGTGCTCGGCAACGACAGCGAGGGCAAGCTCGAATTCAACGCGGTCATCGACCAGCTCAACGACGATGCGCGGTTCATCCTGAACGAGGAAATCCGCTACAACATCATGCGGGTGGCCCCGCAGGTGCTGGCGCAGCAGGACCTGGGATCAATGCCGTCACCCCGGTCCTGATCCGGAAACACGTTGCACAATGGACGAGGCCACGGCTATTCGCTGCGCCTCGTCACCCTGAAAATCGCCTGGCGACCAAGGCGGATGGGAATGTCAGGCATCCATATCCGGGATCAGCTGGGATTCGAGGAAAGCGATCCAGTCTTTCAGCTTCAATTTACGCTTTTTCAGCCGCGTCAGCTGAAGCTGGTCGACAGCGGGGTCTTCGGCGAGACGCGCGATGGCCTCGTCGAGGTCGCGGTGCTCCTCGCGCAATTCCGCGATCAGGTGTGCGACTTCCGCCGGATCTTTCTTGAAATCGGTCACGATAAAGGAATTGTACCTCTTTGTCGTAGAATGCGCGGATGAAATCAAAACCGAAAAGCCACGCTTTCAAAAAATTGAGCAGGCGGCTGCAGCGCAACACCGGCAAGGCGATCGCCGATTTCAACATGATCGGCGATGGCGATCGCGTGATGGTCTGCCTGTCGGGCGGCAAAGACTCGTTCACACTGCTGGACATCCTGATCAATCTGCGAAAACGCGCGCCGGTGCGATTCGAACTGGCCGCCGTCAACCTGGACCAGAAACAGCCCGGCTTTCCGGCCGACCTACTGCCCGCGTACGCACTTGAGCGGGGTATCCCGTTCCACCTGGTCGAGCAGGACACCTACAGCGTCGTGCAACGCGTCGTGCCCGCAGGGAAAACGACCTGCGGCCTGTGCTCGCGGCTGCGGCGCGGGGCGCTGTACCGCTTTGCCGCGGAGAACGGCTTCACGCGCATCGCGCTCGGCCACCACCGTGACGACATCATCGAAACCTTCTTTCTCAACCTGTTCAACGGCGGGCGCGTCAAGGCCATGCCGCCCAAGCTGCTGTCGGACGACGGCCGCAACGTGGTGATCAGGCCGCTCGCTTATTGTGCCGAGGAGGACATCAGCCGCTATGCAAAAGCCCGCGATTTTCCGCTGATTCCCTGCAACCTCTGCGGTTCACAGCCCAACCTGCAGCGGCAGGCCATCAAGGCCATGCTGACGGACTGGAAGCAAAAGCACCCCGGGCGGATCGAAAACATCTTTCGCGCGATCGGAAACGTTTCACCCTCGCAGCTGGCCGACCGGGAGTTGTTCGATTTCGTTGGGCTCGGCGAGGACAACGAGCAACCGCCGTCCCGTGACGACTGGCTGCTTCCGGCCCGGGACAAGCTGAAAACAGTCTTGATGGCGTCAGAGTAAAAATGCTCGCGGGTTTTGCGAGCATTTTTACTCTGACCCCGGTTTTTCGTTAAAGGAGACATCCAATGGACAGAAGAAAATTCGTCAGGAACGCCGGGCTCGCCGGGGCAGCGGGACTGCTCGCCGCCTGCGGACGCCAGCCGGCCGCCGGCGCGGCGGCGGACTGCGCCGAGGCAGCCGGCCGGGAAACGATCGAATGGAAGATGGTGACGACCTGGCCGCGCGATTTTCCCGGGCTGGGAACCGGGGCCAACTACCTCGCCCGCATCATCGGAGAGATGAGCGGCGGCCGCCTGACCGTGAAAGTGTACGGCGGCGGAGAACTGGTGCCCCCCTTTGAAGTGCTGGACGCGGTCAGCCGCGGCGTGGCGGAGATGGGGCACGGCGGTGCTTATTACTGGAAGGGCGTCATTCCGGCCTCACCCTTTTTCTCCTGCGTACCGTTCGGCCTGACCGGGGCTGAGATGAATGGCTGGTTTTACCACGGCGGCGGCATGGAGCTGTACCACGAGGCATATGCCGGTAAGGGCGTCATTCCCTACCCGATCGGAAATTCCGGCACGCAGATGGGCGGCTGGTTCAACAAGGAGATCAACTCGGTCGCGGACCTGCAGGGCCTCAAGATGCGCATTCCGGGGTTCGGCGGCGAAGTCCTGAAAAAAGTCGGCGGCACGCCGGTCAACATCCCCGGCGGTGAACTGTTCACGGCGCTGCAGAGCGGAACCATCGACGCCACGGAGTGGGTCGGCCCGATGAACGACCTGGCCTTCGGCCTGTTCCGCGCGGCGAAGCACTATTACTATCCCGGCTGGCACGAACCGGGCACGGCGCTGGAAGCCCTGGTCAACCGGGAAGCCTACGACGCGCTTCCCGCGGACCTGCAGGCCATCGTGACCTATGCCTGCCAGGCCGCCAACACCGACATGTACGCCGAATTCGAAGCGCGCAACGGTGAAGCGCTGAAAACGCTTGTCGAGGAGCACGGCGTGGACGTCCGCCCGTTCCCCGATGACGTGCTCGCCGAGCTGAAGCGCGCCTCGCGGGAAGTCATCGAGGAACTGGCTGCCGAAGACGATACAGCAGCCCGCGTATGGGCTTCCCTGAGCGCCTATATCGAGCGGGTCAAGGCCTCGACGGCCATCGGTTCGCAGTACTTCGTCAACCGCCGCTGAGCCTTCAGCCCGGCGGCAGACGGGATTCGCGAATGAAGCGTTCCTGCGAAGCGCGGGACTCCTCGCCCTGCGCCGGCGTTCGCCGCAGGTAGGAGTTGTCGGGCTGCATGTACCAGGCCGTATCGTTGTCAGCTTCGTAAACGTCGAGCATGTGCTCGAGTTCTGCTTGTATGCCTTTGTCCAGCACCGGCATGATCGCCTCCATGCGTGCGTCCAGGTTGCGGCGCATCCAGTCGGCCGAACCGATGAAGAATTCCGGGTCACCTCCGTTCTCGAAGCGGTAGATCCGGGCGTGCTCCAGGAAGCGCCCGAGCACGCTGAACACCGTGATGTTTTCCGACAGGCCGGGCACGCCGGCCCGCAGGCAGCACATGCCGCGCACGTTCAGGGAAACCGGGACGCCGGCCTGGCTGGCGCGGTACAGCTCCTGGATCATGAGTTCGTCCTGCAGCTGGTTCATCTTGGCCCGGATTCCGCTGGGCCGTCCCGCTTCGGCGTGTTCGGCCTCGCGCCGGATAAGCTCGGTGAACCGTTCGCGCAGGTTATGCGGCGCCACCAGCAGGTTGCCGTAGCCGGGCGCGCTGACCGAGCCCGTCAGCTCGTTGAAGACCGCGGCGACGCTCTCGGTCAGCTCGCGGTCACAGCTCAGCACACCCAGGTCCTCGTATAGCCGGGCGGTGCCGGCGTGGTAGTTGCCCGTGGCAACGTGCGCATAGCGACGCACGGCGCCTTCTTCTTCGCGCACGACCAGGCAGAGTTTCACGTGTGTCTTGAGGCGTCTCATGCCGTAGACCACGTGCACGCCGGCCTCTTCGAGCACTCGTCCCCAGGCGATGTTGGGCTCCTCGTCAAACCGCGCGGTGATCTCCACGAAAACGGCCACCTGTTTGCCGCGCTGGGCCGCATCGATCAGGGCCTGCATGACCGGCGACTGGGTGCTGGTGCGGTAGATGCTGATCTTGATCGCCAGCACGGACGGATCGCGCGCCGCCGATTGCAGGAAGCGCAGGATGGACGTATCGAAATCGTGGTACGGCAGGTGCACCAGGAAATCGCCCTTGCGAATCTCGTTGAAGATCGACGCGGTATCAGCCGGGTCGGTATTCACCAGCCGCGGGTGCGTAACCGGCTCGTGCGGCTCGTCACGCAGTTCCGGCAGCCCGTCGGGCTGCAACCTGACGAGGTCATTCGGATTCATCAGCCCGCGCCAGACCAGGATGTCCTCCGGGTCCGCATCGAGCTGGTCGGACAGCCACTCGCACATGCTGTTCGGCATGTTGCCCCCGACCTGGAGACTCACGACCCCGGCG
>Ga0180435_10002936_pt1 | contig 17244 bp, 17 predicted proteins | sample SS_ome_3_FD_132467 | JGI IMG/M metagenome (GOLD analysis project Ga0180435, IMG submission 132467) | Hypersaline lake sediment archaeal communities from the Salton Sea, California, USA - SS_3_S_1 metaG | ecosystem: Environmental > Aquatic > Non-marine Saline and Alkaline > Hypersaline >...
ACGGACGTCCGGCAGGGCTCGACCGACGATCACACTCATGGCGTAATCCAGGTAGGATTGACGCATTTCGTCTTCGAGGTTTACTGGAGATATTTCTTTTGCAAATTCAGTCATTTAGAGACGCGGGTCAAATTCCATTATTGTTTGTATCTGGCCGTCTGCGCGGCACAGATATAGCGCATTAAAATGCGTCTTATAAAGCGACTGATACTACCACATATCCCACCCAGACGGGCAGTCTATTTCCCTGTTTTTTATGTAAATAATGATTGGTTTGACGGCAGGTTTTGCCGAACTGAAAAACTGTAAAAAAAGTTTACCGCAGAGGCGCGGAGACGCAGAGAAAAACAGTTTAATTTGTTTGACGCGCCTGCGGCGCGTCAAACAAAAGAAAACTCTGCGCCTCCGCGCCTCTGCGGTTAATTTGCCTTTTTCAACAGATGCAGTTTTCTGTACATCACCGCATAGTAGACCACCGGGATAACCACCAGTGTGAGCACGGTGGAGACGAACAGACCGAAGATCAGCGAGATGGCCAGGCCGCCGAAGATCGGGTCATCGATGATGAAGAATCCACCGATCATGGCGGCGATGCCTGTCAGTACGATCGGCTTGGCACGCACCGCCGCCGAGTTGATCACCGCCTGCTGGAACTCGACACCCTCTCTCACCTGCTGATTGATAAAGTCGACCAGCAGGATGGAGTTGCGCACGATGATACCGGCGAGCGCGATCATACCGATCATCGAAGTCGCAGTGAACTGGGCGCCCAGGATGGCATGACCCGGCATAATGCCGATGATGGTCAGCGGGATCGGCGCCATGATGACCAGTGGGATCTTGTAGGACTTGAACTGTGCCACCACCAGCAGATAGATAATCAACAGACCGACGGCATAAGCCACGCCCATGTCACGGAAAGTCTCGAAGGTCACCTGCCATTCGCCATCCCACTTCAGACTGTATTCGTAAGGATTCTCGGGCTGGCGCGTGAACCACTGGTTGACTTCGCCCTGCTCATCGAGCTTGCCAGAGATCTCGAACATGCCGTAAAGCGGACTATCGACCTTACCGGCGATATCAGCCGTGACATAAACCACCGGCAGCAGATCTTTATGATAGATATTACGTTCGCGTTCACCGTACTGGATATCGACCAGCTCGGTCAAAGGAACCAGCGTGCCATTCACTGAACGCACCTGCAGAGACAGTACCTGTTCGATATCTGCCTTGTCGGCATCGGCATACTCGATACGGATCGGTACCGCGTACTTCAGGTTCTCACCATGCAGGTAGGTCACGTCAGAGCCGCTGAGAACCGTTGTCAGCGCATCACCGATAGCTGACTGTGATACCCCCAGACGTGACGCCTGTTGACGATCTACCGCAATGGTGAGCTTTTCAGCCGGGTATTCGACACTGTCATCGACATCGACCACATTATCTGTGCCTTCGAAGACCTCGCGGATCTTCTTCGCCTGCTGGATCTGCCCCTCGTAATCGAGGCCGTAGACTTCTGCCACGATCGGTGACATCACCGGCGGGCCCGGCGGCACCTCGACGATCTTGGCGTTACCGTCATATCGGCGCGCGATCTCCTGCAATGGTGCACGCACCGATGCGGCGATCTCGTGGCTCTTGCGATCACGCTCCCCCTTATCGACCAGGTTCACCTGGATGTCACCGACATTGGCGCCTTCACGCAGGTAGTACTGGCGCACCAGGCCGTTGAAGCTGATCGGCGCGGCGGTACCGGCATAGATCTCGTAGTCGGTCACCTCGTCGAGTTCACCCAGGTAGCTGCCCATCTCCTGCAGCACCATGTTGGTCTGCTCCAGGCTGCTGCCCTCCGGCATATCCAGCACCACCTGGAACTCGCTCTTGTTGTCAGACGGCAACATCTTGAGCACCACGATCTGAACGACCACCAGCATCACTGCGGCTGATATCAGCACCATAATTGAAGCCAGTAGCAGCCAGCGGTTGCGATTACCCGAGTCGCCACCGAGGAACGGTGTCATCACCCGGGTAAACAGTCGAGACAGTCTCGGATCAGTATCGGGCGAATCCGGGCTACCGGCATGGTCGTGTTTTACTTTGGCCAGCATGACATTGGTCAGCCACGGTGTGAAGATGAATGCCACGGCCAGCGATGCCAGCATACCCATACTGGCGTTGATCGGGATCGGGCTCATGTATGGCCCCATCAGGCCGGAGACGAAAGCCATGGGCAGCAGCGCGGCGATGACGGTAAAGGTCGCCAGGATAGTCGGTCCGCCGACCTCTTCCACCGCGACCGGAATCAGATCGACCAGCTTCTGCCGTCCCAGCGCCATATGACGATGGATGTTCTCTACCACCACGATGGCATCATCGACCAGGATACCGATGGAGAAGATCAGTGCAAACAGGGATACACGGTTGAGCGTAAAACCGTAGGCCCATGAAGCAAACAGGGTGATCAGCAGCGTCACCGCCACTGCCGCGCCGACGATCAGGCCTTCTCGCCAGCCCAGCGCCCACATTACCAGCAGGATGACGGCGATGGTTTCGATGATCAGCTTCTGGATCAGCGTCTCTGATTTATTCTGCGCGGTGACACCGTAATTTCGTGTGATACTGACTTCGACGTCATCCGGGATAAAGGTCCCTTTCAGTTCATCCAGGCGTTTGATGACGAGGTTGGCGTTATCGACCGCATTACTGCCCGGCTTCTTGGCGATCGCTACTGTCACCGCCGGTTGCAGGTTATTGATCACCGTAATGCCTTTGTCTTCGCTCAGGCCGCCCTTGCCCGCAGCGATAGAAACATACTGTGATGGCGAGTCCACGCCGTGTGTGATGGTCGCCACATCCTGCAGGTAGACTGCTTTGCCGTCGAAGACGCCGACCACCAGTTCAGCGATCTCGTCGACCGTGGTCAGGAAGGTACCTGCCTGCAGTGCGATCTCCTTGTTGTTCGCAGTAACCGCCAGCCCGGTACGTGCACTGTTCGCCGACTGCAGTGCATAGCCGAGATCGCTGATGTCGATGTTATAACCAGACAGCGCCTGCGGGTCGAGCACCACGTGCATGACCTGTTTCGGGCTGCCGATGGTGTAGATATCACGGGTTCCATCGATGCGCTTCAGCTCTGTCTCGAGTGCATGCGCCACCTTGCTCAGTTCAAATGCCCCGACCTCGGGATTCTTCGACCATAGCGTTGCGGAGATGATCGGCACATCATCGATACCCTTTGGCTTGATGATCGGCTGGCCGACACCGAGATTGGCCGGTAGCCAGTCCTGGTTCGAATAGAGCTTGTTATACAGACGTACGATCGCATCGGTTCTGTTTTCACCGACCAGGAACTGCACGGTGAGCACCGCCATGCCGGGCGACGACGTCGAATAGACATGTTCGATACCGCTGATCTCGGAGATGACCTGCTCCGCCGGTGTCGCCAGCAGACTCTCTACTTCTGATGCTGTGGCACCGGGGAAAGGGATGAAAACATTGGCGAAGGTCACATTGATCTGCGGATCTTCTTCACGTGGCGTGATCATCACCGCGAAGATACCCAGCAGTACACCGACCAGTGCCAGCAGCGGCGTTATCTGTGTGGTAAGAAACTTGTTGGCTGTATTGCCGGAGATCCCGAGCTTAGTCATCACAACGGCCTCGCTTATTTATTAGCAGCTTTATCTACGACATTCTGGCGCTGGTGGATAAGCAAGATACCCGCCTGGATCGGATCGAGCGCCACACGCTCGCCTTCCGTCAGCCCGGAAAGCACCACCCTGGAATCACCGCTTTCACTGCCGACACGGACATGCCTGAAGTGGATATCGTTGTCATCGCTGACGACATAGACAGCCGTCACCTCGGAGCGATGCACGATACTCTGACTCGGAACCATCAATACATCTTTCTCACCTGTTACCAGCGAGGCCTTGACGAACATTCCCGGAAACAGGCCTTCGATGCCTTCAGGCAGATCCAGACGAACCTTGAAGGTGTTCGACTTATGATCAGCGATCGGGAACACGGTGATCTTCTCGACAGCGACCAGGTTACTCTCGCCTTCGACATACGATTCTGTATAGACATAAGCCTTGCCGTAGGTACGGATCTTCCTGATCAGGCTCTGCGGCACATCGACATTGACCCTTAACTGGTCAAGCGAGACACCGGTCATCAGTTTCATACCAGGCTGTACATTTTCACCGACTTCGACATGCCGCTCGGTAACGATACCGCTGTATGGCGCCTTGACCCGGGTATAAGATAACTGTTCTCTAGCTTCATCGAGAGAAGCTCGCGCGGAATCCAGCCGCGCTTTTGCAGCAGACAGCGCATGTGTCGCTTCATCCATCTTTGCCTTGGAGACGACCTTCTTCTCGAAGATATCCTTCACACGATCGAATTCGTCCTGTGCTTTAGAAAGGTGTGACTCGGCTTCTTTCTCACCGGCCCTGGCCTTCTTCAACTGTGCCTGTTGCGAGGTATCTTTGAGGCGCATGATCACAGAGCCTTTTTCGACATAGTCGTCGACATCGACGAGAATTTCCTGGATGCTGCCCCGTGTCTGCGCAGAGACGGTGGCGCGGTTTATGGCTTCGACGGCACCGTCGAGACGAAACTCACGACTCAACGTCTCAAGCTTCACCGTTGCGGTTTCCAGCCCCGAGGTATGATTCGATGCATGGCTGAGCGGCGCAACAAGCAGCGCGGCTGAAAGCATCAATAGTGCCGAGTTAAACGGAACAGATAGTTTCCAACGGGTACTACATTTTAAATTCTTCATCGTCTCGCCTGATTCATTGGGTTGTTGCTGCTGGCTAATACCCTGCCTTACGATAATATATTAGAGTTTTCTAATATATGGATTATCTCATAAAAATCAACACTTTTTAGATACAAACAAACAGCAACAAATATACGCCCTATTTGTATGGAATGAAATAAGAGAAAGATCAATGCAGGTATAGCACTAGAGAAAGAGAATTCACCGCAGAGACACGGAGGCGCAGAGTTTCCTTTTTGTTAGACGCGCCGCAGGCGCGTCAAACAAATAAAGTGTTTTCTCAGCGTCTCCGCGTCTCTGCGGTTAACATCCATTCCAAAGCGAACAGCGTTAGCTAGAGATTTACGATCAGCTTTTCAGTTTGAAGACTAGCTGTTTGTGCTTTTTCAGAACCTTTGAATGAGTGCCCAAGGTACAGGCAGTAGCCCAGCCATTTATACAGGAAACGATTGAACTTCCACTTGATGGCGCCGGTTTTCGCTGGAATGTGATCAAATCGCTGTCGGCCGTGCTGCAGATGCCCGGTAAGCACCTCGACCTGGTTGGCATCGTGATATACGCGCAAGGTCAGTTCAGGTTCAGCAACCTGATGCTGTGCTTCATCGAAGTAATAGGTCAGGCACAAGGTGGTGGTGAATTTTGTGCGCTCGAGGATAGTCAGGTGCAAACTGAGACAGCCCGGCAACTCAGATACACTCTCTTCAGGCAGTCTCGACAGATCAGGTATCAGGCGGCGAAGACGCATGAAATTGTTCTCATACAGATCCATCAGGCTGACGAATCCGCGGGGATCGACATCCTCGCAGCCATAACCGGCAGGCTCTTTGAAATGAGTACGTTTCATGGTGATAGGTTAGCTTATATCTGGCGGGAAAGGTAATTTGCATCCACAAACGTGACTAACCGCAGAGACGCGGAGGCACAGAGAAAAACACTTTATTTGTATGACGCGCCTGCGGCGCGCCATACAAAAGAAAACTCTGCGATCTCTGCGCCCTCTGCGGTGAATAAAATGCTTTCAAATGAAATCAGGCAGACCAGTACGGTGTCTCGATACCATCACCCAGATCGGCGCGGATCAGGCGCTCACGTACTTCCAGCAGCTGTTCGATCAGTGCCGGCTCGGCTTTCTCGTAGGCTTCAGCATCGGGTACACGTTTTACCACGACGCCAAGCAGCTCGGTGATGGCGTTACCGATCGAGTTCTGGCTGATGGTAACGATGAGATCACCATCATCGTTACGATAGATGAGCTGTTTGAATGCCGGCTGCCAGCGGATCGCGTTGGCATATTTCGCATCGGTAATACACTGATCCCTGACTTTCTTCGCCGACGCCATGAAGTCATTGTTGAACAGCAGGATACTTTCGATCTGATCAGGAAAATATGAACCTTCAGGAACAGGCCCGTTTCGGGTCGATACCTGGGTGAAGAAGGTTTTGTAGAAATCGATGAAGCCTTTCAGGATCTGGTCATATTCCTGCCAGAAAACGATATCCTTCAATGCCTCGGCGCCACCCTGTATCTTCCAGCTCGGCAAGCCCTGCGGGTAACCGGTCAACTCGATCTTTGATGAACCTTTACTGGTCTGTTTCAGGATATTGAAATCGAGTGAAGAGAAGAAATCACTGTACACATCACGCATATAGGCCTGGAAAAGGCTGTGCTGGCCGCCATCGGTCAGGTTTGGATCATTCTCGTCGGCAAACTTTGCCTTCCTGAGCTGGTTCTTGTCGAAGGTGATGAAGTGGTTATGCAGCATGCGGATGCTGGGCACACCGGGAGATGTCAGCGGCCAGGTAGCATCGAGGCTGGCTTCGCCTGCCAGCACCAGCGCTTCGTCTGGATCCGGGTATTTCTCGATCATGTATTCGATGATGATCTGGTTCATCCGGTTCCATATCTTCTTGGTCTGCTCAGGCACCTGGGTACGGCGCACCGGCCTGCCGAGTGGATCAAGGATGGTTTTCGAGGTGTTATAGATGATCGAGGTATCGAATACGTTACTATGCCCTAGCGCCTTCCTGTACAGCAACAAATCCTCCGGGTTCCTCAACAGGCCATTATTATTCGCCAGATCGTTCAGGTTTTCGGTACTGTTAAAAAACTCGTTCGGCGCCATACCCTCAGGCACATCCAGCGGAATGGGTCGAAATGGTGTAACGATCTCTCTAGGTCCTGACTGCACAACAATCTCCAGTAACACTTAAGCCGCCAATCGTTTGAAAATGGACTGATGGCGCTTGTTTAGGTTCATTAAATATAGATATAAGATGTAGATAACTGTTAATTATAACTATTAATTATAACTGGTAATGACGCATAAACGAATAACAGCGATATACTGATTATTTTGATATGCTGAACTGGATCTCAAATCTGAAATACAGCTACCGAGCGCTTACACCAGATGTCTGACCACTATAGTACCCACCGTCGCCAGTTCCTTAAATTTATTACACTGGGCTCCATCTCGAGCGCACCCGGTTTATCGATCACTGCCTGCAGCCAGAGGAAATTCTTAAATCCGGATGAAAACATCTATCTCTCGGGCGGCAACTACGATAACCAGGGGACACGCGCATCTGCACTCATCGCGATCAACACTGACCAGCGAAAACAGTGTGTTATCCCCTGCGATTTTCTGCCACATGAGATCATCATCCACCCTGAGGACAGCTATACCGTTTTTTGTTTCGAGAAGGATGGCCCGAATGCCTGCATGGTCGACCTGAAGAACGAGCGTGTGAACAACAGGTTTCTGGCAGCAGATAAACACCACTTTTCAGGACATGCTGTGTTCGATGGATATGGCAGGCTCCTCACCATCGAGATCGAACAGCAGACAAAACAGGGAAAGATATCAATACGTGACGCATCGACACTGGAGATCATCAAACAGCTACCGACGTTGGGCCTGTCGCCACATGACTGCCTGTTGACTGAAAATACCCTGGCCGTCAGCAATACCGGACAGGATGCGACCAGGTTCCATCAACCATCACTCGTCTTCATCGATATAGAATCCGAAAAATTACTTTCACGCCTGAAACTGGACGATGACGAGCTCAACGCCGGTCACTTCGATATAGCCTATGACAACAAACTGGTCATAGCTTCAGCACCGACCGATCAGTCAGATAGCAAAGCCATCGGTGGTGTAAGCATACAGCATAACGAGCATTCGGTTATCACGATGACTCACCCGGAAGACCTCAGCGGTCGCTTAAAAGGCGAAGCGCTTGGTATTTCAGTGAGCCCTGAACACGAGATTGCAGCCGTCACTCATCCTGATGCAAACCTGCTTACATTCTGGTCGTTAAAAGACTCTCCCGGTGATGCCAGCTTCATCAAAGCTATCGATATAGATAATCCACGCGGTGTCACACAGGCCCTGGATGGAAAGAGTTTTGTGATCAGTTATGGCAGGCATCCAGCGATGGTAAACATCGAGATAAGCAGTCTTGTACGTCAAGCGGAAACGATCATGAGGCCGACGTCAGCTACAGGTGAGCACCTGCTAAACTGGTCTGCAAGGCTGCTCAGCCAGCCTGCGAGAGACAATGCCGAAACAACGCTATGATGAATAGTTTCACCGGCTATTCTTTGCTTTGGTGCCTGCCCTGGTTAAGACTTGTCGTCACTGATCTTGTTCGATTTAGCCTCGATCAGGTTCCCGATGATGTCATTTGATTCATCAACCACATCGGCTGCTCTTACAGATTCCTGTTGTGCCTGTTTGCCGCCCAGCCAGCCACGAATGGTGGTGACGATGCTTTTTATCGCACGCCATAATTTAGGTAACAGCCAGATCGCCAGCAGTATGAACAGGATAATAAACACGATGAAAGCCACCGGGTAATTCAAAGCGGTCCAGAGCCCACCGATAACTGCCAGATCTTCGGTGATTGAAGCGGTCGTATTCGTCACCGGTTCTGGAGATGTATTGATTACCAGGCGTGTACTCGCTTTTGTCAGGTGAGAAGTCGCAGCCAGGCTGCCGCCAAGTAGAGCTGCAGCCAGTTCTGCAGCCTGATTGATCTCCAGCCCCTGGGCTGCACCGACAGCCAGCATAGCACCAGCAGGAATACGGATGAATGTATGGATAACGTCCCAGCCTGAATCAACACCGGGAATCTTGTCTGCAAAGAACTCGACGAAGTACATGATGCCGGCAGCGCCGATGACGAGAGGGTCCTGCAACACGGTCAGCGACGGTGGTAGTTCGGTATAACCGCCAGAGCCCATGATGCCGAGTACCAGAATAGCCGCATAGAGGTTGATTCCCGATGCCCAGGCGACACCCAGTGTCATTGCGATTACGTCGATTGTTTCCATAAGTTTCTCTTCACCTGTCTCGTCACGCTGTGAGGTATCAGGTTGTAGTTAATCTTTCTTGCCTTCATCCATCATGGATTTGAGATCAGCAAAGGGGTTAAAGGTAGCTGATGGCGCCTTTGCCCCATCGAGCGCTATCCCCTTGTTCGCCAGCGCTTCAGTCTGCCGCTGGTGCTCGTTATCATGGCAGTACAGGCAGAGCAGCTCCCAGTTGCTGCCATCCGATGGATTGTAATCATGATCGTGATTCTTGTGGTGAACGGTCAGTTCGTGCAGGTTGGCTCGGGTAAATTCACGACTACAGCGACCGCATATCCAGGGATACATCTTTAACGCCTGTTCGCGATAGCCATGACCGCGCGCTTCGCTATCGCGCCGCGCCTTGGCGACCACCTCATCCAGCCGTGCTTCAGATTGTTTTTTCTTTTCCGACATCGTCTCTACTATGAATGCTATTAAAAATTTCTAATAAAAACTCACATCCCATATATGTGTCCATATATGTGTCCATATATGTGTCCATATATGTGCATTGTGGAGTCGATTAATTATAATGGAATACACGGAGTACTTATACTTCATTTATTTAGTCATTCGCACATCGGTAATCCTATGAAATTTCTAGCAAAAGGCATCGCCATCAGTGTTTTTGCAACAGCCCCTCTGGCACATGGCAGTGACAGCCTGACAGTAAGAACAATCAGTATGGAACTGGCGAAGGACATCGCACACGAGAGCATCAAGGCTTGCAGAAAATCCGGTTATAACGTCAGCGCCGTCGTTGTCGACAGGAATGGCCTGGTACAGGCGGCACTACGTGATGACCTGGCGACACGTTTTACCCTGCAGATAGCCGAAGAGAAAGCCAATAGCGTTATCTTGTCCGGAATCAGCTCCGGCGATTTCAGAAAAGCGCGTAGTGATATCCAGCAGGAGCTAAACCACATGGATGACCTTATCGTCATGGAGGGGGCCTTACCCATCGAGATTGCAGGATCTCGAATCGGTGCCATCGGTGTCAGCGGCGCACCCGGCGGTGAAAAAGACGAGCTTTGCGCTCAGCAGGCGCTGGACGCACTGGCTGAACGTATCGAGTTTGCCGAATGAGCAAGTCATACAAACGCATCAGCACAGTGTTGAACAATATTGGGTTGAGCAATATTGGATTGAGCAATATTGGATTGAGTAATACAGGGTATAGAAGCATAGGGTTATGCGTCATAGCTCTGAGCTGCACCCTGGCCGTCACCGAGGCTAAGGCGGACAAGATATATAAAATTGTCGATGAGAGTGGCAAGGTCACCTATACATCGACACCGCCTGAAAATGCTGATGCCGATAAAGAGACATCGACCATAGACGTCGCAGCGCCGCCATCTGAGGAACGTGTGGAAGCTGCACAGCGACGTCATGAAAGGAATATCGAAGCAGCAGAACAGATGGATGAGAACAGGAATCAACGCAGCGAGATGATCTCAGAAGAGAATCGTCTCAAGCGTGAGAGACAGAAACAGGCGGCCGAGCAATTCAAACAGCAAGAGCCAGCCAGTGAAGAAGAGCACTATGGCTATCCCTACCTGCCACGTCCGAGACCCCCGCTAAGACCACGACCACCTGTCGCCGTCCCTCTACCTCATTGATGGAGTAGTGATGGAAGAACTGGTGAATTGAAAGTTAGAACCTGAATGATAACAGCAGCGAACCACTGGCCGCAGCGGCCTCAACATCATTAAATACGGTACTAACAAATTCTTCGTAATCACTGGCGTCACGTATGTTGAGAATAAAGTCTAGCGCAACTGACTCCCAGTTATAACCGATACCACCGCTAAGCTGCAGACCGTTAAACGTCCTTTCGAACCCGGCGAGCTCCCACTCTTCGGTGAACATTCCGCCACCGATATAGGCTTTGAAACCAGGTGATGCCATGTTCACCCCCACATGACCAAGAAGGTCCAGACCCGTAGCATCTATGGCAGAGACATCATCGTGTTCAGTCGCGAAATAACTGGCACGCAGCGCAAAGATGTCTGATATTGCATACGAGAATGAAAAGCTGATTCCTGAAAGCTCGTCATCATTCAGAAATGAATCATCATATGCAATAACTGTTGCATATGTACCAAAGCCAGCCGTGAATTGCTTATCCATCGGATCATCAGCAGCCGAGTGCACAACAGTAGACATCAGCGCTAGAAATAACAGGGTGATTTTTTTCATAGGAGATTTCATTATAGGAGACTTCATTGTGTAGTAGATCAGGATTAAACAAGTCTAACAGAGACCGGGCCTGATTACGCGGCGGACAGAAATTCGATAAGCTTATGTTCAAACCAGTAACTGCCTTCTACATCATTCGACACGAAGCCCACATGACCGCCATGTGCAGTAAGCAACATGTCGATATCACTGCTTAATTCATCGACACCGGGAACGGTCGATTCGAACATGAAGGGGTCATCCTTCGAATGGATGATCCGTGTCGGTGTTCTGATTTCTTTTAAAAACTGTCTGCTGCTGCAACGGTCATAATATTCCTGTACACCACTGAAGCCATGCAGCGGTGCCGTTACCTTGTCATCGTAATCCCAGAAACTTCTCAAGCTGTGAATATCTACTTCTAACGGTGATTCAATATGCTTGAACTTGTCGATGTAGGTCTGCCTGAGCGATTTCATCAGGTGATCACAATAGATCCTCGATGTCCCCATCTCGAGACGAGCAGCGGCATCATGCAGACGAAACGGCACGGAGACGGCGACAGCTTTTTCAGCAGGGTTGGCAGCGCCCGTCTCTCCCAGCCACTTGAGAAGAACATTACCACCCAGCGAGAACCCGACGACCGCATATGGATAACGTCCGGTTTTCATCTTTATATGGTCGATGATGAATGCAAGATCGCCGGTATCTCCCGAGTGGTACGCCCTGGGCAAACGGTTAGGCCTGCCACTACAACCGCGAAAATGCATGAATACAGCTCTGTATCCTGCCTGCTCGAGGTGATGGATAGTCGAATTAGCATACTGTGAATTGATACTGCCTTCGAGACCATGCAGGATCAGTACCGCCTTTTCAGATTGCTGTTTGCTCCAGTGGATATCGATAAAATCACCATCGTCGAGCTCGACCTGTTCATCGACAAGATCCAGAGCAAAGCGTTTCTTGAAATAGACTGGCCAGAGTGTCTGCAGATGTGGTGAGCGTAGCCACCAGGCAGAGCTGAACGGTGTTACAGAAGCTTTATTAACCACTAAGTACTAAAAGACGTCGTACGTATCTGCTGCACGATAACGGAAATAGATGGATCACTCGAAACCGAGTTTCCGAGGAGCAGGTCAAGCAGTGTCTGGTCCGGATACGACAGCAACAGTTCAAAGGTCTGTCGCTGCTGATCGTCGAGCATATCGACTCTCTTCTCGACAAAATTATTCAGCAACAGATCAAGTTCGAGCATGCCGCGCCTGCACTGCCAACGGTAATCAATCTCGCTTGTGGTCTCGGCACTCATCTCAATTTGAACCTGGAGTAGTCAGATAAAGTGGCCGGACTAGAGTGAACGCGTCACCATTTTATGCTTGATGCGCCCGATCGCCCTGGTCGGATTCAGCCCTTTCGGACAGACATTGACGCAGTTCATGATGGTATGGCAGCGGAACAGTTTGAACGGCCCTTCCAGATCCGCCAGGCGCTCTTCGAACGCCTGATCGCGGCTGTCCTCGATGAAACGGGATGCCTGCAACAACGCTGCAGGGCCAAGGAACTTGTCCGGGTTCCACCAGAATGACGGGCAGGAGGTCGAACAGCAAGCACACAGCACGCACTCGTAGAGGCCATCGAGCTGCTCACGTTGCTGTGGTGTCTGCTTCAGCTCGACCTCGGGCATCGGATCATTCACGATCATATATGGTTTTACTGCACGGTACTGTTTATAGAACTGTTCCATATCGATGATCAGGTCACGGATCACCGGCAGACCAGGCAGCGGCTTGACCTCTATCGGCTGTTTCAGTTCATCTGTCGACGTTATGCAGGCCAGTCCGTTGGTGCCATTGATGTTCATGCCATCCGAGCCACACACGCCTTCACCGCATGAGCGTCTGAAACTGAGTGTCTCGTCCTGTTCATCTTTTATCCGCAGTAATGCCGCAAGCAGCATGGTCCCCGGCTCGACATTATCCAGTTCGTATTGCTGGATATAGGGCTTTTTATCCGTCTCAGGGTTAAAGCGATAGATCTTGAACTTCATCTCATTCCCCCTGCTAATAAACCCTTGGTTTCGGTGGAAAACTTTCGACTGAAATCGGTTTGGTGCGTACCGGTTTATAGTCGAGACCGTTGTCGAACGAATACAGACTGTGGCGCATCCAGGCGATGTCATCTCGTTCGGTAAAGTCGATACGTGAATGAGCACCGCGGCTCTCTTCACGTGCATAGGCAGAATGGATCGTCGCCAGCGCAACTGCCATCAGGTTCTCGAGTTCAAACGCTTCCACTTTCTGTGTATTGAAGGTATAGCTATGGTCATCGATGCTCACGTTCGTCATGCGTTGCATCAGCTGTTCAACCTTGTCGACACCTTGCTTCAGTACTTCTTTATTTCGGAACACGCTGCAGTGATCTTCCATCACCTGTTTGAGTTCCTGGCGCAGCCCGGCAACCGTTTCTTTCTTCGATGGCTCTGTTTTTGATGAATCGATGTTAGAGCCACCATCGTAACGCTGTACTTTCTCGACCAGCTTATCGATCACTGCTTGATCGATGCCCTTATGATATTTATTCTCTTCCAGGTATTCAATGATATGGTTCGCCGCTGCACGGCCGAATACCAGGATATCGAGCAGTGAGTTACCGCCGAGACGGTTGCCACCATGAACTGACACACAGGCACACTCGCCGGCGGCATACAAACCCGCTACCGGTTCTTCAGGCGTGTCTTTGACAGGCACTACCACCTGGCCATGCCGATTAGTCGGGATGCCGCCCATGGTGTAATGCGCTGTCGGGAATACCGGGATCGGCGCTTCAGCAGGGTCGATGCCGAGGAAAGTGATGCAGGTCTGCCGGATACCCGGCAATCGTTTCTGAATAACCTCTTCACCGAGATGATCGAGCTTCAACATCACATGATCCTTGTTCGGACCACAGCCTCGTCCTTCCCTGATCTCGATCGCGATAGCCCGGCTGACCACATCACGGCTTGCCAGGTCTTTCGCTTTCGGCGCATAACGCTCCATCAGGCGCTCACCTTCCGCGTTCACCAGGTAGCCGCCCTCGCCGCGCGCACCTTCGGTGATCAGCATGCCGCGTCCGGCGATGCCGGTAGGATGAAACTGGAAGAACTCCATATCCTGCAGCGGGATACCGGCACGCATCGCCATGCCCATACCATCACCGGTATTGATCAGTGCATTGGTGGTGGTCTTGTATATCTGGCCTGCGCCACCGGTTGCCAGCAGTGTCGTCCTGGCTTCGATGACAACGATACTGCCATCATGAATATTGAATATCAGGGCGCCGAGTACCTGTCCATCATCACCCTGTAACAGGTCGACGGCGAAGTATTCATCGAAGAAATGCGTCTTGGCGCGAATATTCTGCTGGTACAGGCTGTGCAATATCGCGTGCCCGGTCCTGTCGGCTGCGGCGCATGTCCGCGCTGCCTGGTCACCACCGAAGTTCTGGCTCTGGCCACCGAAAGCGCGCTGGTAGATCTTGCCATTGTCGAGGCGGGAGAACGGTACACCGAAATGCTCCAGCTCATAGACCGCCTGCGGCGCGGTACGGCACATGTATTCGATGGCATCCTGATCACCGAGATAATCACTGCCTTTTACCGTGTCGAACATATGCCAGTGCCAGTTATCAGGCAGGACATTGGCGAGGGCTGCATTCATACCACCCTGCGCAGCAACGGTGTGGGAGCGTGTCGGAAATACTTTAGAGACCACAGCGACACTCAGATCGGCCTCGGCCAGCTGTAGCGAAGCACGTAATCCGCCACCACCCGCACCGATGATCAAGGTATCGAACTGCCTTCTCTCTATCGTTCTTTCTACCATCGAAATATCCTTAGCCTTGCCTAGCCCTCAGCAACTACAGTCAATAATAAAATTCTGAACACCCACAGGCCACTGCTAATCAAGACGCCGATCAGCATACCGAGGATAAATATCCTCAGCATGATGTTATGCACATAATCCAGCACCACATCACGCATACCTATCCAGGCATGAAACAGCACTGCGATGACAAAAATACCGGCTGCCGTGATATTGAACGGGTTATACAGCCAGCTTCGCCATGCTTCATAGGCAATCGCATCGGCGGTGAAGTAACAATAGCTGGCGTAGATGATGAACAGCACGATATATACCGCGCTGACACGCTGTATCACCCAGGGGCGCAGCCCTTCGAGTACATAGAGACTCATGTGCACACCCCGACGATGATCAGCAATATGGTGACGGCCTCTGCAAGAAACACCAGCCAGGCACCGAACCGGGCCTGTGATTTATCAACACCGATCTCGGCATCGATCAGAAGAAAGCGTATACCGGCAAAGAAGTGATGTGCGAGCGACCATAGCACGAGCACCTGTACCAGCAGCATCAACGGCTGACTCATCATCTGCTGAACACTGGCAAACGATTCTTCAGACTGAACGGACAGGTCCAGCAGATAGACTGAAAACGGAAGAAACAGGAATAACAGCACACCGGAGATACGATGAGCAAATGACACGATACCGGTCAGGGGCAAACGTATCTTCAGCAGATTCAGATAAACAGGTCGATTATCAGTCATTTGTCTCTGCGATACCTGTAGACATGTCCATACTCCAGCCTGCTGTTAACTCGGTTAGCAAGAAAGTGTGACACACAATCAGACAACCGATTCATCTACTCATGTTCGCCTGCTAATGTTATGTAGTCCCGGGTTATCTAGCCCCGGGTAAAAAAATGGTCTTTCAGTGCTGACTATTTCGTCTTAACTTGAAGCATATGAAGCAGCATGTCAAGAAAGCTTTATTCGAAAATAGCGACATCGATAAGTATTGAAAAACAACCCGAGCCCCTTACTTACAATGGTCATTAACACAGGATGAAATCCACATTTTTTCTGTAATGATATAGTGCTCAATATTGTCTAATATCCACCTGCTAACAATACAATAACGTAACCAGGTATAACCGTGATGAATAACGACTGGAAGAATCACCTGCTACAAAGTGGTGCAACACAGGATGATAGAGGCCTGTTCATTTTTGATGAAAGTTTCGCTGATGCCCCGATCGCCGAAGACAGCAATGTCATCTGTGACCTGTCACACTTCAGCACGGTCGTCATCGCCGGTGCTGATGCGGCTGAATTCATGCAGGGCCAGTTCACCAATGACGTCAATAAAGTCGATGATGAGCACAGCCAGATAAGCGCCTTCTGCAATAAAAAAGGCCGCATGGTTGCTAACTTTCGCCTTTTCAAGTATCAACAAAATTACTTCATCAGTATAAGACAGGACCTTGTCGATAAAAGCATCGCACACCTGCAGAACTATGTTCTTCGTGCACAGGTTGCGATTCAGGATGTCAGCCAGCAGCTGGTTCACCTGGGACTCAGCGGCAAAGATGCCGGGGCGATACTGGCAGACTTTATCAACAATCCGGGCACAGACGTCGACAGCCTGTCCCAGAATGAAGACTATATCGCTATCCGAGCTGCCGGCTCAATCCCGCGCTACGAGATATTCTGCTCACCTGAAAAAGCTATCGCCTTCTGGCAAGTCGTTTCTGAAAAGGCCAGTACCGTGAACAGTGATTACTGGGACTTGCTGGATATAAAGAATAGCATCCCCTTTATCGACAGCAATACCAGTGAAGAATTCGTCCCGCAGATGGCCAATATGGAACTCATCAACGGTGTCAGCTTTGAAAAAGGCTGTTATACCGGACAGGAGATCGTCGCCAGGACCCATTACCTCGGCAAACAAAAACGCCGCACCTATCCTGTCAGGATTAAATCTGACACCATGCCCAATACAGGTGACCAGCTCGCTACCGAGACCTCCACCGAAAACCAGTACACGGGGACGCTGGTGACGATTTACCAGACTGCTAAAGAT
>Ga0180435_10002937_pt1 | contig 17239 bp, 13 predicted proteins | sample SS_ome_3_FD_132467 | JGI IMG/M metagenome (GOLD analysis project Ga0180435, IMG submission 132467) | Hypersaline lake sediment archaeal communities from the Salton Sea, California, USA - SS_3_S_1 metaG | ecosystem: Environmental > Aquatic > Non-marine Saline and Alkaline > Hypersaline >...
GTGGTATGGGTGCCTGTGGACGAGAAGTCCGCTGCTGCACAGAATTCATGACTGAGTTCATTCCCATCTCGATCAAGATGGCCAAAGAGCAGGGTATATCCTTGGCTCCCTCGGAAATTACCGGTATGTGCGGCCGGCTTCGCTGCTGCTTAATGCATGAAAATGAACAGTACAAAAAAGCCAAGAAGAATTTGCCCAAACAGGGTAAGCGTGTCAACACACCCCGTGGGGAAGGAAAAGTAATCCGTGTAAATGCCCTGAGCCAGAAAATCTCTGTGCTCCTGGGGGAAGATGGCATTCATGACTTTGATCCTGATGAGGTAGAACGGATAAAGCGATGAACAAGATCCTGTCTCAAGTAGATCAGGTCTTTCCCTATACCAGCAATTTAAGGCGAGAATTCCATCGCCAACCAGAGCTGGGTTTCCAAGAAATTCAAACTGCCGAAATCATACTCAGAGAACTGTCCAAATTGGATGGATTCTCGATTCAGTCTGGAATTGCAGAAACTGGAATTGTCGCCTTGTTAAAAGGCAGCTCTCCAGGAAAGACAGTCCTGCTTCGTTTTGATATGGATGCCTTGCCGGTCACTGAAAATACCGGCGTAGAATATGCGTCACAAAATAAAGGTGTCATGCATGCCTGTGGACATGACGGACATATGGCGATAGGCCTGACCGTTGCGAAATTGTTGGCTGAGAATTACCATGACCTCCCCGGTCAGATCAAATTTATTTTTCAACCCGCTGAAGAAGGTTTGGGGGGCGCCCAAAGGATGATCGAGGCGGGAGTGTTAGAAGACCCAAAGCCTGATATTGCGTTGGGATTGCACCTCTGGAATGAAAAGGAAATTGGCTGGCTGGGAATCAGCGATGGCCCGGTAATGTCTGCCTCGGAAACATTCCAGATCGAGATCAAAGGTAAGGGTGGGCACGGGGGAAAACCCCACGAATCGATTGATCCCATTGTCGCTGCGGCAAATATCATCACATCCCTGCAAAGCCTAGTCTCCCGGGAAGTTCCGCCGCTGGATAGCGCTGTAATTACGGTCAGTTCTATTCACGGGGGTGAAACGCATAACGTGATCCCTGAATTCGTTACCCTGGAAGGGACCATCAGGACCTTTACGGAAACAACCCGCCAGCTGGTGCTTGAGCGTTTTCATCAGATGGTGGATGGGATTGCTAAGGCCCACTTATGCAGCGCGGAAATCAAGATCATTGATATTTCTCCTGCAGTGACCAATCAACCGGATGTTGCTGAGGTGATGCGCCAAGCTGCTGTTTCCCTCTTCCCGGAAGCAGAATTAGACACTAATTATCAGACCATGGCATCTGAGGATATGGCTTTCCTGATGCAGGACTTGCCAGGATGTTATAGTTTTGTGGGATCTGCAAATTCAGCGCTGGGTTTGGATGCCAAACACCATCAGCCGGACTTCAATTTTGACGAGGAAGCACTAAAAACCGCTGCCGCTCTGCTGGTAGGAGCGGTAAACCGATTTTTGATGGATTGAGTAAATTATTGTCTCTGGATTATTAGGGACGGAGTCCTTTCAAAGGACTCCGTCCCTTTGTTTTTTACGGGATGTAAGGCATGTTTTCAGGTGTCATTAATCCAGTTAACAATACTCCAACTTGACGTTTTTTTGCTATCTTGCTAGAATTAAGTAGGATTAATCTTATTCATCTTATTAATCATATCAGGAGTGGCCATGGATCACTCTGAATTTATTGATTATCTCCTCCAAACTACCGATACGAATACAGAAACGCTCCCTGCCCTGAAGGATCTCAGTCAGCAGATCGGTATTAGCATTTCTACCTTGCGGGAACAACTTGAAGCTGCAAAAGTTCTGGGCCTGGTTGATGTTAAACCGCGCCGTGGTATTCGCCCACTACCTTACTCCTTTACACCAGCTGTAGATGCCTCATTATGTTATGCAATCCAACAGGATCAAGCTTATTTTGAGGATTTTGTGAATCTTAGACGGCACCTTGAATATGCTTATTTCCCTCAGGCCGTGGATCTTCTTCAGGATTCTGATCATCAGGAATTACGTCAGTTGGTAAAAAGGGCCTGGGAAAAACTACACGGGAAGCCCGTCCGCATTCCTCACCAGGAACATCGCCAACTCCATCTGACATTTTTTAAGAGGTTAAATAACGTATTTGTATCTGGATTACTGGAAGCTTATTGGGATGCATATGAAGCTGTGGGATTGAATGTTTATACAGACCTTGAATATTTGGAGCAAGTTTGGACTTATCATGAGGAACTTGTAGAAACAGCTATCCAGAAAGATAAAATTCGGGGATCAGAAATACTCCGGGAGCATTTTGAGTTGATGGATCGCATGATCAGATGATCGATATCAAACATAATACATCACAGTTTCAGAGAGAATAAATTAGGAGATTGAATGGCTCAAACCCAAACTAAAAAACCGGTTCAGAGACGTGTGAGCGGTGTAAATGAGTTTTCCATCAATATCGGCACAGAGAATGGATCTGGCAGCCAGACAGCCAATTTGACGATACTGAGGTCCATCTTCAAGATGGGTGTCCCTGTGTCAGGAAAAAATATCTTTCCTTCCAACATCCAGGGGTTACCCACCTGGTATAAGATCCGGGTCAGCCAGTCAGGTTATAGCGGCCGGAGGAAAGAAGCGGATATTGTTGTTGCGATGAACCCAAAAACCTTCACGGAAGATCAATATGATCTGGTGCAGGGAGGGCTTTTCCTGTACGCCGATGACATTAAAGATCCGATAGATCGGCAAGATATGGTCCTGGTCCCCATGCCGGTAAAGGCCATTGTAAAGGAAGCCAAACCTCACCGGGACCTGCGCAAACTGGTTGCGAACATGGTCTATGTGGGTGTGCTGGCGAATCTGCTAGGAATCGATTTAGAACCGATCAAAGCGGCTCTGGAATACCATTTCAAGGGAAAAGAAAACCCGGTGGAATTTAACATGATGGTGATCGGTCTGGCATATCAGTGGGCCGATGAGAATCTGGATCTTGATTTGCCTTACTGGATCGAGCCCCGGGACCTCACGGAGAATGCCATCCTGGTTGACGGGAATACAGCCGCAGGATTGGGAACCATCTACGGTGGGATGCATTTTGTGTCCTGGTATCCGATCACACCGGCAACGAGTTTGCCTGAGGCCATGCTAGAATACGCGCCCCAATTACGTAAAGATCCGGAAACTGGCGAAAATACCTATGCCATTATTCAAGCGGAAGACGAACTAGCTGCTGTAGGCATGGTTGTCGGGGCAGGTTGGGCGGGTTTACGGGCGATGACAGCTACATCTGGCCCGGGCTTAAGCTTAATGGCGGAATATACGAGCCTGGCCTATCTTGCGGAGATTCCCATTGTGATCTGGGTAATTCAGCGAGTTGGGCCTAGCACAGGATTGCCAACCCGGACAGCCCAGGGAGATATCAACCTCGCCTATTATTCGGGGCAGGGGGATACAGAGCATATCATGTTGATTCCCGGAAATGTAAGAGAATGTTTTGAGTTTGGTTGGAGAGCGCTTGACCTGGCTGAAAAATATCAAACGGCTGTATTTTGTATGTCGGATCTCGATCTGGGCAAGAATCAATGGATGACAGAACCTTTCGAATACCCGGATACTCCAATTGAAAGGGGAAAGATCCTCTGGGAGGAAGACCTGGAGAAGATCAAAGAGGAGTGGGGGAGATACAGGGATCTGGATGGAGATTTCATCCCCTATCGGACAGTGCCGGGTAATACCCATCCAAAAAGCGCCTATTTTGCCCGTGGAACTGGGCATGATGATTTCGCAAACTACAGCGAACATCCAGAAGAGTGGCGGAATAACCTGGATCGAATAAAAAACAAGATCAACTCTTCCAAGGCAGACCTGCCTGAGCCGATAATCACAAAAATGAGGGGCGCAAAAAGGGGAATCATCACCTTTGGTTCACCGGATGCTGCTATGAATGAAGCGTTGGATTATTTGAAAGCAGACGGCATTAAGTTGAATTACTTGCGGCTTCGATCTTTACCTGCTTCAGACAAGGTTATTGATTTTATCCGTTCTCATGAGAAGGTCTACATTGTAGAAAATAACCGCGATGGGCAGATGCATGGCATTTTGTCACTTGAATTACCGGAAAAAGCTGCCGATATGATCTCTTTGGCAATCATTGACGGATTGCCGATAAACGCAGAATGGATCAGGGAAGCTGTCTTGAATGAGGAGAGCGCTTAATGGCTGAAAAGGGAAAGAAACTAAACGAAATCGGATTATCCCGGGAAGACTACAAGGGAAAGCCGTCCACCTTATGCCTGGGCTGCGGTCACAATGCTATCGTGGGCCAGATCATCGCTGCCTGCCACGAACTGAATATACCCCCCGAAAGTATGCTCAAAGTCAGTGGAATTGGCTGCTCAAGCAAAGCCCCTACCTATTTTATGGATCGCTCCTTTGGATTTAACGGTTTACACGGGCGTATGCCTTCACTGGCTACCGGGGCTTTATTTGCCGATACATCATTGATCGGAATCGGCGTTAGTGGTGATGGCGATACTGCCAGCATTGGGATGGGTCAATTCAAACATGTCACCCGCCGCAATTTGCCTATGTTATATATTGTGGCCAATAACGGAGTCTATGGCTTGACCAAAGGGCAGTTCTCTGCAACGGCTGAGCAGGGTTTGGCATTAAAGAAACAGGGCCAGAACCGCTATGTCCCGGTGGATATCGTCTGGGAAGCAATTGCAGGCCGTGCTTCTTTTGTCGCCCGATCTTTTTCGGGAGACCCCCAGCAATTGAAGGCGCTGATCAAGGCTGGTATACATCATAAAGGCATTGCGGTGATCGACGTGATCAGCCCCTGTGTAACCTTCAACAATCAGGATGATTCCTTCCACTCCTATGCCTGGGGTAAATCCCATGAGGTTGCCCTGCATGAGTTGTCTTTTGTACCCCCGGTTCGAGCCATCAAGGTTCAGTACGCCGAAGGTGAAACCTTGAACGTTCCTCTGTATGACGGCACACATATTATCCTGAAGAAATTGGCCAATGATTATGAGCCTACTGACCGGACCAAGGCGCTGCAGATGCTGGAAGATGCCAATCGGAAAAATGAGTTGATCACAGGGTTGATCTACATCAATCCCACCCAGAGTTCTCTCTTTGATCTGTATAACCTGCCAGAAACAGCGCTCAACCGCCTGCCGGATGAGAAACTGCGCCCCAGCATTGAATCGCTGGACGAGATCAATAATAAATTGTATTGAGAGTAAATAAGATGAATTGATGAATTCAAATTTTATGAGGATATGCTTACTGGGCTTTATAGGTAATAACTAGAAATATAGCGATTGATTATTTGAAGTGACCGCTCTTGTGTGGAGGGAATATGCCGCTTTGGAGACAGCCACTGGATAAAGACCGCATCCTTGTTACACACGGTATCGTTCATATTATCGATGACCGTTGTAAAGGTTGCGGTTTTTGTATTGAGTTTTGCCCCCAGGGGACATTGGGGATATCAGATCGTACAAATACCAAGGGTTATCATCCCCCTCAAGTAGTAGAAGAAAATGTTTGCGTGAACTGCGGATTGTGCACTCTGCTGTGTCCTGATTTTGCTATTTATATCGAAGACGGGGGAAAACAGGCACCCGGTTTGATCCATCCTGTACGGCGCAATGAGGTGAGTAAATGACTGAACATAAAGGGAATCTGACAGGGGAACACTTTATGCTGGGAGATCATGCCTGCGCTGAGGGCGCCATCCTGGCCGGGTGCCGATTTTTTGCAGGTTATCCGATCACGCCGGCGACAGAAATCGCTGAACGTATGTCTGTTCGGCTACCCCAGGTGGAAGGCAAATATATTCAGATGGAAGATGAATTGGCATCCATGAACGCTGTTTTGGGGGCGTCCTGGGCCGGTGTGAAATCTATGACAGCAACTAGCGGACCGGGATTTTCATTGATGATGGAAAACTTGGGGCTCGGTATTATGTTGGAAACACCTTGTGTGTTGGTCAATGTTCAGCGCGGTGGCCCATCCACCGGACTGCCCACTCTGGTTGGACAGCAGGATATGATGCAGGCTCGCTGGGGATCACACGGTGACTATGAGATCATTGCCCTCAGCCCTGGATCACCCCAGGAGTTGTTTGATCTGACCATCCGGGCTTTCAATCTGTCAGAGAAATATCGTACTCCTGTTTTGGTGATGACCGATGCCGAAGTTGGGCATATGACCGAAAAGGTGGTGATCCCTCCCGTAGATGAAATTGAGATCATCCTAAGACCTCAGGTATCCAGGGGAGATTTGGAGCCGGACCGTTTCCGGATCTACCGCTCCAGCCCTAAGGGGGAAGCCGGTTATGTGTCTCCTATGGTCAAGGCTGGCGATGGTTACCGGATCCATGTTACGGGTTTGACCCATGATGAGCGTGGATATCCAGCAATGAATCCTGAGGCCAATGAGTGGAACGTAACCCGCATCATGCAGAAGATCACCGCTAATAAGAAAGATATCATTCAACTGGAGAAAGAAAAACTGCGGGGAGCCGATGTGGTTGTGGTTTCTTATGGAATTTCTGCTCGGACATCCCTGTGGCCGATCGAACAGGCTCGTAAAGAAGGGATCAAGGTTGGTTACTTGCGTTTGATCACTGTTTGGCCATTCCCCGATGATTTCATTTCCAAACTGGCGGAGAAAGTGCAGGCTATTATTGTCCCGGAGATAAATATGGGACAGATAGTCCGGGAAGTGCAGCGGTGTGCAGCTGGAAAGGCAAACGTGATCGGTGTTCATAAACCCGGGGGAGATATTTTGGATCCAAAGGATGTGCTGGAAGCAATTCGAGAGGGGGCTGGCATTATTCAGAAAGCCTGATCAACCTGAGTTGTTAAGGACGGCATCCGGGAGGATGAATTATGACAGCAGAAAGAATAGATAGCAAAACTAAACCCCGCACCATGACCTATGAGGCTTCCTCGGAAGGGGATTGGATCACCGGGCTGCACCCCATGGATGACCTATTGCGAGGGGAACGCTTGCCCCATATCTGGTGCCAGGGCTGCGGCCTTGGGACGGCATTGACATCCTTCATCAGTTCCCTCAAGTGGCTGGAGAAAAGGCAAGGCTGGGATCTGGATAAAGTTGCTGTCGTCTCAGGCATTGGCTGTACAGGACGGATTGCCGGATACTTGCGCCTGGATTCTTTTCATACCACTCATGGACGGGCCATCCCGTTTGCGACCGGCTTGAAAGTCGCCAACCCGGATCTAAAAGTGATTGTATTATCCGGAGATGGCGATATCGCTGGTATTGGAGGAAATCACTTCATCCATGCAGCCAGGAGAAATCTTGGAATTACAGTTGTTTGTGTCAATAACTTCAATTATGGAATGACTGGTGGTCAGGTTGGACCCACAACACCCCATGAGGCCCGGGCGGTTACAGCCCAGTATGGCAATTATGAATACCCATTCAATTTGCCCTATCTGGCTGCTGCCAGCGGAGCTTCATATGTGGCCCGCTGGACGGTTTTGCATGCCCGACAGCTGGACTGGACCCTGCGTAAAGCCTTAACTCATTCGGGTTTCAGTTTCGTGGAAATCATCGCTCCTTGTTCCACAGCCTATTCTCGCTGGAATCAGGATGGAAGAGGCCTGGATCCTAAGAATCTGCGCCGCAGAGGCCTGGAAGTTATGAAACATTACCAGGAGATTGGCAGGACAGAGCACGGGATGCATCCCAAGGACGCTCATGTGAAAGTTAACGAACGCGGTGAGATAACTGAGATCATTGAAGGTGAATTTTTGCTGGAACCCCGCCCAGATTTTCAAGAAGCGATGAACCAGCGTGTGGATATTGCAGAGAAATTCTGGCAGCGTGAGAAAGCTGCCCTGGATAAACGAGTTTCCCTCACAATCAAAGAGAAGAAAGTGCCCCGGACAGAAATACAACTGGGTGGATTCGGAGGCCAGGGCATAATGAGCGCAGGAAAGATCATCGGTATGGCTGCTGCGGTCTTCAATAAGCTGGAAGCCTGTTTTACCCAGAGTTATGGTCCGGAAGCACGAGGTGGTGCGGCTGGATCGCAGGTGATCATTTCCAGTAAACCTATTCACCATCCCCATTTAACAGAGCCAACCAGCATGATCATCATGTCGCAAGGAGCCTATGACAAATATGTCGATACTTTGGCAGTGGATGGCGTTCTGCTGATCGATAATGAATTAGTGAAACTCCCCGATGATCATAGAACGGATATTAAAATACTGGGCATACCGGCGACAAAAATAGCTGAGGCAGCTGGAAACAACCGGGCGGCAAATACTGTCATGTTGGGATTCTGGACAGCAGTAGAGGGAATAGTAGACCAAAAAGCTATGGAAGAATCCATTGCAGAATCAGTCCCCCCTAAAACCGTTGATCTGAACCTGGATGTTTTTAGAACAGGATATCAGGAAGGTTTGAACCAAATCTGAACCAGGGCACTCGGATATATTATGAATAATCAAGTATTAATAATCGGATGTCCACCAGCAGGACTGCAGGCCGCCCAGGACCTGGCAAATATTGGCCTGCAAGTGAACCTGGTCGAGAATAGCCCCTTCATTAGCAGTGATCAAAATAATTATTTACCAGACCATCTTAAGAATACATTACTGTTGGAGATCCTGAAAAATCCCCGTATCAAGGTTTGGACCAATACTGATATCGATCAAATTACCAGCGTGAGTGGCGGATATCAGGTCCAATTGCAGCAGCATCCCCGTTATGTTGATTTGAGTAGATGTACAGCCTGTGGTGACTGCGTGGATGCTTGTCCTGTTACCATTCCCGGTACGGATCTAAAAGCGATCCATTTTGGTGGACAACCGGATTGCGCAGTGATTGAAAAAGAAGGCATTTCTCCATGTACAAACGCCTGTCCCGCTGGCATCCATGTACAGGGCTATGTGGCGTTAATTAATCAGAAACGATACCGGGAAGCGTATCATTTGATATATGAATCTCTACCGTTTCCGTCTGTATGTGGCAGAGTGTGCAATCACTATTGTGAACAGGCCTGCAATCGCAGCCAGCTGGATGATCCTGTGAATCTCATGGCGCTGAAACGATACGTGGCTGATTGGGCATATACCCATCAGGATGAGGTGTGGGATGGAGATAAAAAAGCCTCAGACGATCAACCGGTAAACCCTAAGAATTCAGGTAAAAAGGTTGCAGTGATTGGAGCTGGACCAGCTGGGTTAACAGCGGCCCGGGATCTTGTCCGCAAGGGGCATGATGCAACGGTATTTGATAATAATCCCACGGCAGGGGGTATGATGCGGGTGGGCATTCCCCCTCACAGGCTTCCATATCAGCAGCTGGATTGGGAAATTGAACAAATTCTATCAGAGGGTGTGGATCTGCGCTTAAACACCTGGGTGGATGATATTCCTGCCCTCCTGGAAAACGGGTTTGATGCGGTTTTGATCGCTACTGGCGCTCATCAGGCTATGAAAGTCCCTATTCAAGGAGCAGAACATCCTGACAATTGGCTCAGCCTGGAATTTCTCAGGAAGGCTTGCCTGGGAGAAAAAATCGACCTTAAAGGAAGGAAGGTCATTGTGTTGGGGGGCGGGGATGTTGCTATGGATGCTGCCCGGGTGGCAGTCCGGTTGGGCACATCCGATGTTAAAGTAGTTTGCCGCGGGATGCGTGCTTCTTTTACTGAGATCAAAGAAGCAGAAGAAGAGGGTATTGAGATCATACGGGGTAGAGTATTCCAGAAAATAATTTTGAAGAGTGAAAAAATAGCTGGCGTGGAATGCCTGGAAGCAGAAATTGGTGAAGTTGTTAACGGCAAACGCCAATTTAAAGAAATAAAGAATACAGAGCACTTGATCGAAGGGAACCTGGTGATCTGGGCCCTGGGTCAACGACCGGATTTTTCCTTCTTACCTCCAGATAACGAGATTGCTGTTCTGGAAAATAAGGGTATTGGGTCAAATAATCAGTTGATGACAAGCATGAAAGGGGTTTTTACGGCGGGGGATGTCCATCGGGGAACCACTTTCTTTGTTGTAGATGCGGTTGGAGATGGGCATCGAGCCGCCACCTCTATTCATAAATACCTGACTGACCAAACAGTGGAGGATACGGTTCAGAGCCGTCAGGAGGTTACTCTCACATCCTCTGAGATGCAATCCCGAATAAAAGCACGTAAGAGCGCGGGTCGGGAGCGGTTAGTCATCCCGTGCTTGGACGTTGAAGAGCGTGTGAATAATTTTAAGGAAGTGGATCTGGGACTCAAGGAAAAAGAGGCGCTGTCGGAATCCAGTCGCTGTCTGGCTTGTGGCCCCTGCAGTGAATGTATGGCATGTGTGGAGGTTTGTGAAACCGGCGCGATCAATTTTGGACAAAAAGAATCTTCATTATTTGTTAATGTAAAAGCAGTTATTTCTGATCAGGAGTCACGGTTTGAGGATGATCTTGAAGGCATCGTTCATTATTCATCTTCGGAGCCAATGGCTGGGTCTGCAGCGGCCTATGAAGTGATCACGGAGTTAGAAGCACCAGTGTCAGTTATTGAGGTTGAACTTAAGCCGACTTCTGAGAATGGCACAAAAACTGGCCTGATCCTTTGCCAATGTGGGGGAGAGATCTCCGATGTAGTCAATACAGCTGCCCTGAGGGAAGAAACGCTGGCATGGCCTGAAATTGATTTCACACACGAGCTCGTCTACTCCTGTACAGCTGACGCGGCCGAGGAGTTAAAGGAGGTCATTAAAGAGCAACAGTTGAGTAAACTGGTGTTAGCTGCCTGCAGCTGCTGTTCACTGGACCAGGTTTGTTATAGCTGTACTTACCAACGTATACGCTGCAAAGACAATCTGGGCGTTTTCGATTCCCTGAAACCGCTGGCAGAATTGGAATTCATCAATATTCGGGAACAATGTGCCTGGGTTCATCGACGGAGCAAGAAAAAAGCTACCGATGCAGCCAGGAGTTTGATCCGCGCAGCTCTGGCCAGAAAACCTGTTTTCCCGGTTGATCTACCAGAAAAACCTTTCCTTCCTGTAAAAACTCTTGTTGTTGGAAAAGGAGCTTCAGCGCGAGCCTGTCTCGAATCATTAGCAGAACTGGGATTGGCTGCTGAATCACTGGATGTGTTGTCAGGGGATGTGATCAGGTCTGGCGCCAAATATCAGGTCGAAGGATTGGATCACGATATCCAGGCAGATTGTCTGATATTAGCTCCTGGGAGTGGGGCGGAGCTGGACCATATTAGCCAGTTCTTGAAGTTGAATAACCAAAAGCTTTTGGTTTCTCGAGAGCAGTTGGAATTGGATACCCTTGATTTTGGAATGACCCTCTGCCCTCCAAATCTGGACCCAATTATCAGTGGAAAAGGGGCCGCAGCACGGATTTTCGCCTGGGTGAGTCGTACCTTCAGCCAGAATCACCCCCGTTCAGCAATAGTGGATTGGAAGCGCTGTCGGGCGTGTGGTACCTGCCAGGACGTATGTGGATTTGGTATCCCTGAGATTATTCAGGATGGCATGGGAACCTATGCTGTGATCAACCCGTTTTTATGCCAGGATTGTGGAATTTGTACAGCCCATTGTCCCTCAGGAGCCATCACTCCTGCGACGCATACGAGTTCTGAATTATTTGAGATGCTGGATATGATATTGGATTGAAATGAATAAAACCACTGCGAAAGAGAAGATCATCCTGTTTACCTGCAACTGGCATGCTTTCAGCAGCCTGGAAGCTGCTGGGATAAAGAACCTGGTTTATTCTCCTGCGTTGGTTCCGATCCGGATTTCCTGTCTGGGACGGATCACTCCAGGAATTATCCTCAAAGCATTTGAAGGTGGAGCAGCCGGCGTTTGCCTGGTGGGCTGCCCGGAAGGAGAATGCCACTATCAAAATGGTAACCGTGAGGCGCATGAGGTTTTTGAAGAGAGCCGTAACCTGCTGCGGTTATTGGGTTATAACGAAAATTTACTCCAGTATCATTTGAATTCAGCTGGAGATGGAGAGAGTTTTCAGGTGAATATTGACAACTTGGTAAAGAACATTCAAGAAAACAGGAAAATCCGGTGAATACATTCGCTGAGATCGTTCAATCAAATCAAGCCTGGTTATGCCTGGATTGTGGGAAATGCAGTTCGGTTTGTCCTATCACTCTTCACTTGGTAGATGGGTATACCAGTCCCAGGTTGTTAGTTGAGGGTGCTGTTAACAGTGGTGAGGACCGGGTTCTGGAGGATCCCCTATTGTGGTCCTGTTTAACCTGTCAGCGCTGCTCTGAGATCTGTCCTTCCGGGGTTCAATTTTCCGAGTTCATTCAGGATGCCCGCCAACTGGCCCAAGAGGGTGGGCAGCGTGGTGAATGCACTCACGGGGGAGTGATCCAAAGTTGGATGAAATCGATGACCGATCCGGCATTGGAACAAAACCGGCTGGATTGGATCGATGATGAGTTAAGGATTGCCTCGGAGTCTGATGTGATTTATTTTCCGGGTTGTTTACCATATTACGATACGGTATTCGGAAAGATAGATGTCGAAGGCACCGGGATTGCCAAAGCGGCGGTAAAGATCCTTAATCACCTGGGAATCGAGCCTATGGTGCTGAAAAACGAACGCTGCTGCGGTCATGACCCTTACTGGCAGGGTGATATGGATACCTTCAGAAAACTGGCGGAAATGAATCTGGAGACCCTATCACAAACTGGCGCTAAACGGTTAATAACAACCTGTCCCGAATGCGCTTTTACCCTTAAATCCACCTATCCTGAGCAGGTTGGCGACCTTGGCTTGGAAGTGCTGCACATTACAGAATTGCTGGCTGAGGATGAAAATTTCCACAATATCTTCCCGAATAATGACTCGGAATCCCTATCAGTCACCTACCACGACCCCTGTCGTTTAGGAAGATTTATGGGGATCTATCAGCAGCCCCGGGATATGATCGATAACCTGGGATGTGAGTTGATTGAGATGGGTCACCACGCTCAAACCAGTATTTGCTGCGGAACAAGCTGTTGGACAAATTGCGGACAGCTAAATAAAAAGGTACAGACAGACCGATTGAAAGAAGCCCGTTCCACTGGAGCCGAAAAATTGATCACATCCTGTGTTAAATGCCAGATCCATTATCGATGTGCCCAGGAAGATCCGGTTTCAGGGAATGAAATCCAGATCGATATCCAGGATCTAACGACCTTAATTGCAGAAAGGATCTGAAAAGAGATGAAGATTCAGGGAAAGAATTACAAAGAGGAGGGAGCCATTGACCGATAATAACTTACGGATCGGGGTTTTTGTATGTGATTGTGGATCCAATATCGCAGGTACAGTTGATACGGAAGCTGTTCGGGAATACGCTGCGAAATTGCCTGGAGTGGTGGCTGCTGTCAGAAATAAATATACTTGCGCTGACCCTGGACAGGTTGAGATCCAGCAATCTATCAAGGAATATAATCTGAATCGCGTTGTAGTTGCGTCATGCTCTCCAGCAACATACGAAGTGATCTTTCGGAACTGCATCGCCGGCGCAGGATTAAATCCTTACCTGCTGGAAATGGCCAATATCCGGGAACATTGCTCCTGGGTTACAACTGGAAATGGCCAGGCCGCAACGGAAAAAGCCAAGCGGATCGTAAAAGTTGCTGTGGCACGAGCCAACTGGTTGATTCCCCAGGAAGAGGAACAGATCTCAGTCACTGATGCTGCCCTGGTTGTGGGGGGAGGGGTGGCTGGTATTCAGTCTGCTCTTGACCTGGCAGATTCTGGCCATCAGGTATACCTGGTGGAGAAAGAGCCTTCGATCGGGGGAATCATGGCCCAGCTGGATAAGGTCTACCCCGATATAGAATGTAGTATTTGAATTCTCGGACCCAAAATGATGGATGTCGGTCGACATCCCAACATCAAATTACTGGCCTATGCCGAAGTGGATGATATTTCCGGCTATGTAGGCAATTTTAAGGTACGGATCCGTAAAAAAGCCCGTTATGTAGATGAAACTCAGTGCACATCATGCGGGGATTGTATAGATGTCTGCCCGATTGTCATTCCGGATGAATACCAGGTAGGGCTGGGCAGCCGGAAGGCGATTTTCCTTCCGTTCCCCCAGGCTGTACCTTCGGCGTATATCGTTAATGCCGATGAATGTTTGGGTCAGAATCCGATCGCCTGCGGCAAGTGTATTGAAGCTTGTGAAAAGGAATGTATCGATTTTGCTATGAAGGATGAGATTCTCGAGGTAGAAGTGGGAGCAGTGGTCATCGCCACTGGAATGGATATTTACGACCCAACCCCGCTGGATGAATACGGCTATTCCAGCTATCCGAATGTTCTCACAAGCCTGGAGTTTGAACGCTTGATCTGCAGCAGTGGTCCGCTTGAGGGTCATCTGGGCCGACCCGGTGACCTGGCTGTTCCAAAAAAGATTGGATTCATTCAGTGTGTAGGGTCCAGGACCCAGGATCCGGAACGGGGGAATCCCTACTGCTCCAACTTCTGCTGCATGAACACCATTAAGACCACCCAGTATTTGCATGATGCCTACCCGGATGTGGAATCAACAGTTTTCTATACCGACCTGAGGGCTTTCGGCAAGGGATTTGAGGAATTGTTGATGCGCAGCAGGGCATCAGGGGTGAAGTATATCCGGGGCTTGCCCGGGGAGGTATACGAGGATCCTGAAACGGGAGATCTGCACCTTATGGTGGAGAATACTAGCAGCAATCGGCTGGAATCCCATGTATTTGATATGCTGGTTTTGGCCGTAGGCGCAATTCCCGGAAAAGACACTGAAACTATCCGCCAGATGGTCAGTTTGTCCAAATCTCCCAATGGCTTCCTGCGAGAGGCACATCCAAAACTTCGTCCGGTTGACACTCCCACCAAGGGAGTATTCATAGCGGGCAGCGCTGAAAGTCCAAAGGATGTCCGGGAATGTGTAACCCAGGCTAGTGCCGCTGCTTCCCGGGCTTCGATCTTGCTTAATAAAGATATATTTTCTGTAGATGCAATCACTGCTGTGGTAGAGGAAGATCTCTGTACTAACTGCGGGGTTTGTGCCAATGTCTGCCCCTTTAGTGCCATCACCTGGAGTAAAGGACAACCTGCCGAGGTGATCACTGCTGCCTGTACTGGATGTGGTACTTGTGCTGCGGAATGCAAGTTCAATGCTATCAAAATGAGGCATTTCTCTGATCAAGCGATCTATGCCCAGATCGATGCCATGCTGGAAGAGAATCCCTCCGAGACCATTCCCACCTTTGCCTGCAACTGGTGTTCCTATGCTGGTGCCGACACAGCCGGCATTGGCCGAATGGCATATCCTCCCAATGCTAATATCATTCGAACCATGTGCTCTGGACGAGTGAGTCCAGAATTTGTGTGGTACGCCTTCCGCAAGGGAGCACCTGTGGTCCTGGTCTCAGGCTGCCATTATGTGGACTGCCACTATATTGACGCCAATCGAAGCACCACCCGGCGTTTGGACGGCTTGTGGGATGGGATGGAAAAACTGGGACTGGATCCTGGAAGATTGCAGCTGGAATGGTGTTCTGCCGCGGAAGGAAACCGCTGGCAGCATATCATGGAACAAACTGAAGAAAAACGGCTAAAAGTAACCGCGGAAGAAATAGCGGAAACCAGCCTGTTATTAAAGGAGAAGAAGGTACCCAGCCCTCGAAATCCACGTCCCAAAGACGAAAATCAACCCGCCGGTTTTGCGTGCCTGGTTTGCGGAGAAAAATGGGAGGGCAAATACAGCAGCAATCAGGAAAGAAGCTGCTCGGCTTGCCGGTCAAATAGTGTGAGATGGATTAGACAGAGGCAGAAAAGACCGGAGTGAAGCTGTGCTGCATAAACGAAGATTGGTGAATGTTTCATCTCCTGAGAGTAGACAAGGTTTCTCATCATGGGTTCGTCGGGAGCGCCAGCCCGACAAAATCGGGACTGAATACTGAAAACTGATGACAAATTTCATATAAAAGAGCCCGGACCATTGGTCCGGGCTTTTGTATTCGTGAATAGTGGTGCTTAAGGTGTCGGTGTGGTTGCCGCGCTGGCTACTCCGGTCCATGTAAAGACCCGGGCTTCGCTAACGCCACCTGCATTCTCCCAGATCGAGTTTCCGTTTTCATCAACATCAATCTGGCGGACGGTGCTGATCGTCCAGCGGTAGATGTGGGGAGAGTCATCCCTAGCCCGGAAGGATCCAGGGACAATGAACTTCGTATCGGTGACATAATCAACCAGTTTACGGCCGGTTCCTTCTGTCAAATCCGTGATGGTAATCTTGTAAGCTTCATTGGTATTGATCAATCCCACGGAGGACCACTGCAGAGTGACTTGATTGTCGCTCAGGGAAAAGACTCCGCCATCTGCAGGCAGCAATAAGTTCGGTGCTGGGTATGGGGGTGGTGGCGTCGGTGTGGGGGAAGGACCAGGTGTTGCTGCCCGTTCACAGAGAGGGATGATCAAAGTCAAACCTTCATATACCGTATTACTGACCATGCCGTTATAGGATTTAATTGCATCCTCAGGTACATTATAGTTCAGGGAAATGCTGCCCAGCGTATCCCCTTCACCAACCTCGTAGCTGACCTTATCACAAGCATCAAAAGTGGCTTCGATTCCGCTTAATGTGGCAGTTGGGAATGAAGTAGCTGTTGGAGTGGGGTGGGGAATCTTCAACTCCTGGCCTTCAAATAGTGTATCGCAGGAGGCCGGGATGCTGTTCAATAGTACGATCGATCTAATCGAAACTTCAAAGCGGGCAGCGATAGCCAGACATGAGTCATTGGCCACGACCACATAAGTCAGCGGTGTAGGGCTGGGCATCGGTGAAGCTGTCGGTGTAGGAGGTTCCGGAGTGTCAGTTGGAGTGGGAGGAAGAGTTTCTGTGAGTGTTGGTGTAATGGTTGTATCCACAGCAGGGCCAGTTTGTGAGAGGGCCAGATAAACCATACCAGCGCCTACAGCCAGAAAGAGCACCACCAGCCCGATCGCAATAGGCAAACCGAGGGTGATTTCGGGCATGCGCCCGCCGCTGACAACCTGGGCATCTGTTTTAGTACCTGTTAGACTTCCGCCGCACACCAGGCAGCGTTCAGCGTCTTCCTTGACACGGGTACCGCAGGTTGGGCAGATTTTTTTATTTTCATTAGCCATAAGATCACTCGTTTACGCTATTTTTTTCTCAATA
>Ga0180435_10002938_pt1 | contig 17238 bp, 16 predicted proteins | sample SS_ome_3_FD_132467 | JGI IMG/M metagenome (GOLD analysis project Ga0180435, IMG submission 132467) | Hypersaline lake sediment archaeal communities from the Salton Sea, California, USA - SS_3_S_1 metaG | ecosystem: Environmental > Aquatic > Non-marine Saline and Alkaline > Hypersaline >...
ACAGCTTTCTGCAATGCCAGATCGAATTCGAGGTCGTACACCGGTGGTGAATTGTTGGTTTTATTCATTTCATTACGAATGAGACGCCGTAAGATTCGGTCTTCCATTACAATACCGTCATTTTTTAGATTGACAACAAAGCGGTTTATCTCCTGCTCGGTTGCGTCAGGAGATTTTTCCACAAACTCGGCGATCAGATTTTCATTTATCAGCCGTTTGTAGGATTCGGTTTCCTCTTCGGTAAACTCCCTTTCCGCCACTTCCGTATCAGGGGCAATTCCGATTTTATCGATGTTATTCCCTGAAGGAGTGTAATACCGGGACATAGTGAGTTTGAATCCTCCTTCACCGAAGGATTTTATCTGCTGAACCGAGCCTTTCCCGAAAGTAGTTTCTCCAACGAGGAGAGCACGTTTCCGGTCCTTCAGCGCGCCTGCGAGTATTTCCGATGCCGAGGCGGACCCTTTATCTATGAGGACAATGATGGGGATGGAAGAACTGACCCGGGTCCTGCTTTTTGCCGAATAGACCTTGTTTTCCGACGGGATTCTTGACCGGGTGCTTACAATGGTTCCGCTGGAGAGGAACAAGTCGGCTATCTCCACTACCGATTTAAGCAGACCGCCGGGATTGTTCCGGACATCAATTATAAGCCCTGTGTATCCCCGTCTCTTGAAGGAATCCAATGCTTCAATCACATCCTTTGCAGTGAGGGAAGAAAACTGGATGATCCGAAGATATCCAATCGAGTCGTTAATCATTGCGTGTTTGGTAAAAGGGATTTCGATGATGTCCCGTTTCAGAGCGACATCGAATATTATATCCTTTCCTCGCAGTATTGATACATTTACAATGGTACCCGGTTCCCCTCGCAGCCGTTCCACCACCTCATCGATGGTAAAATCTATGGTGGATTCTCCTTCGATACGGATAATGTAGTCCCCTGCGGATATTCCCGATCTGCTGGCCGGGGTTTCATCAATAGGGGATACAACTCTCACATAGGGTGGGGAACCGTTGTTTCCCTCCTCGATTTCCTGGCGGCTCGGTTTGGTGATATAAAGACCCACTCCGCCGAATTTTCCGGAGGTATCGTCGGTGAGATCCTGCATATCCGACGCGGTCAGATAGGTGGAGTGGGGATCATCCAGACTGTCAAACATTCCGGTGAGAGCCCCTTCAAAGAGGGTTTTCGCGTCTACCGTATCGACATAGTTTTCATAAACGAAATGAAACACACTGTCAAAAAGATCCAGGTATTCTTCCGTATCGCTTGCCCTGTTCTGAGCCAGAACGTTTGGCACAAACACCGCGCAAACAAGAAAAAGTACCAGAACAGAGGTAATGCTAATCCAAATAACGTTGTTTTTTTTCACTGCTTTCCTACTCATAAACACCACACAAATATCATTCTAGTTGATAGAGGCGCTTTGTCAAGCCGGGTCTGAAGAGGATTTTACTATTAGGGACGTTCAGCCGCGACGAGGCGCGACAGGAACACGGCAGGAGGGGAACGTGATAAATCAGAAAAACCGACTGGTGCTTTAATAGTGAGAGAACGATGTGAACCTTTATCGTGTTCGTGTCCCTCGGCTTTCACCCCCCCTTGACCATGAAAATGACAATACGTACACTCCGCTATAGAATGGGAAAAAGGAAAATAGTCTTTCTTACCGGCGCAGTATGGGAAGTAATCCGGTTTGCCCTTCTGTATCTGCTCCTTCTTATCCTGATGAACCCCTCCTTCAATATTATCGGTTCCATACTTCTCGTATGGTTCGGGGCACTCCATTTTCTCATGGCCTGCTGTTTTTTCTTTCTCTGGATTGACCAGGACCGGTATTCCACTCTTCTCCCCTTCATCACCCTCGGCAAAGGGTTACATATTCTTCCTGCCCTGCTTCTATTCATTATGGGTACCGGGCTGTTCCAGACAGGTATAGTTGTTGGACAGGGCTCTAGTCCCCAGGCTGCTTTCCTGGAAGGGAGCATGGGTTTTATTATTCTTCTTCTCTCGGGAATAATCCTTCTTTTCGATTTGATTTTCTTTTTTATCGTATTATCCTATACTTTGAATAAACCTGAAGAAAACGTACATCAGATCAAAGAACATCTGCCTGAATGGAAGGATATTCATGTTGAGGAGGATTAGATGCAGATCCTGCCGATAGCCAGTGGGAAAGGGGGGGTGGGCAAGTCGCTACTATCCGCGAACTTGGCCATCGCTCTCGCGCAGGCAGGAAACAAGGTAGTTATCACCGACCTCGATCTTGGAGCATCCAATATACACATTATGCTGGGCTTAAGCGGTGTTCAGCAGGGGATTGGAGTATTTCTGTCCAGATCGGATCTCAAATTTGATGATATTGTTCTGAATACCGGGTTTGAAAATCTTCGTTTTATACCCGGGGATGGAGAAATTCCCGGAATGGCGAACCTCAAAAGCTGGCAAAAGAAAAAATTGATCAAATGCCTTCTCTCCCTGGATGCCGACTACATCATTGCGGATTGCGGTGCCGGGACAAATTTCAATGCCCTCGATTTCTTCCTCATATCCGGTACGGGGATCATTGTAACAGCCCCTCCACCGACGGCCGGACTGAATGCCTACCTTTTTCTAAAAAATTGTGTGTTCAGGCTTATGTCTGCGTCATTTAAACGGGGAACTTCAGCCCGGCTTTATTTTCAGGAGATGATGGAAAAAGGTTCCGATTTGCAGAGGGTCTACCTCCCCGCTCTTTTCCAGGTCATAGCGGATATAGATCCGGAAAGCTATAGTATATTCCAGGAGAAACTGAAAGCCTTTCAGCCGTCGCTGGTATTGAATCTTTTAGAAGACCCGAAAGAGGCTGAGAAGGCTGATCGGCTCCGGCAATCCTGCCGGAAGTATCTCAATGTGGATATGACCCATCTTGGGATTATCTACAGGGATGATCTGCAGGATGTCGCTCTTAATTCCCGCCTTCCGATTATAGCGTATAAACCCGGATCAATTCTTTCCCAGTCTATCTACAGAATCGCAGACAAGATAATGCACCAGGACTCAGAAACAGCTCCGCCTCTGGATATTGATTCTCTCAACGATAGTTATGAAACGGCTAAAATAGAGGCTGAAGTGGATTTCGAAATTAAAATACGCTACCTGGAAGAACTGATGAACTCAGATGAGCTGATCCCCGGAAACCTGGCGGAAGCAGTGAAAAAACAGCAGTACGAGATTGCCCGGCTGCGCAGGGAGAATAATCTGCTGAAAACCAGGCTTGTAAAGGCAGGCGCGGCTGTGTTTAAAAAGAAACCAGTAAGTGGCGGTAATACCTAGTATGGAACCAGTAACGCTGAAAGGGAACCTCACTCTTCATGTCGATGATAGTGCACTGGAAGCACGGCTTCTCTTTGTTCCGCAGCCCGACGGGGAGGAGTGGAACAGGGAAAAAGTACTGACCCTTCTCGCACAGGAAGGGATCATCTATGGTTTTACCCCCTCCTCGGTAGCGGCACATCTAAAAGCACTGGGGAATCCGGCAGATCGGAGCCTGGAAACAAGGGAAATAGTTATCGCCCGGGGTGATCCTCCGGAGCTTCCTGTAAAGGAAGAGTATGGATGGGAGGATTTACCCATACCCGGAGAACTGCAGGAAGCGGCGAAGGCACTCCTGAAAATCGATGAAGCACCTGTCATCGAGATTCTCTCCACTGAAAAGGTGAAGAAAGAAAAAATTGTCAAGAAAAAATCGAAGCTTCCATTTGTGCCGGACAAAGAGGAAAAGGTTTCGGTATTCGAAACAGTGGAAACACCCCGGCGTGTATATCTGGATCCGGAGATTGTGGCTACCGGGTATATTGAAGAGGGGGGGCGTCTGGCGACCGCATATACCGCAAAACCGGGAAAACCGGGGAAGGATATATATGCCCGCCCCACAACGCCTCAGCAGGATGCCGAACCTCCCCTTTATCTGGGCAAAAATGTAGAGAAAGGTAAAGGTGAGCTGGTTGCCGCCATTACCGGTTTTGTCAGGAGGGGAAAGAACTGGGTTGAGGTCGTTTCATTTGAAGATCACGATTGGAAGCTCGAGTTTTCCAAAGACAACGCCACATGCTTTCTGCATTTTGATCCCGGTACCAAAGACGCGCCGATTCCCGACGCGGAGGATGTCATTGAGGATGCAAGGGTCCAGGGATATTCCGTTGAGGCTCTCATCCCGAAAGAGGAAATTCAGGCTCTCCTGGGAAACGCGGTGAAAACGATGACACCGGTTGTCCATCGACAGATCTGTCAGGACCGGGATGCCTCGGTTGAACTCATCATTAGTGATGACAAGACGAAAGCGTCACTCAACGTGTTGAAAGGCCGTGGACGGGGACAAGCCCTTGTCCTGAAAGAGGTCAGTTCGGTAATCAGGGATGCCAAACTGAAGGGAATTCAGACTGAAAAGATAAAAGATGACATTATCTCGTTTTACCGGAGTAAAGAGCATCACCTGATAGATTACCTCCTGGCTGAGGGAGCCCTCCCTGAAGCGACGGGTGTGGCCGAGACCGATTGTATCGTCACCTTCCCTTCCCGGGAGGAGATGGAAAAGCTGAAAGCGTTAGCTCAGAAAGCGCCGCCGGAGAATCTCGCGGGTATCGAATCTCTGACCGAATTCCCTTTTGAGGAAGTAGCGGAGATCGGACCGGTATTGCGGCATCAACCAGTTGCGAAAATAATTCCTCCCAAACCCGCTGCCCCGGGAACGGATGTTTTCGGCAAGGCCCTTGAAACAGCACCCATGGAAGATCCGCCGCTGAAATTGTTTGAAAATTGCACAATAGATCAGAATACGGTTGTCGCCGACATTGCCGGCGTTCTGGATAAAGCTCTTAAAGAGGGAATTCTCTACCTTCGAGTACGTCCTCACAGGGACGGGGAGGTGGAAGTCTCTCTATCCGAGGATAAAATGACGGTTTATCTGAATCTCTTCCCCCCGGATGGAACAGGGGTGGCAGTCACTTTTCAGGATGTAAAGGAACAGCTGAAGGAGAGAGGAGTCGTCAAGGGGATAGATGATCAGAAGATCCAAGAAGCCGCGGCAGGGGCGGCATCTGGTGAAACATTGGAAAACCTGGTTATTGGAGAGGGAAAACAACCCCGGGACGCAGTATCGAACAAACTGGAAATACTCACCGACATCGCGACAGGAAAGAAAGTAACCATAAAAAAGAACGGATCGGCGGATTACAAGACGCAGGATACTATTACTGTTGTTACCAGGGGACAGGTAGTGGCAAAAATGTTTCCTCCTGATGAAACGCCTGAGGACGGGTGGGATGTCTTCGGGAAGGAGATCAAAGCGAAGGATGTCACCGCCTCTCCTGTCGAAATCGGTAAGCACATTGAGCAGAAACGTTTGGAAGACGGTACGGTTGAGTTGATCGCGGCAACAAGCGGTGAACTGGTGTATGACCATACAGTAATTGATATTCGGAATCTCCATACGGTTGAGGGTGATGTCAATCTGCAGACCGGAAACATCAAGTTTTCAGGAAGTGTTCAGGTAAAAGGGATGGTTGAATCGGGGTTTCAGGTTTTTTCCGGTGAAGACATTCAGATAGGCGAGTCTGTAGAGGGGGCGCTCATCTCGGCAGAGAATGATATCGTGATTGAGCGGGGTATCATAGGCAGGCAGAAAGGAGTTATACGGGCGAAAGGGAACATACAGGCTTCGTTTGTGGAAAACGCCCGGCTGCTCGCGGTTAAGGATATTCATATTAAAGGGTACTGCCTCCGTTCTCATCTTAAAAGCAACGGAAAGGTTATTCTTGAAGGAGAAAAAGGATTTTTCATGGGGGGGTCGGTGAAAGCCCGGGCCGGTATGGATGTAACGGATCTCGGCTCTGAACAGGAACTGAAAACCCTTGTCTCTTTTGGACAGGATTATCTGGTGGAAGATCAGATTGAACTGGAGGAGAGGGAAATCCAGAAAATTAAGAACAAACTGGTTAAATTTGATACCTATATGAACAGCCTTGAGAAACAGCACAATCGTTCAACCCTCGAAAAGGTGCGGAGGGAGAAACTGAAGTTTCTTAAAATACTTGAAAAACGATCCCTGAGGCTTTTCAGCCTGAGAGAAAAATTCGAAGAACATGTGGCCTCGGAGATTACCGTCCGGGATTCGGTTTATCCCGGTGTTATTATCGAGAGCCACGGGCGAACCCACGAGATAAAGAAAAAGCGGAGCGGTGTCGTTTTCTTATTTGATAAAGAGAGCGGACATATCTATGAGAAGGACATTGATAAGAAGGAGTAAACTGTGCTTGCATTCGTAAACTTTCCAACCTGGCTGAAACCTGAAATTATCCCCGGACTTCCCTTGAGGTGGTACGGCCTTATGTATCTGGTGGCTTTTGCCATCGCCTATTTTCTCGTCCGGTATCAGGTCCGGGAACGCAAACTGGGTGTTTCCGATGAAGAAATCCTGAATCTCTTTTTCTGGGCAATCATTGGATTGTTAATAGGGGCCAGAATTTTTGCTACAACTATCTATGACCCGACAGGAATGTATATCAGGAAACCCTGGCTGATTTTTTGGCCTTTTAATGAGGACATGCGTTTCACCGGATTGCAGGGTATGTCTTATCACGGCGGTGTAGTTGGAATCCTGGTGGCGGCGATTATTTATCTCCGGGCCAAGAAGTTTAAGTTTTTCGACTGGGCCGATATGGTCGTGGCGGGTATCCCCCTCGGATACACATTTGGGCGGCTGGGCAATTTTATCAATGGCGAGCTTTTCGGCAGGGTAACGACGGTTTCCTGGGGAATGATTTTCCCCCATGCCCAGAAATTTCCCTCTTCCAAGGAGTGGGTTAGAGAAATAGCGGCTAAAGCGGGAATGGATATGGAGAATCTTCCACGCTATGTAAACCTTCCCCGCCATCCTTCCCAGCTGTATGAAGCATTTTTTGAAGGAATATTTCTGTGGCTTGTTCTATGGTTTGTTTTTCGAAAAAGAAAACCGTTTGATGGATTTGTACTCGGTATTTATCTCATTGGCTATGGTATCCTTCGGTTTTTTATCGAGTATGTGCGGGAGCCGGATATTGGAATAGGATTCCCCTTGAAATTTTCGAAGCTGGAAAATCCCACCTATCTGTTTGTCTCCCCCTGGAACTTCACCACGGGACAAATTCTCTGTTTCTGTATGATTGTCGGAGGAACGGCTATGCTTCTGATCCTTAACTGGCTCAATAAAAGGGGCAAAGCCGGGTCAAAAAGTTGATGTGCCGGGGAAGTTATTATTGTAAACTAACCGGGCTGGAGGATCGACAATTAAAGAGTCATGAAGATTGCTGTTGCGGCGCTAAACAGGTCAACGAAATCGCAGGTCAGTTCGTACCCCTTACGGGCGCCATTTCTTCTTCTATTTGATGAGTCCGGCGGGTTCCTGGAGGCAGTGGATAATCCTTTTAAGAAAGCGGCACATCATAAAGGATACGGTTTGGTCCGTCTATTGAGCGATAACATGGTGGATATGTTTGTTGCCCGGGATTTTACCCCTTCCATGAACAGGATTTTAAATGAGGCGGGTATTACCATAAAAGAAACTGAGGCGGATATCATCGGAAGCGTGGAGGAATGTGTTTCTCCCGTTGACACAACCCCGGCATGAATATATAGTCGTTGTGATATAATGCTTTAAGACACTTAGAAGTCTTGGCAGGTTGGGGGGGTGTAGCTCAGCTGGCTAGAGTGCGTGAATGGCATTCACGAGGTCACGGGTTCGACTCCCGTCACCTCCATCATCAATAGAAAAATGGCAGAAAATGGTACCGAAAATCAGGGTGTATTCTCCGGTAAAATCGATCCTGAAATAGCGGATCTCATGGGGATTGATGAATCCGAAACGAGTAAACCTGATTTTTCCGATCTCTTCGAAGAGGCAGAAAACTCGGGAGAAGAGAAAGGTGAAACCGAACCGGTCGATTTAACCAAAACAACCTTTCCAACAATAACAAAATATGAAGAAGATCCGAAACCCTACTTCCGGAATAAGGATTATTACAAAATCGCTGTTTCCGCGGAGGGAGAATCTTCAAAACGGGTGCACGATCTCCTCTCGAAGTTTTTAAAAGCGGAGGATCCACAGGACCGATCACTCTACAGGGGGCGCCTGGTTCCTGCATACTGGGATCTGGCAGCATCCATTGCGTCCAAGATCTACTCCTCACTGCCTGATCCGAAAATGCTGGTGTTGAGGTACGGTCTTCTTTCTCCCACACTCATTTCCGCGGAACAGCGGAACATGATTTCCAAGATAATTTTCGATAATACCACGGGTGAACCGATCCATTATGTCGATGAATGGCTGAAGAAAGTAGCTTCCGGAGAGGTAAGTGCTTCTTCCACGGATGAAACAAAGACGGTGAAACGGAATGAAGGCCAGGTGGTCAGCTCCAGGCTGGAGAAAGCCCGGGGGCAGGTTGAAGCCCATACCGGTTTGATTGCCGGAAAGATGAACGAACTGGAAAGCCTGGAACAGACGCTTTCTCAAATGATGGTTAACGTAACAAAACGGCAGACTCATCCGGTTTACACCAACCTGAAAAGCCCCTACAGTCCTGAACAGAAACAGGCTCTTTCGACGATAAGCGATATTGTCCGTAAACTCTCCGTGGCGGATAAGGAAGTAAACGGGATGTTCAGGGCGCTGGACAATGCCGCGTCTCAGATGCAGGATTTGAAGACGAAAGCGGAAGAACTGGGTGAAAGTGTCGGTATTGATGATGAGGCGATATCAAAAGAGTTTAATACAGTTCGGCAGATGGCCAAAATGTGCACCGGCCGGCAGGGAAATCACTTTCCAATCCTCATGAAACAGTATTTCAGAGAAAACTTAAGAGATGTTGCCACCCGGGAAAATGTGATCAGAGAACTGGCTACAATCGAGGTGCTGGACGGGAGCCTCTTCGAACGGACGTTCAAGCGGCAGACCAACAGGATCGTTCCCTATATCATCCTGCTTCCCTGTTACGGAGATAAAGGAATATGCTGGGAGCCCTTTGAACGGTTCAACAAGGCTACCAGCAGAGGGAGAGTGGCGATTCCCATGTTTCCAAAGGATCTCCGTATCGCCGTCCTGTCCGCTGTGGCAGACCTGCGATGGCAGGTAGCGAAAGAGAAAGCCCAGCATTACTGGATGGAAGAGGGCCTGACTGGAAAGTATTATCAGTATTTCACTGATAATAAGCGGAAGGGAGACGTGAAAGAGGCCTTTATCCAGGATTACATCCTCTGGATAACCAAGGAAAGCGAGGGTACCCAGAAATTAGAGCGGGAAGCCCGGGGTGTTTTCTGGCGGAATATCCCCTTCCCACAGCACATCAAGGACAACCTGAAAAACCGGGGATTTGTCTACAGCGAACTATACAAAAAAGATGTGAACCGATCTCAGTCCGACGGATATTAATTCACTGCTAATCACCTGGGGGTGCTTATGGTTGCGGCGTGGTTTCTCGAACAGTCTCCCGTCTTTCAAGCCTTGCTGGCTACCATTTTTACCTGGCTGGTAACGGCCCTGGGAGCTTCCCTGGTTTTCGTCTTCAAAGAAATTAAGAGAAAAGTACTGGACGCCATGCTCGGTTTCGCAGCCGGTGTGATGATTGCGGCCAGTTTCTGGTCTCTCCTGGCGCCGGCAATCGATCTGGCGGAAGAAGGACCCCTCCCGGCATATATCCCGGCAGTTGTCGGCTTTCTTCTGGGGGGCGCGTTTCTGTGGGGAGTGGATAAGCTCCTGCCTCATCTGCATCTCGGGCTGCCCATGAACGAGGCTGAAGGAATAAAAACCGGCTGGGAGCGAAGTATTCTTCTGGTACTGGCCATTACGCTTCATAACATTCCTGAAGGTCTCGCCGTGGGAGTTGCTTTCGGTGCTGTGGCAGCGGGTATTCCCTCCGCGAGTATCGCCGGGGCGGTTGCGCTCGCCCTGGGAATCGGTATTCAGAATTTTCCCGAAGGAACAGCCGTATCTGTACCCCTGCGGAGGGAAGGTCTTCCCAGGTGGAAGTGTTTTCTTTACGGGCAGCTCTCCGGGGTAGTCGAGCCTGTCGCGGGCGTGATTGGTGCTGCCGCAGTCTTACTATTCCGCCCCCTGCTGCCCTATGCCCTGGCATTTGCGGCCGGAGCAATGATTTATGTTGTTGTGGAAGAATTAATACCCGAGGCGCAGCAGGACAAGAACACGGATGTGGCAACAATCGGAGCCATGCTGGGTTTCGCGGTTATGATGACTCTGGATGTTGCGTTGGGATAGACATCCTGCCGGCGAGTACTACTGTTTCTTTTTCTTCTGCTTAAAAATCGGATGAAAGTATTTCTCCATATCGATTCTGCTGGAAATCATCCGGACAAGCCGGTGGTACAGGAAGAATGACCCCAGGATCGACCCGATGAAGATGAGCATGAAAATGATGAGAACCGTATTGGGAGAGACATCTTCCGGAAGAAGTCTGGAAGCAATGAAAAAACCGGTAAAGAACAGCACTCCCATAATAACGATGTTCACAATGGTAGCGCCGATAATGAAAAGAGTCGTATTAAGTTTCTTGTTCACTGGTTCTTCTTCCTTCCTGAATTATAATTGATATCATTAAAAGTATCCCGCACACGACGACGCTGCTGTCCGCCACATTGAATGTGGGCCACCGCTCCATACCAAATATTCCGTAAAACCTGAAATCGAGGAAATCAATGACCCCGTCGGGGCGGAAAAATCGGTCGATTATATTCCCGGGACCGCCGCCTAAGATCCCCGCGATTGCCCATCGCTGAAGGGAAGTGAGGTCGTGAGCCTTGAAGTAATAAATGAGAACCAGGACCATAACCGCCACGGGAATCAATATGAAGAGGATGTACCTGAACTGACCCGGCAGTGACCGGCCGATACTGAATGCCAGGCCCAGATTTCTAACATGAATAATCCGGAAAAAATCGCCTATCACTTCATACCCGGGAAAGCCCGGGTAGAGAGGAACATACCTGTTGATGAGAAACTTGGTAACCTGGTCCGCAGCAAGGATCAATCCGGTCAGCACGAAGGGGAAATATATTTTTTTCTTGTCCATTTCGGTTTTCATGTGTTGCTCCATGGTCATTCTATCAGACCGTCTATAATCCTGTGGGCACATCGAGAAATACCGTTTCCATGCCGGTATCCTGTGCTGTTTTATCAGCCAGCAGCCTGACCCCCCAGGTTTCGGTCTGATAATGGCCTCCCGCGATAAGGTTTATCTTCCCCTCCAGACAGTGGTGATAAACCTGGTGGGATATTTCACCGGTAATGTAAAGATCCAGATTTTCCTCCATTGCCTGCAGTACTTCCCAGGTGGCACCCCCGCTTATCATCCCCGCGCTTCGAATTTCCCGGGGACCGAAGGGGAGGATACCAAGACAGTCCTGCTTGAGGATGCCAAGGGCCTTGAGCACACCGTCGATGTCGGCGGGAGCAGGCAGCAACCCTTTTACCCCGATTTTCCACCCCTTGTATTCGCCGAAGGGTTCAATCTCCTTCAGTCGCAGTTGTTTTGCCAATCCGGCGTTATTGCCGAAATCGGGATGCATGTCCAGGGGGAGATGGACGGCATACAAGCCGATTCCATTATCCAGAAGAAATTTTACTCTTGCGAAATGGGTCCCTGTAAGTGGTAAAACGTGTCCCCAGAACAGGCCGTGGTGCACAAAAAGCATGTCGGCACCCCAGTCGGCGGCCCGTTTAAATGATTCCATGCAGGCATCAACCGCGAAAGCAACCTTTGTAATCGAATCATTTTCCCGGGCAACCTGCAGGCCGTTGCAGGAGGAATCGGTCGATTCCAGGTCGGAAATGTGCAGAAGATCCTTGAAATACCGGTCGAATTCGTGCAACAGCATCTGTTTTTATATACACGTTCCCCACTAAAAAGTAAACTGCCTTGGGAAATGTTTCTTGACATGATGAAAAAACGGGTACTATAGTAGAAACAGAATAAACGTAGAGGAAGGATAATCTATGCCTCAACAGGTAGATGTAGCAAAAGTAAAGACAGCGGCCCGGAATTCCACTCCCCTGGCAATTAAAACGTACTCACTTCCCCATGAAACCGAAGTGTTTCTTGAAGAGGTGCTGCACGTTTTTCTCGAGGAGTTCGGACAGGCTTCCATAAAAGATAATATCGCCTATTGTCTTCGAGAACTTGCTGTAAATGCGAAAAAAGCGAATACAAAGCGGGCATATTTTATCGATAAGCAGCTGAATATCGAAAGCAAAGATCAGTATGATGAAGGGATGCGGACATTCAAGCAGGATACCCTGGACAATATTGACTATTATCTCCAGAAGCAAAAGGAGATGGGATTATACATAAGGATCGTGTTTCACGCCAAAGGGAAGACTCTTACCCTCTCCATTCACAACAATGTTGAGATATCCAGAAAAGAGCAAATGCGTGTGTACGACAGAATTGCCAGATCGAGAGCCTTCGAATCGATGGAAGAGGCCTTTTCAACAGTCCTGGATGATTCGGAGGGCGCCGGTCTGGGTATTGTCATTCTGGTGCTGATGCTGAAGAAACTGGGACTGGATGAAGACGCGTTTGACATCGATGTGGAAGAGGGCGAAACCGTGGCCCGCCTGATCATTCCATTCAGTGATATCCACATGGAAAACCTGGATCTGCTGAGTACGGAAATTGTAAATGAAATCAATGAACTGCCCCAGTTTCCCGAAAATATCGTTTATCTGCAGAAGCTTATCACCGACCCGGACTCTGAGATAACCGATATAGCCCGGCAGATCAGTATGGACCCCTCTCTTACCGCCGACTTGTTGAAAGTTGTGAATTCCGCCCAATTCATGCTGCCTAAGAGGGTAGATAACATTGTAGAGGCGGTCAAACTGGTGGGCTTACGGGGGATTCGGAATCTCCTCTATTCATATGGAACCCAGAAACTGCTGCAGGGGCAGCAATCCTGGCGAGACCATTCCTACCTGACCGCGTTTTACGCCTACAATCTGGCGAAGAGCCTGCGGAAAAAGGACATCCTGGATGATGCCTATGTGGGAGGAATACTCCACGACATGGGTAAAATCGTTTTTTCCGATGTTCATCCTCAGCTCCTGGAGAAGATCAATAATTTCTGTAAGGACAGGGAAATCGGGCGGAATATGTTCGAAGATTTGTCTGCGGGTCTGAATCACGCGGAGATAGGATCCAGGATTGCCCTGAAGTGGAACTTTCCTGACGTACTGGTGGAGGCTATCCGGTATCACCATGTTCCCACCGAGTGTAACGATGAAAACAAAGATGTAGTTTATACAGTGTATCTGGCAAATGCCCTGGCGAACCTGGAAAGAGAGGGCCTCTCTTATGATCTTATGGACAAGGAAGTACTGTCCCATTTCGGCATCACTTCGAAAGAGCAGTTCGATATTATCAGCACCAAGCTGCAGGAGGCTTTTGTCAGGGAACAGGAAAGGGAAGACGATTTCAGCTGATATCCCCTTGACGAAAGGCCTCTTATATAGTATTTTTTATATATAGAATAAGAAGTCAAGGGGGAAAGTATGGCTGTAACAGTATATTCCACACCGACATGCACCTACTGCAATCTGGCAAAAGATTATTTTAGAAAAAACGGGATTCAATTTACCGACTACAATGTGGCACAGGATATGGCTAAGGCCGATGAAATGGTGAAGAAATCGGGGCAGATGGGAGTTCCGGTAATAGATGTGAACGGAAAAATCATCATTGGTTTTAATCAGCCTGAAATTGAGCGGGCTCTTCATCGATAACGGAAAGCCGACTGTACCAGCTGCAGAGAGCGATTCCGCAGGATACCGAAACATTCAGAGAAAACTTTGATCCACCGGTGGGTATGGTCAGGATCCCCCGGGAGCGGAGAGCTTTCTCTTTTATCTCCCGGCTGATCCCCAATTCTTCAGATCCGACAATCATCATCCCCCCGGCAGGAAACTGAAATTCCCCCAGGGGCGTTCCTCCTGTTTCAAGAGCAAAAAGAGGGGCGTAATGATCAATGTCTTTCAGTGCTGCGGTTCGCCAGGGAACAACCTTTGTACAGCCCATGGCGGAGCGTATCGCCCTGGGATGCCTGGGAGACGCGGAATTGGGGGAAAGAAGAATTTCCTGTACGCCGAAGGATTCTGCCGTGCGGAAGATGGAGCCCACGTTGAAGGGGGAACGGATATCCTCCAGGTAGATTCTGATGGGGAAAACCCGGCGATGAGACCGGTCCAGCTCTCCCGATGGAAGCCGGAAGTCCCAGTCGGCGGGTTGTGAATCCAGCTGGGCGAGGAGCCGGTGGCGGATGGTATTCATTTTTCTTTCAGTAAGTGAGGAGCCTGCTTTTATAGATTCAAGCTCCGCCTGTAATGATGGATCTTCAATTTTGTCACTAAAAAGCAGGTACAACACACTCTGAAGATAGGTAGTATTGATTGTTTTTCCTGAAGCCAGGTCTGTTTCGGCTTTCTCCAGCAGGCGGATAATATGTCGAAAACGATTATCCCGTCCCAGGGAAAGCAGTTTTTTTACCGTTATCACCTTCAAAAAGACTCTTTCATTAACGCATAGACATCTTCACTGGTCACCGGTGCCGGCATGGCTTCCACACCGGGAAAATTTCTGCCTGTTTCCGCGACGGAATACAGTTGTTCCAGGCTCAGATCGAACTGACTTAAGCGCATGGGCAGTCTGAGAGAAGCTATGAGGTGACGCACAGCATCCACCGCAAGCGCGGCCAGTTCCGCGCCGGTACTTTCTTCCCTTGTTTTTCCGTACTGGGCCGAGTTTTTATCCAGGATGTCGTATATCCGGGCGATTTTCTCCGGTGCCGTATGCCTGTGGTATTCCAGGAGAGCGGGGAGGAACACCGACGAGACCCAGGACTGGGGTATCCTGTATTTCGCGCTGATGGCGTGGGACAGGCCGAATCCGATGCCGGTAGCGCTCATGGAAAGGCCTAATGCGGTGAGGAATCCGGCCTGGGAAGCAGCTTCCCGGTGAATCAGGTTTTCAGGTTCCGAAATCGATTGGTTGATGCTGGAGAGGATGGAACGTATAGCACGCAGGAACAGTGAATCTGAAAGAAAGGTGCTCCGTTTGGACACCAGTCCTTCCAGAGCGCATAAAAAGGTATCCAGCATGGTCATTGCTGTAAACTTGGGTGACAGGCTGACCGTAAAAGAGGGATCTATAACAACAAGATCGGGAAACGTACCGGTTACAAGCCCCATTACATCCCGATTTCTGCCGTCCACCAGGACGCATCTGTCGGAAATCATAAATGGGTCTCTGCAGGTGGTGGGAAGTTCGATGAAGGGAACAGCCTGGTTATCGAAAGGCATCCCTTCCAGATAGTCTTCAATCCGGTTTTTTCCGGCGGCAAGAGCTGCTATACATCTCGCTATCGAGATGGTGCGGACACCGCCGAGACCGACAACGGCCTGTACCTTGCCTTTTCGTGCCAGGGCCACCCCTTTATCAACCTGAGAACTGGTGGAATGGTTCTCGATTTCATCATAAACGATACAGCTTTTCCCGCTTTCCTCCAGTACTTCCCGAACCCGGGTGGGAATATCCCATTCGTGGAGAACGGTTTCCGTGACCAGCAGGATACGGTTTCCATACCCGCGCATTTCGTTTCCCAGTTTCTTGCTGCTGTCAATTCCAAAAACGATCCTTCCCGGGACCTGAAACTTGAACTCTCCCATTTCTGCTCCTGCTAAAGAGGTTATACCAAAAAAAAGGCAGAGTGAGTAACCCTCACTCTGCCTCATTATAATTCAAAATTTGTAAAAAATGTTAAATTTTAAATACATCCATGATGCTTTCGGCAACCGATTCCAGCACCTTGTCGTCGATGTAGGAAGGATCCTTCAGTTTTTCCTTTACCTCGGCAATTTTATCCTGCCGAACCTCGGGGGAAAGCTTTACTTCCTCGGTGGCTTTGTAGATTTCCCCCATTGTTTTCGCTTCGGAGGAAACATCTATGGAATCCGGCTTAGCCTTTTTATTTGTTCGAGAAGTCTTTTCTGTTTTGTTCCACTTTGATACCGGATCTACCGGTCCAAGTCTATCAATAGTCATTACAGGAAACCTCGCCTTACATTAAGAGATATCGACATTACCATTATAGATATTAAGTGTTTTTATTTCCAGTGAAAATAAAAGAAAATTCACCTTTGATTTTCTCCTTCCCCTCCAGATAGTGATGCAATTCCCTGGCCGTTCCGGCCACGTATTCTTCATGTTTCTTCGTCATCTCCCGACCCATTACCCCGGGAACCTCCGGGTCTATATTAATAATATCGGAAAGAAGCTTCAAAACCCTATAGGGAGATTCATAGACGCAAAATGGTTCTCCCCGGTTTAGGAGTACCTCCAGCCGCTTCCTCCGCCTGCCCCCCTTCGGGGAGAGAAATCCTTCAAAGGTTATACTTTTTCCTGGAAAGCCGGCAACACTCACCAGGGTGGAGAATGCCGACGGTCCCGGGATGGGTATGATATCAAAGCCCGCTTCCCGTACCTGCTGTACCAGGACCGAGCCGGGATCACTTAAGCCCGGGGTGCCGGCGTCGGTGGCGTAGACGACGGTTTTCCCCTCCTCCAGCAGATCGATAACCCCCTGGTTGCCTCCTTTTCGCTGCTGGTGGGCGTTGCAGCTGATCAAAGGCTTGCTGATAGAGTTGGCGCTCAGCAGTTTTCTTGTGTGCCGGGTATCTTCACAGGCGATGACGTCGGCGTTCTTCATTGTTTCCAGGGCTCGGAGTGTAATATCGCCCAGGTTTCCGATGGGAGTCGCGACAATGTAAAGAACTGCCATAAGGTCATGGTAGGGGGAAAACAGGGCCGATTTCAACCCTGAATAAAGTTGTCTTTAAGATATTTTGAATAGAGCACCGGGGCGTGATCGGGCACGCTGGAATCCATGTAGCGGGAGAGAAGCAGGGCTAATCGGTCCAGTTCTTCCCCCAGTTTACTTTCCGGTATCTGTTCCTGCCATTCCGTTTTGGTCAGGGAATAGACCCTGTACAGGAGGGAGCTCCGGGAGTCGGCGAGGGTATTGGTTATCCTGGACGCCTCTTTCAGCAGACCGGCAAGCTTATTATTCCTGTCGGTAACCTTTGTCTGTACTTTTCCCTTCCTGTCGATGTACCGGAGTGAGCCGGCATGGGTGTATTCCTGGCTGCGGTTCTCCGGCGG
>Ga0180435_10002939_pt1 | contig 17234 bp, 13 predicted proteins | sample SS_ome_3_FD_132467 | JGI IMG/M metagenome (GOLD analysis project Ga0180435, IMG submission 132467) | Hypersaline lake sediment archaeal communities from the Salton Sea, California, USA - SS_3_S_1 metaG | ecosystem: Environmental > Aquatic > Non-marine Saline and Alkaline > Hypersaline >...
GGCCGCCGCATCGTCCCCCGGATTCCGAACCTCGACGTCAGCGGCGCCGGCCTGAAGCGAGGCGGGGGTGACAACCGTGATCCTCGTGCTCGAGTGGACGGTGACCGCCGGACAGGGCTGGCCGCCCACCAACACCACCACGGGAACAGAGCCCGACGTGTCGAAGTCCGAGCCGATGAGCGTAACCCTTGTCCCGCCTGAAACGGAGCCCGTGTTGGGCTCGACCCGCCGTAGGACGGGGGGTGCGGCCGTTTCGTCCTGCGCCAAAACGCCCCCGGACAACAGCGACAGCAAGACACATGCGGCTAGAAGACGGAACAGGCGGTTCTGCATGGACTTTCGCACCTGAAGAACGGGCGGAATCGATGTCAACTTCTTGGACTGCTGAGGATTATATCACTTGCCCGTCAAACGAGTCAAGCCATATCAAACGGGCCCTTCAGACGCCGGGACACACCGACGCGATGTTTGCGAGGTGCAACCATCATCAGGATTTATGTTCAAGTTTCTTCTCTCAAACGTCGATATACACAAGGGTAGCAAAGGAAGGTCGTCTCGCCCGATGCTGGTCGGCGAGACGTTTCTCGGGAGGCCGAGGAAATGATTTGCCAAAGGGACGGATGCAGCAGGCCGGTACCGCCAGGTCGCAGGAAATATTGCTCGGTCGAATGCAGTAAGATCGTCAACCGGCGCAGCGCGGCGGAACGGTCACGCCTGAGGGCTCAGGCCTACCGTCAGGACCGCCTTGTAAAGTATGCTCCGCGGCTATGCCTGTCATGCCGGTCCACTTTCATGTCCGAAGGCCCGTGGAACCGCATCTGCAACACGTGCGCCGAGCACAACACCGTTTATTCATACGCGCGCTCGAAGGGCAACACGCTCGGAACAACGGATACGGACGAGGAGAGCAAGGTCGGGCAAGAGTTCGATGTCGAGGAGTCGGCGTCTATCTGACCGACTGACCGGAAGGTTCGAGGCCCGTGCGCAAGCACGGGCTTTTTTTACTGTTCCGCGGGGGATGCCTGATCCGAATGCCATGTGATGCGGATAATCCCCTTCTTGGCCGTTGCGCAGGCCCGGAGCGCCCTCGCCACCGTTTCGAGCGTCGTCCCCTCGGCCACGCGCAACTCCACGCCGTAGTCGGTCTCGGCGGGGCCTTCAAGCGTTGACCCGTCGCCCGACAGGCGGAAGCCGTCGGTCTCGACGCCGATTTTGTCGCCGCCAACGGTGACCACGACGGCCGTCACCTTCGTGTCCGGGTCCTCCCTGACGGTCTTGACGGATTCGACCGGGACGCTTTCGGCCGCGAGCGCATCGAGTGCCATTGCGGCCGTCGCCGCCGGCGCACACTGGTCGACGGTCACCCGGCATGTGTCCTTGAGGGCGTCTTCCATCCGTTTCTTGAGCGCGCGCTCCAGGGCGACGTAGTCCCGGTCCTCCCTCTCGAAGTCCTCGGGCAGCATGAGCGGAGCATCGCCATCGAGGAGCACACGGCCGCCGCGTGAGACGTCGACGAGCAGTATGGCTCCGCCGGCCGCGTTCCTGGGCGGCGCCTCGATCTCCGGCGCGGGCTCCAGAATCACGGTGCACGGCGTCCCCAGCTCCGGCACAACCTTTGTGTTGACGACATAGGCCTCGTCGTTCACGCCGAGCGCCAACGGGAGGTCGAGCACCGCAAACGGGTCACGGTACACGGCGATGATCGTCTTCTCGACGTTGGCCCAGTAGATGACCTTGCCCGTCTCCTGGTCTCTCTCCTTCCTGCTTCCGGCAAAGACCCACGGCGTCGGCTCCATTACACGCTGGTCAATCGCGTTCCAGCAAAGGTCCTCGGCGGCGCTGACCTTTTCGACATCGCCGTCCATCCACTTGACACTGATGGTGACCGGACTGCCGGTCGGCGCCTGGCCGGGGTCCCCCTGAAACTGCGGCCCCCGCTCGCCTGGCTTGAGGCCCATGAGCACGAGGCAGAAGTGGAGTATTTCGGGATTCACGTCAAGCGAGAGTATCGACTCGTATTCCTTGCCCCCGGCGGCACACGCGAAGAGTTCTATGGGGCCTTCGGCGAGAACGAACCGCCCGTCCATCTCGATCCGTTTCTGATCCAGGTATAGGCGGACTCCGCCCTTCTTGTAGACCTTTCCCTCGGCGGCGGAGGATGCGGACGCGGCCAGGCAGACGCACAATATCGCAAGCAGGGTGGTCCCAGCGGCCACCAGCCGCCGACGATCAAGTATCCTGAACACTATAACCGGTCTCCGTTGTCGCGGTTCAGCCGGGAGGCGATTTGCCGGCCGGAGCCGGCGCATTGCGCTTCGAGGCCGCGAAGTTGACCTTCTCGAACCCGATGTCCGGCATCCGGCAGAGGTTGAGCGTGTAGATGACCCATTGGTACGCAAGGTGCGGCTCGGCCTCGATGATGATTGGGACGTTCTCGCGCATGCGCGGATCCTTCGCGAGCCGGCGCAGTTCCGATTCGAGCCATCTCATCGAGCCGGATCGCGCGGTCGGGCCGGCGCTCTGGCCGTCGAGCAGGACGGACGGCTCGGCGTCGGGATTGCTGGCGCCGCGCTGCGAGACGCGGAGCGTGATGATAAGTTCGTCCACGGGGACGTCGCGCTCCTGCGTCGTCTTGGGAGCTCCCTCGTCGGGCAGGTAGGCATCGAGCTCGCCCTGCGGGACGCGGAACTTTGTGGCGACGAGGAAGAAGATGAGCAGTTGGAAGACGACGTCGATCATGGCGGTCATCTTCAGAGCCATGTGTTCGTCGTCGCGGCCGCGGAGAAAGTTCATGTCATCCTCCCTCCTCTTTTCGTGCGCTGAACGAGAGGCGCTTGAACCCGAGCGGCGCCGCCTTCTCCATGATATCCTGCACGACGCTCCACTCGCAGTACTTGTCGCCCTGGATCAGCACGGGCCGCCTGGCCACGCCGTCTGTGCCGCCGCGCTTCTTCTCGACGCGGAGGTAGCCCTCGACCCCGTCGATGTTGAGGACGCGGCGGTCGATGATGATCTGGTTGTCCCTGTCGACGCTGATGACGAGGCGGTCGGGCATCGGCGGCTCGGGCTTGACCTCGCTGGCCGTGGGGAGCGTCAGGTTCTCGACGCGGTCGTAGGACGCGATCTCCGAGACCACGAGGAAGAAGATGATGAGCTGGAACACGATGTCGATCATCGGCGTCATGTTCAGTTCGAGCTCTTCGGAATGAAAACGTTTGGTCACATGCATCGCGGTTACTCCACGGGCCGGAACCGCGCCATCAGTTCACCGCTGACCGCTCCGACCTCAAGCACTATTCTCTGCATCTTGTTCTTTATGAAGTGGTATACGCACATCACTGGGATCGCGACGGCCAGGCCCTGGAACGTGGTGACGAGCGCAAGCATGATCGACTCGGCCAGTTGGTCCGGGCGTGGCGTCGAGGTCGCGATCTTGGCGAACGCGCTGATCATCCCCTGGACGGTCCCGAGCAGCCCGAGCATGGGAGCGATGTTGGCGATGAGGGCGAGGTAGCTTATCTTCTGCTGGAGGCCGGTCGCGGCCTCCTCGCCGGCCTCAGCCATCGCCTCCTCCATCTGCTTGTAGCCGGCGTTGATGCGCGCGAGCCCGGCGGCGACGACGTTGGTGAAGAACGTCGGCTGTTCCTCGCACACGGCGATGGCCTGTTCGTATTCTTCCTTTTCGAAACACTCCTCGACGTCCGCGAGAAGCTCGGGCGGCATGATGACGCTTCGGCGAATGGTCATCAGGTGCTCGATGGAGAGCGCGATGGCCACGCCGCCCAGGATCATGACGACGTACCCGATCAGGCCGCCGGCGTTGATCAGGTCGAACAGCGTCTTCGACTTGGTGACCGGCGCGGCCGCCGGCTCCGTGGCCGCATCGACCGCGAGGCCGATGGAACACGCCGTCACAATTGCTATCAGTGCAACAACCGCAAGAGCCCTGGACCTGCCGGACATTACATATCTCCTAAAACCTGCTGATGGAACGCGAGCACCGAAGCGCCCGCCCATAACCGCACCGAAGTTCGCCGTCAGGGCGCCTCACTTGACGCCCCAGCCCTCGAGCATCCGGCTGGCCTCCTTGGCCTCGTCCGACTCGGGGTACTCGGTTACAACCTCCTTGCATATCCGAATCGCGTAGCCCTTGTCAAGCGGCGTGTTCATTTTTACGAAGGCCCCCGCGGCCCCGAGCATGGCCCGCGGACGAACATTCTTGAATTGGGGGTACAGGATATAGACGCGCATGTAGGCAAGCATCACCTGCTTATACATCAGGGCCTGCTGGTCGGCCGGTGCCTTTTCCGCCACCTGCATTCCGATGTTCCCGCGCGTCATGTACATACCCACACGCGCGCGGTCGTCCGTGATCTCATCGCTGATGGAGTCTATGTACGCGATGGCCTCGGCAACTTTGCCGGAGCTCTTGAGGACCTCCGCTTTGCCGATGAGAGCACGCTGGCGGATGACGGCAATTTCCGATTGCGCGTGCTTGAGGCCGGCCGGCGGTTCCTGGAGGATGGCCTTGGCGACCTCGGCAAGCTTGGCGTATATCCCGGCCGCCTCACCCGCCCTTCCGGGGACACGCACAAGGGCGTCGGCCGCGCCGATGCGTCCGCGAAGCTGCCAGAGCTTGCCGTATGGCTCGGGCGAGTCGACTCTGTCGTACGAGTTCGTGGGGTCAAGGCGAGCATAGGTCTCGGCGACGTCTTTGTAGTGTCCCAGCTCCATCTGAGCCCTGGCACTGCTTTCGACGGCTTCCAGGAAATAGAGGGACCTGCTGTGGCGCCGCATAACGTCCGTGAACTTAGGCAGGGCCTCGGCGTATTTCCCCTGTTCCAGCAGGCACTGGCCCCAGAGGAGCTGTCTGTACGGCTCGTACCAGAACACGCGGGGGCCGGTTTCGGGCGTGTTGGCGAGGTTGTCGAGGGCGGCCTTCCATTCGCCTTTCCTGAAGTCGGAAAGAGCGCGCCGGAAGTCGCCGGGAGTGTCGCCCCAACTGATTTCGGCTATCTGGCTGACCGCAAGCTTCGTCGACTCCTCGCCTTCCGGAAACTTGACGTAGGTGACGCCGGTGACATCTGCGTAGGTGACCTTCACGCCGGACACCTGGTCTCCGGTCGTCAGGATGATTCTGTCCGGAAGCATGAGGTCAGCCGCGGCCGCCTCGGCCGGCAACAGGGCCGACAGCGCTAAGAGCGCCGCCGCGGCGATGAGAATGCGTGTGTGCACGGTTCAAACCTCCTCAATCCTTTATCTTTTCGAGAAGCCGTTCGGCCTCTCCCTTTGTCACGGAGTCCGTGGCGTTCGCGGCAACGGTTTGCACAAACGGGCGGAGCTTTTTGCGGTTGTCCGTGCCGGCGAGATCAGATTCCATGTCGCGGAGTTCCGTCACGCGGCGCACGATGTCTGCGTACTGCTCCGCCTTTGCGAGTTCATCGAGGTCAGCGAGGCAGATTTGCACGAGATAGTCGACCACTTCGCGGCGCTTTTTCTCGTCGGCCTGAACGCGTCGGTAGACATCCTTCAAGACGGCCATATACCGCTCTCGGACCTCGCGCCCGTCGAGTGTCCTTTCGGTGGCGAGCGTGCGGCTGACGACAATCAATATGTCGTTGTCCCACTGCCGCATGTTCTGGACTTCGACGATGCTGGCGCTGAGGTCCCACCAATCCAGACTGCGCCTTTCAATGCGCTTCCTGATCTTCTCGAAGATTTCCAGCGCCTCCTTGGCCCGCTCTTCGGACTCGGCGGCCAGCGCCTTGGCGCTCTGGCCGATGTAGAGCAGGACGGTCCAGTAATCCGGGGGACGCGTCGCGTTCGGGTCTTTCGCGACCTGGCCCGCGTACTCCGCGTCCATTTCCTGGCGGCGTTTCTCGAGGACCGCGATGGCCTCTTCCCACTGGCCGGAGTCATAGCGGGCGATCCCGAGCATGATCCACGCCTTTGCGACGTCCTTCCTTTGCTCTGGCGTGAGTTGTTTTCGGCCACCGAACTTGTTGAGGAAGATTTCGAGGTAGTAGATGAGCTCGCCACGCCGGTCAAGTGAGTCGTATTGATAAATGATGTAGAGGAGCTTGTCGTAGGGCAGGTTGTCCGCGCGGGCCACGCCGGCGACGATGGCGTTGACGGCGCCCTGGACCGCAGTGGCGGCGGCCTCCCGTTTCTCGCCGGCCTCGGCTCGAAGTCTCCGGGCCTGCTCGGGATCGGCGGCCTTTGCGGCCTCGGCCTCCTTGTCCTCGGCCTCCTTCTTGAATTCGCGCGCCTTGCTATCGTAGGCCGTGAAGACTATTGAGCTCGCGCGGGACAGGATTTGCGGGGCCTTCTCCGGGTCGTCAAGTTTTTCACTCTGTGCCGCGAGGCCGCCCAGTTCGGCGGATGCCGGGACAAGGTCGCCAAGCCCGACGTATGCACGTATGCGCAGTTCGGTCACGTATGGATGCCACGCCGTCGCGTCGGGGAACCGTTCCGCGAAGTCCGCCGTGAGATCGAGACACGCCTTGTGGTCCTCGCTTCCCTTCCAGAGGTAGAGTGTCGCAAGCCGGTAGATGGCCGCGGGGATGAAGCGCTTCCGTTGCTGGAGAACTCTGGGCACCGTTGCGGGCTTCCGCACGGCCTGAAGGAGCCCGAGGAAATCGCTCTTGCTCTTCTTGAGCAGTTCGGCGGTCTTCGCCGGGTTGATTCTCTGGAGTTCTGCGGCGAGGAACAGATAGCATTCGCCGCGTTGCTCGAGAGCGGGCTCGAAGTGGAGCGAGTCGGCGGGCACCTGGCTGAAGAGTCGGATGGCTTCTTCGTATCGCCCGTCCTTCTTGGCGTCGAGCGCCTGGCCGTAGGCCTGGCCGGCCCCCGTCTCGAAGTTGTCGCGACGCCATTTTCGCGCGGCCTCGACCAGCGCGAGGTCGGCCGTGCTGTTCGTCTTCCTGTACTGCCCTTCGATGCAGGCGACGGCATACTTGGCGTTTACCTCGGCCGTCTGCTCATCCTCCTCGCGGAGCGCGAGGTATTCATAGACCGTGTAGCCCTCGTAGTACATTTCCAGCCGCCAGTACGCGGCGGCAAGCGCGGCGAGAAACTGCTTGCTCTTTTCGGCCGGGATGGCTTTGCCGAAGCTGAGGAGCTTCGTGGCGCTGGCGACGACGGCGGGATAGTCGCGCCTCAGGAGGGCGTCGTCGAGCTCCCGGCGGGCGGCGACGTAGCCGGTACCCGCCAGGCCGTAGCGCGCCTTGACGTCCTCCGCCTCTCGCGCCCACGCGTCGCCCTCGGCGGCGATCTGCCTAAGCACCACCTCGGCCTTCTCGGTCGCCTCGGCGGCCTTGTTCGCCTGTTTGTGCTTGACCAGGTAGGCGGCGTGCATCAGGTACACCTCGGCGAGCTTGATGCGGACTTGAGGCGCGTCTATATCCTTGGTCTTTTCGATGGCCGGGGTGAACCTTTCGAGCCGGGCGGACGCGTACGCCCAGACCGCCAGTCCTCTGTTGCGCCAGGGATCGAGTTTGATCGCGGGGTTGGCGCGGGCATAGTCGTCCACCAACTCGACGGCCGAGCCCGCGGCCCTCGCGGCCTCTTCGAATTCGCGCCGGTCGACCTGGAGGTCGGCCAAAAGCAGGTAGCCGTCGATGGCGGGCCCCCAATCGCCGTACTCGTAACATAGATCGGTAAGGTCATCAGCGGTCTTCGTGAGCAAGCGCCGCTTCGCCTCGGCCTCAGCGGAGGGCAGTGTCTTGGCGTATGCGTATCGGGCTTTCGCGAGCTGGACACCGGAGAGGAGGCAGGATTCATCAACCCTCTCCTGCGCCGCTTCCCAGCGGCGGTGTTCAGCACTCTCGTAATTCTCGGGCTCCTTTTCGTACAATGCGTCAAGGGCGTTCTGGTTCTTCTGCGTAAGGTCTTCGAGCCCCTTTATGGCGGACAGGAACGAGTCGTTCACCAGCTTGAGCATCTGTGCCTTGATCTCGTCCGACTGTGTCCTCTTCATCTGTTCATAAGCTCGTTGTGCGTCCGCCACGCGGCCGGTCAGGCCTTCCAGCGTGTCGAGTCCGGCGGCAGTTCCGAGGTCAGCCAGGCGTTTGCTATATTCGGCGGCCGCCTGGAGTTGTTCGTTGCGAAACTTCTCGGCCTCGTCACCCGAGAGGCCTGACGGTGGGCGCTGGCTCATCGCCATATGGGCTTCGGCAAGGGCGGCGTAGGCGGCCGCCCTCTGGGAGTCGGTTTCGAGACGCGGCTCGGCTGACTTGAGTATCTCGATGCCGAGCGGATAGAACCCCTTCTCAAGGAGGCCGCGGCCGAATCTCACGTCTTCGTCGACGCTTGCGGCCGGGAGTGCGCGGGATGTGCATGCGAGGAGGGCCGCGGCGACCAACGCGGTCCGGATGATCCTCTGTGACGGCATGCTCATGGCTCCTCGCGGCCTTGGGCTCGGTCCAGCAGGATTTGTAACGTCTTGACTGGGCAAAGGGTTCGCACCAAGCCGCCGGTATTCCTTTGTCTTTTACACGCCAGCCGGCCCGCCCAGAGTGCGGCCACCTCCCTCGGCCATCAGGCCCGGCGTCAGTCCTCTTCCTGCTGGATGATGTAGGCGGTGACCAGCACGATGAGGTTGTTGCGGCTGTCCACTGTCCGGCGACTCCTGAAGAGCGCGCCGATGAGCGGCAGGTCGGCGAAGAACGGGACCTCGGAGGAGCCCTTCGCCTCAGTCGCCCTGGCAAGGCCGCCGACCATGAGTGTGCCGCCGTCGGGAACGGACACGGTCGTCATCACTTGGCGGGTCGAGACCACGGGCAACTGGATGGTGTCCGTGGCTGTGGTGGGCTCGACGTCGGGGTCGACGGTGTCGTCCTCGCGCCTGAACTCGAACGACTGGAAGTCGCCCACGATGTTGACCTGGGGGATGAGTTCGAGCGTGATGTAGCGCCGGTCGGCGCTGACGAACGGCTGGACCTCGAGCACGATGCCGTCGTTGACCTGGCCGATCTCGGGGTTGCCGTCGCTGTCGTAACTGCGAACGAAGTTCGAGCGCGTGCTCACGGTGATGTACGCCCTTTGCGTGTTGAAGCAAGTGACGCGGGGGGCGGTGAGGACATTGCCCTGCTTCTGCTTTCGCACGGCGGTGACGACCAATTGCACCTGCCAGGCATTCAGGAATCCGGCTTGGAGAGTCGCTCCGTCGGTGCTGAGATATGAATCGGCAAGACTGACCTCCGGAGACGCGACCGACCGGGCGCGGATGAAGTTCGTACTGCCGCCTGTGTCGACGACGCCCCAGTTCTCTGTCGCTTCACCCAACCCCTGCCACGTGAAGCTTAGGTCGTCGAGGAAATCCTGGTTGATCTCGATGAAGCGGGCCAGGATTGCGACCTGGATCGCCCGCGCCTTTCGGAAGCTACCGAGCAGGTCTCGAATCTGTTCCTGAACCTCAGGCGTGTGCGTGACAACAAGCTTGCCGTTGCGATAGGCGATGGTGTTTGCGCCGACGGCGCCCTCGCCGGACCACGTCCCGGGCGCGATGTTTCCGCCGATAAACCGCGACCACTCCTCGCCCTGCCTGGTCTGCTCGAGCCGCTCGTCCTTCTCCTCGGTCTTCCCGAAGGGGTTGTAGCTGTCTTCATCGCCGTATTTCGGCGCGGTCATCACCTGGGACATCGAGTTCTTGAAGTCCCGAATCTTGATGGTCAGGTCGGCGATGTCGTGCGTGACGGTGATCGGGTCGCCTGCGAGCCCGGCGCTGTTGGATATGAAGATGGCCCCGTGACGAATGCGGTAATCGAGCTTCTGGAACCTGAGCAGGTAGTGGAGCGCGTAGCGGAGCTCCATGTCGGTGGCGGACAGTGTGACGGGGCTGGTCGCCGGCAGGGCCGCGGGATCGACAAGGATGTTGACGCCGGAGGCGTCCCGGATGTACTCGATGGCGCGGTCGAACGGCTGGTCCTTGAAATCGACGGTGATCCGCTTCAGGAGTTTCGCCTTGATGAGGTTGGTCGCGTCCGTGTCCTCGGCGCCCAGGAAGTCATCTCTGGATATCTGCTGGGTCACGGTCTCGTCTTTTCTGCGGCCGCCAAACAGATCCTTGGCCTTCGAGGGCAGGTTGGCCTTGGCGAGGATTTCGACCTGGGGGATCATCATCCGGTCAATATCGCTCAGCACCTCTCTACGCGCGGCCTGGAGTTCGGTCTCTTCTTCGACCGGTTTTGATTCCGGTGCGGCCGTCTTCGCGTCCCCGGACGCCGCGGCGGACTGGAGCGCCCGACGAAGCCCCTGGCCCGCCCGGGCCTCCAGCGCGGAGACGTCGACCTGTGGGGACAATTTCTCGGCTTCGGTGAGGACCTGCTCGAACTTCTCGGCGGCTCCCTTGTAGTCGAGCTCGGCCATCAGGTGCTCGGCGGATGCGCACGCCGTTTCGAGGTCGGCCTGCGCCCGGACCAGGTCGTCGTCATCAGGCCCGGCGTCCGCCGGCTTCTGCGTGGCCTCGGCTTCACGAAGCTTGGCTTGCGCCTCGGCGAGTCCGTCGCGGGCGGCCGCAAAGTTCGGATCAAACCTGAGTGCGGCGGTGTAGTCTTCGATGGCCTCCGGAAGACGGCCGGCCGCGAGATGCTGGCGGGCGGTCTGTGCGAAACTCGCGGCGACCTGCGTACAGACGGCGCCGGCGACTTTCCCATCCTGCTGGTTGTCCGTCGGTTCCTTGCCGGCGGCGCCGCTCGCCGGCATACAGGCCAGCACGCCGACAACCAAGATCGCACCCGCCAAGGCGAGCCATTTCTTCCGCATGTTTAGCTCTCCATACCGAACGTCGCACGAGGCCGACTCGTCAGAAGCGAGCGATCCCATGCTGCAAACGCGCTTATTCACGCCCAGGAACGTTGGGCCAAAGCACTTTTATACGTCCTCTCTCATTAATAAGCAACACTTTTTGTCGAGTTTCTTCGTGCTGGCGTACGCCGACAACTTCGCCGGTATCCCTGTCCTTTATCTCGTCTTCTTTCTGAATGCGGCGTTGCTCGTTCAGAATGTCCAACACCTGATATCCCGTGGAGAAGTCCACGTTGGTGAACCGCCGTGTCGTGCCCGGCGGGCGAACCTCGGCGACCTTCCAGCCGACCGGCGAGCCACGTTCAACCGGGAGGAAGGAATGCGTCACCCACATACCCTCCTCGTCTCCCTCGGGCGCGTGGAAGACAGAGACGACAAGCGTCACGGCGTCCTGGGAAAGCGTCCGGAATTCGATCCGGAACGGCTCCTCGACCCGAACGTTCACCGGCCCGGCCAGACTGCCGCTGATGGGTGCGTCGTCCTTGTCCTTCCCGACCGCGCGGACCGCATACCGGTATTGGACGTCGGCGTCGATGTCATCATCCGTGAGAGAAAAACGATCGTCCGTCCAGGCGACAACCGGCCCCGGCTTGCCGGTCTTCTCGACGACGGTCGGCAACCGTGCTCCGTCGGACATCTCGGCGGGCAGGGATACGCGAAGCCACAACCCGGGGTCTCCTTCGCCCTCGCCCTTGTAGACCCTGTACTCCGTCAGCATCGCGTACGCCACGAGGGCGGGTCGCCAGACAATCCTGACGCGGCCCTGTTCCGGCGTGGCCATGAAATCGACCGGCTCGAGAACAACAGGCGTGTCGGCCTGTGCGACCTCGACCTCAACGTTCGTCTTGAGCACCTTGCCATCCTTGACGAGCGCTACTTCACTCGTTCCCTGACCCAGTGGCGTCAGGCGAAGCGCCGACGGTTCGGCTTCGGACCATCGAACCTCGACGACCGCTTCGTCGGCGACCTGTATTTCAGCGCCGGCAAACGAAGCGGGTACGCGTTGCGCGAACGGCTCGCCCGGGCCCTTTCCAAACGGCTTGCGTAGCTTTATCACCGGCGGGAGGAGGTCCCGCGGCGGCCGTGGTCCGCCGCCCGACCAGGAGAAGATGCCGTCGCGCGGCTCGACCGCCGCGAAATCCGGGTGGAACTCGCCGATCACCGACGTGACATAGTCTGTCGTCAACGGCGTTTCTTCGTGCCGGGAGTCCGCCTGCGTCTGTTGGATCTTCTTGACCCACGACTCGACCAGGACCGGGTCCTCGACCACAGGCGGCTTGCTGATGATGACTGACAGAACGTAGAACAGCGCCAGAATCCCGAGGACAAGCACGAGAACCTTGTCGAAGAACCTGAAGACCGTTGATCCGAAGGAACGTCGCATCGCGATATTCTCTGCCGGTTCGACCGGGGTCTGCGCTATTTCCGCAGCCCGATCCTTATCCTCATTTTCCCTGCGGCAACACCGCCGCCCATCTCGCCCTTCACGTCAACGTCGAACTCCCGCACTCCGGACACCATGAGCGCGTTCGGCTCGACAAATCTCAACTGCGTCGACTCGGAACCCATGTCTGCTATCCGGCCGGCGATCAGGACGACGGCTCGGCCGAACCTGAACGCCGCGTCGCCGACCCACACCGGCCGGCCCTCGTACCGCATTGCCGGGTACGTCCGCCAACCGCCGTCCGGCTCGGCCACCAACGCCCGAACGACCGTCCGGGCTCTGGGGTCCACGAACAGTGTCAACTTGCTCGCGTCCGTGTCGCCCACCAATACGGCGTCCAGGTTCGATCCGGCGGCCACTTCCCTGACCATCTGCTGGTGCGTGACGGACGAGCCGTTCTTGTTCTTGGCGGGATATGCATCGCCGCCCTCGCGCTGCATGACCCACCACGTCCCCCCTACGTACGCGACGCGGTCCGGCACACCGACAATCAGCAGGCGCCTGTCGGACGGCCCCTCGCCTATGAAGTAGGCCTTCTGCGGAGCAAGGGGGTAGAGTCGGTCATAGAAGCCGCCGATGTCTACGGCCGTATTGCCGTACCTGTCCGACAGCGTCGGCATTTTCGCCGAGACAGCACGCAGGAGGACGTCGATGAGACGCGCCTCCCTGTCGACCCACGCCTTGACCGCCTCCTTCTTCTCGAAAAGCCGGCCGCTGAACACTATGGTCTCCACCATGGGCCGGAACTCGATCAGCTCGCAGGCGAACTCCACGTCCACGAGAGGAGCTCCGCTCTTTTCGGTCGGACCGCCGCCGGGCCCCGGTGGCCGTCTGACCACGTAGGAGTTCACACGGATGGGCTTCGGCGAACTCTGGAGGGCGGCGATGAACTTTCCAACATTTCTGTACGGCATCGAGACGCGAAGAGCGAGCGGGATCGAGCGCAACCAATCGTGCTGCATGACACCATTTGGAACGGGTCGGGAACGAACGCTTTCGAGCCGCGCCACCAATGGAGCGTCCTTCGGACTGGTTGCGGAAAGCGTATCGAACACGGCCCGCAGTATCCAGTACTCCCGCTGAATCGCCTTGATCTGCGCCAGGCCTTCCTCCGGCTTGTTGGAACTGAACTGACGGAACTGGAAGGCGTTAGCCGAGGCGCCGAACGCTTCGGCGACACTCTGCCTGAGTTCGTCGGCTTTTGCTTCGTATTCACTGTTCCAGAGCAGCAAGTCCGTGGGAGAGAACTCGTCGCCCCGGATGGCCGCAAACGGCTCGTCAAGGAAATCGGAACGGTTGGCATAAAGCAGCATGAGCTCGCCCTGCATTGTCTCGAGCTTCGTTTGCTCCCTCTGCGCTGCTTCTATCATGCCGTCGTTTGCTATCGGACGCTCGGCGGCAAGATTCTCGACAACCTTGCTCTCTTTCGAGAGCCGGCCTTCCTTGACGTTCACCTCCGCGGCCATCGGACGAGCGACGAAGACGTAGACCAGGCCGAGCCCGACCACGGCGAGCGCCATCAGGAGCCAGAACAGGTTGTTGCGTATGAAATCGATTATCCTGCCCATCGCTGTCTCACGTCGGCCTAGTCGTCGCTAACCGGGAAGTGGCACACGGCCTTGAACTGCCGCAGCCCGTCCTTGTCAATCGCCGGGATGTACCCGACTCCGCCGAACACACGCCTGGTTCCGTCGGCGGTGCTCGTCTCTGCGAACTTGATTCGATCTCTTATCTGACTCTGCATGAAGCGAGGGTCAATGTTCCTCGATGTGCCCGCAATGGAGATCTCTATCGCAGGCAGTTCCTTTGCCGCAGAACCCGGCTTGCCTCCGTACTCCTCGGGCAAAAATGTTGCCTTCGTCTGCTCCAGCGTCATCTGGTCCAGGATGATATCAGCGCTCATCTCGTCCAGGACGCGGTTGATCGCGTTCGTGGCCTCTGCACACGCGCGGTATCGACGACTTATGTCGACGAGCTGGTCGAGTTCACTCCTGGCGCCGGACACGCCGTCCTTTGCCGTGTTGTACTTGGCCTGGATGCTCCTCACGTCGCCGACCAGCTTTGTCGTGACCTTCTGCCTTTCGAGCGTATGCTGTATGTTGCTCCTCTTGACGGTCAACGAAAGGAGATGCGCTCCGAGCATCACGGCTAGGCAACCGACGGCCGCCGCGGCGTACGGGCGCTTCGTCGCAACTTCCTGTCGCCACAAGAGCTCGTGCGGCATCAGGTTGACCTGGACGCGCCCTTGGCCGATGCCCTGCAATGCCAGGCCCGCGGCCGCCGCGAGCGACGGCAGGTTCTGTTTCAGTGCGGTCCCGTCGACGGTTCCAGCCAGCGTGATCCGTTCGAGCATGTCGGCCGGGATCTGGTCGCAACCCAGTTGTTCCGTGAAGAACTCGTTGACCCCGGGCATTTTGAACGTGTTTCCGAGTAGCAGGGCCTGCTCGATCCGGACGTTGTGAATCTGGGACTTGAAGAATCCTATCGTGCGCTGGACCTGGCCGATGAGGTCGACGAGCGTCGGCTGCATCAGCTTGAAGAGGCGCTCGGCCTGCACCTTGTCCGTGCAAGCCCGCTTCAGCGCTTCGGCTTCGGCGTGCCCGATCTTGAGCCGTTCGGCCAGCGCCCGGCTGATGCCGTTGCCGGATACCGTGATGTTGCGGACGCGGAAGTTCTCGGGATCGCAGATAAGGATGTCCGTGCTTCCTGCGCCGATGTCCACGACGATCGTGCCCTTGGCGACGTCGCGGTCGAAGGTCAGATAGTTGTACAGGGCCAGCGGCACGGGCAGGACGGCGGTCGGCCGGACGCCGCATAGCTTGAGGTTCTGCAACAGCGCGTGGACGAACTGCGACCGCAGTGAGAATATGGCCACCTCGGTCTCTTCGCCCACCTCCGTCGCCTCGCTCACCGGCTGGTAGTCCCAGACGACTTCATCGATCGGGAACGGAATCTGCTGGCGCGCCTCATACTTCACGACCTCCGGGATCCGACGCTTGTCGACGGGCGGCAGGGGTATGAAGCGGCTGAACGCGGGCTCGGGTATCGAGACGACGACCGGTGTGTGGGCGAAGTTATTGCGCTCGGCCAGTGTCGTCACGGCTTTGCGCAGGTGGAAATCCTTGTCGCCGCTCTGTTCCGACGGGAACCCCCGCTCCACGATGTCGAACGCGAGGATTTCCGCGCCCATCTTCGTACGGCGCATCTTGACGGCTTTCACCGTCGACTCGCCGATGTCGAGGCCCCATGCTATGCGAGGACTGAACATTGTTTAGAACTGTCTCACGGGGGACGTGTGCCCTCACAAAGCTCCGGGCTGTCGGTCCAAGCGGACACAAGTTCCGGTCATTATAGGATGGCCACCAAGTCAGTCAAGCAAAATTGTAGCCGTCCGCCGGCGCCATTCCGCTCCTTCACATGCTTACATGCCAACAAGCGGTCTGTGTGGCGCAGCATGGCGCGGCGCTCCCGCGAAAAGCCGCGAAAAACCCATTCCAAATCCCCTGCTCGCCGGTTACAATGGCGGCGTGAAGAAACTCGTCATAGTGCTTATCCTCCTGGCCCTGGCGATGTTGGTTGGGATCGGGATCAAGCGCGCATTTCTGTCGCGCAAGGGCGACACGGCTGATCACGGCGACCTGGTCCGCGTGGAACTGCCCGACGACAGCCCGCCCGTGGCGCCGGCGGCGCCCCCGGCGCTTGAAATCCGCGTCGTCGAGACCCCCCGCAACTGGCTCAACGTGCATGTGCAGCGAGACGGGTTCTGGCAGAACCTGACGCAGTTCGACCGCCCGCAGAACATCTTCGACGCGGCGGCCTCGCGCGACGGCAAGTGGGTCTACGTCTCGCACCACGAATACCCGCCGCGGAAGCTATCCATATATGATGCGGAGACAATGAAGCTGGTCGCGCGTTTCAAGCCGGGGGTCGGCGGACAATTCGCTTGGACGCCAAACAACCGGATCGTTCTTTATTTCGGATTTGGCACCGGCGACTGATACGACAACGTATACGACCTGAACGGGAATCTGCTCTACGAAGTCCATGCAACCGGGGACGAACTGTCCCCAACCGGGCGGTTCCTCGCAATTTATCCGTCGCTGCGCGCGGCGGTCCGGCCCTTGTCCATCGTAGACCTGACGACGCTGAAGACGATCTACCGAAGCACCACGCCGCCGGAACAGATGATTGTCTCGGACATCAAATGGTCGTCAGTGAGCCAACTCGACGTTGAGTACTTGGTCTTCGACGCGAGTGGGACCGACACCGGCGACCGAACGCACGTCACAATTGTTCTCGAACAGGCAACCGAATAGTCACTGCCCTCCCGCAAGTCCGATCTTGTCGGCGACTTCGCGCATCCCCATGATGGTGTCTTCGATAAGCTCGTCGAGGCCGACGCCGAGCATGTCGGCCCCCTGCTGAATGATCTCGCGGTTCACGCCGGCCGCGAAGCTCTTCTGCTTCCATTTCTTCTTGACCGACTTGACCTCGGTGTCCATGACGCTCTTCGACGGCCGCATCAGCGCGGTGGCCGCGACCAGGCCGCTCAGCTCGTCGACGGCGAACAGCACCTTTTCCATCTCGGTCTGCGGCTCGACGTCCGAGCATATGCCCCAGCCGTGCGAGACCGCGGCGCGGACAAGCTCCTCGGGCCAGCCGCGCGCGCGCAGGATCTGCCCCGTCTTCGTGCAGTGCTCATCGGGGAACTTCTCGAAGTCCAGGTCATGTATCAGGCCCACGATCCCCCACTGCTCCTCGTCGACGCCTTTCTTCCGCGCGACGTGGCGCATGACGGCCTCGACGGCGAGCGCGTGCTTCACCGCCCTTTCGGACTCGTTGAACTCGGTCAGGAGAGCGAACGCATCTTCGCGGGCGGGCTGCATGGCGGGTCTCCAGGTTCTGTACACGAACGGGACCGGGTGGTGGGCGATGCAGGATTCGAACCTGCGACTTCTTCCTTGTAAGGGAAGCGCTCTGGACC
>Ga0180435_10002941_pt1 | contig 17229 bp, 18 predicted proteins | sample SS_ome_3_FD_132467 | JGI IMG/M metagenome (GOLD analysis project Ga0180435, IMG submission 132467) | Hypersaline lake sediment archaeal communities from the Salton Sea, California, USA - SS_3_S_1 metaG | ecosystem: Environmental > Aquatic > Non-marine Saline and Alkaline > Hypersaline >...
CTGCTTCATTAAAGTTTGTATCAATTGACTGAAAACCTTCGAAAAATTCCACACCTGAGAGGTTTGCATCTTTCATATTACATCTTTTAAATGTGCAATCTGTAAAATCTACATCGGTTAAATCCGCATTCAAAAATGAAACATCACGAAAATCTACGTTATTAAAAGTAGATTTATTTAAATTAGCATTTTCAAACGAGGTATCACTTATCTCCATTTTACTAAATTCGGATTTTTGCAAATTCGTCGATGTGAAATCCACATAAAATGCAGGTTTTGAGGAGAATCTTGTATTTTCAGCAAATGCATTAGTGAAGTCTGAATGACTAATTTTACAATTTAAGAAATTGACATTTTTGATGTCAGTGTTCACAAATTTACAGCCAAATGCTTCACTATCTTTAAACACTGCCGTACGCAGTGTGGCATTTTCAAAAATTGAAAAGTTTGTATCGGCAGCTGTAAAATCTGCTCTAAACAAGTTACATCCAGAAAAATCTGAGTTCTGTAAGTACATTCCTTTAAAATCTATTTTATAAAGATCAGCACCATTAAATTTTGTTAGATGAAATATATCTTTCGCAAGAATGGCTATTTTTGTCTCTATGACAAATCGAACCACTTCACCTCGCCATTGCTCATCAAGGGTTCTCATTACAGATCTTGTTCTTGTTTTAGCTATTTCAATATCTTCGTTATTATCTTTTCTGTCCTGGAGCAGTCCATAATCAAGGATAAGAGATGTCATTCTGTCTATATATGACTCAAAAATCATTTGAGCACGATTTTTATTTGCTTGATATTCTTCTCTTTCCCTTCTTTTCTCTTCTAATACTTTCTCTCGCCCTTCTCTTTCATGCTCTATAGCTATCTCACTTTCTCTTTGTTTTTTTTCGAAATGAATGACTAAAAAGCCAAGAACTATCGGAATGATCGCTATTTCCAACCAATCCCAAGCCTTTCTTCCTCCAAAACCTGTCCACTCAAACTGATAGAGCATGATTGTGATGATAAATATGACAAGCATCCATAAGCTAAATAATTTTATTCCAGATTTAGTAAATTTTTTTTCAACATTGATGAAATAAATATAATAAGCGTCCTCATGTCGCTCGAAATTAAAGTATTTTTTCATAACTAATCCACCCTAAAATCTTCTAACCGTTTGAGTAATTCGAATCCTCGTTCAAAGTCATCAAACATTGTTTTGCAAATGCGCGCCATATCCTGCTCTGTTAGTGATTTTCTCTCAATAACACGTTGAATATGCTGAACTGTCCATGCCCTCTCTGAAGCGCTCTCTGACCACAGTTCCAACAATGCATCATTTTCTTCAGGAGTAAAGTTCTGCATTACTTTTACAGCGACATACCCAATATCATTGGCAATTGACACCAAGATACTTAAATCTTCAGTAAATTTTATAATTTGGATTAAATCACGAAGATTTAATTGCATTTCATTATTGTCTGGATCTATTTTATTTTGGAATGAACCTTTTGTTGTCTTCAGATTCTTAACAATCCCATCAAAAACCTCTGAATCTACTGGAATAGTTTCTACGATTGCCTTCTGATAATCAGGAAACCTGTTTTGTTGATGTAGCTGAGTAATAAGTGGACAACTAATTTCACCTCTTAAATGTATATCTAGCAATTGAAAAAGATAAAGCTCCTTTTCAAAAGCCTCATACATCTGATTACAAATTTCATCGTGCTCAGCTGTAGTGAGTTTGTTGTCATTAAAGGCTGCTAGAAAGGCACGTGAAACATCACTATTTTCAATATCCCATGTCGCCCATGCGTTTAAAATAGACATATCTGACAAAGGAGCATTTTCATGCTTCTTAATACAGACAACGCCAAATATCTTACTTATCGATTGAAGAATTCTGGCATCTTTAGTTTCCTTAATAATGGCTAATACTTCGGATAACGTAAGAATGTGCTCTTTATTATTGGGATTACATTTGTTTGTAAATGTTTTGGGATTAGAACCAATAACTTGACCTAATGCCCTTGCACCACCAGGATATGATTTGATTGTGCTCTTCAAATCCCCATAGAAGTGATTCAGGCTAAAATCCATATTGATTGACTACAGTTTAATTGAAGACTCTTTTGCCATTCTTTTTGGCTGTAAAAGAATTTTTACACCAGAATTCATCTCAATATGACCTATTACGTCCTTTGAGGCATTTTCAGAAAGAAAATCTATAGCTTTTTGGTTTTCTACCAAGATCGCTTCCACCAGCATTGTTGTAATAGCTCTACCAGGCCCTCCATTCCACTTAACTTTTAGACTAGATAAATCATAAGACTTCTTTACTTTATATGCAGATTTAAGGTTATCTGGAACCTCATAAGCATATTTTTCCATCATATGTTTCTGGTATTCTTTGAATGAGTAATTCTTTTCTTTAGCCCACTCAATTTCATCGTTACGTAAATATTTCTGCCATATCGGAGATAACTCCTGTGATGTGTTTACATTTATAGTGTATTTCTTATTCAGGTCGATGACTTTTTTGTCATATAAAAAACCAAGTACTTTATCTATATTGGTTTTATTCGTACGAATCGCAGATAAAATCATAGGATCAGCAAATTCATTCATCGGTAAATTCACTGATGTTAAAGGGCGCCCTTCTTGATGAAAGGTTTTCAAAACAGTCAGATTTCCTTGAGCCAGCGCATCGGATAAATTGATCAAATTAAAAAATGTCGCCTCACTTATTAAAGCTGTGTTTTTTGCAGTTTGCTCAGCTAAGTCATTTGAATTTCTCAATATCACATTTGTTGCTTTCTGCTCTTCCGCAATCGTCGCAGTGTTTGCTTCATTTTTCGCTGATGTCTTATTTAATTCATCCAATTTCTGATTTGTTTTCTTCTGCTCAACTACCATCTGCTCTGCAACTTTCGTCAGTTCCTGTAATTCAGAAACTCCAGGAACATACTCAGCCAGAACACCTCCATCATCTTTGTGGGAATCAGACCATAGAAAAAGTCCATAGGTAGAAGCAGAAATCACAATAAAAGTCATGGCCAGAGGAGCAAACCAGACGTTGTTAGACTTTTCGACAAAATCAGCGTGTTTTTGTTTTGGAATTATGACTCGAATAACCACCAGAATAAGAAAAATTGCTATCGAAATTCCAGCGACATATAGCCCGACAGGCATTAAAGGAATTAGGAAATCAGATACCACTCCCGTTATAGTCCCCAAAACCCCTCCAGTTTTGGCGATAAAGGCTCCCGATTCGACAAATCTACTCTTTGCAATAGCCATTCTAAAGCCCTACTTTTTCATATGGCCATGCATTAATGCCGCCATCAAGTGACACAGCATCAATTCCACGTTGTTCTAACAACATACAACCGACCTGGCTTCGGTTACCTGATTTGCAATAAACAACATAGTTTTGGTCAGGATCAATTTCAGTATACCTTTCACGTAATTCATGGAGAGGGATATGTTGAGAAGGTTGGATACTGCCATATAATTCCAACTCGAATTCATATCGCACATCCAATAATTTGTAGCCATTTTCCAACAAAGCCTTTGCAACTTCCGCATTTTTACTTTCAAGCATCTGATCAGACATCAGGCCATCAAAGTCATTTTTGTCCAGAGCATACAACAAACCATCTGTTGTCATTTTGACTGAATTGACATGTGCCCCGGTCATAACACCCTCTTCCCCGAAACCATCGCCCTGCTTCAATTCAGCAATCAATACTGGTTCTTCCTCTTCAGTCGTTTGCCATACTTCTGCTTCTCCTTCTGCAATGATGTAGTAAGCTTTCCCCTGTTCAGATTCCTCTATGATTCTCTGTCCCTCAGAGACTTCTAGTTCAGTCATACGGCTCAATGCTTCTTTCACATTTCCGATACCCAAATGTGAAAAAGGCAAAGAATTGATAATGATATCCATGCGCCGCTTGAGCAATTCATCCGATACACTCAGAATTGCTCCTAATTCATCCCAGGCCAGCAAATAGTCAAGTTTCTTACTATCAATATGGTAAAAAAGTGAATCCTGTTCAGCAGTAATATTTATCAGACTAGATTCTTCTGGAATTAGAAACGGTTTTGGATGTTGCCGATTGGCTACCAGGTAAGTGGTCTTACATTCTTCACAGGATATCGCCAGTTTCCCTGTAGATATGAAGATGTAATCATCCCCTTCGATTCCTTTGAGACTCACAGATTCACCCTGTTTCAAATCAAACAGTCGCATAATCTGTGAATAACTATCGTTTTGGGAAAAAGCTGCCTCTGGCAGGTTATATCTAGATTTCAGAAAACTCTGTACGATAAAGCCAGGTTTAAACATCCTGTATTCCTTTTATTACTCTGGATTAACTTAAAATATTCTTTAGACCAACTGGTTTAATCTGCCACAAATATTATTTGTATGCTTCATCGAATTTAACGATCCAGACTCTACGATCACTGGCTACTGACCAATCAAATCCCATTTGATAAAGCAAGCTGGCTAACATTTTACCGTTATAATCTCGCACTGAAACACGGTCAGTTCCTAATAACCTTTTGTGACGTACGTCTGTTGGAAATGCTTTTTCTGGTGTATAAGGCCCATTAGTTCTTTTGGCCCCTGTTGTTTTCTTATAAGTTGGATAAAATGCTGGACGCCCTAACCAGGCATCTGCATCTGCGTAAGCAACTTTTCTAACAATATGATCTGGGGTACACCACTCAATAGAAGGGACCTTTTCAGATTTTCTTTTACTATGCCAAACAACAGCAGAAAGCGACCAACACCCTTTCTTCAACTTGTTGACATTAGTCTCAAACATTGAATGTTTATTACCAAAATTCGGCATTTTATGAACAGTGAATGCCACTTTCGGATATTGCTCATCTCCATTTGCATCTATACCGTTATCAAAAGGATAATCAAGGAAAAGATCCTTTAATACAGTGCCTTCCAGAGGATTTGTATACCCTCCACTTGAGCCAGTCCCAATTCTTCCAGTGATTTGTTTATCAACACTATCTTTTAGCGCGCTCCCAAAATCGGAAACACCTTTATTCAACTCATCTAAAAAACCGGCTTGGACTGGTATCGCAAACTGGACAAAAACAACAAAGGCTAATTTATGAGTAATATTTTTTATTTTTCTGTTTAGCATTTTTCTTCCTTAATCTACTTTTCTTGAAACAAACCCGTCAACGTTTGAAAAATTGCCGCGAATAATAAATTGATAATTATCAATTTACAATATTCTTAAATTCCTAGGTTCAATTAAATCAGAAATGATTCAATAAACCATGTGAACTTTGCCGTATTGTTCACATGGTCACCCCTGTCAGTTAGATTAAATATCAGTACTAGAAGCTCACATATGCCTAATTACTAACGAGTGCATGTTGCTGGTTGTACCGTTGTATATTCTGTCTCCCAGCATCAGGCTGGTCGGAATATCCAAGACTTGGAAGGGTGAAAATTATTTGAAATTGGAGACTGTCGTCTTTTTGGCGTTGACCAGCACGTTCATAGGAGCCAAATCCACCGCTTATGCTGCTGGTCAGTCAAAAACACTCAAAATATCTTTATAGTTTTCAAACTTAGAGATTATTGGAAGTGTTCTTCAGATAAACCATAGGAGCATACCATGTGGTGGTATGGTAAGTTATTGTTTTCATAGTATTTTATTGACTTCCGTTGATTTGTTGCTAAATTAACTAGCTATACCAACAAGGTGAATAATAAGCAATAGAGGAGCAACATATGACTGAACAACACGACGATAACTTACGAGACATAAATAGAAATATTGTCTCCGTTACTATCTCGGAAATTCCATCCCCAGAAGAAGTGGATGCCTATGAATATTTAGAAAATAGATTTTTAGAAGCTTTTGGTCCTGTTGCTCTCTCTGGCAAAGACCCCTCGTTATGGGTTGAAGATTTACCATTCTAACTAACTCCAGATCAAACTAATCCAATAGCAATAGAAAACTTAAACATATGATTTAAACCTTGTGTAATTATTAATTACAACCAGCATCTTTATACTGATAGTTCAATAATACACCGATATAAAAACAGCTATAAGTAATCCTACTTCTATTGCGATAACCAAGCCCAAATACCAGAAAGGTGCCGATAATAGCGGCTTATCGGTACCCATTGCATGAGATACGCCTCATACCTGTAGCAGGTGTTGTTTATCGTACTTCTAGTTCATTCTATTCATCGTACTCCTATCCGCATCTCTCGATCTTGTTCCTAATCGTATCTATTGACTGTCTTTTCGAAAGGTATTGTTGGGGCACTTGCTGATTTTGACTTTGCTGGCATCCTGAAGATCAACCGTTACCGTTGTAATTATGTCATCAAGGAGATAGCTAATGCATTTAGTAAAAGCCAATACTAAACATCAAAATAAGATTGATAGCGTCGACACAATAAAATTCGTCGATGAGTTAATTGCTTCATCAGGCTGTGAAAATACTTCACGCGCTTACGCAAACGATTTACGTGTATTTTGGTCATGGGCAAAGATAAAACATGGTGTCTCACCACACTACCCTTGTAGACAGGATTTGATACTTTCATTTATTCTGAAGCACTCGGCCAGGCCCGAGCCACTCATTGACCAGCAATTGGTTGAACTTGGTATACGCGCAAAAACCGGGCCTTACAAAATCTCCTCACTGCGACGGATCATCAATACGCTGTCTAGAGAGCACACCATCAGGAATATAACTAATTCCGCATCTTCTCCCAAGATTCGCTTGCTATTACGTAATCTTGCAAAGAAATATCCTCACCTGAAAAAGGTTCAGAAAAAGGCTATCACCGTCGATATCCTGCATGCGATGCGAGCAACTTGTAGTAATTCTTTGACTGACAAACGAGACAAAGCGCTGTTATCTACCATGTTTGCAGCCGGTGGACGAAGGCGAAGTGAGATTGTATCCCTTCAATTTTCAGATGTCGTACAAACTATGAAGGGCTACGAATTAACGTTTCGGAAAACAAAAACAACTGACAGCCTAACCATTCCGATTCAGGGAAAAGCTGCCAAAGATTTACACGAATGGTTAGAAGCTTCAGACATACAAGATGGAGCCGTCTTCCGATCTATCATCGGAAAATACAAGGTCAGTGAAAAGCCACTCCAGGATAGATGGGTTCATCGAATTATTCAAAACCGGTTAAGTAAAGCCGGATTTGATCCAAAGGGTTTTTCAGCTCATTCAATCCGAGCGGGCTTTGTCACTTCCTGCGCAAAAGCTGGAATTACCCTGGCTGAAACAATGAAAATGAGTGCCCATAAAACGCATGCCATTGCGCTCGATTATTACCGGCCTGGTGATTTGGTTATAAGCCCAACAGCACTGATCATGGAGTGACTTGCAGATTCAACGAAGTGTGTTTTTATATTTTTAGACATTAACCAAACCACAGGAGGTACAAATAAATGTCTTCTAACCTACGTGCAATTGTTGAACTTGATCGTGTCGAAATGGAAAATCGCACCCTGTTACTTGAACAGGACAACCAGCGATTGTTTTCGGTGATCGAAACCTATATTGAACAAAACGACCGTCAGATGAGCAATCTTGCCAGTCGAATAGAAAACCTTGAGAGATGAATTCTCTATTCTTGATACAGGAAAACTACAACAAGTGATGTATTCATGATTGGTAGAGCTTTGATCAACAGCAAAACAGCAGAAATTACGGGGCCCTGTTCGGTATTACCGGGACTATCATGGCGGCCTATAGCGCTGATTTTCTGGCGCAAACATTTGCTTGCTACCTCTGGAGTAACCTTGCATGGTTATATTTTGCCAGTGTGAAAAAGCAACTGGGTCTACTTGTCATGAATATTGTTTATTTGTTCGTATCTATTTTTGGTTTATATCATCATCTCCAATCGTAATTGTGGGTTGTGATTGATAGGCCAGTGCCGTTGGCACTGGCCATTTTCTTTAAAAATATTGGCGTAACTTTAGTGTTGTCCAGACGATATACGCATCGACATTTCTGCCCAAAATACGTAATCCACCGATCTTGTGTCGCTTTGCCAATCATGTATCAATTACATGTCTGATCGCAGCCACTGGTGCGAGGTCAATTTTGTTGGAAAACCGGTAATCAAATTTTTTTAAATACACGGTACCACAAACTAAAGTAACATCGCCTGTCATCGTATTACGATACAAGGATTTGTCGTTATAGCTTGAGGTTTAAGTTTCCAATTAGAAAACAATACACAGAGCTTGCAACACAGACCTGGATCACAGCTGCCAACCACTGTGAGATCTTGTTTACCATATCTTACTGCCAAGCTGCAGCGAGGCGAAGCCCAGATTCAGTAAGCGCAGTTCCTGCTGTCGGCTATCACTAGCTAAAGAAGTATCGGATATATCAGCAAACTGCTGAATGATCAGGATGATTAATTCAAACTATCCTGTGGATACGCCTGATTAATACTCTTTAAGAGTCGAGGGCATGAAAATCAATAAAATCTCCAATCCCCGAAGCCCAATGCCATATAGCATCAGACACGTGGTAACCACGTTTTTAAATTAAGATAGCACGCACAATTACTCTGTCAAATGTTTATTCTAATTCAACTATTTTTTCGTGGTGAGTTCGCGGTTGATACTTATACGCAAGTACTATGTTTAAAGGGGTTTTGTAACACAATTCTCACACTCTCTTTTGACTCAACTTTTTTTTTCGCGGTAACCATACTGGATCATTAGCAAACCTGATCCAGTCACATGGTCATTTATTCATAAATTTACAGTCAAAAATCATAATTTTTGACACCCGATTTTATTTAAAAACACAGTTCAGCTTCGTTAAACCAACCTCTACTTGACGTATATGTTCTGCAGGTGTTTTGCACGACACGTACAGAAGACCTGGTCTACAAAAGTAGGTCGAACCGACCTACATGCGCTCGCTTTTTCCTTTAGAAATACCTTAAAGTCATTTTCCGTTTTGTATAGGTGTTCTGTACGTGTCGTACAGAACACCTAGCGTAAATTTGAAAAAAAAGTAGGTCAGACTGACCTACCCATTTTTCCGATTTTTAGCGATTTGATGATGCAAAATATAAAAGTTGTGTTAGGAAATTGAGCTAAAGAGCAATTAAACTGATTATAGATAGGCTTAAATTCAAAAATAACTTCGCTATTCTTGTTTCAGGTGTATTTAACCAGGTTTATTTGCATATCTGGCGTAACCAGTCTTCCTTATGCTTTTGTAGCATGGGTGAGGGATAGGCAAAGCCATGTTCACCCTTGGGAATACCGATAATTTCACAATCAATATTGTCCTTGAAAAATTTTTTAGTTTTTATCGCAAGAGAGTTAAGCTTTGCCTCTTGTGACCAGGCCAACAACACCGCTTTTGGTTGACCAACTAGTTCTCCGAGTGAATTTCTTCGAGAAGAAGCAAAGATGGAATGCGATGAATCCAGTGTTGGCCATAGCTTCATAAATTCTGAGCTCTTACCTTCACGAAGGTCAGATAAATTGAGAATTCGTGCATGTTGGTATCCAGACAGCATCATGAATTTCATGATCTGGTATTGAGCTGGGTCTGGCTTGGTTTCTACAAGGGTACGATTTACGGCAATATCACCTGTATCGGAAATTAACACCGGTTTGTATTGAGGATCCTCTGGTTTGGAACTTCCCGGATTCATCATCGTTACAGTCAACTCAGGTTGATGCTCGAGCAATTCGTTAAAATCAAAAGGTATGACAGCCCTGTCAACAATTTCAAGAATTTCACGACAAGGCTTAATCTTTCCACCCCAATTCCTGTCGTAGAAATAACCGAAAACACCGAACCTTTTTTTTAGCTCTGGCGCTCGTAATCCTATGACATCTTCAAGGGGTAGTTTCATATCTTAATTATACGTAGAGTGATGCAGAAGCAATTAATGAAAATTTATAATAGTTACTTTTCAAAAATCAGCTGGATACCAATGCCTTTAAAAAGTGCACGATCTTTACCATCGCCAAGGTATCAAGTTTACAGTAAGCCAGTAAACCTTCTCTTATTCGTTTAACTTCTTCTTCGTCAGTATTCTTGTACAGATTAGCGAAGATTCCACTGGCAGCATTACCATCCTGAATAGACAGATTCTTATAACTTAACTCAGGATCATCTGGAAACAGAGCAGGCAAAATGGCCTTGATCGAAAAGCTACCATTCATTTTCTCATCGTAATAACCACCCTGTCGAAATGGCACAACCAGGTCAATAAAGCGCGAATTCAAGGCATTTAGCTCATTAGCCAAGTCTGGAAATTGTTTGGAAAGGCCCGTAATGACACGTTTCTCAAACCCCATATTAAAGGCAATGATGGTTCCCTCGCCCTTTAAGACCTCAATCAACTTTTCAGCCACCCCTCTTCTTGGGTCATTCATCTCATCTGCAAGGTACTCTTTGTGAGTGAGCTGTCCTATCTGCTCGATATGCAGCGAATACTGAAATGGAATATGTTCATACGGTCTTTGTCCATCAAAGCGTGGCACAGCATGCTGAAAAGTCTCAAAATCCAGGTAATAGGCAGGCTCAGTAATCTGCTCAAGGAAATTTTCAATAACCCCTGCATCGATCACCGGCTCTTCCGACCGGTGTGCAGATAACTGCAAGAGCTGAACTGGGTTTAAAGACATATCCATGGGAATGTCATCCAATGTCCGGACACCGCCATGGTACAAGTTGAATTTCTTGTCCCCCCTGAGGTTGTATAGATTGAAAACGGATTGCTCAGGCACTTCCTGCCAGCAATAGTTCATAAAATCACAGTCAAAAGGATTGGTACATTGTAATCCGATGGGTATTTCAGGCTCTTCTTCCTTGAGCATGACTTTCATGGCTTCAAGGTTGGCCGGAATGCTGGTCTGCCGATAGATTGTTTCTTCTGTCACATCCTCAATCGTAAACAGCTGCTTAATATCTAAATCACCTTTGCGGATATAGGCCGTATTGATATGCACGATCGTCGCTTTTACGGGTTTAATACCGGCTTTCTCCAACACATACCATTGGACCGCCACATCATGGCCGTGGTAGTCCTTAACCTTCGACGAAGATTTAACCTCGTATAGTTCCCATCCCTGCTTTCCATGATGCAAGATATCGCAGGCCACAAAGATGTTAGCGCGACTGAATGAGGCTTCGTAGATAGTCTGAACACCTTCCTCAAGAAACTGTTTTGTCAGGCCCAGCATTTTAGGAAAGTTTTGAGGGTCAAATTCGATTTCCTTACCGCCCGGAAATAACTGCTGTGCCAGTTCGCCCACAGCGGTACCCGCATCCATTCTGGCCTGGGCAGCAGCATCAGGAGGTGTTCTCAGTTCTGGTTTATGCTGGTAGAGCCAAAGAGATTTGTGACACTGCAATCCCCGTGTATATTTGGATTTACTCAATGGCATGAAGAAGCTCCCTTATTTTTTCAACACGCTGTCTTACTGCTGATGTGTTGCAGATAAAACTGTTCTACCAGGTCCTGCATTTCATGTGGCAAATACATGGTAATGACATCTGCAATGTCTTCGGGTACTCCACCATAAAAAGCCTCAGCGAGGCCACCAGCTATGCAGGCAATCGTGTCACTGTCTCCTCCAATTGATATGGCATTGCGGATGGCATCTTCAAAGTCTGTTGATTCTAAAAATGCTGTAATGGCTTGAGGAACTGAGCCCTGACAGGACACATCAAATTGATAATCGGGTCTGATTACATCAATTGACTTACTCATGTCATAGCCAAAGGTTTCTGTCATGTATAACCTGATTGAGGATTTACTTTCACCTGTTCTCGCCCAAAATAAAGCACAGGCTACAGCTTGAGCCCCTCGAATGCCTTCATGGTGATTATGAGTGACTGAAGCATAGACCCTGGCTTTTTCAGCGACCTCTCCCAATGAATTATATGCCCAACCAACCGGACTAGTACGCATTGCTGATCCATTGCCCCAACTGTTATAAGCAGTAGCCTCCGGGTTTGATGCCCACTTATGAAAAGACCCTCCAAAACCCGCCATAGGGTGTTCTCGGTAATAATCACGCATCACTTGATCAAAAGGGCGACCAGACAAAATGGCATCAGCCAGGGCTACCGTTAATACCGTATCGTCGGTAAAACGACAGTACGGACTGAATAAGGGAAATTCCTTGGATTTTATATTTCGGTGCTCATAAACCGAACCGATGATGTCACCTGCAATTGCCCCTAGCATTTACATCTCCTGATTTTTGGCAACAAGTTTAAGCGTCTTGCTATCCCGCTTACCTGAAAAGTAATGGTTCAATGCCTGATCAAACAGGTTGTTTTCATCGTTAGTCACCATATCAAACAGCGTCATGGAAGAATTAAATTTTAGATCATCGGGGTAACCTAGAATTTTCGAAATCTCCTTGTCATGAACAGCCAATAAAGCCTGAGTGCACTCCAGCAATCTTGGGCCCAGTACCGGATGGCCAAGATAGGCCCTGGCTTCTTCCAGGCTTTTAACACTGTAACGTCTGGTTGTCAGACTAAAGCCCAGTCCGACAAACTGAGGAAAAATGAACCACATCCAGTGACTTCGTTTATGGCCATTTTTCAACTCTGACAGTGCCTGGCTATAAATAGATTCCTGAGCCTCCACAAATCGTTCAAGATGATACGGATCTTCGGCGTTCATTATTTCAGAAGTCCTTGCAATATTTCATATACATCCAGAGTCTTAATCCAGTCACCTGGAATATCAGACAGTCCATGCCAGGCACCAAAGACCTGCCCAGCAATCGACGCGGTAGAGTCAGAGTCGCCCGAATGATTAGCCGCGATCTGAATCACTTCCCTAAAATCTGTACCTTTCAACACAGCATAAAGACCGATACTCAGTGCCTCTTCAGCGATCCACCCCTGTCCCAGGATTTCAATTGCTTTAATTATTTCAAGGTCTTGTTCGGCTAGACTAATAGCATTGAACACTTTTTCATGGGTTTCCTGATGGTCTCGGTAACTGCCTAACAGGCCATCTGCTAAATCAATTGCATCAAGCAGATCCTTACCTTCGACCAGATAATAAATGATTGCAGCCAGCATTCCTGCAGATAGATAGCCAGTAGGATGGGTATGCGTTATGGCAGCAGCCCGCATAGCGACCTCAAAGACCTCTGCCGCATTCCATTTCTGAGGAAACAACCCAACCGGAGCAACGCGCATTACTCCACCACAACCCTTATTGTCATTGATTGGGGCTTCAGGTGAGCCTGGCCCTCCCATGCCAAGGCTTGTCATGCAGCAATTACCTGGTGCACGCATGTGTTGTAATTGAGGAAGCTGCCAAATGGCTCCCGTGGCATATTCTTCTGATGGATGCTCTCTTTGAGTGTTATACCAGTCCAAGTAAGCCAACCGAATACGCTCCACCACATCGGCAGTGGCTGTCAAAGCATCACAGTCCTTGATGGCTTCAAGAGTGAACAAGGTCATCTGGGTGTCATCAGAGACGATCAGCTTTCCTTGATGAAAAACAGGTTCTAACAGCCCATTTTGACCATATTTTCTCTGGATGGTATCCAGACTACTAAACTCAATTTCATAACCCAACGCATCACCTATGGCACCTCCATAGAGCGAGGCTTTTCGACGTTCTTCAATCGTAAGATTTTGCTGAATCATTGAGCTTTATTTTCTTGGCGGTTTACAAATTTTACGAACTGCTCTAGTTCGTGACCAACTGAGTGGCTGTAACGGTACATATCAATGTCACCAACTGATTCATAGATTTTCATTAAACGAAATAAACTACGGTAGCCCTCTCGAATAAACATCAGCTCTCTTTCACACGCCTCTGTAAATTCTGCCTGCGCCTGTTTGGAAGCATCCCTGGCTATAATCATTTTGACTAAGTCCTTTTCATCAGAAGCAATTTGTTTTGCCAGCTTACAGCCATTAAAAACACGGATTGCCTCTTTTTGGGCTTTAGTTAAGGCAAGTGGGTCGTAGCCATCATTAAAGTCATTCATTTGCCGCCTCCACTCGTTCAACCCAGGTAAAATTGTCAGCACTCAGCACTGATTCACCGGACCATCGGTAAGCCACGAGTTTGCCTCCAGGCTTAGCCACACTGTAATCCAAACAGGCGATATTTTTAGCTAACGGCCCTGGATCACCTTCCAACCAATAATGACCAACAAAGACCGGAGGCAATTGATGACTGTATTCCAGAACGTGATCTCCGGAAATCTCATCATCCGGAATATGCGTTCTGGCAGACTCGGGGCCAAAATATGCCTCACGATAGGTCACAGCATCAGAGTCCCACCAACGCACCCGCATGTTGTGCCTTTCGATATTTTGTTTGTCTCTAAATGAATGTCCTTCTGGCAATCCAATTTCCTTACCCTTTAACAGAGTCTCCAATGCATCAAATTGCCACGTTCCAACAGTTGTGCCCGATATCAGCAAGTCCCCGGTTATCCTGTTTTGATCATCTAATTCTGACTTGAGACGTTCAATACTCATTACATCCCAACAGGCATGTACAAAACGCACCTCTCCCAAGTCCAGCCACAGAGGTAAAGTTTTAAACCACTCTAATGCCTCTGAAAGGCCTTTTTCATCCTCTTCGTAAGCTTTCAGAAAAGCTTCATGCTGTTTGAAGTTTTTCTTTGCATGATTACGTAAATATTGACCACTTTCGGGATGTTGAGAGTGATATGCGAGCGCATTGAGCTCATGATTGCCCATAACCGCTTGAGCGGAACCGGAATCAATCATGGCTCGAACCAGGCTGATAACTTCTCTTTGGCCAGGACCGCGATCAATGAAATCCCCTAAGAAGACCACACTTCTTTCAGGATGAGAGTAGCTGCCTGCCTGTTCTGTATAACCTAATTTTTGAAGTAGTTGCTCCAAAGTCTGGTCACAGCCGTGTATATCACCAATAATGTCGTACATCACGAATCCCGCTTAATTAACCAGGGCCAAGCGTTTTTGCTCCCTGTAGTCATTCAATTCGTCATCATTTCGAAGTGCACGGACAATATCCTGATGGAAATCATCAATAAACTCTCCGTAACTCTGCTTGGAATACTCTCCGGCAAATACTGCATCGATACGCAATCCTCCATCTTCCATGATGGAATAGGTTGAGACGTAATTCGACTGATTTAACCGGTTGATTATTTTCAACAAATCGGGATCGTCATTGGTTGCAGACTCACTAATGAGCCAATAATTGGAATGCAACAGAACCTGCCCCATGGCTCGGATAAAGACATTTCCATAGCCCTGATGGATGGCCTTGATAACCTTGCCTTCCTCCAATACTTCGCTGGCATAACCAAAATAGTCCAGGTGAGGAATGACTTTTTCAAATATGTAAGCTGAATTTTCCATAATTACCTCCTGTTCCAACAGACTCCGTCCTCATTGCCAGTCTATACCAGGCACTGACTCAAAAGATGAGTCCTGAATGCATTTTTCACCGCATCAATAATAAGTTTCCACGACCTTGATACCTGTATTCAAGTCATTTAGCCTTTTTTGAAGCAAAGACAGCGTAATTTCATCATCTGCTATGACATGGGGTGTCCAGTCACCGGGATGAAAGCCGTGTGCAAAACTGAGGTTACCGACATACTTACCCTGTTTTAATTCTGGGCCAATATCCAGTGATTCGAGTAATTCGTATGCCTTTACCGTGGGGCCCTCACGTTCGAGCCAAAACTCCAGGGCGGTAAAGCTGTCTACAAACTCCTGGGGGCTGCCTTTATAGCCCCAGCTTCGCAGGGTCCAGTCCCAATCTTCCAGAGGCTCACCAGCGGTTAACTGATAACGATCGATCATCTCCTTCCAGGTAAACTTAATTTCAATATCGGGATCATAATTGAGGTGTAGTGTGTAGCCATTTCCCTCCTCAAAAGCGCTCAATACATCAATCGTCGGCTTTGGAGTCTCCAGTAATGGCTCTCCCTCATTGCGCAAGTACTGCTCAGCCTTGAGCAACCAGCTTGGCAAGATCAAGCCAGTAGCGGATCCAATTAAAAATTGTCTTCGGGTAATCATGATGTCTCTCCTGCCCCAGGGATAAACGAAGCGGAGAGATTGCGGGGGCTTACAACATCACGCTTTAGCATCACTTGTATACCGCCAGCAAGTTGTCGATTAAATCGGCGGTGCAATTAAATTATAGCTCAGATTTTTTGGCCCACAGGGCCAATATTCAGCTTAGCCAGAAAGTTTTTCGGTTAGCTCAATGGACGTATCCACGTCATAGATTATTGATTAGTTGAGCATCAACCAGGTCAGTGACATACCTCCATCAATCACGAAGGAAATGAAAAGCAGTAAAAAAATCAGGTGCAGCTGTGCCTGCTGATAAGCCATGGTTAGAGATGCAGCATCGACGCGATCACTTACCTGACCGATGCTATCACTGACGAGGCCAATCCGGTCACCTAAAGCGGAGGCAGTTTCTGACAGTTTTTCATTAAACTGGCCTGAAAGTTTTTTGATTTCATCTGAAAACTGCTCTGCATAGACGACCGTAGGTGTAACCACCGCAGTAGCCGCTGCTGCAGTTTTTGCACCAAAGACTTTGAAAAACTCTCTACGTTTAGTATCCATAAACTACTCCTTACATCTTTGATACTTATATTAGGTGGTATAAATTATCTCGATAATTAGGACAATCCCTAGCGATGCTTAGTTCACCAGGGAATTTCACGCAGCAGTCACTGCTGTAGACCAATAACTTCAGGGTGTGTCCGATAACACCACATTATAAGACGCACGTATTGCGCTACTCGATCAGACTGCGACTTTCTACACCAGTCCTTCCCTCCTCCTTGCCCATCTAGCCCTGCAGGCCTTGCTGAATTAGCCGACTGTTGTAAAACCTGGGTATTAGGAAAACACAGGAAACGCAGCGATGAAAGAACATCAAGGTGTACACGTACTCACCACATCAACGGACATACAGCGTACTGATTCAGTACATACCAGTAGCGTACGTACGGATACTGTACGTACAGGTGAAAAAATCGTACACCTGAAACCGGATAGCGGGAGCACACAGTTACTGTCTGACAAGACCCGTGACCTCTACCGTCGTGACCTGACCTACTGGGCGACCTGGCACCAACTGTGTTTTGATAAACCCCTAACCTACCCCGTAGCGTTAAACACCATTAAAACGTTCATCATCCAGCATGCCAGAGATGGC